>Ga0256845_1001125_pt1 | contig 22429 bp, 22 predicted proteins | sample RiftiametaG_FD_189101 | JGI IMG/M metagenome (GOLD analysis project Ga0256845, IMG submission 189101) | Tube worm associated microbial communities from hydrothermal vent at the East Pacific Rise, Pacific Ocean - Riftia | ecosystem: Host-associated > Annelida > Integument > Unclassified ... | reverse complement strand
CTTGTAATTCATTCCGGTTGTGAGAGATAAGAATTAACTCTTCAGGCTGAGAAGTACCTTCGCTGTCCCATTCTGGCACATTGAAAGACCAAGAAATATCACTGATCATTTCTATTGATTTCTCGGCACTTTTATCTGCATATACAAATGCTTCAAGCAAGGAATTCGAAGCCAAACGATTGGCACCATGTAAACCTGTTTGTGAGCATTCTCCACTTGAAAAAAGATTCTTTACGGATGTTAATCCATCCAAATTAACTGAAATACCTCCACAAATATAATGTGAAGCAGGAACAACAGGAATAAAATCTTTTGCCACATCAATTCCAATACTTGCGCACTTTTCCTTTATTCTAGGGAAATGGTCTTGAAATTTATGTTGATCTAAAAAAGTACAATCTAAGAAAACGGATTTTTCACCATTTTTTTTCAACTCAGTATCAATGGCTCTCGCAACAATATCACGAGAAGCAAGTTCTTCTCTACTGTCGTATTTCTGCATGAAAGACTGCCCATTTTTACATTTCAACTTTGCTCCAAATCCACGTACAGCTTCAGAAATTAAAAACGAAGGAGAAACATCTGGCTCATACAATGCCGTTGGGTGAAATTGTATAAATTCAATCTCTTTTACTTTTGCTCCGATACGATACGCCATAGCTAACCCGTCACCTGTGGCAACTTTAGGATTGGTCGTATGTCCGTAAATTTGTCCCGCCCCACCCGATGCTAGCATCGTAATTTTAGCAAGTACAGTTTCGATTTTCTCCGTTTCTTCATCTAAAATATAAGCACCATAACATGAAGTATTGCTTTTATCTGATTTTTTCATCAAATGGTGATCTGAAATTAAATCTACAACAAAATGATGTTCTAAAAAGGTAACGTTTTCCAATGTCCGTACACGCTCAATCAATGCTCTCGCAATTTCTGCTCCAGTAAAATCTTTGTGGTGAACAACTCGGTTTTCAGAATGCCCGCCTTCTTTCCCTAAATCAAAATCTCCTTGGTTATTGGTATCAAAATGCACGCCCCAGCTTAACATATCTCGCAAACATTGAGGACCTTCTTCGATAACCATTCTTACCACTCTTTCTTCGCACAACCCATCTCCGGATCGAAGCGTGTCTTGCACATGTTTCTCAAAAGAATCTGCTTCATGTTGAACTATAGCAACTCCTCCTTGTGCATAATTAGTGTTGGAATCCTTGTCTCCTCCTTTTGTAACAATGAGTACACTTTTCTCCGGGTAACGCTCTCCAACTTTGATTGCATACGTTAATCCAGCCATTCCTGCCCCGATTACTAAAAAATCTGTTTTCATTTTTGGATAGAATTTTAGAAGTGTAGATAAAGTAAGTACTATTGTTTAAGATAAATCAAGCATTCTTTGAATTGGAATCAGTGCTTTTTCTCGAATATTATCTGGTACAACTATTTCTGGTGACTCATTGACCATACAATTGTATAGTTTCTCAAGTGTATTGACTTTCATGTATGAACATTCACTGCATGCGCACGTATTATCTTCTTTTGCAGGAGCAGGAATCAATTCCGTTGTAGGAACTTCTTGTTGCATCTTGTAAAGAATTCCAGCTTCTGTTGCAACAATAAATTGTTTTGAAGGGTTCTCTTTCACGTATTCTATCATACCTGCTGTTGAACCTACGTATTCTGCTACATCAATAATATGCATTTCAGATTCAGGATGAGCTATGATTCTTGCTTCAGGATATTTCGCATGTAATTTCAACAATTTATCAATTGAAAATGCCTCATGAACGACACATGCACCATCCCATAACAACATATCTCTTCCAGTTTTACGATTAATGTATTTTCCTAGATTTCGATCAGGTGCAAAAATTATGGGTTGGTTTTTAGGTACAGAATTGACAATTTTTTCTGCATTTGAAGAAGTACAAACAATATCGCTCAATGCTTTAATTTCTGCAGAACAATTCACGTAAGTAATCACCAAATGGTCAGGATGCTCAGCTTTAAATTTTATAAAATCTTCTGTTGGAATAGATTCTGCCAAAGAACAACCAGCCTCAAGGTCAGGCAACAAAACCTTTTTAGTTGGGCTCAATATCTTTGCTGTTTCTGCCATAAAATGGACACCTGCAAAAACAATAATATCTGCTTCTGTTTTAGCTGCCATTTGTGATAAACCTAGACTATCTCCAACAAAATCGGCAATGTCTTGAATTTTTTCATCTTGGTAATAATGAGCAAGAATAACGACATTCTTTTCTTTTCTAATTTTATTAATCTTTTGAACTAAACCTTCCATTATTTCTCAATTCTAATTCTACAATCTACTGCAACAATCTCTTTTTCGTTGCCAAAAAGTGGGTTCATGTCCATTTCTTGAATTTCTGGAGCTGCGTTTACCAAAGCAGAAACACGTTGAATAACATCTTTGAATTTCTCCTCATTCACACCTTTACCACCACGAATACCTTCGATCAATTTATATCCTTTCAAACTATGAATCATACATTCAGCCTCTTCTTCAGAAACGGGTGACAAACTCGTTGAAACATCTTCCAAAACTTCAATAAAAATACCTCCTAGTCCACATAAAACTGCATGACCAAAACCTTCTTCTTTCAACACCCCAACAAACAGTTCAATTCCTGCGGACATTTCTTGTAAAAGAACTCCTGTCGCGTCATCAATTTTAATCAGTTCATTAAAAATAGTTTTTGCGCCAACATCATTGCGAATGTTTAATTTCACTCCACCAACATCTGTTTTATGTATAGGACCAACGACTTTCATCGCTATTGGATAACGAAAGTTTTGCAATTCCAAAAGCAACTCTTTTTCTGAAGTCACTACTTTTTCTTTCACTCTCGGGATTTCAGCTGCATCTAATAACTCCATCATTTCTTCGGAAGAAAGAAAACCATTCTCCGCAGTATCAATTACTTTTCGAATTCGTTCTTCGTCAACAGAAGGTAAGATAACATGCTCAGTTGTTGGTTTAGGCGTTTTAAATACTTCAGGCAATGCTCGCCCTAATAAAACCTCATCGGGAAAATTGACATTTCCTTTTTCTAAGAATGAATTGATTTCTTTTCGCGCATTAATCAATGAAGGCAATACGGGGTAAATTGGTTTTGAACAGATGTCCAATTTAACACTTAACACATTGTATACATTTGCAACATCGAATAATCCTGGTGAACCAAAAACGACCACCATCGCATCAATGTTATCAAATTTATGTTCACAATAATCAATGATAATCCCCAATTGTTCAGCAGTTCCTGTTGCTAAGAAATCGATGGGATTACTTACAGAAGACCCTGGATATAGGTAATCGAGTAATTTATCTGCGTTTTCTCCTTCGACAGCAGGAACTTCTAATCCGCCGTTGGTTAATGCATCTGTCAACATCACTGCTGAACCACCGGCATGAGTGATTACAGCAATTCTTTTTCCATGTAATTTTTTATAGTTGAAAATAGAAGCTACCGTTATTAATTCTTCTCGACTAGAACAATAAACGATTCCTGCTTTCTTGAACAACGCACGAACAATTTTATCTGAACTAGCAATTGCTCCAGTATGTGACGCTGCAGCTCTACTCCCCGCATCAGTTGTTCCTGCCTTAATCGCAGCTATCCGAACTCCTTTCCGAATTAGAGAAGAAGCATATTTTAATAATTTTTTTGGATCTTTAATCGATTCAAGGTAGAGTAATTTTATTTTAGAATCTTTCTTTTCATCGAAATTCTTATCCATGTACTCCAATACATCCTCGACAGAGGTTTGCGCTGCATTTCCAACAGAATAAATGTTGGCAAATTTCAATCCTAAACCGATACCTGCTTCCATTATAAAAACAGCCGTAGCACCTGAACTTGAAATTAAATCGCAGCCATCTTTATAGAAAGTCGGAATTGGTGAAGTAAAAATCCCTTTGTAATTGTCATTCAATACGCCAATACAATTTGGACCAATTAAGCTTGCTCCAGCTTGATTTATCTTTTGGACGATCTTCTTTTCAATCTCTATACCTTTTTCTCCAGCTTCACCAAAACCTGCCGAAAGAATAATGAATGCTTTTGTGTTCTTTTCAGCAAGTAATGTTTCAATTACTGCCAAACAAAATTTTGCTGGAATAACGATAATCGCTAGATCCACTTGAGGCAAAGCTTCAACAGAAACGTAACATTTTTTCCCTTGCACTTCTCTTTCACGAGGATTGGTTATAAATAAATCTCCTTTAAATTGTCCATCGATTAGATTCTTTACAATTTTACCTCCGGGTTTATTAACACTGTTTGAACCGCCAATAACGACGATACTTTTGGGATTTATCAATGCTGAGTTAATCATATTTTTCGTTTATGAATGCAAAGGTAGAAGATACGATTAAGCATTGAAATGACAATTGTCATAGATTGAAAGAGAAGTGAGATAAAAAAAAAAATAACAAATCATAGTACAGACAAATCACGACCTGTCCGTACTAGATAATTGTATTTATTTTTTAAGATTTTTTCTTTCTATACTCTTCTAAAGTAACTGCAGGTGAGCCAATCATGATTTGATTGTCAGCAACACTTTTTAGAACAGTACTCGCTAATCCAACCGTAACATTATTTCCTATAGAAATTCCATTGATGATACAACTTGAAGGGGCTATCCAGCAATTTTCTCCAATTTTAACACTTCCTGCAATCATCGCCTGAGCAATCACCAAAGAATTCTCTCCAATTTGAACATTGTGCGCAATATGTACGAGATTGTCAATTTTTACTCCGTCGTGAATGATTGTGTCACTCAAAGAGCCTCTATCAATACAAGTATTGTTTCCTATGCTAACATTGTTGTGAATAACGACCTTACCATAATGAGGGAATTGTTCATATTTCTTCGAAATTACATTTTGAGAATAACCAAAACCTACTCCTCCAATAACATTATTCGCTCCAATATCAGCAGAATCACCAATAATCGTATTTGCTTTAATGAGTGTATTTGCATCAATGGAAACATTCTTTCCTAAAACAACATTTTCTTCGATTACGACATTTGCACCAATTTTAACAAATCCTTTTATTTCAACATTCTCTGCTACAACAGCAGAAGGATGTATGCTATTTTCTGACAATGCTGCTTCAAAAGCTAGAAATTCTTTGCAAAACAAAATCACATCTTCTTTAGCATTCTTGGAAAGAATATAGGTAATGTCACTTGGGAGAGCTGTTACAGAAGCCGTTTCTATAAGCTTTTCGTCTAAAATAAGTACTTTACAAGCTGTGTTTTTCACAAAATCAACAAAGCGATTGGCGTATTTACCATTGATAAAAGAAAGGTTCGAAATATTTGCTAAATCTACTGCTCGAGGTGCATTGATTTCTTGTTGTAAATACTCATCAGAAAAATAAACTTTATTTCCTTTTCCTTCGAACCATTGACCAATTTGTTGAATTGTTGCCATTTTAAAACTGTATAAAACGTATTACTTCAAACGATTCTGCATATTCTTTCTTGATTTGAATTCCACGAATTTTAGCCAAAGAAGTTACAAAATCAACATTACTATACGGGCGATGCTTTTGCGTTTCGTAGCAATCCAAAGCTCCAATTTTCTCGTTGATGTTTTTTGGAGAAAGATTCACATACATAAATGACGTAAAACCAAAATTATTCCATGGCATCTCATAACCTAAGACGTTACTGTGTTTAAAAGCACGAATACCTTCCTCGCTTATTGTTTTATGATCTTGGTGAATATCACTTGTGGATGGTAAGAAAATCAAATCAGGCTGAATTTTACTGCGCAACTGAATCAATGTTTCTAAAATTTCTTGTCGTTTTGAAGGAAATTCTCTCACTTCAAAGTCAAAAATATGCTGGTGCTCTTTATTTATTCCTAAAAACTCAAAAGAATTGTACATTTCCTTTTCTATTGCACCAATTTCAAAACCTTTTGGAGTTGATTTTGCGCAATCACTAAAAACAGCAATATGAATTTCTTTGCCCATTTCTTTTAATTTCGAAATGGTTCCACCTAAGCCAAATTCAGCATCATCAGGATGCGGAGCTAGGATTAATACTTTTTGAACACTTGATAACATAAATTCTATTTAAAAAGGTTGACAATTTCACTGCAAATAAATTCTGAAGCTTTTCCGTCTCCATACAAAGGTGAGAAAATTAATTCACTTGAGTTCGACAAATAATGATTTGCACCATTTACGATTTTATCGTAGTCATTCCCTACAAGCAAAGCATTTTTACTTTCAATTAATTCTGTCCAAGGCGTTTCATCCAACATAATTAAACACGGTTTCTCCATAAAGTAAGCTTCTTTCTGTACACCTCCAGAATCGGTTACAATTAAGTCTGCATTTTTCTCTAAAGCGGTCATTTCTAAGAAAGAAACAGGAGGAATGATTTTAATCTGATCATTTTCAGTCCATTTACTTAAATCTTTGTTTTCTTCAATTATCTTCTTTGTTCTTGGATGCAATGGAAGAACAATCGTCTTACCGTGATTTTCAACAACTGTGTTTAATGCTTTAAGAATATTCTCCAACGTTTCAAATTGATCAACATTACTTGGTCGATGCATCGTTGCAAGAATGTAATTCTCTTTTGGTAAATTATATTCTTCAAATATTGGAGCATTTTGTACTTTCTCATTCTCCATAAAGAACAGAGTATTGTCGTACATAATGTCTCCGCATCGTAAAACTTTGGGATTACTAGCGTTAATTTCTCCAGTTGTCCCCTCTGTTTTAAAACCTTCTTGTTTCAAAGATTCCATCCCTGCATCCGAAGGAACAAAGAGTAACGAAGACATGTTATCGCAAATGAGTCTATTTACTTCTTCAGGAAATTCTTTATTGTATGAACGCACACCTGCTTCAACATGAATGATGTGTTTGTGTAATTTTATTCCGACCAAACAAGCTGCAAGTGTCGAATTTGTATCTCCGTACAATAAGATTGCATCGGGTTTTTCTTCTACGATTACTTTCTCAATTTCAATCAACATATTTGCCGTTTGAAGCGCATGAGATCCTGAGCCAATTTGCAAGTTGTATTTTTCTTTAGGAATGTTCAATTCATCAAAAAACACAGAGGACATTTTTTTATCGTAATGCTGTCCGGTGTGCACAATAACTTCTTGGATTTCTTCCGAAAACTCAGTTGAAATTGCACGACTTATTGCCGCAGCTTTGATAAATTGAGGTCGTGCCCCAATGATCGTTACAATTTTAATCATTTATTCAAATTAATTGTTTCATCCAAAACTTCTGCCATTCTCTTTGTCAATTGACTACTTGAGAATTGGTCAACGTTTTTAGATTGAATCGTATTCTTTTCTTTCAAAAATAGTTCAAAAAGCTGGTAAATGGTCTTCTTTATTAGAGTTTTATCATTAAAATCACAACAATACCCAGCATTACACTGCTGAATGATATCTGCTGCATCGCCGTTAGACGGTCCAATCAATACTATAGGTCGGTTGGATTTAAGGTATTCAAACAATTTTCCCGTAAGCACAAATTCAGCGTTATGAATCCGATCAATGGGTAGTAAAAGAATTTGAGCACCATGCAAATATTTCTGTGTTTCTTCAAAAGGAACGTAATCTATCTTATTCAGGTTAGGTGTAAGTTTCAATTTATCGATGCTTTCGATTACAACAGGAGCAACATTTCCAATCAGTTTTATCTCTAAATGTTTATTGAACAATTCAGATTCTTGTTTAATTTCAGCAAGAACCTCCCAAAGATCAACACAATTTCGATTCTTTAAAAAACTTCCAATATGTGTAATGGAGAATTTTTTATCCAACAAAAATGTCTCTTGTTGACTTTTAGACTCCTCGTAGCCGTTGTAGATTACTTCAGAAACAACGTTGTAATTCTCTTTGAATTCATTGAACATTGTTCGACCAACGACAACCGTTTTATCAGCGTTAAGAAGAACGTTTTTTTCTAGTCGTGCGTGTTTATTTCTCGCCAATTTAGTCAAAAACATTTCATCTAAATAATCCATTGAAGTCCACGGGTCACGGAAGTCTGCTAACCAGGGTAAGTTAAATTTACTTTTAAGCTTTTGGGCAATCAAATGCAAAGAGTGAGGCGGTCCTGTAGAAACGATCACATCAATATTCTCTTCTTGGATTACTTTTGACAAAAAACGAACTGATGGTTTAACCCAAAGAAAACGTGCATCAGGAATGAAAAAATTCCCTCGAATGAACCAACTTACTTTTTGTACAATTGACCTTTTGTTTCCTTTTTGCTGCTGAACTTTATATACATTCCCTTTCTTTTTGGAAGAAAAAAGCGAATTCGGTTCCACTATTTTATTCCTGTAAACTTTGATCCCTTCTGGCACCTGACTTTCCAAGCCTTCGTCAATTAATGCATAATTTGGATTATCAACTGTATAAATAACAGGTTCATAACCAAAATCACGAAGGTTTTTAGCAAACCTCAGCCAACGCTGTACACCTGCTCCACCACTGGGTGGCCAATAATAGGTTATGATTAAAACTTTTTTCATAAATATGGGGTAAAGATAGGAGTTTGTAGGTAGAAAAAAGAAGGTAAGGTTGTTTTTTTTATCGACTGCAATTGTTTCAATGAATCGCTTCTATTTTGTACAATTCTTGGCGCTTTTTATCAATAAAATATCGAATCATACTTCAAGGTAAATTCTGAAGTATTTTCAAATTCAATCTTTTTTTGTACATTCGCATTGTATAACGTTAAAACATTCATACAGAAAAGATTGTCTTATGAAATTGAGAATGCTTTCATTATTATCCATCATTTTAGCTCTTGGAATCAGGAGTATGGATATTTCTGCGAAAGAGTATCATGCATTACGCGTTTTAACGCATGCCATCCCTGAAGGCCCTTACATCCCTACTCCAATGCCGATAGCTTTAGAAAATCGTTTGGATAGTTTGGTGTTTCACTTATCGCATTTCTCCGTAGTAAAAGATGTTTTCATTAACATCAATGATTCAATTACTCCTGAATACTCGATTTTTGAGGAGATGCAGGAAATTGCTTCAGAAAGTGAACTGAATGAATTAATTAATCATGAATCACCTGTCGTTCGCATCTACGCTTATCGATCAATCATTACCAATGACATGAATTTAAATTGCGATTATGAACTCAATTTACTTTCTGACACAACTTGCATCGATTTTTATGCAGGAAGTGAAATCGTTAGTTCAACTGTCCAAGAAATGGTGCAAAGAGATTTAATTTCGATACAGTAAAGTGGAGTGATCAGCTAGAGTTTCAAGGGAAACACTGACTTATTAAATAAATCCTTACCCTTTCATCACTCACACTATGTACATCGAAACTGTAAAAACTACTTCTTTGGGTTAGCGAACAATTTAACCTCATCTGCAGAAATAACATCACCACCGAGTATAATCAATCGTTCAACAATATTTCTCAATTCACGAATATTTCCTGACCAGTCCACTTTTTGTAGTTCTTCCAATGCATTATCATCAAATGATTTTCGCGCAACTCCGTGTTCACTACACACCATTGACATGAAATGATTTGCTAACAATGGAATATCATCCCTTCTTTCATTCAATGAAGGCACATGGATTAGAATTACCGCCAGACGATGATACAAATCTTCTCTAAAATTACCTTCTTCTATTTCTTTCCGAAGGTCTTTATTTGTTGCTGCAACAATTCGTGCATTTACTTTAATGTCTTTTTCTCCTCCAACACGCTGGATTACATTCTCCTGCAAAGCACGTAAAACTTTCGCTTGTGCGCTCGCCGACATATCACCAATCTCATCCAAAAAAAGTGTTCCGCCGGAAGCCAACTCAAATTTCCCTTTCTTTTGCTTCACAGCAGATGTAAAAGCTCCTTTCTCGTGTCCAAATAATTCACTTTCAATTAATTCTGATGGAATAGCCGCACAATTCACTTCTATAAAAGGATTCCCTTTTCGTGAACTTAAATCATGAAGAGATCTAGCAACAAGTTCTTTACCTGTTCCATTTTCTCCGGTCACTAAAACACGTGCATCAGAGGGAGCTACTTTCTCAATCATTTCTTTGATTTGATTGATTCCTTCCGTTTCTCCAATGATGGAAGAGCTTTTGAATTTCTTTACTGTTTTTTTCAGAACTTTTCGTTCTTCAATAAGTGTCGTTTTATCTTTTGCATTTCGGATTGTTACCAAAATACGGTTCAAGTCCAATGGTTTCTCTATAAAATCAAACGCGCCTTTTTTTATAGCTTGAACAGCCGTTTCAATGTTTCCATGCCCACTAATCATAATTACTGGCGTGTCAACTTTTGCTTTTAGAAGTCCATCTAAAACTTCCATGCCGTCCAACTCAGGCATTTTAATGTCACAAAATATAATGTCAAATTCTTCTGCTTTAGCTTTACTTAAGCCAATTTTACCATTCTCAGCTTCTTCTACTTCGAATTCTTCGAATTCTAATATTTCACGCAATGCTCTGCGAATTGCTCTTTCGTCGTCTATGATTAAAATCTTACCCATTGTTCCTTCCGAATTATTTATTTCTTAGCAAATTTCTCTTTGGTTTTCTTACCTTCTAAATCATAAGTAATCCACGTTCCAATTTTCTCTCCTTTGTCATTGTAACTTCCTTTGTCTTGGATGTCTCCATTTTCATAATAACGAATCCATTTACCTACTTTGAAATTCTTCTTGTAAAAACCTGCAATTTTCGTTCTATCATTTTCATACCATTCACCGTACAGACCTGTTTTATCACCATCTTCATCAAACATTACTTTGATTTTCAAAATTCCATCTTCATAATATTCTTCCCAAGCTCCCGTTTTATGATCATCTTTATTGTATCCTTTTGTTTGAACTTTCCCATTTTCAAAATAAATGACACTTAGTCCGTGTTTCACACCATCGATGTATTCTCTTTCAGCATTCAATTTTCCATCTTTAAAATAGAATTTAACATTTCCATTCACAACCCCATCTTCGTAGAGTAAGACAAGGTTCAATTCTCCTGTTTCAAAATACTCTCTAGACTCACAACAAAGAACTCCTTTACGGTAACGTTGTTCGTATTTTAATTCACCATTCGCCCAATATGCTTTTACAAGTCCATCTTTTTCACCATTTACATAATTAACTTCTTTTTCTAGAAAACCTTCTTCAGAGTAAAAAGAAACTTTCCCATCCACATTGTCATTGATGTAACTCCCTTCTTCTTTGAGAACACCATCTTCATAAAAAATTTCATATTTTCCATTTTTCATTCCATTTTTATACTGTGCTATCGTTTTGATTCTATTTCCTTCGTAAAATGATTTCCACTCACCTTCTTTTAATTCACACATCAATGCACCTGAAACAACAGTATCTTCCCCATTCATTTGTATAAAAGGTTCTACTTGAGCCAACTCTTTCCATTTCAGTTGCATTTTATTTCCATTCTCGAAATGATTTTTCTTTTTTCCATTTACTTTAATGTCCGATAATTCTTTGTCTAAGTGAACAGACATCACTCCGTTCGTTACAGAAATAAAAGTTACTTCTGCAACTTCTAACCAACCTTCCATATTAACACCATCCACCTTTTTACTAAAAAATTTGGATAAATTCATTTTTTGATTTTTTTCAGCACCTTCGAAGTCAATCTGAGTTTGAAGAACAATCACATTTGACTTTATACGCACTAAAGACAGTTGACACGTTTGCTCAGTTGAATCACATTGAGATTGAGAAAATGAACTAAAACTTAAAAAGATGAGAATTAATGAGATAGATATAGATTTCATACTGAATTTTTAAATGTTTTTTCAAATATACTAAAAGCAAATACTAAAATTGAATGAGATTTAAGGTTTATTGTATAAAATTGAATCTAAACTATCTTTAGATTTCTGTATCTTCGTCTTCGAATCTAAAAAGCATTGCATGTTACTTGAAAAAAGAATTCCAATAATGTATTTCCTAAAAAAAATTAAATGGGACATTCCTATTGTTTTAACATTTTCTATAGGAATTCATGTTTTCTCCCTTTATTTAAAACATTTGGACATTATTTTTCCAATTTTCATTTCTGGGTTCTTCGGTTCTTCCATTGCCTTCTTACTTACGTTTAAACTCAACCAATCATACGACAGATGGTGGGAAGCTCGAAAAATATGGGGAGCAATTGTCAACGACTCCAGATCATTGATTATGCAAATAAAAAATTTCACTCAAAACGAGACTATTATCTGCAAGCGTGTTGCCTATAGACAAATGGGATGGAACTTTTCTCTCACCAAACATTTGAGAAAACAAGACACTTTAGAAGACCTAGATCAATATATCTCAAAAGAAGAATTTTCTAAAATCAAAAAACACATGAATAGGCCCGTAGCTTTATTGGACCAACATTCACAAGACATTTGTGAATTACACCAAAAAGGGAGTATCAATGATTTTCAACAAATTCAATTGGACAGTACAATTGTTCGATTAACTGAAAGCATGGGAAAAGCGGAAAGAATAAAAAACACAGTCTTCCCAAAAACTTATAATGTTACGTTGCATGTTTTTATATACATTTTTCTTATTTCTTTATCTTTTGCTTTAACAGAATTACATAGTTTAGTTGAGATTCCATTGCTAGTTTTTATTTCAGTTCCATTGTTTCTTTTAGAGAAAGTAGCCTTAGGTATTCAAAATCCTTTTGAGAATAAACCGTCTGATACACCAATGACTACTATTTCTAAAGCTATTGAAGTAAATCTCAGACAATTAATTGGAGAAGAGAATAAAAAAGATGAAAAATTAAAGGAAAGTTATTTTATTCTTTAAAAGAATTTAATTATTTTAATAATCAAACTAATTACTTACACAACATATAATTGTGTTATGACAATTACATCAAGAAAACAATGGCAGAGTGTACTGTTTTATTTATGAAAAAAAATCCATCCTATGTGTGAGATTCTACTCACAATCCAAAATACTTACTTGATGCATTGAAAGTGATTAGTCGTTAAAAAATAGAATCGGCTAAAAAAGCAATACTAATACCAGTACTGCTTTTTTTTGTAACCTAAATGACATAATTCTTCTAAATTCTAATTAATTTCGTGTTTGTAATTTTCGAACTATGAAAAACTTTTTTTTAATCCCATTCCTTTTTATCATTTTATCATCGTGTGATTTTTCAAACGGAAAAGTTGAAAAATTGGACAGTGAAAAAGTTAACATCCATCCGCTTGAAAATAGTTGGGACATCGCTGTTCCAAATCAAGAGCCACCAGAAGGTTTGACTTCATTGAGTGCTGAACAATGTGGAGCATGTCACCAAGAACATTACAAAGAATGGAAAATGTCTACTCATGCACACGCTTGGACAGATTTACAATTTCAAGCAGAAATCAAGAAAGAATCAAGTCCTTTTATGTGTATCAATTGTCATATCCCTCTACAGAATCAACAAGAATATTTTATAGAAGGTTTGATTGATGGCGACATTTATCAACCTGTAAAGAAAAAGAACCCTAAATTTGACAAAGCTTTACAACAAGAAGGAATTACTTGTGCTGCTTGTCATGTAAGAAACAATACAATTATTGGGCCTACAGGAACAAGTAAAGCTCCTCACAAAACAGTTAAAGACACCTTACATTTATCTGAAAGTCTTTGCATTAACTGTCATAATGCTGTTGCTGTCATTACCCCAACTTTAGCGTGTAGTTTTGAGACTGGAGACGAATGGAAAGCGGGACCATTTTTCGGTAAAAAGAATTGTAAGAATTGCCACATGGAAGAAATGCATCGTGCAATCGTTCCTGGTTACGAACCTCGTTTAAGCCATTTTCATGGTTTCCCTGGTTCTGGAATCCCTAAATTTGATACCGTAACAACGAACACGCTTAACGGGTTAGAAATCTACCCAATGGTCTTACCCAAAAGTATTAAAATAGGTGCTCCAATTGAGTACACATTGAATGTTAAAAACGAACATGCTGGACATAGAGTTCCTACAGGAGATCCAGAACGCTTTTTTATCATTTCCTTCACAGTTCTTAATACGAAAGGAGACACATTGGATACGAAATCGGAAAGAATTGGTGAGCATTGGGAATGGCATCCATTGGCAAAAAAAGTGTTTGACAATAATTTAATGCCCGGTGAAGAAAGGGCTTTTGACTTTACATATCAAGCAAGTAAAAAGGAATTACTCAAAGTGATTGTTAAAGTAGAAAAGCACCGTTTGAGTCAGAAAAATGCAGATTATAACAAACTAGGAAAAGCATACCCTTTGTTTATTACCATTTTTGAGAAAGAATACTTTGTACGGGTATTGTAGAACAAAGAACTTCGTTAAGAGTTAATACGAATTAAAACACTCTTTCCAGAAATTTGAATTTCATCATCATTATCCAAGATAAAAGACACGTCTTTTTCTAATGTTTGTTGGTTCAAAATAACGGTACCTTCTGCAATGAAGTAAAACTCATTTTTTCGCACCAAATGACATTCATTATCCGAAAACTTTAAAACAGAAGTACGCACATCATTATTTATTGTCATTACATTAAAATCTCGTACTTTTCCTTTACTTTTGGTAGACCAATCTCCTCTAAAGCTATCTTGTTCATACTGCTTTAACACTGAAGAATGATGTCCTTCATGGTACAATTCTATTTCTCCGTCCAAAACAGTTAGAACTCTGTCAACATTTTTCAAAGGTGTAAAAATAGATTCTTCAATTTCAACTGTAGCAATGCTAATTCTCAATGCATAATTTCCTTTTTTGAAATCAGCATTACTAGGTAGGATAAATAATTCAGATGTTGTACCTCCTGACCAATTTGAAGTCTCCCATTGTTGAGGAGTTATAATTTTGTGCATACTAAATAGCTAAAAGTTCTTATTAAATTTATTAAAAAACAAATTAACCATTTAAATGAAAAGAAAAGTGTTATTACCATTAAATAAATCCAGAACACTTAAAATAAGTTCTGTACTCAGCGGTAAATCCATCATTTCTAAGAAAACAGAAGGTGAATTCTTCACCCTTTTTATAAAAATTAATGACTAATTTAGCGAACAAATATTTAAAGAAAACGGTACCGTTCGGTAGATTCTTTTGATCAATTAAAACAAAATTAAATATGATCAGTGTTCAAGAAGCTTTTGGTAAAATCACAGAAAATATATCAAAAGGAAAAACAGAGGTTATTGAAACCAAAAAATCACTAGGTCAAGTGATTGCAAATGATGTATTCTCTCCCATCCACATGCCTCCATTCAATCAATCTGCGATGGATGGATACGCTTTAGGAGATATTGATTCTAAAGTTTACAATTTGGTTGGTGAAATTAAAGCGGGAGATTCTTCAACACAAATTCACCTCAAAAAAGGAGAAGCTATACGCATTTTTACAGGAGGAATGGTTCCTGAAGGATCAGTAACTGTCGTAAAACAAGAAATTGTTGAAGCAAATTCAAATTCAATTCAACTAAAGGAAAGAATTAATATCAATCAAAACATTCGACCCAAAGGAGAACAAATTAAAAAGGATGAAATTGCTTTAAAGAAAGGGACTGTCATTGACGCTGGGACGATTGGATATCTTTATGGAATTGGCGTTCATCAGATCAATGTTTACACAAAACCTAAAACAATTGTAATTGCCACTGGTAATGAATTAACTAAACCAGGAGAACAATTGGCTACGGGTAAAATATATGAATCAAATACCTATACGATTCAGGCTGCTTTAAAAGAAATTGGAATTGAAGCGACCATACAAACCGTTGAAGATGATTATCAATCGACAAAAAACATCATTCAAGATGCAATTGACCAATACGATTTAGTAATAATGACAGGAGGAATTTCTGTTGGAGATTATGATTTTGTCGGGAAAGCATTTAATGAAATCGGTGTTGAACAGAAATTTTACAAAGTAAAACAGAAACCTGGAAAGCCAATTTATTTTGGAAAGAAAGAAGAAACGACTGTTTTTGGATTACCTGGAAATCCTGCTGCTGCATTATCTTGTTTCTATTTGTACGTAATTCCTGCAATAAAAAAACACCAAGGATACACACAGTTTTCACTGGAAAAAAGAGAACTTTCACTTTCTAATGACTACAGCAAAACAAAAAAACTATCTCATTTCCTAAAAGGTTTTCACCAAGGAAAACAAGTAGAGGTTTTGAACAGTCAAAGTTCTGCAATGTTGAGTTCTTTCGCTACAGCAAATTGCCTAATCTTTCTAGAAGAAGGGAAAGAGCATTGGGGAAAAGGTGAAAATGTTGATGTTTATATTCTCCCTTAGAAATCGATGAATGTAACAGGAATCATACTTGCTGGGGGAAAAAGTTCCAGAATGGGAGAAGATAAAGGGCTAATGCTTATTGAAGGTATTCCAATGGTTGAATATATTATCAATGTATTTAAGAGCTTAAACATCCCTATTTTAATCATTTCGAACAATGAAAAATACCAACAATTTGGTCTTCCTGTTTTCCCAGATTTAGTGCATGAAAAAGGGCCAGCCGGTGGGATAATGACTGCTTTATCGAATACAAAAACGCAAACCAACTTTATTGTAAGTTGCGATACTCCATTCATTACAAAAGAACTCATTCTATTTTTACTCAAAAAACACCAGAATTCCCAAATAACTTATCCTGTTCACGAAAACAGAGCGCATCCATTGATTGGTGTTTATGAAAAAGACACTGATCACTTTTTTCAGGAAAGCATTGAAGTTGGTGAATTAAAACTGATGTCAATTCTAAAAAAAGCAAAAACAAACCGTGTAAACCTTCCTTCTTCCATTTTTTTGAATGAAAAAAACTGTCTTGCAAACATCAATACCCGAGAAGAATTGAATACTTTTAAGAAATGAAAATAAAATTCACTTATTTTGGCTTAATTTCGGACGCACTTCAATGTTCTTCAGAAGAAATTGATGTTGATATCGACAAATTAAAGTTGCGTTTTTTCCTTGAAGAAATTCACCCAGAACTGAAGACTATTAATTACAAAATTGCAATTGATGCTGAATTAAGAGAAGATTTTCCAAAAGATAAAACCATTCAAGAGATTGCACTTTTACCCCCATTTGCAGGGGGATAATATATTATAAAAATGAAAAACTGTTTCAAAGAAGGACCAATATCCGCTGATTTTATTGGACAATCCATTGCTCATCATCAAGTAAAAACAAACATTGGTGCGCACCAAATATTTTTAGGACAAGTTAGAATGGATGAAATTGATGGAAAAGAAGTTGTTGCTATAGATTATTCTGCCCATGAAGAAATGGCGAACAAAGTCTTCCATGAAATTAGAGAAAATACTTTTGATAAGTTTGATTTAACTTGCATGCACATCTACCATAGTAAAGGAATTGTTAAAGCTGGGGAGATTTGTCTTTTTGTATTTGCATCCTCTAAACACAGAAAAATGGTTCAGCAAGCAATCGAATATCTTGTGGAAGAAATAAAAGCAAACGTTCCTATTTTTGGAAAAGAATTATTTGAAGACGATTCGTACGTTTGGAAAGAAAATAAATAAATTATGGTTGACATTACACATAAAAACTCAACACTAAGACGAGCTTTAGCTCAAGCAACTGTACTCGTTAGTAAGCAAGAAACTATTGATGCCATTCAAAATGACACTGTACCGAAAGGGAATGTTTTCGAAATGGCAAAAACGGCAGGTTTATTTGCAGTCAAAAAAACATCCGATATAATTCCTGATTGTCACCCATTACCTGTTGAATATACGGGCGTTTCATATGAAATAGACGGTTTTAAAATCATCATTACAATCGAAGTTAAAACAATTTACAGAACAGGAGTTGAGGTTGAAGCAATGCATGGAGCAAGTGTTATAGCTCTTACAATGTACGACATGCTTAAACCTATTGACAAAGGAATTGAGATTCAAAATATTCGTCTTTTAGAAAAACAAGGTGGAAAGTCTGATTTTAAAGATAAATTTAGAAAAGATATCTGTGCGGCCATTTTTGTTTGTTCAGATAGTATTTCAGCAGGTCAAAAGAAAGATAAAGCTGGAAAAGCTATAATTCAGAAATTAGAATCACATGCTGTAGAAATAAAAGAATATACGGTAATACCTGACGAACTTGATCAAATTCAACAAGCGGTATTGAAGCATACTGAAATAGGAACAGACCTCATCATTTTCACAGGAGGAACAGGTTTATCAAAACGCGATGTAACTCCAGAATCGATTCAACCCTTATTAGACAGAGAAATCCCAGGAATAGCTGAAGCCATGCGAAATTATGGTCAGGAAAGAACTCCGTATTCAATGTTGTCAAGGAGTTTAGCTGGAGTTAAAAAAGAAAGTTTAATATTAGCCTTACCCGGTTCCACAAAAGGTGCTTCGGAATCAATGGATGCATTATTTCCTTCTTTGTTGCATATCTTTAGAATATTCAAAGGTGCTCAGCACGAATAATTGTTGTATTTATCCATTAAATGTCAAAAATAGAACAACATATCATCGATAGATTTGGTCGTGTACACGATTACCTCAGAATTTCTTTGACTGAAAGATGCAATTTACGTTGTTTCTATTGTATGCCTGAAGAAGGAATTGAACTAAGGGAGAAATCAGAATTCATGTCTTCGGAAGAATTGATTGCTATTGCAAAAACTTTTGTTTCCTTAGGCGTCAAAAAAATCCGATTGACGGGCGGTGAACCTTTGATTAAAAAAAATGTTGAATTCATTCTTCGAGAATTAGGAAAACTACCTGTAGAATTGACCCTTACAACGAATGCCGTTAATGTTGACCGTTTCATTGAAATAATGAAAGAGTCCGGTATCAAATCAATTAACGTTAGTCTAGATTCCTTGAAAGAAGAAAGATTTAATGCAATTTCACGAAGAAATTATTATCAAAAAATAAAAGACAATATTGATTTATTGATTGCAAATGATTTTCATGTAAAAGTAAATGCTGTCATCATTCGAAACACAAATGATGATGAAATTATAGACTTCATTCAGTGGACAAAAAACACTCCAATTCATGTTCGTTTCATTGAATTCATGCCTTTTGATGGAAATAAATGGAACTGGGATAAGAAAGTTTCATTCAAGGAAATCATGACTCAAGCTGAATCGCATTTTGGAGTAGATAAAATTAAACCTTTAAAAGATCAACCAAATAGAACCTCTCGCTGTTTCAAACTACATGGAGCTAGTGGAACGTTTGGGATTATCAGTTCTGTGACCAATCCATTTTGTGATACATGTAATCGAATAAGATTAACAGCTGATGGTAAAATCAAAAATTGCTTATTCTCTAACGACGAAATTGATTTATTAAAACTTCATCGAGAAGGAAAAGACATTATACCTTCCATTCTGAAATCTATCCAAGCAAAAGAAAAAGAGCGTGGCGGACATGGAGAATTCAATGACGAAATGGTCGGAAAGTTAAAAAACAGATCAATGACAACCATTGGAGGATGATTGGCATTCTATTTCTTATTTCAATAGCTTCTCTTTTCTATTCTTTACGAAGGGAATTAGTTCTTTTATCATTGGAACAACAATCATAAGAAGCGAAATAAACATAAAGCTTCCCGCAACAATAAAAACAATATAGAAAACATGTGATTCTTCTTGCAACTGAGAGAATACTTGAGATTCTTTATTCAATTGCCATATTGACTTTTTAACTCCCATAGCAATTAATGCCACCCAAAAAACGAATAAAGAACTATTGAAAAAGTAAAATGAAAACTTATTTAACTTTAAATTAATTGTTCCTTTTTTCAATTTTGACAGAATAAAAGACACAGAAGCTAATAAAACACAGGTATTAATTCCAATTGTTGTACCCATTGAATGAGCCACTGTAATATGTGTTCCATGGGAGAAATAGTTAAATACAGGAATTGACATAAAAAGAGCCATTACTAGGTTTAAAAACACCCACAAGTCACTTGCCATGATATAAAGGTAAGCCATTGTGTGTTTCTGTTTATCTTTTTTTGTTAAAGATTTACTCCAGGAATAAACAATTTTTATGAAAATAATCCATTCCGTCATACTTACGGCATATGCTAAATATCTCACCCAAGGTAAAGTAGGGAGAATATAAGTATGATGTGCCCATCCAAACATAAGATTGGTTAACCCTAGAAAAAAGAAAAAGAAAGTTGTTTTACCATGGGCTAGATTAACATCATCTTTAATTTTTGTCATTAAGTATAAGGCAGTACCGTATACCAGCATATTCCAACTCCCTACAAAAGCACCGTAGGATTTCCATTGAACGGTCATGTCTTTGATATAATCTCGTCTAAAATAATCCATAACCCAAAAATTTGCTTCAGAGAGATGAAAGATCATGAAAACAATCCCTACACCCCACATCCAATAATACAAAGGCCATTCTTTCACTTTACCAAGTAAGGATTTGTAAAAATTAATTCCAAAAAGAATCCAACCGAATAAAATTGGAAGAATCAATAAAGGGTAAAACTCCATATATTCACGACCTCCAAGATTATTAGAGAAGATTGAAAATAAGATTAACAAACCTACAACAGCATAAAGAACAAAATGGATTTTCATCAATTTCGGTGAAAATATCTTCACTTTTTCAACTTTAGAAATGTAAAAATAAATCCCACCAACAGCAGATAGGATAATCCATGAAACAACAGATGTTGTATGTAAAGGTCTTAATTGATTAAAAGGTAAAAATTCTTTTAAGAAATCTGGAAAAATATAAATTAAAGCAATTAAAACTCCTATTAAAGCACCAAATAACAAAGATACTAAGCCGCCGATTAAAAAAAGTAGAGAATATTTCTTCTGCATAATTTCTATTTATATTGAATGCTTACCCATCCATCATTACTAAAAACAACTTCATTATTTGGATAATGTCCCGTTTGATCTACATGAGTTAAAAAAGCGATGATTTTTTCTTTTTCTTCCAATGTGAAGTTAAATTTTGGCATTGATTTCACTCCACTATTAAGGAAAGCATCTACGTATCTTTCTCCTTTTTTAGGATTTGAAATCACATTCGTTAAATCAGGACCTAAATATCCTCCTAATCCATACAGTTGATGACAAGATGTACAATTATTTTTTTGCCATATTTTCTCCCCTTCAATTGCATTAGCTGACATTAAAGGTGCTGAGCTTGCACTTTTTTGAGAATATATAATTAAATTGTAAACTATAAAAGCTCCTAAAAGTATTACGAGCACTTTTATATTCTTCTTTTTATTCATTACTCAATTTTTGCATAAAAGTATTCTATACAAATAAAAATCAATATGAGTTAAATCATATTTAGACACCTTGAACCATTGTTTAACAAAAATTATGAATCGAATTGTTTACGAAGAATGTTACTTCCTAATGATTCTCAAAAATGTTCGCCACATTATTTTGACATCATTTCCAATTGTAGGACTTTCTAGGTATTTTTTATTCAATTCAATTTTTGCAGGCATTATCTCTTCAATATATGCTTTATGAGGGTCTTTTGCTTCGCCTAAAATTCTATTCTCTTCAAAATATTCCAAAGATGCTAAATCTGTAATTCCGGGTTTTACTTTTAGAATATCTAATTGAATTTCAGAATATAAGTCTACAAACTCTTTGACCTCTGGTCGAGGTCCAACTATGCTCATTTGTCCGAAAAAAACATTTAAAAATTGCGGAAATTCATCCAATTTATATTTTCTCAAAAAATGACCGATGGATGTAATTCGATTATCTTTTCCAACCGTTAAACGACCTTCTTTGTCGGCATTGGTTTTCATGGTTCTGAATTTAAACAACCCAAACGGCTGACCGTTCTTACCAATTCTTTCTTGGATATAAAACACACCACCTTTGGAAGAAAAAAGAATAAGTAACGAAATGATTATCCCAAAGGGAAGAAAAACCACAAGTATTAAAAATGAAACGAGAACATCAAAAATTCTTTTCATAAACAATTAAGCATTCAAGATTTTAGTCACTGCATCTTTCACCGCTTTAATGACGATGTCGACTTGCTCATTCGTTAAATCATAATACACTGGCAAGGAAATTTCATTTGCAAAAGAAGCATATGTCTCTGGATAATCCTCCATTTTATATCCTAAATTTTTATAGGCTGTTAAACGAGGTAATGGTTGAAAGTGTACATTCACAGAAACGTCCACATTAAAAATCTCTTGCATGATTGCATCACGTTGCTCTTCTGTAGCTCCATTTATTCGCAATAAATACAAATGGTAACTAGATGTTTTATCTTCGGTTTCATACACCGGGTTATTTGCCCATTCTTCTTGTGAAAAGGCATCAAAATAAGCATCAAATATTTCTTTTCTTCGATCTAAGTTCTCTTGATAACGACCTAATTCAATCAACCCAA
>Ga0256845_1001124_pt1 | contig 22429 bp, 18 predicted proteins | sample RiftiametaG_FD_189101 | JGI IMG/M metagenome (GOLD analysis project Ga0256845, IMG submission 189101) | Tube worm associated microbial communities from hydrothermal vent at the East Pacific Rise, Pacific Ocean - Riftia | ecosystem: Host-associated > Annelida > Integument > Unclassified ... | reverse complement strand
AATAATAAAAAGCATTTCAGCTAGAGAGTTTTTTAGACTATTCCCCAATATTATGAAAAGGTATTTTTGGGGTGGTAAATTATGGACTCAACGTTTTTTTGTTGAAACTATCGGGAATGCAGATGAAAACACGATCAGGAAATACGTATAGAACCAGTTAGCAGTGCTTGACAGTAAAGAAGAACCTGCCCGACAGCTGGGATTGTTTTAAAACTCAGCTAGCTTGCTGCCGAGATTTTTATTGGGAAAGTGAATAAAACATACGATAATGAATTGGCAAAAACATCATAAAACTGCCAAATCGTATGATGTTTAATTTGGTAAATCATCCGACGTTAATTCGGACGGCTACATGATAGTTAGTAGCCTTTATTAAATATTAAAACCACGTTCTTAGAACGTGGTTATTTACTCTTTGCTTTTACAATATTTAGTCTGCTGAGCAATCATTTTATCAATTTTTTCTTGTTTTTCTTCATCGGTCATTAGGCGTTTTCCGCCGTCACCATCATCAACACCAATTCTTGCTGTATTTCTGAGCATATCAAGGTTTTGAGTAGCGATTGTGCAGTTCTCATCTTTCCAATTATTATAGCCACTACTTATTTTTATTTCAGTTTTTTTCTCAGGTGGCGTTTCTGCTTTTACTCTAGTAACAGCATTTTCGTTAACATAAGTCGTAATTTTCTTGTATTCAACATCTTTAGGTGCTCGCTCAGAATAATGAACCTCATTTTTATCATCTGTCCATTTATACATGACTCTTTTAGCACTAAAAACATCAGAGGATACCGCTAAAAGAAGAATAGATAATAGTAGAATAGCGATCTTTTTCATTGATATTTCCTTATTATATTTTGATAATTCTGAAATTTATTAAGTTGTTTAGTATAAACAAGTCTCTAATATAGCGTGATTTGGGTCTAAAAGTTAAGTGCTTTGTTAGAATATTGCGATAAACAACACAAAGAAGGCGTATCTTAACTAGTTTGAGTTTTCTTTTTCCGTCACTAAGTCATTCTTTTTCGCAAAATGCACAACATCATCTAAAATAGCGGGATGTTCGGCATATAATTTAGCATCCACAATGACGCACTTTATACCTTCGATAACGGCAGGCCTTAAAAGGGGAGAATAGTACATTCTTCGGTTTCTAAATGTACAAAGATTGCCACACAAACGCTCAGCCCAGTCGCTTGGTCTGAATTTGCTACCTTTGGAGGTTATTCCTTTTAAGATCAAGCGGTTAAAATCAACTTGGCTCATATTTTGTTCTCATCAAGTGAGGGCTATGGTCGCGGCGAATAATGCCATATTGTTAGCTATTGTCAATAGACAAGTAGGCTAAAACTCATACGTTAGAACTTATTTTCGAAACTGTTGATCTAAGTCTAGCAAGGATTGAGTATTTTTTATTTTTATTATTTTAAGTTGTAGGAAATAGGTTTATCTGTATATGTTTGGAAAAAAACGAACAGAGCTTTTTGGTATACCTTGAAAGTCAGGTAAATAGTAAATCGGTGTCGAGCTTGCGAAACCCGATAGTTTGCTTAGTCCTTTCGTAATACAGGCATTCTAGCCAAGGTGATTTCTTTACCTACCGCTTTTGATATTTTGTTGACTAACCTTTCCTGCTCTGGGCTGACTAAAGAAAAAGCATGTCCCAATACATTGACTATATTTGCTTTTTTAGTAGAAGGCGCATCTTGTTTTTGATTCTTAATATTATGTTGTGATGCTCTAGACTTTACTTTTCCACTAGACTGTCTTGCGACTTCTTTTGATGCTAGTTTCGAAGTGGATCCGGTTCGCGCAGTACGTCCTACTCTGTGAATATAGTCATTGCTGTTTACCGGTAAATCGTAATTGATGATGTAATAAAGGTCATCAATATCGATCCCTCTAGATGCAATATCCGTAGCGATTAAAAATTTAAACTGTTTGTTTTTAAATCCAGCTAAACGTTCCAAACGTTTCTTTTGCGGAATTTCGTTGTGAATACCTTCGCAGGAATAGCCCTTTTCTTTAAGTTGATCGGTTAACAAATTAACACCATGTTTAGTCCGTACAAAAATTAAAGCACGTTCGCAATTTAGTAAAAGTAATAAATCACATAAGTTTTTAGTTTTGTGATTTTGAGGACTGCGATACATCGTGTGTAAAATCTTTTCCAAAGCGGGTTGGTTTTGTTCGGTTTTTACAAATTTTGGATTTCTAAGATTCTCTTTACTAAATAAATTTAATGCTTTTGAATCGGTTGCTGAAAACAAAACCATCTGTTTCTTTTTAGGCATTGCTTCCAATATTTTATTGAGGATTGGTTGAATACCCATGCTCACTAAGCGGTCGGCTTCATCCATAACGAAATGTTTAATATTTTCTAAAGAGAAGGCTTTTGTTTTCATTAAATCAGCTAGCCGTTTTGGCGTTGAAACGATTACATCAGCGCCTCTTTTAAAGCGCTTGGTTTGTGATTCAATTCGTATTCCACCAAATAACGCGATAGTCCTTAAGTTAAGATCTTTACCATATACAGAAATAGATTCTTCTACTTGTTGAGCCAGCTCCCTCGTCGGTACTAAGATTAGCCCTCTAATGGGACGGATTTGATCTGCAGAATGATCTTCTCGGCTAAGTTCTTGAAGAATGGGCAAAAGGTATGCGGCTGTTTTACCGGTTCCTGTTGGGGCAATGGCATAGGTATCTGCTCGTGATAGGACCGCGCCAATAGATTGTTCTTGTATATCCGTTGGATTTTTGTAACTTAGCTTTTTAATATTAGCTTGGATGGTTTTGTTGAGACCTAGCTCAGCGAAAATAGTCATTTTGGTTGTCATTTAAGGTCGTTATTTAATAAATATGCCGCATTATACCTGTGTATTGGTAGAAAAACGTCAATTAACTATTTCAAACGAACCCATTGCTCATTTGAAAAGCATTCAATCGGTCGATACTCGCCTTTATAAGACATTTTCTGACAAGAGTTTATCCAATAACCAAGGTACAGGTACTCCTGATTTTCATGTAGTGCTTTGTTGATCAAACTTAAAATAGCTAAACGACCGGGACTGAATTTAGAGAACTCTGGATCAAAAAAAGTATAGATTGCAGACGGTCCTGTTTTTAGCTCATCAAACACGCAACAAGCAATTAAATTTCCTGTGGTCGGTTCTATAAAATCGAGGTACTGTGTATTTAACCAATCGCAAAATAAAAAGTCTTTATATTGCTCTATCGAAGGAGGGTACATGTCTCCATCTTGATGTCTAGCTTCTATATATTTTTCATAAAGTTGATAATGTTCATGATCATAAATAGCAGGAGAAATTTTTTTTGTGAAACGCTTTCCTTTCTTACCACATCGTTTTTGTTGCTTATTGGGGATGAAATTTTTCACATTAAGGCGAACAGAAATACACTTTTTACATTCTCCACAGTGGGGGCGGTAAATATGATCACCACTGCGTCGAAATCCTTTTTCGATTAATAACTGATAAAAATTTTCTTGTGGTTTAATTTCAGGTGTTAAAAATAAAGTGGCTGCTTGCTGATCTTTTCCATAAGGACATTCGTGTGGAGGTGTCACATAAAAACTTAATGTAATTGGCTTGTTTTGAATACTCATTTTCTTGTCACAAGGTCTTTCATATTGAGTGCTTTTGGCTGCCAGATGGTTTTATCATTCGAACGGAGTATTTGTTGGTTGACGATTTTAATAAATTCTTTACGCTCAATTTGTTTGGAACCAAGAGTGGTTAAGTGAGGGTTTTTTACTTGAGCATCTAAAATAGGAAAATCAAAACCGTTCAAATATCTAATTAAACAGGATATTGCAATTTTTGATGCTTGTGATTCTCTGCTGAACATTGATTCACCGCAAAATAGTTTTCCGATAGCAACACCATAAATTCCGCCGATCAAGCGACGTTCTTGTAGGCGACTATCTTGCCATACTTCAATTGAATGGGCATAACCTTTTTTATGCAGTTCGTTATACGCTTCAATGATTTCGTTAGTTATCCAAGTACCATCTAAGTCTGATCTTGGTTTAGCGCATGCTTGTATGACGTCTTCAAAAGCCTGATTTAAGGTGACGTTCCATGTTGATTTTTTTGCAAAACTACACAAGCTTTTTGATGGATTATAATTTTCAATTTCAAAAATGGTGCGTGGATTAGGTGACCACCAAAGAATTGGTTCACCTTCGCTATACCAAGGGAATATACCATTTGAATAAGCCGAAATTAATCGGTTAACAGATAAATCCCCTCCTGCAGATAATAGACCATCGGGTTCGTCCAATGCTGTTTCAACAGGAGGGAAGAGGCAATTTTTTGTTAGAAAAGGGAGCAAATTATAGCTATTTGATTTTAGTCTATTTTCATCTCGGGCACATCGTCAGGTACGATCAAATGACCATCAGTTTTTTCAATGATTTCTTCAACCGATACACCAGGTGCTCTCTCCAATAGGTGAAATGCACCATCTCTGATCTCCATAACCGCTAAATCGGTCACAACTTTATTGATGCAATCAACACCAGTCAAAGGCAATGTACAGTTCTTCAGTAACTTAGATTGTCCGTGTTTATTAGCATGAGTCATTGTCACAATAATATTTTTCGCTCCAGCAACCAAATCCATTGCACCGCCCATACCTTTGACCAGTTTCTTTGGAATCATATAGGAAGCGATGTTGCCATTTTGATCAACCTCAAAAGCTCCGAGCACGGTAAAGTCGACATGACCACCACGGATCATTGCAAAGCTTTGTGAAGATGAAAAAATAGATGCGCCTGTGATTGCCGTCACTGTTTCTTTGCCAGCGTTGATCATATCCGCATCAACATTTTCTTCAGTAGGGTAAGGCCCCATTCCTAACAAACCATTTTCTGACTGCAACATAACTTCAACATCGTTTGGTACAAAGTTAGCAACTAGAGTGGGAATTCCTATGCCTAAGTTGACATAATCTCCGTCTCTTAGTTCTTGTGCTACTCTCATAGCAATCTGTTCACGATTTAATGACATATTCTTCTCCTACCTTTAATCTTCTTTCGCTAGCGTCATTCTTTCGATTCTTTTTTCGAAAGAGGCTTTGATAACACGGTTAACATAAATGCCTGGGGTGTGAATTTCTGTTGGTTTCAGCTCACCATTTTCTACGATTTCTTCTACTTCAACCACTGTGATTTTTCCAGCCGTAGCTGCTTCTGGGTTAAAGTTCATTGCGGTATCCCTATAAACTAAATTACCCATACGATCAGATTTCCATGCACGAACGATTGCGAAGTCTCCAGTGATTGCTTCTTCTAAGATATAGTTTCGACCGTTAAATTGTTTTACTTCTTTACCCTCTGCTACGGGAGTACCATATCCCGTTGCCGTATAAAATGCAGGAATACCAGCGCCGCCAGCTCGCATTTTTTCAGCAAGAGTACCTTGAGGCGTTAGCACGACTTCTAGCTCTCCTGATAAGTATTGGCGTTCGAATTCCGCATTTTCACCTACGTAAGATGAAATCATTTTTTTAATCTGTTTACCTTGTAATAAAATGCCTAAACCAAAATCATCAACTCCACAGTTATTTGAAACAAATGTGAGTTGTTTGCTTTGCATTTTTTTGATTTGTGCGATTAATCCTTCTGGTATTCCGCAAAGACCGAAACCACCTGCGATAACAGTCATATTATCGCTTAAACCGGCCATTGCTTCTTCATAGCTGGATACGATTTTGTTAAAGCCTGACATAAATTACTCCTAACCTTTATTTGAAAATATTTTTATTTGTTAACCATCATTATTCGTTAACACGCACTACTTAGTTTAGCTAATGCTACTTTAGAACCATTGACACGCCCTAAATATTGGCTAATGTAATCGCCTGCTTTCATTAACTTGCTTAGATTTACCCCGGTCTCAATGCCCATTCCATTTAACATATAAACCAGATCTTCTGTGGCAACATTTCCTGATGCACCTTTCGCATAAGGGCATCCTCCTAAACCGGAAACTGATGCGTCAATATTGCTGATCCCTGATTGCAAAGACGCTAAAATATTCGCCAATGCTTGACCATAAGTATCATGGAAATGAACTGCTAAGTGATTGACATCAATTTCATTTTTTAGTGCATCAATTAATGATTTAGTTTTTGATGGTGTACCAACTCCAACGGTGTCGCCTAGAGAAAGTTCATAACAACCTAAATCTTTTAATTTTTTTGATACCTGAACTACTTGACTAACTTCGACCTCTCCCTGAAAAGGACAGCCTAAAACACAAGAAATATATCCACGAACAGGGATTCCAATGTCTTTTGCTTTTTCTAGTATAGGAATAAATCGGTCGATACTTTCATCAATCGAGCAGTTAATATTATTTTTAGAAAAGGCTTCTGAAGCGGCTGTAAATATTGCCACTTCTTTCGCTCCAGCAGAAATAGCATGATCAAATCCCTTCATATTAGGTGTTAGTACCGGATAGTTTATTTCTTTTCTGAAGGATGATAAATATTTATTGTTATTGATCGATTCAATAATATTTTTATGATCAGATAGTTGAGGCACCCATTTGGGTGAAACAAAACTAGTGGCTTCAATTACGGACAAACCGCTTTCTGCTAGTAATTCAATTAGCTTTATTTTGACATCTACAGGTACAACTTTGGATTCATTTTGCAATCCATCACGAACGCCAACTTCAATTATTTTTACTTTTTCGGGTAACATATTTTACAATTCTTCAAACGAGACAAGTTCAGCACCATCTTCAACTAAATCGCCTACGGCATATAAAACATCAGTAATCACTAAAGGTTTATGCGCTTTAATCGTATGTTCCATCTTCATTGCTTCTATGATAACAATAGGTTGGTTTTTCTCTATTTCTTGTCCAACTTCAACCATCACTTCAATCACAGTTCCAGGCATTGGTGCCGTTAGATTGGAAGATTCTTCTTGTTCAATCACTGATTGTTTATTATCTTTTATATGAAAAGACCAGCTCATTGAATTTTTAAAAATAACAATATCATTATCTTTTTTTGAAATAATCACACGACTTTTCTGTCCGTCAATATCTAAACTTAAATCGTTTTGATTATCTGATGAACTTTGTAATGAATTCTTTGAAACAAAATTGCCTTTAACTAAGTAATCTTTACCCGACATTTCAAACATAAAACCCTGTTCGCGAAAATGAGCGATGACGGTTATAAGTTGTTCGTTGTGCATTATTTCTATAATGTGATGATTATCTTCATTAAGCCGCCAGCCAGTAGGATCCAGCCAAGGCGATGATAAATCATCTGTTACCAAGTTGCTATTTTGTTCAAGCATAACTGTTAAAGCAACAGAAATAATAATGCTGTCATTAACATCATTGGTTAGATTACAAAGTTCTTCGCCATGCTTATTTAAAAAATGCGTGTCAAGATCTGCATTCATAAATGAATCATGGGATGCTAACTCGTGTAAAAACTCGATATTAGTGGTCAAACCTGCAACATGAAATTCAGATAACGCACCGCGCAAACGAGCTAATGCACTATTTCGGTCTTTGTCCCAGACAATTAGTTTAGCAATCATCGGATCATAAAAAATACTAACTGAATCTCCAGTAACAATACCAGAATCGACTCTAACATTATTGTTTAATTTGGGTAAACCAAGGTAGTCTATTTTTCCCGTTACCGGTAAGAAATCATTGTTTGGATCTTCGGCATAAATTCGTGCTTCAAATGCATGACCATTAATAGAAAGTTGTTTTTGTTTTAGAGGCAACTTTTGATTGTTGGCGACAATAATCTGCCATTCAACTAAATCTAATCCAGTGATTTTTTCAGTGATGGGATGTTCTACTTGAAGACGAGTATTCATTTCCATAAAATAAAAGGAGCCATCTTCATCGTATAAAAATTCAACCGTTCCAGCGCCACTATAATTAATTGCTTTCGCTGCTTTAATAGCCACTTGCCCCATAGCATCTCTAGTTTTTTCACTTAAACCTGGCGCAGGCGCTTCTTCAATGACTTTTTGATGACGTCTTTGAACGCTACAGTCTCGCTCAAATAAATGAACTGCGTTTCCAAAATTATCTGCAAAAATCTGAATTTCTACATGACGAGGTTTAGTCAAATATTTTTCGACTAAAACTTTATCATCACCAAATGAAGATAAAGCTTCGCGTTTACAAGATGTTAAAGCTGAAAAAAAGTCTTCGCTAGCCTCAACAACCCGCATTCCTTTTCCACCACCGCCAGCGGTTGCTTTTATTAGCACGGGGTAACCAATTTTATTAGCTTCTTGGTTTAAAAATGTTTCATTTTGATTATCACCATGATATCCCTCTACTAATGGAACATCGGCTTGATTCATTATATTTTTCGCTTTACTTTTGGAACCCATAGCTTCAATTGCGCTAGTCGGTGGGCCAATAAAAATAATATTATTATCGGCGCAAGCTTTTGCAAATGCAGCATTTTCGGATAAAAAGCCGTAGCCGGGGTGTACTGCATCTGATTTTGAATCTTTTGCTACTTGTAATATTTTTTTAGCCCGTAAATAACTTTCACTAGCAGGTGAGTTACCGATATACCACGCTTCGTCAGCTAACTTTACATGCTGAGAGTTTTGATCTGCATCGGAATATATTGAAACACATTGAATACCCATTTGTTGAGCGGTTCGGATCACTCGACAAGCGATCTCCCCTCGATTGGCGATTAATATTTTTTGAATATTTTTGTTTTTTACTTGGTTCATTGTTTCGTTAACCGTTCGATATGTTTTTTATTGTATTGATAAAAATATGCTTATAAGTCGCCGACTGTTTTAACAATGGCAGACGCCCAATGAGCAGGACGTTTTTCTAGAAATGCGTTTACCCCTTCTTTACCTTCAACTGATGCGCGAATATCGGCAATACGTTGCGCTGTTTCTAAAATTAAATTTTCATCTATTTTTTTATTGTTAACGTAATTAACTAGTTGCTTTGCTTGGTACATCGCGTTAGGACCATTGGCTAAAATTCGGTTGATATAATCATCACTCGAATCTTTAAGTTCTTCTAAAGGATATATCTTGTGAACCAATTGAATGTTTAAGGCTTCTTTCACATTAAATTTTTCAGCAGTGGCAAAATACCGTTTTGAGTTTCTTTCACCAATTGCTTTCACCACGTAGGGACTAATCACAGATGGTATTAATCCGAGTTTAACTTCGGATAAACAAAAAACAGCTATATCACTAGCTAAAACAATATCACAACAGGCAACTAGACCAACGCCACCGCCATAGGTAGAACCTTGTACGATTGCAATGGTTGTTTTGGTGCATTCATATAACGTTTGCATTAAACCTGCAAGTTTTAAGGAGTCTTGATAGTTCTCCTCCCAACTATAATCGGCCATGCGTTTCATCCAATTGAGATCTGCACCAGCAGAAAAAACTTTACCATTCGCATCTAATACTAAGAGTCTTAAGCTCTCATCTTGGTCAATCTCTTTTATCGCTTCGGTTAGAGATTGTATGACTTTATCATCAAATGAATTGTGCAACTCTGGACGATCTAAAGTGATCCGACCTACACCATTTTTCATTTTGGTTATCTGAACGCCATTTTTTTTTTCATTTGTCATTATAAAAATCCTTATAATATTTTATTTTTCTGAAATATTAAAAATCTACATTCTAAAAACACCAAATTGTGTTTTCTCGGTTGGTGCATTTAAACTAGCAGCTAACCCTAAACCTAAGACTTTACGTGTGTCAGCTGGATCAATGATCCCATCATCCCACAATCGTGCAGATGCGTAATAAGGATGTCCTTGTTTTTCGTACATTTCTTCAATAGGTGCTTTAAATTCCTTTTCATCTTCTAGAGACCATTCAATGCATTTACGATCAAAATTATCACGTTTTACCTGAGCCAAAACTCCAGCAGCTTGGGAGCCACCCATCACGGAAATGCGAGCGTTAGGCCACATCCATAAAAAACGGGGACTGTAAGCTCTACCACACATTCCATAATTTCCTGCACCAAAACTTCCGCCGACTATCACGGTATATTTAGGGACTTTAGCACAAGCAACGGCGGTAACCATTTTAGCACCATTTTTAGCGATACCACCGTTTTCATATTTTTTACCAACCATAAACCCTGTAATGTTTTGTAAGAAAACTAATGGAATATTTCTTTGACAACAGAGTTCAATAAAGTGAGCGCCTTTTAATGCCGACTCTGAAAATAGAATTCCATTGTTAGCCACTATTCCAACAGGATAGCCATAAATTTTTGCAAACCCACAGACTAATGTCGAACCATAGAGAGGTTTAAACTCATCAAACTCACTTGCATCAACAATACGAGCGATGATTTCTTTGATATCAAAGGGTTGTTTTGCATCAGTAGGAATGACTCCGTAGAGTTCTTCTTTCGGATAGTGTGGCGCTACCGGTGTTGCAGTTTTCCAGGGCGCGTATTTTTGTTTATTTAAATGAGAGATTATATTTCTAGTGATCCCCAGTGCATGTTGATCGTCTTTAGCTAAATAATCTGTGACGCCTGAGTTTTTACAGTGAACGTCACCGCCACCTAACTCTTCTGCGGTCACTTCTTCTCCAGTAGCCGCTTTAACTAATGGTGGACCTCCAAGAAATATGGTTCCTTGATCTTTGACTATAATACTTTCATCAGCCATCGCCGGTACATAAGCGCCGCCAGCGGTACAACTTCCCATCACTACGGCAATTTGAGTTATGCCTTTTGCTGACATATTCGCTTGATTAAAAAAAATCCGTCCAAAATGATCGCGATCAGGAAATACTTGATCCTGTTGAGGAAGATTTGCACCACCGGAATCAACTAAATAAATACAAGGTAAATGATTTTGCTCGGCAATCTCTTGAGCACGAAGATGTTTTTTTATAGTTTCTGGAAAATAGGTACCACCTTTTACTGTCGCATCGTTTGCAACGATTACACATTCTTGACCATTGACTAAACCTATGCCTGAAATCATTCCAGCAGAAGGTACTTGGTTATCATACATATCATAGGCTGCAAATTGAGAAAGCTCTAGAAATGGAGAGCCAACATCAAGGAGTTGTCTTACTCGATCTCTTGGTAATAATTTACCACGACCTAAATGTTTTTCATTTTTTGCTTTACCACCGCCGTCTGCGATAACTCGCATTTTATCTTTTAAATCATCTACTAGCGACTGCATACTATTTGCATTAGCCATAAAGTCTTGGCTTTTTGAATTTAATTTACTTTTTATCTGTGGCATTTATTGTTTCTTAACCTATGTTTAAAGTCATACCTTTTAATAAGACAATTGATTTATTAAGCAAGCATTACTGAGCGGCTAATAACTAATTTTTGTACTTCGCTTGTACCTTCATAGATTTGGCAGACTCTCACATCACGGTAATAGCGCTCAACTGGAAAGTCATTTAAATATCCGTAACCGCCAAACACTTGAATCGCATCTGAGCATATTTTTTCAGCTACTTCAGATGCGAAAAGTTTAGCCATTGACGCTTCTTTTAAACATGATTTCCCTGCATCTTTTAAACGAGCGGCTCTTTGTACCATTAAGCGAGCTGCATCCAATTGAGTTGCCATATCAGCGAGTTTAAATCCTATCGCTTGATGCTTATATATTTCTTTTCCGAAAGCAGTTCGTTCAAGAGCATAATTTTTTGCGGCTTCGAGTGCAGCACGTGCTATTCCTACACATTGAGAAGCTATTCCTATTCTGCCACCTTCTAATCCAGAAAGTGCTATTTTATAACCTTCACCTTCTTTACCTAATAAGTTGGCTTTTGGGATTTTACAATCTTCAAAAGATATTTGAGCTGTATCGGAAGCGTGTTGACCCATTTTGTTTTCTATATTAGTGACGATATAACCTGGTGTATTTGTTTCAATGATAAAAGCCGAAATACCTTTTTTACCTGCAGATGGATCGGTCACCGCAAAAACGATTGCCACATCTGCATTTTGACCAGAGGTTATAAATTGTTTTACACCATTCAAAATATAATGTTCATCCGTTAGTTTTGCTTTCGTTCTTAAGTCCGAAGCATCTGAACCTGCATGTGGTTCTGTCAAACAAAATGCGCCTAATTTTTCGCCAGCAGCCATAGGTTTTAAATATTTTTCCTTTTGATCATTGCTACCAAAGTTTAGTATTGGCATGCAACCTACGGAGTTAGTTACACTAATAATAGTCGAACAAGCCGCATCACCTGCAGCAATTTCTTCTAAAACTAAAGCCGCAGAAAAATAACCAATTTCAGACCCATTCCACTTTTCTGGAACCAGCATGCCATAAAAACCAAGTTCGCCTAATCCACTCAGAGCTTCTTTAGGAAATATTTTATTGCGATCCCATTCTGCTGAGAAAGGCGCAATTTTCTCCTGCACGTATTGACGCGCAGCATCTTGGATCATAGTTTCTTCTTCGGATAAAAACATTGCTAACTCTTCATAGACTAAGAAAATTCATCACGGAGGCACGGAGAAAGATAGTGAAACATTTATAAATGTCTTTGTTTTTCTACTCCCTGCTGAATAGTCTTTATATTATTTCAATCGCCATTGATGTTGCCTCACCGCCGCCGATACATAATGATGCAATGCCTTTGGTTTTGCCATATTTTTTCAAAGCCGCGATTAATGTCACTATTATACGCGTGCCACTGGTTCCAATAGGGTGACCTAACGCACAAGCGCCGCCGTGAACATTAACTTTGGTTTCATCAAGATTTAAGTCTTTTATTGCAGCCATTGTCACTACGGCGAAGGCTTCGTTAATTTCAAATAAATCAACATCTTCGGTTTTCCAATCAACTTTATTTAATAGATCTTTTATAGCCGAAACAGGGGCAATGGTAAATTCGGCTGGTTTTCTAGCATGAGTAGTATGACCCACTATTCTCGCCAGTGGCGTTAGTCCACGATTTTTAGCTTCGCTTTCTGTCATTAAAACAACAGCGGCTGCGCCATCAGAGATTGAACTCGCGTTTGCGGCAGTGATGGTGCCATCTTTTTTGAAGGCCGGGCGTAGTGCCGGTATTTTATCTGGGCGAGCTTTTAGAGGTTGTTCATCCTTATCAATGATTGTTTCACCTTTACGCGATTTAATTGTGACAGGTGTTACTTCCATATCAAACGATCCATCTTCAATCGCTTTTTTTGATTTGGCTAAAGAATTAATCGCAAATGCATCTTGTTGTTCGCGAGTAAATTTATAGCGATCGGCACAGTCTTCTGCGTAAAAACCCATTGCTTGTCCTTGGTAAGCATCTTCCAATCCGTCAAACGCCATATGGTCAAGTAATTGACCATGACCAAAACGATATCCGCTACGGGCTTTAGGTAGCATATGAGGTGCATTACTCATGCTCTCCATACCACCAGCAACCATCACGGTGTTGGTACCTGCTTTAATTAAATCATTAGCTAACATGACCGATTTCATACCTGAACCACAAACCTTGTTGATTGTGGTAGCACCGGTTGATAGAGGAAGACCTGCACCTAAAGTTGCTTGCCTTGCTGGAGCCTGACCTAAAGCGGCGGGTAATACACATCCCATTATAACTTCATCAATATCTTTTCCATCAACGCCAGCACGACTAACCGCCGCTTTGATAGCTACAGCACCTAATTCAGGGGTTTTAAGCGGAGTAAGATCTCCCATAAAACCGCCCATGGGTGTACGCGACATTCCTACAATTACGATTGAATCTTGTGACATTCTATTTTCCTATTCTGTAAAACTAAAAACTTATTCACCACGGAGGAAAGACGTAAACAGGCTTTATTATATATTATTGTTCGTTTTTCACCGTGGAGAGGTTCTTTTACCTTTTTATTTATTTTTCTATGCGGTTTCGTTAAAAAGTTCACGTCCGATTAACATTCTTCTTATTTCGGATGTTCCCGCACCAATTTCATACAATTTAGCATCACGCAATAAACGACCCGCAGCAAATTCGTTGATATAACCATTTCCGCCTAAACATTGGATCGTTTCTAGAGCCATTTGTGTCGCTTTTTCTGCTGCGTAAAGTATAACACCTGCAGCATCTTTGCGACTATTTTCTCCGCGATCACAAGCCTGTGCTACGTTATAGACGTAACTCTTTGTTGCATTCATTGTTGTGTACATATCAGCGAGTTTAGCTTGCATTAATTGGAATTCGCCAATCGCTTTTCCAAATTGTTTACGCTCATGTACATAAGGTAAAACAATGTCCATACAAGCTTGCATTATACCAGTTGAACCACCTGATAAAACTACTCGTTCAAAGTCTAGACCACTCATCAGAACAGCCACACCTCTATTTAAATCACCGAGAATATTTTCTTTAGGTACGATACAGTCTTGAAAGACTAATTCGCAGGTATTTGAGCCTCTCATTCCCAATTTATCTAGTTTTTGTGCTGTAGAAAAACCATCAAAACTTTTTTCTATAATGAAAGCTGTAATGCCTCTAGAACCTGCTTTAGAGTCTGTTTTAGCATAAACAATTAACACATGGGCATCTGGGCCATTGGTGATCCACATTTTATTGCCATTTAAACGGTAATGATCCCCCATATCTTCGGCTTTTAAACTCATACTCACTACATCTGAACCTGCACCAGGCTCGCTCATTGCCAACGCACCGATGTATTCTCCTTTACATAATTTAGGTAAATATTTTTCTTTTTGTTCTTGAGTACCGTTTTTTCTTAATTGATTTAGGCAAAGGTTAGACATTGCGCCATAACTTAATCCAATGCTGGCTGATGCTCTGCTAATTTCTTCCATCGCTATAACATGCTCTAAATAACCTAGCTCTGAGCCGCCAAACTCTTCTCCAACCGTCATTCCCAATAAGCCTAATTCACCGAATTTACGCCATAAATGATTTGGAAATTCATTATCTTTATCAACTTGTTCTGCAATAGGTGCGATTTCTTTAGCTGAAAAAGTGCGAACGGTTTCTCGGATCATATCGGCGGTTTCACCGAGGTTAAAGTTTAAGCCTTGCACTAATTATTTCTCCTGTCGATTGATTCGAGTTTCTAAATGATCTAATTCAATTAGCATGGTTTTAATATCTTTTTGTTGTTGATAAAGCGCTTCTCGGCGCTCTACAATTTTTCCAACTAAAAGAGTTGTCTGCTTTTGTTCACCTTTGGGTGAATCATAGAGATTAATAATTTCTCTAATTTCAGAAAGTGAAAAACCAACTCGTTTACCTCTTAATATAAGCTGGAGCCGAATCAGATCACCGCGATGGTATATTCTTTGGGAACCCTGTCTCTGCGGAGAGATAAGGCCTTCTGATTCGTAATATCTTATTGAACGAGGCGTGATTTCAAACTCTTTCGATAATTCACTAATCGAATAAGTGTGTGTTTCTTGCGACTGATTTTCATCATTTAGGTGATATTGATTCATGTTGAGATTGTAGCTTACCTTTACGTGAACGTAAATTAAAAATAATAATCTAACCTGTGGTCTAACCAGAAAATAAACAAATTATTCTTGATGCGATCTTTGATCTTAGAGATGATCCTACAAAAAAAATAGAAAAAGCATTTAATAGAGGTGCTAAGCTGTCTATAATGCTACAGATTACTTTACATTAGATATTTCTAATGTAAATGCAAAAAGCAATTTGATATATCAAAAAGCAAAAAACTAATATTCATCATCAACATACGGAGAACTTATGCGAATTATCCTCTTAGGCGCACCGGGTGCAGGAAAAGGCACACAAGCCCAGTTTCTAACAGAAAAATATTCTATACCCCAAATTTCAACGGGAGATATGTTGAGAGCCGCAGTAAAAGCCGGCACGCCTTTAGGTATTGAAGCTAAGAAAGTGATGGATGCAGGTGAATTGATCTCTGATGAAATTATCATTGGTCTAGTAAAAGAACGTGTCGCTCAAGATGACTGCAAAAATGGCTATCTTTTAGACGGTTTTCCTAGAACCATCCCACAAGCTGATGCGATGAAAGACAATAATATAGATGTTGATTTTGTGATTGAAATTGATGTTGATGATAGTGAAATTGTGCAAAGAATGGCCGGACGTAGAATGCATTTAGCTTCTGGTCGAAGTTACCATATTCAATATAATCCACCAAAAGTGGAAGGTAAAGATGATTTAACTGGTGAAGACTTAGCTCAACGAGAAGATGATAAAGAAGAAACTGTAAAGCAACGATTAGAAGTTTATCATTCTCAAACTAAACCGCTCATTGAGTACTATTCATCTTGGGCAAATTCAAAAGAAGATAAAGCCCCTAATTATGTGGCAATTGCAGGCGTAGGTAGTTTACATGATATTCGAGATAGCATTTTTAAAGCGTTAGATTAGGTTTGCTGATTTATTAAGCAGGATTTATATAACCGATTTTTATAACAATAAAAGTCCGTATCTTGGTTGAGGTGCAGGCTTTTTTTGTGAATAAATTAATAGATAATGCAGAATCATTTCTGTAGTCTTCTGGTTTAATTATGCAGAGTAAAATTAATATTTAATAAGGTTTACATAAGGGGGAGTATGAAAAATCGAATGACCAATTTTTTTGCGTTGCTGTTGAGTAGTTTCACGATTTGTACATCGGTCGACGCTTTTATTCAAACACACACAGATAAAATATCAGTGAATTTGCAAGAGCGATTAAGTGCCAATAAAACATCTCCTTCGAGTACAGTTTCGGTATTTATTTATCTTCGAGATAAAGGGCAGAATGTAGAGCGTAAATTGTTAGAAGCTAAAAGTGCATTATCCGCTAGTTCGCTTAAACGGAGAATGGTTAACCTTGGTATAAATAATTTAGTGAGTGAAAAAGATATTCCTATTAATATGGAATATTTTACTTTAGTGAAAAAGCAGGTAACTAAAATTAGGCACCAACTTAAAGCAATTAATGCTATTTCTGTTGAAGCAACGTCCGATGAAATATACGGAATTGCCACTTTAGATTTTGTTCGTAAGATTGAAATAATCAATAGGTTAAAAAGGTCACCAGAGCCTTTAAATTTCAATGATGAAAATAGACAAACAGTTGAAAATAAATTAACAAATTCTTTTGCGCTAGATTACGGTGCTTCATTTACGCAAAACAATCAAATCCAAGTTCCTGCGGTTCATGATCTTGGGTATACCGGTAGTGGAGTTGTAATTGCTATTTTTGATGCAGGGTTTAATCGATTGTCCCATGAAAGTTTTAACCAGATGAATATTGCTGGCACTCAAGATTTTGTAAATGGTGATAGTGACGTAGCTGATGGCTCTGACATGGGAGAAGGTACTCATGGAACTAACACGCTTAGTGCTATTGGTGGCTTTAGCTCAGGTAATTTGATTGGACCGGCATATGGTGCGACTTATTATTTAGCTAAAACAGAAAATACAGAATCGGAATTACATGTTGAAGAAGACAACTGGTGTGCAGCCTCTGAATGGGCAGATGATAATGGTGCGCAGATTATTACAAGTTCTTTGGGCTATACCACGTTTGATGAAGGAGCAGATTATACTGCCAGCGATTTAGATGGCAATACGACAGTTGTAACTTTATGCGCTGATATTGCTGCTGAAAATGGCATTGTTGTAATTAATTCAGCTGGAAATAGTGGTGCAGGTGTTACGACTATTGGCGCACCTTCTGATGGTGATTTTGTTATTGCGGTAGGAGCGGTAGAAGCTTCAGGCGTTCTCTCATCTTTTAGTTCGGTTGGCCCGTCAGCTGATGGACGCATAAAGCCTGATGTCGTTGCTATGGGGACTTCTGTTAGAGTGGCAAGTTCTTTATCCGATACAGGGTATTCTAACTCTAATGGAACTTCTTTTTCTTGCCCATTAACCGCAGGAGTTGCCGCTTTAATAATCGAAGCGAATCCAAATTTAACTGCGACACAAGTTAGAGATATATTGCGTAATTCTGCAGATAAAAATTTAACGCCAGACAATTCGTTTGGATATGGTTTAGTGAATGCATTAGATTCTGTAAACACCGCTATTGAAGCGGCTAACGGCATTTTCGCTCCTAACGCATCTTTTTCTATGTTAGTAGACGGAGCCACTATTAATTTGGCGAGTACATCAACCGATACGGATGGAACGGTAGAAGTTTTTGCATGGAGTTTTGGTGACGGCAATACATCAACAACACCGAACCCAAGTCACACTTATACTTCGGGAGGCACATTTACGGTGTCTCTGACGGTCACGGATAATTCAGATTTAAATGATACAATTAGTCAAAGTGTTACTGTCAGCAGTTCTGTGGTAAACCCAGACCCAGAGCAGGCTTCAAGTAGTGGTGGCGGAAGTTTAAGTATTCTTTTCTTGCTAATTTGGGGGGTAGCTCGACGGGTTAAAAAATAAATAGATGAGAAAAGCCGAAAAGATTATTTCAACTCACCAATTTAATCAGAAACAAATAGCCAATCACCGCAGAGCGATTGGCTGAAGAGTTAGAATTGTCTGTACGCAGTCTACCACTCGTATACAAGAAATACAGATGATAACGTTACATGGTTTTGGAAAAAGTTTTGGATTAATTGATGCTCGTCCATTTGTGATTAAAATAGATGCTTAACTTATGTTTTGCAGGTATTGAATATGAAATTAATAAAGCTACAACCTATCACAGAGACCTGACTCAAGTGAATGAGTGCATTATTTTCGATACAAATTCAATAAATATCAAATCTTGATGCTTTACCCCCTAGCATATAGCTAGGGATTCTTTTACTATACGTGCAGACTAATCGAATAAGAATAACATTCCGGATTATAATTTTAGGAGAGGTAACTTAATGAAAAGACTAGCAATTGCTGTCATTCATGGCTTGGGGAGTGAAGAAGAGTTCTACTCTGTTGAACTAAAGCATCGTATCACTGAAGAATATCTTAAAGGCGCTGAAGGGCGTTTGGAAGATGATTTACTATTTCATGAAATTTATTGGGGCGATCTTGTAAAAGAAGAGCTGGAATCGTTTAGAACAAGGGCAAATTACAAAGGCGATTTGGCGTATCAGAATCTGAGACAAATCATGACTGATACACAAGCATTATCGTTACTTTATACGCCAGGTACTGAAACTTACGAAGCTATCAATAACCGTATTAAAGATGGTTTACGTAAATTTGCTTCTCATCGTAGAGTGGATACTGAATCTACACCATTAGTTATATTAGCGCATTCTTATGGTGGTGTGATGATGACCCACTACATCCGTATGATGAAAGAATCTAGTTCAGAACTTAATAATTTTGAAACTTTGAAGACTTTAGCCGGTTATATCACTTTTGGTAACCCTCTAGGAGTTTACGCAATTAATGGTGCGAACTCTGAATTGGGACTTTCTTGTGATATTAAAGGTGAAGCACTACCAGAAGATATGGCTAAACGTGCAAAATGGTTTAATTTTTATGATAAGGACGATATTGTTGCTTATCCTCTTAAAGGTTTATCTGATGAGTTTAATGCAAATGTTGATGGTGATTTTGAAATCAATGTAGGTAGTGCTGCAACTTCATGGAATCCCGCTTGTCACACAGGTTATTGGGAAGATATAGATTTCTATAAGCCTGTAGCTGAGTTTATTGGCGAGTTACGTGCACCACATGCTTTTTGGCAGTAATTTGTAGAAACTACCCATAGTTAAGAAGGAAAAAATAAAGCCCGCTGAGATATTTAGAATGTCTTAGCGGGCTTTTTCGATCTAATCATCCCGCTTTATGTTACCTAATCTATGAACAATTAAAAATGTCTATGAATAATAATTCTCACCGTCAAAAAACAAAAAGAAGTGAAGCAGATATTCAAGCGGAAATTCTATCTTTCGCAAAGATACCGTTAAATCAAGATTTACCAATATCAAAAAAATCAAAAGAAATTCAAACGTTATTAAATGACAATCAAGTGGTTATTATTGCTGGAGAAACAGGGTGTGGTAAAACGACTCAACTCCCACAAATATGCTTACAAGCCGGCCTTGGTATTAGAAAGCAAATAGCTCATACTCAACCTCGTCGAGTTGCTGCAACTAGTGTTGCTAGCCGTATTGCAAGCGAACTAAAAACAGAACTTGGGAATACTGTCGGTTATGCTGTGAGGTTTTCGGATAAAACATCATTGCAAACTCGCGTGAAACTAATGACTGATGGTGTTTTGCTCGCTGAATTACAATCCGATCCAATGTTAAGTCGTTATGAAGTCATTATCGTTGATGAAGCGCATGAGCGAAGTTTAAATATTGATTTTTTGTTAGGTTTTTTAAAACAGTTACTTAAAAAAAGAAATGATTTAAAAATTATCGTGACCTCTGCAACAATTGATCTAGAAAGTTTTAGTCATTATTTTTCTAATGCGCCGATAATGACTGTTGAAGGTAGAACTTATCCTGTTGAAGTTGTCTATCAACCTTTACTAGCAGAAAATTCTGAAAGTAAAGAAAATAAAAATAGAGAGACATCACCGGATGGCTCAATTGAAAACTCTGTAATACAAGCAATCGATGCTTGTATTGCTCAATCAACCGGTGACATTTTAATTTTTTCTCACGGTGAAGCTGAAATACGGCAATTAACTAAGCATATTCAAAAACAAAATTATTTTCAGTTAGTTGTTTTACCTTTATATGCTCGGCTTGGTATAAAAGAGCAGCAAGCTATTTTTTCATCCAACAGTAAACGTAAAGTCATTATATCAACTAATGTTGCTGAAACATCCTTAACCATCCCTAATATTCTTTTCGTGATTGATATTGGACAAGCCAGAATGAGTCGCTACAGCCAACGAAATAAAATACAGCAACTGCCTGTTGAGAAAATATCCCAAGCGAGTGCTAATCAACGAAAAGGTCGAAGTGGACGAATTGCGCCAGGGATTTGTATCCGCCTTTATGATGAAGAAGACTTTAATAATCGTCCCGAATTCACCGAGCCAGAAATAAAAAGAACCAATCTTTCATCGGTGGTATTACGTTTAAAATCGTTAGGTGTAAAAGATGTTGAGAGTTTTCCATTTATACAAGCGCCTAACGAACGTCAATGGAAAGTTGCCTTTAACTTGCTGTTCGAATTGGGTGCTATGGACGAAAATAAATATATTACACCAATTGGTAAGCAAATGTCACGACTACCACTTGATCCACAACTTGCTAGAATATTGATCGATAAGAATTCTCAAGCGTTAGAAGAAATGCTCATTATTTCCAGTTTCTTAGGTGTGCGAGATGTTCGTATACGCCCACCTAAAGGTTCCGCTAAAGGCGCGCAACAAAAAGCTGACATTTGTCATCAAGAATATCAAGACAAAAACTCTGATATTATTTCCGTTGTTAATTTGTGGCGATTTTTAGAAAAACAAAAATTCATATTAAGTAATTCAAAATTTCGACGTTGGTGTAATGATAATTTTATTAACTTTATTGGTTGGTTAGAATGGAAGAATACATATTTTCAAATTAAAGATGAATTACATAAGATTAAAAACAGCTCTAGAAATAGCCGCCAACAGAATAATAAGGGTAATGAGACAAAAGACAAACCAATTGAAAATAATGTTGCTACATCAGAACAAATTCATCAAGCACTAATCCCTGGATTTATTAGCCAACTCCTAATGAAAACAACAGGATCTCATTATCAAGGCGCACGAGGATTAAAAGTATGGATCCATCCATCATCAGCATTGTTTAAACAAAAACCTCAATGGTTATTATCCACAGAAATGGTCGAGACGAATAAACTTTATGCGCGAAGTAATGTGCCAATAAAACCTGAATGGTTTGAAGAGAGTGCCGAGCATTTACTAAAAAACAATTATTATGATATTCATTGGCGTAAGAGCAAAGGGCATACGGCCGCTTTTTTAAATAAAACACTTTTTGGTTTGCCAATTGTTAATAAGCGATTGGTAGATTATGGGAAAATTGATGTTGCGGTTGGTCGTGAGTTGTTTTTAAAGCATGGATTAATTGATAATGAAGTTGTTATTCGTTTACCATTTTTAGAAAAAAACAAAATTATTGTTGATGAAATAAAACTAGAAGAAGAAAAACTCCGGCGCAGTGATATGCTAATTGATGAAAGTGAATTTAGCCAACTTTACGACGATTTAATACCCGACAATATTATTGCGGTTTTTAAATTGAAACGCTGGTTAAAAAAAGACTGGAGTAAAAGGAATGCAGCGTTAGCTTTTAGTAAAAAACAGTTAATAAATAATGAATCATCAACCATTGATGATTACCCATCTGAAATTATTGTGAAAGGCTTTATGTTACCTGTATCATATCGTTTTGCACCAGGTGAGCCTGAGGATGGAGTGCATGTATCGATCCCTATTGAAATGTTGAGTCAATTTGAAGAAAAAGATTTTGAATGGTTGGT
>Ga0256845_1001123_pt1 | contig 22432 bp, 21 predicted proteins | sample RiftiametaG_FD_189101 | JGI IMG/M metagenome (GOLD analysis project Ga0256845, IMG submission 189101) | Tube worm associated microbial communities from hydrothermal vent at the East Pacific Rise, Pacific Ocean - Riftia | ecosystem: Host-associated > Annelida > Integument > Unclassified ... | reverse complement strand
AAAATAAGGTGTGTAACCGGGTGTCGAAAGATGCCTTTGTGGAGGCTTGAGCCGTGTGCGGGGAAACTTGCACGCACGGTTCTTAGGGGAGCTGGCGACAGTAATGTCGCCTGTTTACCCGACAGCCCTATCGAATTTCCTTAATCTCATTATAGAAAAGCCTGAAACAGAGGAAGCCTTGGCTATATAATAGTTTGTAACCAAACAGATCAACACCCAACAGGTGCAACAATTGAGGTTTTAGCCCTCTAAATAGGGATTTGGGAATAGAATAGTCTTTGACATCCCATATCAGTTATGAGAATCTATGAAGAGGTCATTGTTCTCGGGAGCATCAGCTGCCTGATACTGCTATCTCTATATTTTAGTGGTCAAAAAAATAATGAGTACTATTAAATCTACATAGAATAAATGGACTTTAAGTGATAAAAAATACCACCGCTATAGCCGATTCTTCTAGTGAAACAAAATTCAAATTACTTGAATTATCTTTAAAAAAATCCAATTTTTGGCAAGTGCTGAAATCCGCTAAATCTAAGAATAAATCAAAGAAAAGCTTTTCAATCTTTATAAAAGTTGATCTAGAGTTTTATCTGCCGAAACAGAATACTGCGACCGATCCAGAATTAGTTGAATATTTTATTGATTTACTTTATGCAAAAGGATTTTCAAATATCACTATTGGCGATTCCTGTGACGGTTCAGATCTTTGGCTAGAAAATAGAAATGCACTGATCTTGGCAGATTTATTGGAATATAATTACACAACAACAAGCGGCCATGATTATGAAATAGCCGATTTAAGCGACGATTTGGTTGATTTTGATTTCCCCATGGGATCGCTTTTACATGGTACACCGTTATCAGACACGATTGTCAAAGCTGACTTCATTATTCTTTTTTCTAAAAATAAAACTGATCAGTGTCATTATTTCTCATTGGGATTACATAATTTCCTACGAATGCTACCACTAAGGAATAAGAGCTATCACTATCATCAACATGCTGATGTAGGAGATATTTGCTATGAGCTTGCTCAAAGTGTAAAAATCGATTTCTGCCTAATTGATGCATTTAATAGTAATCATTCCAAAATGGGCAGTTATGCTAACACGCCTATAGCAACACTGACCATTATTGCCGGACAGGATATGGTGAAAACGGATGCTGCAGCAGTAATAAAAATGGGGCTTAAACTTGAAAATTCTGCACTTTACAAAAAAATTATTGCATTAGAGTCACCTTTTGATAGTAGCAATGTTACGGGATCTTTAGAGCAATATAGTCATTGGCAGAACACTGATTTAGTTATTTCGGAATCTAGTAAATATCGTAAACAGGCTTTTTATTTAGAAAACATGATAGAGCCATTTTTTTTTCAAGTTGATGCAGAAATTTTCCCATTTAAAGAACCGTTACAACAACAAATCAATGAGTTTATAAATCCTTTGTATCATCGAGCGAATACATCTTCATCAGGATATAATTTTGTCGTTCTAGCGAATTGTTTTATCGGCATATTGGCCCGTGGGTACAAGAGCTTTAATTTACAAATGAATAAGAATTCACTTTGGCAACAAAGAGTCCCTCTTAATGTTGAAGCTGAAAAGTATAAGTTGAAAGATTATCGCGATACTGGCCCCTATCTTGATTTGTTAAGAAAGGAATTAACTAAGTTAATCGAATTAAATGAAACTGGACTAAGCTGGTCTTTTTATGAGGGGCAATCGATTTTATTTCAATATGTTCGTCGCTTGCCAATGAATTTTGATGATTTTGTCTCTTATGTTGATGTAAGCAAAAGTATTCAATATATGAATGATTATATTGGTGGATTAATTGTTCCAATTAAGGTGAATCAAAGTGGTAAAAATACTTATCAATTAGAGCGTAATTTGTATTTGCCTCAACCAAATTACTTGGCTATGGCGGGTGGAAAGAATATTGATGTGACTAAGCTAGAATTTATAAAGTATACTAAAAATGAACATAAGATTGTATGGAAAACAGTATTTAGTGAAAACCAGTCAGCTGAATTTGACGATGGTTGGGTTAGTTTTCGCCGCAGCGGCAATGATCATGTGGAAATTAATATTTTTGGACGACAACTATTTACCTTGCCAGCCTTTTGGCAGTTTTCCGGAATAGATCATTATCCATTTATGAAATCTATTTTAGTTGAAGATGCTTATACTCATTTTTTTAAAACAACTATGGCTAATTTTGAGGCAGTGGCTGAAGGTCGAGATGTGAAAATTGGCAAACCAGTAGTCCCTGATATTGATGAACCAGGTCAAAACCGTTCGGGGGCTATTCCATCACAGGATGATATGGTGTCGATGATCGATAGCTTAGGCGAGTATTTTGATCTTGAAAAATTATCAGAAATTGATTGGAAAACACTATTTTCCTCTGAAGAGATGAACCCTCCTGATTATATCGATAAACACGGATTTTCGCATTTTAGCAAGATTGAAAAAGCGCCATTTTCCAGTTGGCCAAAGTTTGAAATGAAGCAACTATTGACCGATAAATCGGTTCAACTGTTAGAGGCTTTTTTTGAAGATATTAAACAGACATTAGAAAAGGATTCCAAAGTATTTTGAATTTTTTGATTAAAGGGTTATGTCGTTGAAAGCGCTAATTACAGGTGCTAACGGCTTGATTGGTGCTAATTTGATTCGAGAGTTAATTCGTGATGATAATGAGGTCATTGCTTTTGTTAGATCGACCAGCGATCTAACAAGCTTAAAGAATATCCAAGTTAAATTCGCCTATGGAGATGTACTCGATCTTGATTCGCTTATTGTTGCAGCAGAAGGTTGTGATGTGATTTTTCATACTGCTGCAGTTTTCACACTACAAGCTAGTGAAACTCTTGAAAATAAACGTATCGCTATTGAGGGGACTAAAAATATCATTAAGGCAGCGCATCGTTGCCAAATCAAAAGAGTGATTTTGACAGCCTCTTCGGTAATCTTTGGTTCAAGTATGGAAAGGTCTATTCGAGACGAGACCTCCAAGCTTAGTGAAATAGACGAGCCGTCTTATGTTTACACCAAAAAAGAACAACATAATGTTGCCTTTTCCTATGCTAAAAAACTATCTGTTGAACTGATTGCAGTGTGCCCAACTATGGTGTTAGGGCCTCACAGTCTTAGATTGGGGCCGAGCAATGGTATTATTGTGTCTTATCTAAATGATAAAACACGATCCACCTATCCGGGTGGATGTAATATCGTAAGCGTTTTAGATGTCGCAAAAGGACACATATTGGCTGCAAAACGTGGACAAGCTTATCAAAACTATATCTTGGGCGGCGAAAATTTGGACTGGAAAACGATTCATTCAAAAATAGCCGTGTTAAGTGGGGTATCTTCGCCTTATTGGCAGTGTGGATATACTCAAACCTATATTGCCGCAGGCATTCATGAAGCTCTTTCACTTATCACCAAACAACCACTTCTTACTTCTCGCAGCCAAGCCAAAATGGTTGGCAAGTACTATTGGTATTCGCATCAAAAAATTCAAAAGATAGGATATTCTCCTATTAAAACCGAAATCACTTTGGCGGCTGCTATATCATGGCTTGCTGCTAGCATTCATATATCAAATAGTATTAGAAAAGACTTAAATTTGTCAGATCAGGTTTATCAAGCCAGAGAAAAATACCGGCAGTACGAATTAAGTTTTCAGGAGAATCAAAGTGAAAGAATTTAAAAGCCTAATAATTGTTAAACAACCCATTGATCTAGTTTGGGTTTCCATTCGAGATAAACTTCCAGAGCTTGGTTCTTATTTAAGTGATATTGATGAAATCTTTGTAGAAGATAGACAAGAGCTCCCCGATGGCAATGTCTCGTTGGTTAATATTTGGAAAGCAAAAATGAAGATCCCAGCGATGATAAAATCAATTGTTAATCCCGGAGAACTCAGTTGGACGGATGAAGCGGAATGGGTTGAGTCGCAAAAAATCTGTCATTGGAAAATTACACCACATTTTTTTAAGGGCAGAATTCAATGTCATGGCACAACAGATTATCAATCGGCTATGGGGGGGCGAGGAACGAAAATATGTTTTTCAGGCCAGCTCACTATTTCTACAGAAGGTTTGAAAGGAGTGCCAAGTTACTTGGAGAATAAATTATCAGTTGGTGTTGAATCATTGGTGAGCACCGTTATTCCGAAAAATTTTAGAAAAATAACGGAAGCGGTTCCTGAGTTGTTATAAAATCAGTAAAAACATTCCTAATCAGGGCTTACTAAATGGCTGTGATGAAAACCTAATCTAGGGTCTCCGGATTTTTCCAGATGAGAAATATAATCTTGAATTTCTGGCATCTCAATTCTCAATCGAATTTTCGCCGAAGGGTAGTCGTAAATAGTGATGTGATTTAAGCCTCGATTAGCGGTAAACAAAAGTGATTGGTCTTTAGATAATTGGCAAGCATAAATTGAATCTAATAATGAAAAACGGCTGACTCGCATTGCCCCTAATAGATGCCGGGAATTATCAAAAATACCTCCTCTTGCTAAAACATCATAAACTTGAGTGCTAACTTGTCTACGCTTTTTTATTAAGGTTGCTATGTCGGGCTTTTCATCAATAATGCGAAAGCTGGAAAAATCTTTGAGGTCGATGCACACAATGGTTTGACTGCCACCATTGCAAAAAATAAGTTCGCTATCTGAGATAGTCATATCAGAGTTGATATGGGCTGGTGTTTCTCGGCTAGCGCTCCAGTGTCTTATAACTTTTTTATCCAGAATGTCGATCTCAAAGGCGTATTCTTTTAAATAAGCCATTGCCCATTCATGATAATCAACATGATCTTGTGGCAACACTCTGAATGAAGTGGCATAAAAAATTTCTTTCTTTGGATGTGTCACTAAATGCCAGCAAGTGGTAGGTAGCTCAATTCTTGTTGCTGTTTTCGTTTTGATGTCCCAAACACCGACTTCCTTTGCTTCCCCATTCGCTCCTAAACTTGGATTATCCATCGAGCCATAACAAATGTACCTTCCCGATGCAGAGAGCTTCATGGTGTGTGGTAGCTTTAGTTTATGTGGACCTAACTTATACCCTTTACTTAAGTTTTTGATATTAAATTGATAAAAATAGTCTCCAATGGCGGTAATAAACTCATTGTTATTTAACCACACAAGGTGAGTGCTTCCTCTAATGGATGTGTCATTTGTCTCAAATCTGAGAGTAGAAATTCGATCAACTTCCTCAAGTGTTTTTGCATCAAAAAATAGAAGGTGTTGAGCTGCGTTCCCCAGAAATCCATATTGGTGGTTTTTGTTAACGGTAATCCAGTGACCCGCTGCAGCGCCGTCAAAATACTTAATTTTGTAGGCGTAAGAATTGTCTTCAGGGTTGAATAAAAAAAGACAAACTCCGGCAGCTCCTTCAAGTCCATTGATTCCATTACCGTCTAGAGCGATATAAAAAGAGTAGGGATAGCTTTTCATTTAGAGAGACAAGTCCTTTGTTTGTAAAATATAGGTTTATAATCTTTAGTTTATGAGTCTCTACTTTAATGTATAATGTTCATCTAAATCAACCTTTTTAGTCAGCTAGCGGCCAAAGTCGAAATTATTATTTTAAAAGGATGTATTCGGTTATCCTAAACTCGAAAAAAAATGATATGCCAGAGAGGGGCGGCTATTATGAATAAAATTTCAAAAAAAACGTTAATTCATAAAAACCAAGTGGCAGACGGTACATTAGAGGGTATCAATAAATTTAACGCATTCGAAGTTCGCTGGGTGAAAAAAATAGCAAATCGATCTAGATGGTCTGGTTATTTTGCCACCTCTATCAGTCAGATGTTTAATGGATGGATTTATCCATTTGTTGCTACCGCTTTGATTTTTATTTATGGTGGTTTATCGATTGGCATTATAGTTCCTGCATTACTTAGCACAATAGTTGTCCACAGTTTTTATCCTTTTATAAAGCGTTATTTTCAGCGAGTTCGGCCGATCGAGTTTGATCCGACGATTAAGAATGGATTAAAAGTTCTTGATCGTTATTCTTTTCCAAGTGGTCATTGTATGACGCTCACCACTGTTAGTATCCCAATTGTTTATGCTAACTCCTATATGTTTGAGCCGTTAATATTGACCTATTTTGTACTCTCATGGTCTAGAATTTCTCTGGGGCATCACTATCCTAGTGATATAGTTGCTGGTATTTTATTGGGTTGTTTGGTTGGCTTTCCTATTTCTTTTGTATCCTCTTCACTATTTAACTAGCCAAAAGAGGGTTAGTTGAGATACCGATAAAATAACAAGTGCTCCTCGTGATGCCAAGAGCCATTCAAAATACCAATGGGAGCAAGAAGCAGGGTTGCGAAAGTAAAGCCGCTAAACGGTTTGCCGAAGCCCTTAAAAAAACATCCTCGATAAGGGTGGGGGATAATTGAAGGAGATGAACAGTCTCCTTAGACCACAGAAATATTAAACGCTTGCGACTCAATATGGAGTAAAGTCCCTAAAGCCGAGAAATTTCCGGTTAGCCAACTTTGTAAATGATCCATCGGTACCAATAACGGCATCCTAGCGTGAATAGGGTAGCATTGATCGTTGGCCGCCGTGGTCAATGTGACGAGCTGCTGTGTTGACTGCTTAGAATGATCGGCCACAACAAAGTCGGGATTTTTTTGAACTTCAAATAAGATGCCAGCCATAAACATGACATTAGTGTTGTTACTAAACAGGTATTTTTGTTTTTTACCATTTGCCAGCTTTTTCCATTCATACCAGCCGGAAAAAGGAATAATGCATCGGTTATATTTAAATGCTGATTTAAATGTTTTTTTACTTGTTACTGTTTCTGCTTGCGCGTTAATAATGAGTCGATTGGCCCAATCTGGCTGGATCCCCCAAATCGCATTTATTTGTGTGGTTAAACCATCGATTAATCCGACGCATGCAACCTTTTCATTCGGACAAATATTTGAATTGGATTTTGTAGAAAACTCGACCTCTAGCAATTTGCTAGTAAGCTTGGTTAAGGGAGCATTGATGATATTAAATCTGCCGCACATAGCAAACTCCGTAATTTGTCTTTACGATTTTTGAGTGTTTTTTGGTTTGTCATAAAATATCGATAGAAGCACAATATATGCATCTCCGTGTGAGTTAATATAACATGAAACTTGTCCGTTTAAGGAAACTTCAATTGGTTTTTCTCGGTTTAGGTTTAAGGGAGCGTGGATATAAGGAGTGTCACTAGAAGGTGTTATTAATGAGGTTTTTGTTAGCCTTGTTGATAGCCACGTCAAAATAGTACCAAAAAAATTCATCACCTCGATATCCCAATAGGCGCTCAATCACTTGATTTCCTCTTGCGTCAAGAAAAAGCAATGTGGGGGTGATTTGTATATTGTATGGGGCTAGAAATATCGACGGTAACATATCCTTCCCGAAGAAATTCTTGATTGGAGTTGATGATGTCCGGCTTATTTTTCGTAGAATAATTTTATCTTGATATTTGCCATTTTGGATCAAAGGGAGGAGTACCTCTTTTTCTAATTTTTTACAAAAAGTACAGAGAGGTGCAGAGACGTAGAGTAAAATGATTCGCTTGGTCTGTTGTTGATTTTTTCCATCTTCGGCCAAGTTTTTTGCCAACGGGATCGTATTATTCGCATAACCATAGCTTGAAATCAATAAACCACAAAACAAAACAATAAAAATGATAATAGGATTAGGCAATGCCAAGATTTCCTTTGATGTTTGCGAGTTTGGGCGAGTTGAGCTTTTTAAAATTAACCGTTTTTTGGCTACGCATATATTCTGCAACTATATCCCATATAGGATCGCCAGGCGATTGGCTTCCAACTGTAGCCCAGCCAGCGACTTTGTAATTTTTGCCCGCCATGATCTTAGTGCCATCATCCAGTTGCATTTCCGAGACTCGTTTGCCTGCTCCGGCTTTTGGGTCGAGGGCATAATCTAACCCTCCAACCCGGACCATATCGCCGCCCTGTTGATAATAAGGATCGCTGTTAAACAAGTTGTCGGCAACATCTTCCAAAATCAGTTTGATTTCTTTGCCGGACATTTCTCGAATATAGGTTTCTGGGTAAGTGATGCAGGTTTGATCTAAAAGGTGTTCCATGGTGATGGTATCACCTGTTAATACACTGGTTCCCCAGCGGAATCCTGGAGACAGTGAAATTTGCGCATTTTTTACTTCGCGCAATGCGTCGCAAATAACTTGATCGAATGTGCCGTTAAAATTGCCGCGGCGATAAAGTAAACTGCCAGCGATCCCCAACGGCTCCTGTAGTTTTTTTAGAAAGGGCGAACGCATGGTATCAATATAATTTTGCATAACGGGGTCGGCGGCCAACATGTTGGAAAATATGGGTAATAATTTATATTGGTAATCCGATATTTTTCCGTTGCTTAATTTAAAATCCATCACTCCCAAAAATTTACCGTTGGAACCGGCGTTGGTGACCAAGGTCATGCCATTATCATTTTTTATTTCAATTGCTTTTGGAACACCGTCATGGGTATGACCACCTAAAATAGCATCGATACCTGAAACGACAGATGCCATTTTTAGATCAACATCCATTCCATTGTGAGACAAAACTATAACGGCCGCTGGATTTTCATTCGCTCTTATTTCGTTGACCAATTCTTGCATTTCGCCATCACGGATCCCAAAAGACCAATCGGGGATAAATCGTTTCGGATTGGCAATGGGGGTATATGGAAATGCTTGGCCGATGACTGCAATTCGATGCCCATTAAGCACCTTAATAGTGTATGGCTTAAACGCATGGCCAGTATCTGCATCATATGCGGGAGCGTCATCAAATAACGCATCTTCGGATACTCTAATGTTTTGCGCTAAAAATTCGCCATTAAAAAGTTTTATATTCTCTAATACTTCACGGTCCTGATAGGTGAATTCCCAGTGGCCGGTCATCACGTCCACGCCGAGTATATTACATGCTTCAACCATGTCTTTGCCACGAGTCCAGTAGGAAGTCCCCGATCCTTGCCAAGTATCTCCACCATCAAGCAACAATGTTTTTTCGTTGCCAAATTCGCCACGTAATTTATCAACCAAGGTTTTCAGATGAGCAAAGCCGCCAACCTTGCCGTATTGATGCGCAGCATTCTCAAAATCAAGATAAGTGAGAGCATGAGCGATAGAGCTAGACTCACTAATTTCAAATGCCTTCAAGAGCTGTTTGCCAACTAGGTGAGGGGCTTTTCCATTGGCGCCATAGAATCCTAAATTCACGTTTGGCTCGCGAAAATAAATGGGGTTGAGCTGAGCATGGCAGTCGGTCATATGCAGTAATCTGACATCGCCTTCGGTGGGTATATCGTACATTTTATCAAGCGAACGACTCGAAGTCGCACAGCTAGGTAATAATCCAGCAACACCAGCCATTGCCATCAAATGGCTAAATTCTCGGCGACTTATATTCATAATGATTCTACCTGTAATATCAGTACTAGAAAGCTAGGGAGTTGGGAGTTGATAAAAAGCTGAAAATTGCAGATCCATTATTGAACCTAGAATAATCAGTTGAAGTCTCAAAGAAAGACCAGGAAAAAATTCTGGTCTTTTATGGTTTTCATTTTTTAGAGCTTAGAACCTAATCTGGTTCTGAACTTTGCCAGTTAGCGGCTGCAAATTTCGCTTGTTTCAGACTTGCCTCTGCTTGTTTTATCGCCTCTGAAGCAAGCTTCTCTGAGAGTTCTTTATTGCCTTCTTTTGCCGCTTGCCTAGCTTCTGCAATCAACTTTGAAGTCGTTGTCCATTCAAAACCAACTTCTGCCGCTTTCAAACGAATCGTTTCAGCTTTATTGATTAATGCTGTAGGGTCTGCCGCACAGATATTGGTAGCGATTAAGCCCAGCGTTAACCAATAATTTTTTATTTTATTCATCGATCTATTCTCCTATTTGCGTGAACTCGGACCATTGACCACGAGACCATTACTCATTAGTGTCAGATAATATTCAAGATTTCTATAAGCCTCACTTTGAAAGGCTAAAGGTTGGGCGCGCACGTTTCGGTTACATTCTCTAAAGCGGTGGTTGAGGGTACCTAAATAACCCCAAGAGGACCGATAAACTGGCATGCTAGTAGGATGTCCTATGGCTGGACTTAGTCGATCAGCCCTTAATAGAGAACCCGCAAATTTTAAATGGCAATCCGCACAGGAAAAATTAAGTTGTCCTCGTTTGGAATAAAAAAACTGTTTACCATTCATATATGCTTCATAAGCCATTTGATTGGGCACTTTTATGTCGAAGATCTTGTTACGTGATGAATTAGCCATGTAGGCAGAAATAGCAGCAAGTTCACCTTGACCATAGTCTAGAGGTTTCTCACCATTTTTTTCCCTGCATTGATTGATGGCTAGTTCTAGAGTTATCACCTGATTGCTTTCACTATTGAAATATGGATAGTTTTGTCGCACTGCTTCACCATTATTTTCGAAGCAATCTGCATAGCTTTTTCCGTTAGCAAAAGGTATTTCAAAAAACTCCAAACCTTCATCAATCGCTATTTCATAAGGTGGAAAATCTTCAATTTCCAACCATTGCTCTCTAGCTGCAGCATCAATGGCATAAACACCATCTTTGAATTCTTTGAGATCAATATTGGGGAATTTAACAGAAAAAAAAGAGCGGAATTGCTTAATATCTTGATCCACTTTTAGCTGAGAACTCGTTTGTTTTTTAGTAATCGTAGATGCTGTTTTTTCGCTCGACCCAGATTTTTCTGATGTGACCGGTGCACTACTATCCGAACAAGCGCCTAAAACGACAAAACCTATGACGAATGTACTTAAAGCCATTATATTTTTCATTAAATGTTTCTCCTTTGAGTTTCTCTCAAAATGGATGACTATTTGATAACTACTTCAGAACTGCCCGTTTCTCCTTTACTATCGATGACGGATACGGAGAATGTTTCACCTTTGGAACCTTTAAATGCAAACGCTACAAAAGGATCTTTAGAAACGCCCGTTCCAATTTCAGCTTGAAAAACAACGGCTCCCTTATATTCTACTTTGATTTCTTTTAAATGATGAATAGGAATTAACTTTCCTTCTTTATCCTTTCTCATACCCGATTCCATCGGGTGTTTGATCAGCATTTTTGTTTTAACGACACCTTTTTTTTCTTTTGCTTTTACTTTTACTTTGATTTTAATTGCCATGATTTTAAACTCCAAACATAAAGGGAAAACCCTTCAAAAAATTAAATATAATGGATTATAATTCGCATGCGATTATCCGCCGCAGCCGCCAATCGTTACTTTGACCTGTTGTGTAGCGCGATGTAATTTTCCATCGGCTTCAACAAGTGCAATGACTTCTGAAGTTTTACCCATTCTAATTCTAATTTGTATATCCGCAAGACTATCAGGTCCAATATGAAGGGTTGTTATCAGTGGTGATGGATTGTCTTTCACGAACAAGCTGATGCTTTTGACATTGGCTAAACTGGTTTTTACCTTGATGGGTACGACCGCTCCGTTTTCGGCTATGGCTGGTGCTTTCAGCTTAACGTCACTGCTATCCACAATCTCGGGATCACCGAATTTTTCTTTGATGGCTGCCTCAAGGTTCGTGGCAGTAAAGGCTTTCTCATTCCACTTTGCCCAAGCGATTTGTGGTAGGCTAGCAACTAGCGCCAAGTACCCGGCTGTTTTGCCTAAATTAATAAAAAACTTTCTTCTTGAGACGGTCATATTGGTTACCTTTAATGCTAAAGTAGATTAAGTAACAAGACCTAATCACGGTTTAATTTAATATTTATTCAATTTAATATTTTATTATAATGATAGAAATTAGAATTCTATTTTTATAATGTGTAAAGCCAATTAACGACTAGTTGAATTTCCTGTTCGGTCAAAATTCTGTGCGCTCCAAAAGGAGGCATAATGGTGTTTTTGTTGTTAGTTCGGGCATCCGAAATCTGAGCAATTAATTTTTCTCTTACCGGAAAACGTTGTTTCATAGCGATCAAACCCGGTCCGGTATTTCCCATCAGGGTACCATCTTGTACATAATGACAGGCTAAGCAATTTCCTTTCCGTCGATTAAATGCAAGGTCCCTTCCTTTTTCCAGTTCGGCAATGGAAGCCGTTTGTTGGGTTGGCTCCGTTTGATCTGCCATAATAGTCGTGCTTGCTAAACAAACCAATCCAAAAATTATTGCCATCAGATGTTTCATATTTTTCATTGTGTTTCCCGTAATTTTTTTGTAATTGATTAAAATTATAAAGGGGTTTAAATTATAATTTCTGGATGGTAAACCTTGCCATTTAGAGGTTTTTTTATTCCAATGTACTTAGCATGTAGTCGACAACCGCTTTAACGCTGTCATCAGACAGATCGCTTCGACCACCTTTGGCTGGCATGCCATTAAGGCCATTTAAAGCGTTGGCATAAATAGCCTCTTTTCCTTGTTTGAGCCGTTCAGTCCAATCCTGCTGGTCGGCTAATTGGGGTGCATTAGCCATACCGGTTGCATGACATATTTTACAAATACTTTCATAGGTATTGATGGCTTGTTGATCTTCATTGGCTTGAGTTTTGATATTTTTAGTAGGTGGATTGCCTAATGAATACTTTGGACCAAGGATTACTTTGATGCTTGCCGGGTCTTTGCAGTTTTGTATGCAACGTAGATTATTTGTATCGGGTCGGTCATCCACATAAAATCCATCTTGGTTGGGCATTTGCACGGTTGCAAAATTCTCTTTAGATAAAATAAATTCATCGTCAACAATCTCATTTAAATTTAATACATAAGCGGTGATCGCATAAACTTCATTGGGCTTCAGAGATTGCGGTGCAGGGAAGGGCATCGCTCGGTTTATATAATCCCAAAGTGTACTGGCATATGGCCAAAAACTGCCTACTGTTTTCTCGGGTCGATTTTCCTCTAGCGATCCTTTACCGCCAGCAAGTTTAGGCCATTGGTCTTCACCTTCACCAAAAGAGCCGTGACAGATTGAGCATTTTTCTTCATATAACTCTTCTCCGTCTTCAACGGAACCAGAGCCTTCTGGTAATCCTAATCCATCGGGTCGTACATCAATATCCCAGCCAGCAATGACTTCCTTGCTTACCAAATTACCGATAGGGAAGTGAGCAGGCAAACCCGCTTGAACCTTAGCGCCAGACTCAACCATTTTGGTCGTTATTATCTCATTGTCGACAGCCTGATTTTCTTTTGATTGATTACAGCCTGCTAAAACCGCCGTAAGGCACACAAAAACCATTTTTATGGAATTCATTTTTTTGTTATCGCTGGTGTGTGATTTGTGATTAAGAGAGTTGTGCATTTTGAACACTCCCGTTTGTGTGTACTTTCCAAGTGTGGATGGCGTTTTTGTGATAAATTGAGTTACCACCCCGCTCTGCTCTGAGTTGCTTAAACGTGGGCTGAACATAACCGGTTTCGTCCCATGCCCTACTTTGAAGTAACAAAGGTTCACCTTGCCAGTTATACATATAACTGAAACGAGTAAGACATTTGGAAATGATCAGTCCTTTCAATGGTGCCGATCTCCAATTGACTCCGCCATCCAGAGAAATATCAACGCCCTTGATTTTTCCTTTACCGGACCATGCAATACCTTCTATTTCATACCAGCCTTTACCTTTTAATGGAACTTCTGGGCTAGGTGAGGTGATAACGGAATTACATTCCTGTACAAATGAGAATTTTCTGGCGCGACCATCAGGCATCAGATCAGTATATTTTGATGTTTCTTCTCTTTGATACCAAGGTTTATCACCAATTTCTAAACGTCGTAGCCACTTAATACAGGTATTTCCTTCCCAGCCTGGATTCATCAGTCGAATGGGGTAGCCTTGTTCTTTTCTGAGTGCTTCACCATTTTGTGCGTATACAATAATGGCATCATCAAGCGCTTTTTCCATCGGGATGCTACGAGTCATACCTGAACCATCGGCACCTTCGGCAAGGATCCACTTTCCTTCAGGCTTGACTCCAACAGTGTCAAGCAAGGTAGATAGTTTGACTCCAGTCCATTCGCAACACGACAGCATGCCATGGGTAAACTGCAACCCTTCCATTTGAGGGGCTTTCCATTCCATGCCTCCGTTTGCAGGACATTCTAGAAATTTGATTTCAGAAACGCTAGGGAAGCGTTTTAACTCTTCCATAGTGAATATAAGCGGGCGTTCTACTAGGCCATGGATAATGAGTCGATGTTCATCAGGATTAATATTGGGGAGACCGCCATGATAACGTTCAAATGCAAGCCCGTTTGGGGTAATAATACCTTTCAGCTTGTGTAAAGGTGTCATACTGATGGATGAAATTCTGTCTGGGGTAAGCCAGTTAACAGTTCGTCGAATTGTGTCTTTTTCATATTCGGAGGGCAGGCCATAGGGATTAGTCAAAACCCCTTCACCTAATTGACGAGACCAGCTAGGTATTGATGGCGGAAGATTAGAGCTTGCGATAACACTACCTGTTTGAGCGGCAACAGCGCCGCCACCTAACATCATCAACGAGTTCTTAAGGAATTTTCGACGTTCTACCAGATCCAATTTGTCGCTTTCTTGGTGCAACGTTTTAAATAACCTCTGTTCTTCTTTTTGACTAAAGCCGTCCATCCAATCGCCTCTTTTTGGGTGAGCTATTAGGTATGTCAGTATATTAGTATGAAATTTGTATTATACCTAATTCACTTGATCTAAATCAGTACGTTAGTCTTTATATTAGCATTTTGTTATATTAGAGGAATATAACATAAAGAAAAGTAAAACTTCAAGGATTTACCTTTGATGCTTCAAAATCTGCCCGCTCAAGTTGTAAAGTGCCTGTTTTGAATTCAATTAATTTTTTAAATTTTTTCATATATATCAAAATCTTTGTCGCCATGTCCAACAACGCCGTCCTTATTCCAAGGTAGGTTTCGATAGGGTGTCGAGTCAGTGGTTCCCATAAATGGATATTTCTTGATATCGAAATACGGAGAATAATCGAAATCAGCTGGCGTATAAAGTCGAGTATTTCTTGGGATCAATTCGACACCTTTTTGGCCATGTCTTCTGAAAAGCGGAAGGATGGGGTATTGGACTGAGTAAAATGCTTCGGCGATCATTGATGAGCAAACCGTTTTGGTGGTTTCGTCAGGACGTCTGGTAAAGAGTGACGAACGCCATCTTCTCGGCAAAATTTTCCAAGGAAACAAAAAACGAGCTAAGTCTAGCAATTGGCGGACATTGTAGGCAATGCCCAACTTATCAATGCAATAATTAACCACGTTTTGGGCATCTTTTGCTGATAAAGTCGATGCGCGACAAATTCTAAGGTTATCCTTCATGTAATCGGTTAGTGGGGTGACGATTATTCCCTTTCCCAAAATTCCTTCAATCAGTAGTTGAGTATCAGGTGATGCATCAAAGTGAGCAAGTACCTTATCTCTATAGGAAAGATCTTGAATATCATGTATTCGGCCGATATATATTGCAGAGTGCGACCACCGACTCTGAGTAATTAAACGTATGACATTAGAAACGCGACTTCGACCTTCAACCAACACCACATCCCCAGGCCGTATACCATGGCTAAGCTTTTCATAGTCACATATGGGAAAGGTTGAGGGAGCTTCTTCAAAATTTAGCCAATTCTCAAGTTTGGATCTCAGGGACATCAGACTTCCTCTTATTTCGATGGTTCGTAGTACTCGTTTACAGGTTGATTATAGCCTAAATAAAAGCCTGTTTCTGCTGGCGTATTCACATCATCTTGGCTAGACTATGCGCACTCTAATTTTAAACTTAAATAAAATGGTTAATGATAATGTCTAGTGAAATTTGGGATGATATTTTTCTTTTAGATCAACAGCTTACAGAAGAAGAGCGAATGATCAAAGATATGGCCAGAAATTATGCGCAGGAAAAGTTAATGCCACGCGTACTGGAAGCCAATCGAAACGAAAATTTTGACCTAGAAATTATGCGCGAAATGGGGGCATTAGGACTACTAGGTTCTACTATTGAGGGCTATGGATGTGCCGGTATCAGCTACGTAGCCTATGGTTTGGTTTCTCGTGAAGTTGAGCGAGTTGATAGTGGCTATCGCTCTGCATTGAGTGTGCAATCGAGCTTGGTCATGTATCCGATATACCAATACGGAAGTGAAGCCCAGCGAGAAAAATATCTTCCCCCATTAGCGACTGGCGAATATATCGGCTGTTTTGGTTTGACTGAACCGGATAGCGGTTCGGATCCTGCCAGTATGAAAACACGGGCTAAAAAGGTCGAGGGCGGATATTGTATAAGCGGAGCCAAAATGTGGATTACCAATTCACCAGTGGCCGATGTTTTTGTGGTTTGGGCTAAAAACGATGACGGCCAGATATGTGGTTTTGTACTAGAGAAAGGCATGAAGGGATTATCCGCACCTAAAATCGAAGGAAAGTTTTCCTTGAGAGCTTCGATTACTGGTGAAATTGTTATGGATGAAGTGTTTGTGCCTGAAGAGAACATGTTTCCTGAAATTCGTGGCTTGGCGGGACCTTTCGGTTGTTTAAATATGGCTCGTTACGGCATTTCATGGGGCGCAATGGGTTCTGCAGAATTTTGCTGGCATGCGGCAAGGGATTATGGGCTCGACAGGAAACAGTTTGGTAAACCTCTTGCTTCCTATCAATTATTTCAGAAAAAACTAGCCGATATGCAAACCGAAATTACGCTTAGTTTGCAAGCATCTTTACGAGTGGGTCGTTTAATAGACGAAAAGCAGTTTAAGCCGGAAATGATATCTCTGGTAAAGCGTAATGCTTGTGGTAAAGCTCTTGAAATTGCAAGAGCATCACGTGATATGCATGGCGGTAACGGTATTAGCGATGAATTTCATGTAATACGCCATATGATGAATTTAGAAGCGGTTAACACCTACGAGGGGACTCACGATATACATGCGTTGATACTGGGTCGAGCACAAACCGGTATTCAAGCTTTCACGTAACTGAAAACGTTTGTGAGTTAATAATGCCGGGATTGTGTTGGTATTTTTGTATCCATTAATGAAATTTGATTGGCAGTCGACATAAGTATTTACAAAGGTAATTGATAGAATATCATAATTTTCTTGAATTTTTGTCGATTTCGGCGTATTTATTAATCTGTAGAAAGGTAATTTTCTTATAAAAATGGAACATTTCCAGCGCTCAATCGGTCATAAAGTAAGTTGAAGTAGAAAAACAAGTTGAAGTAGAAAATAGCTGGCTGGTCCTAGGTGACGGATTAGCTACTCATCTCAAGGTCCTAACGAAGGATCCGAACCCATTAAGGATAGATTAATGAAGTTGTATCAGGCCACTTTCGTAAAAACAGCCTTAACCTGCGTAATCGGTATTTTAGTGTTGTTGCAAACATCTGCCGCCATCAGTCCTGAAAAATCGACAAGTGGATCTGATGTCGTAGTTAAACACGATGAAGTGATTGATTTAGCGCCAGAAGCTAAACATTTTCGCTCCAGCCGATATATCGCTTATTACATGAAAACCAGTCATTTCAAAAAGCAAGTCCTTGATGATGAGCAATCTGCTTTAGTTCTCGACAACTTTATCAAAACTCTTGATGCAAATAAGGCCTATTTTTTGGCATCCGATATTAAGAGTTTTGAGCAATATCGATTTAAGCTGGATGATGCAATCTGGACCGGACTTATCCAGCCTGCTTATTATATCTATTCCGTGTTCCAACAGCGATGGCATGAAAGAAATAGCTTTGCTTTGTCATTGCTGGAAAAAGAAATGGATTTCACCTCGGATGATCAATACCACTATGATAGAGAAGAATCAGCTTGGGCGACCACTTCTGAAGAACTTGATCAATACTGGACAACGCGAGTGAAAAGTGATGCGTTAAATCTGATCTTGGCTGACAAAGGCTGGGATAAAACTAAAGAATTGTTGGAAAAAAGATACAATGCTGCGATGCGACGGGTTTCACAGATCAATAGTGAAGATGTCTTCAGCTATTTTATGAACGCTTACGCGACAACGGTCGATCCTCATACTTCTTACTTTTCACCGAGAACGGCAGAAAATTTTGATATTGACATGAAATTATCCCTTGAAGGGATTGGTGCAGTATTACAAACTGACGATGTATATACTAAAGTCACCTCCATAGTCAGTGAGGGGCCTGCTGATAAATCCCAACAAATTAAGGTCGACGATCGAATTATTTCTGTTGGTCAAGACAAGGATCCCTTGGTTGATGTGGTTGGCTGGCGGCTGGATGATGTGGTTGATCTAATTAGAGGTAAAGCCGGTAGTCAGGTTCGTCTGGAAATAGAAGCGGCAAATAGCAGTGTTCAAGGAAAAACCAAAATCATTTCGATCACTCGCGAAAAAGTTAAACTGGAAGAACAGGGTGCAAAATCTGAAGTCATTGAAATAATCCAAGATGGCAAGAACTTAAATGTTGGTGTTATCGACCTTCCTAAGTTTTACATCGATTTTGATGCTAAAAATGCGGGTGATAAAGATTATAAAAGTACAACGCGCGATGTCCGTGATTTGATTGAAACCATGCAACGGGAAAATGGCATCAAAGCGTTAATCATTGATTTAAGAAATAACGGCGGTGGCTCGTTAGGTGAGGCTATCGGGCTTACTGGATTATTTATTGACAGAGGTCCTGTTGTGCAAGAAAAACAGCTGCAAGGTAAAGTACAGGTCCTTAGAGATCAAGATGCTGGCGTTGCTTGGAATGGTCCTTTAGCGGTACTGGTTAGTGGATCGAGTGCATCGGCATCAGAAATTTTTGCTGGTGCCATACAGGATTATGATCGCGGTTTGATTATTGGCGAACAAACCTTCGGTAAGGGCACGGTACAAAATATTATCGACTTGAATTATGCTTTGAGGTATGAGGACAAATCTGCCGGTGTTTTAAAATTAACCATCGACAAATTTTATCGTATAACGGGTGAGAGCACTCAATTAAAAGGGGTGATGCCCGATATCCGTTTTCCTGATCCCATCGCCAGAGAACATTTTGGTGAAGCCAGTTATGATTCTGCTTTACCTTGGGATACCATCCGTTCTGTTAAATTCAATAAGGAAAATCGTGTTAGTTCTTATGTAAAACGGCTATCAAAAATGCACCAAAATCGTGTATCAGACGATCGTGAGTTTCAATATATTGTGAGCGATATTAAGGAGCTCAATAAGCGAAGACTGGAAACGATGGTTAGCCTGAATATTGATGAGCGAAAAAAGGAACGTCTCGAAGATAAAGATAAAAAACTGACTCGAGAAAATGTACGTCGAAAACATATGGGTAAAAAAATGATTGCAGAAATTGATGAAGATACTGAACTGGTTGAAATTGAGGATATTAAATTGAATGAAACAGCGAATATATTATCAGATTTAATTCGACTAAAAAAACAATCCGCTATAGCGCAAGTGAGTGAGATTAAACCAAACTCTTAGGGTACAAGACTTAGGTTAAACATCGAAAAAAGGACATATTGTATGTCCTTTTTTATTTTCGGCATTCAGATAGTTTAAAACTGAATGAAATGAAGATAGAGGGGGTCGGGAGTGCTATCGTTAATCGAAAAAATAAACGAAAACGTAAAACAGCTGAAAATGGATAAAATAGAGGTGGATGCTGTGGCGACCGGCCCAGCTTATCAGCCTAGTTAGCCAGTGCTTAGCCTGCCAGTTGAATAAGGGCTCTAATGGGTATTTTTCGAACAGACTTTTACCAATAAAAATACCAATCAACACCAAGCCAAACCAAGGTACTAATGGCGCATAGTCATCGGTGGCAGATTTGACCGTATTCATTCCAATCCATTGTAACTTGGCGTGATTTAAGCTAGTTAGCTGAATAAAACTTCCACAGCCAATAATAATCAGTCCAATAATTAAATTGCTCCAATAAAATTGGACAAATAACAAACCTAAAATGCTGCTGACAAAAATAAGATGTAATATTCCAAAAAAGACATAATAGTTGGGGCGGATCGCCTGACTTAAAAATGTGATTAATGAAAAATAAATGAAGAGCAATAAAAGTCGTTTCAAATAGGGACGGATATTGAGCTTTTTAACCGTTACTAAATAAAGCCCGATGCCCACTAAAGCGAGAAACAAAAAGACGATCAGTGTCCTGAAACTTATCCAAAATAAATCAGTCGAAAAATGAATTTTTAAATAACCCATTTGAGCCAGACCAAAGCTCAAATGGTAAATAAACATCAGACCTATCGCGATACCGCGAGTAAAATCAAGAAATTGATAGCGTTTGTTCTTTACTTGATTGGACATAAATGATGACAAAAGTATAAGTTATCAAGGAGTGTACCGAGTTTTACAGTATGTTACTATCCTACTTACTCAAACACAGGGATTTTGATTAATTCAGCGTTCAACTGATTATTCTAGGACAAAGCGGATCATTAAAAAAATAGGATGAAAAATTGGCTAATGTTCAAAAAGCGAAAATGCAATGGATTTATCGTCAGTCTGGATCTTGCGATAATGGATATTTCATGTACTCAGTTTTAATGAGTAACAGATGAGTCGTTAATAAATGAATAAAAACCGATTTTTGATAACCGCATCAATTTTAAGCCTGCTGCTGATTGCTTGTCGATCTAATCCAGCCGAAGAGTATGTTGACTATTTTTATACTTATAAAAGTATTGAGCAAGTCGATAAGTTCACCTATATTCTATACTTGGGGGAGGAGGGCAGTCGTACGTTACCGGCGGAGCAAAACTTAGAATCAGGGATCCCGCAAAGACGCAAACAATCACCCAATAGAACTGAGAAAACTAGAAAGGGCTCATCCAGTGGTAAAAGTGATGATTTTATGTCGATTTCTTTTCGTATGGAAGAGGAAGCATTTGACCGATTGGAGAAAATATTAATGGAAAAACAATTTTGTGATGGTGAAGTCAAATATGAAATTAATGAATACACTTGGTTACGTTACACCATAAAGGGGTATTGTCGAGGGTGAATGGTAATTTTTTAGTTTAGGATAAATTTATCACTCATACTGGGGACTGGAACGGATAATGATCCCTTTAATTTAATCCATTAAAAGGGAGAGCATTCGTTCGGTTATTCATTTTTGAGTTATACTGGCCTTTCATTATGTTAAATCAAAAATTTAATCCTCATATTAGAGCCGCTCAGGGTGCCATTTTGTCTATAGGAGCGCCTTTTGGTTGGCTGCTAATTCGTCTGTTTCAAGGGGCAGAGCCAATTGCCGAGCTAAATACTAATATTGGCCTGTATACCTATATGCTCTTAGGCACTAGCCTAGCATTTTCATTATTTGGTTGGTATGTCGGTGGTAAAGAGCGTCTGGTTGCCATTTTGGCATTACGAGATGCGCTAACTGGCTTGTACAATGTACGGTATTTTCGAGAACGTCTTGAGCAAGAAGTCAAAACCGCTATCAGAGAGAACACATCGCTGGTTTTAATTTTATTTGATATTGACCATTTTAAAATGGTCAATGATAACAATGGCCATCCAGTCGGTGATGAAGTTTTAAAAGCAATCAGTCTCGCAGCGAATAACATGGTTCGAAAAGATGAAGTTCTGGCTAGGATTGGGGGTGAAGAGTTTGCGATACTGCTTTCTCGTTGTCAGCTTAACAATGGAATTCAAACCGCTGAACGAATAAGGAAAAAAATTGCCGCAACTGTTGTGCATTTGAAAAATGAAAGACAAGTCACCGTGACAGTGTCTTTGGGGATCACAAAATTAAAGTCTGATGATGATGACAAGCAATTTCTTGAGAGGGCAGATGCAGCTTTGTATGAGGCCAAAAAGGTTGGACGTAATCGAGCGATTATCGGTTAGTTATTTATCTCCGGGATTAGGCACCGTTTTAAGCAAATGTAAAGCCTTAGCTGGCTTAAATATCCCAAAACCTAATTTGGTGTCAGGACACTAAGTTTGGAAAATAGGCTCGTTAAAGTGCATCTATTGACTAGGTAAAAATAGTGAACGAAAGCAAGCTACTATCTAAAAAATGGACATCTTGCCCTGGTGAATTATCGGATATTCGAAGGAATATCACTGATATTTGCCAACAGTTAGCTTATTCAGAACAACAAACTAACGAGATAGTTCTTGCAATTGATGAAGCTTGCACCAATATAATTCGCTATGCCTACCAAGACTGTCGCGATGGCGTGATCCAAATAGAGGTTTCAACTAACCAACAACAAGTCATTTTCAAATTATACGACTTTGCCAAGCAGGTCTCCAAAGATTGTATTAACCTACTTTAATCAGTTAAAAACCGTATAATTCTGTAACCTACTGAAATCAAGGATAAAATCATGGCTTATCCGTTCAAACCAACTCACCCAGAGGGTGAATTGGCAACAAAGCCTAAAA
>Ga0256845_1001122_pt1 | contig 22434 bp, 21 predicted proteins | sample RiftiametaG_FD_189101 | JGI IMG/M metagenome (GOLD analysis project Ga0256845, IMG submission 189101) | Tube worm associated microbial communities from hydrothermal vent at the East Pacific Rise, Pacific Ocean - Riftia | ecosystem: Host-associated > Annelida > Integument > Unclassified ... | reverse complement strand
CGCTGTGCTATTTCGTTGTGCGCCGTGCAAAGCGTGGCGTTTCTTGTCGGATGAAAGTTCCGGCGTTATAAAACCTAGCCAGTAGTAACTACCGAGTCTTGCGTATATGTTAGCTAAGCCATTAAAATCAGCGGGAGGCACCGCTTTAAAAACGAAGAGTCGGCCATCTACGGATGCGTCGCGTGGCGGAACAGCATGGACGAAGCGTAGACAGGGAATTGGCCAGGCCGTAGGGGGAGTCGCAGACCCCCGAGGATTGATACAGCTCCGTAAGCTAACTAAACGCGGAAGCCGACCCTCTAACGATAAGGGGAAGGCCGTATTCCATTGTGCATCATGGCGAGTGCAGTGGCGTTCCGTCGGAGTCGAACAAGATCGTGGCATGGTCGAAGAGAAACGCACAAAATGAAAGAGGCCTCACCGGAAAACGAGAGTCTCTCACCACGAACACGGGAGACCTCCAATCTCACCCCCGAAGGCCCGAGCCTGACAGGGGTCGGTCGCTACCAACTAAAGGAAGGCGCGATTGACAGAGCGGAGGAGTCAGACCCACCCATAGTAGTCAGAGACGGTAAGACCGATCACACGGCAAAGAGGTGGGCAGATAAACACCGCAATCAAAGCACTCGTGCGAGGGGGAGGAGTGCCCCCATCCAAAGCACGTCAAGCACCCTGATTGCATTGAACCGGAAAGCCATGGAGGCACCGAAACACAGGTTTCGAAACCTCTACGGGCTACTTGACCTGCAAGCTCTCTACGGAGCTTTCGCTGAGCTTAATAAGAACGCCGCGCCCGGAGTGGACGGAGTGACCTACGAGCAATATGCGGAAAATCTGGACGATAACCTGCGGCGCCTACTGGATCGTCTCAAAGGCAAGCGCTACCGGGCGCCCCATGTGAAACGATGTTATATTGACAAGGGGAAGGGGAAACTCAGACCTCTTGGACTTCCTACTCTGGAAGACAAAATTGTTCAACACGCCGCCAGCCGGATACTCGAAAGCATATTCGAGGCCGACTTCAGCGACCGCAGCCTCGGTTACCGCCGAGGAAAACCCGGAGCGAGGGACGCCAGCCAGCAGCTGCGAAACGAGCTTGGAAACGGGGAGTATCGCTGGATCGTGGAAGCGGACATCAAATCGTTTTTTGATGAAGTGGACCACGACTGGATTGCTCGGATGTTGGAACAAAGGATAGATGACCGGGCATTTACCGGACTAATCCGCAAATGGCTCAAAGCCGGTATCTTGGAGCCCATGGCGGGCGAAGCCGAAGAGCCTGAGAAAGGAACGCCGCAAGGCGGAATCATCTCACCGATCCTAGCCAACATCTACCTGCACTACGTGCTCGATCTTTGGATTGAGCGGGAAGTTAGTAAGGAAAGCAAAGGAGAAGTGATATTCATGCGATATGCCGACGATATTATTGTTGGGTTTTCCAGATACAGCGACGCCAAAAGCTACCTTGACAAACTCCCTGGACGCCTCTCGAAGTTTAACCTTCGGTTGGCAGAGGAAAAGAGTTCGTTAGTGAAGTTTAATCGCTGGGAACCCAAAGAGAGTGGAATGTTTACCTTTTTGGGTTTTGACTTCCACTGGGCACCATCGTTTAGGAACCCGAAACGATACGTAGTAAAGCGTAAGACAAACAAAGGAAAATACCGTCAATCGTTGAGGGTGATGAAAGAGTGGATTAGAAAAGCGAGAAGTTGGCCATTGAAAATGATCATCAGCAGCCTATGTAAAAAGCTGCGAGGATACTGGAACTACTACTGTGTGGGAGCAAATCACCGAATGACATCCCTCTACCTGAGAGCTGTGACGCAATTAATGTTCAAATGGCTAAACCGAAGGAGTCAGCGCAAAAGCTACACATGGGAACAGTTCTTCAGACACTGGAAAGGAGACTGGCAGATCCCGATGCCACAAGTTGTGGAGCAATGGGGTATACAGCGACCGATCCAGCAGAAAATGGAAATGAGACAAACAACAGAAATGCCCCTTGTCAAAGGAGGGAAGCCCAGAGTATAAAATGAACGAGACAAGGAATATAACCAAGCGAACACCAGAAGTCAAGTTACCGGACTGCGCGTTTACCTGAGGAGCCTTGTGCGGGAAAACCGCACGCAGGGATCTGCGAGGGGGGCGTCAGGCAACTGGCGTTCCTACCTTAATCGGCAAAAAATGAAAAAAACCACAGGGAACCGTATTAGACTATCGCTTGGAATTCTCTTGGTGGGCTTTATATCTTCTATCATAAAATTTTGTGGGACACCCATAATTTCAAACAGTTGGGTTAATATTCCAGATATCGGACCTGCATTAAATGTGCTTGGCATAAGCGCCTTAATCTCATTTGGGATAGTCTTCATACCACGCGTTATTCCCGTTACTCTTAATCTGCATAATTGGTGGAAGTAGGCTGCTACTGGATCTCGCATAAGGGTATATATAGCGATTGCAGTCTTTTTATTCTTGTTGCTGTTTCTGTGGAGTCGAGTAATCTCCCATTAAGCAAAGCTATGTGAGACTTTAGCAACAAATCCTGCCAACTCACAAAACTAGCCGAATAAGTTGTGCTAGAGCAATCCGCTAGGAGCACCGGAGTCAAAAAATTGAATGAAAACTTTAACCATTAATCCCTTCGTCGAAGTGCGTTCCCGCTAGCTGATCGCCTGCACTTAGACGTTGCCCTAAAAACATGCACGATTTCGACAACGATGAAAAACGCATAGATGCTGTAATTGGCTCCAACACTGAGAAAAGCACTAAGAATTTGCTCAAATGGCAAAAATACTTTATCCTCAATGTTGTTCTTCCATTACGCGTATCAGCGATTGAAGACTTTCCGTGGGAAGAGCCATATATTTTTGGGGGATGGGACAAGAAAAAATACGAAAAACTGAAGAAAGAGCGCCCATCCTATACTGATCAATTTGATTTAATTGATCTTATGGAAGAGCCCTTAGACGAAGACTTGATCGCTATTGTCAAACGAATTTCAGACCGTAAGATTTTTCATATTGAGCTTTCTTGGCTAGAAGCCAGTGAGGACAGCGAAAAAGGTTACACGATACTAAGTGACTATTCGACCTGGCACTGTAATTACTAATCGGCTAACAAGATGCTGCGGGATCGACCGCTTAGGGCCGCGGAAAGAAGTAAAGTACCTGATCTTCTTGGTCTTTTCTCCATTAGCTGCGTTACCACCCATCTCGAATATTACCGCGCCATAGTCAGGAATAGTTTTTGATTTGACTATGTTTTCAAGAGTTAGCAATATCACTCAGTCGTTCACCAGCGGACGGCTGTCCTCAAACGTTGAACCCCTCTAGGGTTTGGGTCTATTATTTAACTTGGCACAGGGTGTCGCTAATGCTCAACCCTGTGCTATGATGTTCAATCCCGCTAGGATATAAACGCGTTGTAGGCCGTGTTCGAAATACGTTGTGTTAGATCGTCCCGTTGGGCACTGAGCGTATTATTTTGACGAGCGCTTTCGATGTGGGCTATCCTTAGTGAGGATGGGCTGGTGTGAGCTTAGGTAAGCTCGGCTTCGAGTTTTTCGATCTGGTCGTTGACTTCGTCCCAGCGGGAGTAGGCGTGTTCGAGTTTTTCGCCTAGGGATGCGTAAGCTGATGAGGCTTGTTGGAGTTTGTCAGCATCGGCTGAGATTTCGGGGTCCGACATGTGCTGGGTGACGGCAATTTGGGCAGCTTCGAATTCGGTGATGTTGTTTTCGTGTTTTTCGAGTTCGGTTTGCAGCGGTTTGAGGACCTCGGTGCGTTTTCGGCGTTTTTCGGCTTCGATTTTTCGTTGTTCCTTGCGGTTGGCTCCGCTGGTGGATGTGTAGGCAGCGGTGGTGGTTGCGGCTAGTCCTCTGGCGGCATTTTTTGCGGCATTCGCCTCTGCCTCACATTTCTCGAGGTAGTAGGTGATGTTGCCGGCGAAGGTGCGCGGGAGGTGCCCTTGGCGGAACTCGAGGGTTTTGGTGACAATGGGATCGAGGAAGGCGCGGTTGTGTGAGACGATGAGGTAGGACCCAGGGTATTCGCGGAGGGCATTTTGGAGGACTTCCTGGGACTGGATATCGAGGTGGTTGGTGGGTTCGTCGAGAATGAGGAAGTTCGCGGGACGGACGAGCATGCAGACGAGGGCGACGCGGGAGCGTTCTCCACCGGAGAGCACGCCGATGCGTTTGAAGACATCGTCGCCACGGAAGAGGAAGCAGCCGAGAAGGTTGCGGGCGAGGGGGGCGTTTTCGCGTGAGGCGGCACTTTGAACGCAGTCGAGCACGGTGATGTCGGGGTTGAGTTCATCGGCGTGGTTCTGGGAGAAAAAGGAAACGGCTGCTTTGTGGCCGAGTGTGTAGGTGCCTGAGTCCGGGTCTTCTTGGCCGGTGATGAGTCGGCAGAAGGTGGATTTTCCCGCACCGTTGGGGCCGACGATGGCCATGTGTTCGCCACGGGAGATTTCGAAGTCGAAGTTATCAAAGACGGTGAGGTCGCCGTAGGATTTGCGGGCTTTTTCCAGCAGGGCAACACTTTGGCCTGAGGAGGGGGGATTGGGGAATTTGAAGCTCATCACAGCGTCGTCGTCTTCGAGGGTGATGAGTTCGAGCTTTTCGAGTTGCTTGACCCGGCTTTGCACTTGTTTGGCTTTGGTGGCTTTGGAGCGAAAGCGGTCGATGAAGTCTTGGGTCTGTTTGATTTCGCGCTGCTGGGCTTTGTATTGTTTGACCCGAATTTCTTTGCGCAGGGCGGATTCTTTGACGTAAAACGAGTAGTTTCCAGCGTATTCTTCGGCGCGCCCGTGGTGGAAGGCGATGGTGCGCTTGGTCAGCATGTCGAGGAGGGCGAGGTCGTGGGAAATGATGAGGATGGCACCGGGGTAGTTGACGAGGTAGTTTTCCATCCACTTCTGGGTGCTGATATCGAGGTGGTTGGTTGGTTCGTCGAGAAGGAGGACTTCGGGCTGGATGAGGAGGAGCTTGGCGAGAGCGATGCGCATTTGCCATCCACCGGAGAATTCGCCGCAATCGCGGGTGAAATCGGTGCGTTTGAAGCCTAGGCCTGTGAGGACGGATTCGATTTTTGGTTTGATGCGTCCGGGGTCGGCGTCCTGGAGTTTGAGTTCGAGGTCGCCAATTTCGTGCAGTAGATCTGAGTAGGGGGCGGAGCGGGGATCAAGATCGTGGAGTTTTTCCGCGAGGGAATCGATGTCTTTTTGGAGGTTTTGGGTTTCTGCGAAGGCTGATTCTACTTCGTCCCAGAGGGTGATGCCTTTAACGTGGATGCCTTCTTGGGGTAGGTATCCTACTTGGCAGTGTTTGGGTTTGACGATGCGACCGCCGCTGGGTTGGATGATGTTGGCGATACACTTCATCAGGGTGGATTTTCCCGCCCCATTGTGGCCCGCAAAGGCGATACGCTCTTTGGCGAGCACGGTGAAGGAAAGGTCCTTAAAGAGCACCCGGGCTGCGTATTCGACGTGTAAATTTTGAATGGCTAGCATCGCGGGGGAGTTTCTGCCAGAAATTCAGTGATCGGCAAGGGTGATTTTTTATAGGGGGCCTACAGATGAAGGGCTGTGCTGGGTTGATGACTGCGGCGCTCGACAGAATTTTACAGAATTAACCGGTGAGGTCACTTGAATCATTCAAAAATGATCTCATCGATGTCAAAGGTTTTGTTGTCCCTTTTAGCTCGGTCAGAGTGTTTGGTGATTGTCAAAATTGGAGAGTTCGATAAAGATCGTTTGCATGGATTTGGTAACGAGTCAACTGATCGATTTAGCCTTGCAGGAAGACCTCGGTGAGGTGGGGGATGTGACATCGGCATATTTTGTGCCGGAGGAAAAAATGTCAGAGGCGTATATTTATGCGAAGGCCGACGGGGTGGTCGCGGGTCTGGATGTTGCCTATGATGTCTTTCGTAGGGTGGATCCGGATCTTTCGGTCGCCTTGTTGAAAAATAATGGTGACACGATTGTTTACGGAGATCATGTGCTGGAAGTCTCTGGCTCAGCCCGGTCCATTCTCACTGCAGAGAGAATTGCACTCAATTTTCTCCAACGGCTCTCAGGCATTGCTTCTCAGACAGCGGTGTTTGTGGCCCAGGTGGAAGGGACGAACGCGCGTGTGTTGGATACTCGAAAAACGACACCAGGGTGGCGTGTTTTGGAAAAAATGGCAGTGGCCGCTGGTGGCGGCACGAACCATCGGAAGGGTCTGTATGATCGGGCGATGGTGAAAGATAATCATCTGATGGCCCAGAATAAGCTGGAGATGCTGCAGCAGGGAATTGATCAATTGAAAATCGATCACCCGGAGGTGCAGGTGGAGCTTGAGGCGGATACTCTCGATCAAGTGGAGGGGTTTTTGTCACTCAGGGGAGTGGATTTCATTTTACTCGATAACATGAGTATCGAGCAGTTGATACGTGCTGTGGAAATGCGCGGAGCTCAGGGACCTTTGCTGGAGGCAAGCGGCGGAGTGAACCTTTCAACGGTGGCTGGAATTGCCCGAACTGGGGTGGATTTTATTTCTGTAGGGGCATTGACCCATTCGGTGGCAGCCTTGGATCTTTCGTTGGAGATTCGATAGAGCGTGTTTTGTGCGTTTGTGATGTTGCATTCTTGCGTGGATGCACTAGTTTGGCCGTCATGATAAAGATGATTTCCATGTGGTTTTGCAGTCTCGTATTTCTCGGTATGAGTGCGCAGGTATTGGCAGGTGGCCCGCCTGAGGGGGCATTGGAAAACTTGTCATCGGATAAGTTTGAGGTGCGCTCGGCGGCGTATGCGGAGCTGGAAGAGTGGATGGAAAAAAATATAAAATCTTCTCCTATGTTACTGCACAAGGTGTGGCGCGAGAGTAAGGATCCGGAGGTGAAGACTCGTTGTTACGTATTGATGAAGCGGGCGGTGCTGACGAAGGGGTTTGTAGGTATCATGATGGATCCCATCGTGATGGGGCCTCGGCCTCAGGGTGGACCGCCTCAGGGTGGGCTGCTGAAAGGGGATGTGAAGCTGGGGATTCATATTGCCCAGGTCTTGCCCAAAACTCCCGGGCAGAAGGCCGGGCTCAAGGCTGGCGATGTGATTGAGGGGGTGGATGAGCTCGATTTCAACAAGTTGCCAGAGGCTCAAAAGAAGATGGACATGCGTTCTTTATTTCAGGCTTATGTGGCATCGAAGCTGCCTGACGATGTGATTACTCTGCACCTGTTGCGTGCTGGGAAAAAGTTGGATAGGGAGGTCACATTGATGAAGCGCCCAGCTTCCGCTGATCTCGATCCTTTTGGAGATAGTCGAGTTGGTAATAAAGAGCGCGAGGAGCAGGATGCCTTTTTCGACAAATGGCTGAGGAAAGTGAGTGATTCAGTGAGCGAGTGATTTTGTGATTGAGTGATTCACCGACGTTCCGAATCACTCAACAGGTATAAGACTCTTCTTCTCGTAGTATTCTAGCACTTTTTTGTAGGCGTCTCGTTCGATGAGTCCGGCTTCGGCCAGGGATTGCAGTAGGCGCTTTGCTCGATTTTACGTTCGCGAATGCAGGTGCGCAGGCCGTGGTTCATTCGTAGGACTTCGGAGGCGAGCACGCGGCCTTGGCCATCCGCTTGTGGGATGAGTCGCTGGGAAATGATGGCTTCGCAGACATTGGCGAGCTGAGCGACAATTTGTTGCTGCTGGTCAGGTGGAAAAACATCCACTAAGCGGTCGATGCTTTGAGGTGCGTTCATGGTGTGGAGTGTGGCAATGACAAGGTGGCCAGTTTCCGCTGCGGTTGGTGCGATGCGGATGGTTTCCAGATCCCGGAGTTCGGAAACAACGATGACATCAGGGTCTTGTCGGAGGGCTTGGCGCAGTGCCTGGGAAAGGATTTGGTATCGCTGCCCACTTCTCGTTGTTTGACGAGGCTGGAGAGGTGGGGGGCGCATAAATTATTCATCTTTGCGCGTATTGTGATTCCGTTCCGTATAGACTTGCTTTTTGTTGACGGTCTTCTAGCTTCGCGCCGCTGAGCGGTCCGTCAGGGGCGTTCGGTTCTCCATAGGACGCCCGTGGCACGGGCAAGAAATAGATGGGAAATACCGGTGACTCTTTAGTGATAATGAGAATTCCGGAGCGGTTCCGCCACTGTGAATCCACTTGCATGAATGTGTGAGTGGAAAGTCAGAATACCAGCCGAGGAGATGGATCACATGCCTGCGTTAACAGGCAAAGAACCACACATACAAATGAACACAACAATCGCATCCTTGAAGGGTGCTCCAGCGAAGGGCCTCCGTGTAGTAACGGTGGGCGGTTTTTTATTGGCGAGTCTCGGCGTTTGTGCCGCAGCGGAAGCTCAACAAACTCAGGCGGTCGAAAAGAAGACTGAGAAAAAAGAAGTGGTGAACGGTGAGTTGGCTCCGACGACGATTATGGCGAACCGGACGGAGATGGATCTTTCTAAGGTTGGAAGCTCGGTGACGGTTTTGGATACTGAAGTCTTGAAAAAAGAGGGGGTTCGGTTTTTCTCGGATGCCTTAAAATTTGTTCCGGGTGTGATTTCTGATACTTCATCAGGTCAGCGTGGAACGACGTCGTCAATATTCATCCGAGGAAACGCAAGTAAATACACAGGTATGATGGTGGATGGTATCCGTATGGGCGGCACATCATTTAAGCTAGGAAACTTCATCGGCACAGCCAATTTACTGGGGATGTCGAATATTGAAATCTTGAAAGGGCCTCAGGGTGTTGTCTATGGAGCCAGTGCGATGTCGGGTGTTGTCGGCATTTTAAATCAAAAAGGAGAGGGTGACTTCAGCGGTTCGATTATGCAGGAGTTTGGGTCTTATGACTCATCGAACACCGTGCTGGGAATGCAGGGGCAAAGTGGTGCTTTTTCCTATTCGTTAAATGCTGGGTATGAGCTAACAGATAACGACTTGCCTCACAATCAATTTGAGGCATTTTCTTATGCCTTGCGTTTTGATTACGAGGTAAATGATTGTTTTCGATTAGGGATGACATTTCGTGGAATTGATTCAACAGCTCAACTCCCTAAGTATAAAAGACCGTATCCTGAAGATAAAGAGATCACCTTCGATTATAATCTGACTACATTTTTTGCTGATTACGATGTTAATGACATCTGGAATAGTAAATTTACCATTGGTTATTACGATGAAACTTACAGTATTTATACACCTGCCGTAGGTAGAGACACTTACAATGTTGATTCTAATAAGTTGGCATTGTATTGGGATAACACTCTGACTTGGAATGATCAGTTCACGACTGTTGTTGGTTTGGCTTACGAGCAGTCCGAGTATAAAAATAAGAGTTTTTCCACTTGGACAGGTTCATCCGCATTTCCTTCGACTCAGCGAGATCAATCGGCGATTTATCTGAATCAAATTTGGAATGCCTCCGAGAATTTAACGTTCACTGGTGGTCTTCGCTATGAATCTTACGAGGATGATGCGACTAATGGGTTTGATGGTGATGTTACGACCTGGCGTGTGTCAGGTGCTTACACTGTCCCTCAAACGAATTCGATCATTCGAGCAAGCGTGGGAACTGGTTTTCAGCTACCTACATTTTATGAAGTTTACGCCAATGCCCTTCAGTCCAACGATCCGAAATTAGTGAATGATCTGGACCCAGTTGAGTCGATTGGATGGGACTTAGGGATTGAACAACCATTCTGTGATGGACAGTATGCGGTAGGTGTTACTTACTTTGCGACTCGTGTTGAAAATATGATTCAATGGCAGTCCAATCTGGCATGGGCGCCAGTTTATTCCAATGTTAAGGGTGTTACAGAAACAAGTGGAGTTGAGGTCTTTGGCGAAGCCAATTTCCTGAATGATCGACTGACAACAAGGCTTTCTTACACTTGGCTTGATCGTCAGACACTTCAAGATCCTCATTTTCTACCTGAGAATGTCCTAAGTCTGCGTATTGATGCTCAGGTGACCGATCAGTTGAACTTAGGGCTAACTTCGACTTACTCCGATGATCGGGCTTTATACGGGGATGAGCTAGATGACTACGCACTTGTCAATATTTACGCCAATTATCAAGCAACGCAAAACATTAGCATCAATGCTCGTGTTGATAACTTGTTTGATAAGGAATATGAATACGGGTCTAGTGCCTTTGGCACTCAACCCGGCCGTGGCGTGGGCTACTTCGCAGGCGTTACCTTTAGTTGGTAACCGCAAGAATGATTTTCTCTGGTTGAGATTCCCCTGAAGTTTTCCATTTGATGGAGACTTCGGGGTGACGGAGAGATCATTCGAGTGGTTCCGAGTGATCTCTTCTATCGTTTTCTGCGGTGGAAGATTTTAATTCTAAGAAACATTTTTTTATTATGAAATCCATACACGTAGAACTGCTTGATTATTCTTTTGAATTAGTAGACTGCCCGAAGCGGGTGGTGAGCCTTGTGTCATCGGCGACTGAGGCGATGGATAAGATGGGGTTGATCGACCGAGTTGTCGGTGTTTCCGAGTATTGCCCGAGGTATGTTAGTGGGGTGGATGGCTTGGTGGTGGGGAAGTATGTGAATTGCGATGTTGAGGCATTGCAGGCGCTGAAGCCGGATGTAGTGTTGATTACTTCAGGGGTGCAGTTGCATTTGGGGAAGAGGTTGGCAAAGCTGGGTCTTCCAGTTTATGTGTTGAGTTTACCTCAGAGTTTTTTTGGAATGTTGGAGAATCAGGTGGTGCTCGGTGGGTTGTTGGGGGAGTTGAAGCGGGCGCGGGCGCTGTCGGATCAGATGATGCTGCGGGCTCAGGCGTTAAGAAATGCGAACTCTGGAAAGAAGCCGAAGGTGTATGTCGAGCTGTGGTTAGGACGGCATATGCGTGCGGTGGGTGGTATGAGTTTTGCGCGGGATGTGGTGGAGATGGCGGGTGGTGAGATGGTTTTCGGTGAGGATTCGAAGAGTTATTTTAAGCCAGATTTTGATGAGGTGAGGGAGCGGGATCCGGATGTTTTTTTATTTTTTTATGAGCCCGAATATGAGGTGGATCCTCATGCCTTGGTGCGTGATCGCGGGTGGAACGAGCAGATTCCTATTGTGGTTTCTACGGTAAAGATCGGGCAGAATATGATCCATGATGGCCCGAGTTTGTTGGATTCGGCAGAGTGGTTGGCGGGTGAATTGAATCGGGCGCTGTTATGAATGAGATTCAAAAATTAAGACCGATTATGTTTGTCGGCACGGGGTCGGATGTGGGGAAATCTGTGATTAACGCGGCATTTTGCAGGATATTTCTTCAGGACGGTTATGCTCCGGCTCCTTTTAAGGCGCAAAATATGTCGCTGAACAGTTACGCTACGCCGGATGGTTTGGAAATGGGACGGGCTCAGGTGGTGCAGGCTGAGGCGTGTGGCATCGAGTGTCAGGTGGAAATGAATCCCGTGCTTTTGAAGCCAACCTCTAATATGTCAGCTCAGGTGGTGCTGAATGGCAAACCGATCGGTGAGCAGTCCGCGTATGAATATTTTCAAATAAACGACCGCGAGCCGTTGTTTCAGGCTGCGATGGAGGGGTATCAAACCTTGGCGGATAAGTATAATCCAGTGGTGATCGAGGGGGCTGGGAGTATTTCTGAAGTGAATTTACGAGAGAAAGATATTACCAATATGCGGGTGGCTTTGGCCATTCAGGCGGATACTTATCTCATTGCGGATATTAATAAAGGCGGGGTGTTTGGATCGGTGTATGGGACGCTGGAGCTGCTGCCACCCGAGGAGCGCAAGTTGATCAAAGGAATTATCATCAATAAATTTCGTGGTGATATGAGGGTTTTTGAAGATGGCAAAAAGATGCTTGAAGATCTGGTGGGTGTGCCTGTGGTGAGTGTTATTCCGTATTTTCGGGATATTCATGTGGATGATGAGGACTCCGTGTGTTTGGAGAAAAAACAAGGCGGGATGACGAATGATCAGGTTAATGTCGTGGTGGTGCTCCTTCAGCACATGTCGAACTTTACCGATTTTAATGCGCTGGAGCGAGTGCCGGAAATCAATCTTTTTTATACTCACGACAAGCGGGATATTCTCGATGCCGATATCGTGATCCTCCCCGGCTCAAAAAATACGATGGGCGATCTGTATCATTTGAGGAAAGCGGGATTAGCGCAGGCGATTCTTGATGCGCATGCTCAGGGGACGGCTGTTTACGGGGTGTGTGGTGGATTTCAAATGATGGGGGAGTCGATCCATGATCCCTGCCATGTCGAGGGCGAAACGGAATCGATGCCAGGTCTAGGGCTCTTGCCGATCAAGACGGTTCTGGCAGAAGAGAAGGTGACCTTACAGCGGAGGTTTCGCTTTTTAAATACGGATGGCTGGTGCGAGGGTTATGAGATCCACATGGGGGAGAGTTTTTCGGGAGATCCATCGGCGCTCTGCGAATTTGAAGGCGGTGAGGAAGATGGCTATTTTGAAAATACCAAAACCTGGGGGACTTACATTCACGGGATTTTTGACAACACTTCCGTGGTTCGCGAGATGATTCGCGCGGTGAGTGATAAGGAGATGAAGCCTTTTGATTTAAAGGTTTATAAAAATGAACAATACGATAAACTTGCAGATCTTGTTCGGAGCCATTCGGACGTGGAAGCCATCTATACCTCATTACTTCGCTAAGTTAGCCCGACCTTTTTTCCCTTTCCTCACCCTTCCTGATGAGTCAATCCTCCAAATCCTATCAATCTCGCATTTCTCCCGGTGCGTGGTTTATTGTGTTCATGATGGTTGTTTTTTTTGCCGTTAGCCATATGGGGCGGATGTGGCTTGCCCAGAAAGCTCAAGAGCAGGCCGATACCCGTGACAAGAAATCAGAGGAAAATGACGCTCGGCCAAGCCGCCTCGTCGCTTTGGCTCCTAGTAATGTCGAGACGCTGTTTGCCATGGGCTTAGGGGATCATGTTGTGGGGATTTCTCGCTTCAGTTCCTATCCGCCAGAGGCGTTGGTGCTTCCTCAGGTTTGCGGCTATGTGGATGTAGATTTTGAGCGATTGTTGTCTTTGAATCCTGATTGTGTGGTGATGGTGGACAGTCAGCATAGTCTGGTGAAGAAATTTGATGAGTTGGGGATCTCTTCAGTGAGTGTGGATCATGCCAGTTTGAATGGGGTGATTGATGGGTTTTCGAAAATTGCGCAAGTGTGTGGCAATGAAAAGGAGGCGCGGGAAGTTGCCAGCAAAATGCGGGCGCGTATTGCGAAGGTGAAAAAACGGGTGGCAGGAAAGTCCCGACCTAGCGTCTTGGTGTGTATCCATCATGAAACGGAAACCTTGCAGCCGAACCAGATCGTGATTGCTGGAAACAAAGGCTTTCATCAGGATCTGATCAAGCTGGCCGGTGGGGTAAATGCCTATCAAGGAGAGGTCGCCTTTCCGAAGCTCTCACGCGAAAAACTCATCAATCTGAACCCCGATGTGATTTTGGTGCTGACCCGAGATGAAACGTTAAAGAATCACACTGAAAAAGAACTGGTGGATGTGTGGAGGGTGTTTCATGAGCTAGGTGCGGTGAAGGGAAATCGCGTGAAGCTCGTGATCGGAAATGAACATTTCATCCCTGGACCCCGATTGATTCAAACCCTCGACGCCTTCGCGGATGCCCTCCATCCTTAATAGTCAATTTTATGTCTATACCATCCATTTCTATTCAAGACCTTTCCCTAAGCATAGGGAAGAGCTGTCTGCTCGATAACGTCTCATTGGAGGTTGAGGCAGGGTCGATGGTGGCGATTATCGGGTCTAACGGAGCGGGAAAAACCACTCTGCTCAAGTGCTTGCTCGGGCTGATGAAGCCAGATTCTGGAACGCTGAAGGTGAATGGGAAACGGACTTCTCAGTATTCCCGACCAGAGCTGGCCCGAGAGCTGGCCTATGTTCCGCAGTTGTTGGAGGCGAGTGTGCCATTTACGGTGTTGGACTTTGTGATGATGGGGCGCTATGCGCATGAAGGTGGATTTTCATCTGGGGATGAGGATGGGCTGCGGGTTGCCAAAAATGCCTTAAAGAGAATTGAGATGAGTCATTTTGAAAGCCGCACGATTCAAACGCTTAGCGGAGGAGAACGGCAGAAGATTTGCATCGCAGCAGCGCTGGCTCAGGAGTCGCCGATTTTGATTCTGGACGAACCCTCCGCCCACCTGGACCCACGTCAACGTGAGGAGGTGCATTCCATCCTTTCTGAGATTGCTCAAACGGACCAGTTGACTATTCTCACTGTCACGCATGACCTGAACTGGGCGGCGATGGAGTATGATTATATTTACGGCATGAGTCAGGGGCGCGTGTTAGTGGAGGGTTCGACTGAAGAAGTGATTACTCAGGAGGATTTACACAAGGTGTTTGGTGTGTGTTTTACATTAATCCCACATCCCGAAACAGGAAAGCCGATGGTGATTCCCTCGATTCGAAAGGAGTTGGGCACATGTTAACTCAATCTCAAAAAGTGATGTCGGCCATCCTCATTCTGATGGCATTTGTCACCTGTGCTTCGGTGCCTTGGATTGGTGAACACTCCTGTGGGCTAGATGTGCTCACTCGACCGTTTTCGCAGGATTTGGAAGCGGTGATTTTCTGGCAAATTCGAGTGCCTAGGATGTTGCTCGCCTTTTTAGCGGGGATGGGCCTGTCTCTAGGCGGCGTTGTTTTCCAGGCTGTTTTTAGGAACCCGCTGGCGACGCCATTTACGCTGGGGGTGGCTGGCGGGGCGTCGTTTGGTGTCGCGCTCTGGGTACAGTTGGGGTTGAGCTTTGCCTTTCTTGGTATTTCGGGGGTCTCTCTGGCGGCGATGGTTGGGGCTATTTTCTCCATCGCATTGCTGTATGGCATTTCGAAGGCGTCAGGGAAAATGTCACCGATGACGATGCTGCTCGGGGGTGTGGCGATTAGTTTCTTTTTCTCCAGCTTGATCATGCTCTTGCAGTTCATGATGGATTATGTGAATTCGTTTCGCGTGGTGCACTGGCTGATGGGGGACATTGGTCGGGCCAATGCGGATGCGGTGCTTCAGGTATTTCCTTTTGTGGCGAGCGGGGGGCTGATTGCGTATTTTTTAAGGCGTGAGCTGAACTTGTTATCGATCAGTGACGATCTGGCCGCTAGCCGTGGAGTGAATGTTGAGCGGGTGAGGATGGTGATCTTTTTTGCTGTCTCGCTGATGGTGGCTGGCGTGATCACGGTGTGCGGGCCGATTGGGTTTGTCGGGATCATGGCTCCGCACATGTGCCGTTTGGTCTTTGGGGCAAACCACCGAGTTCTCGTTCCCGTATCCGCTTTGTTTGGCGGTGTATTTTTGACGTGGTGCGATACTTTAGCTCGCACGATCAGCAGTTCGGCAGAAGTTCCCGTTGGGGTGATTACGGCGCTACTGGGTGGACCGTTTTTCCTCTGGCTTCTATTTAAAGGTGGGGATTCGAAACGATAGAAAATTTGGTAATTATTTTGGAGATACAAGATGTTAAAAGGTCACGGGTCAGATACTCACCAATATTCGGAGCTTCGCGCTGATTTTAGCTCAAATATTTCGTGGATTGATTATTCCTCCGTCATTTTGCGGATTATTTCCCAAAATATACGCGAGCTTCAGAGGTATCCGGATGTGGAATACGTGGAGATAATTGAGGCGCTGGCGCAATCTTACGGGCTTCCGAGCGATCATTTTTTGGTGACGAATGGGGCCGTGGCTGGGATTTACCAAACTGCCCAGGCGTTTTCCGGGGCGCGCTCCCATTTATTTTTCCCAGAATTTGCGGAATACGAAAGTGCGCTCACGCTGTTTCAGCATGAGGTAACGTATTCTCCAATAGGGCAATGTTCTCAACTGAGTGGGGTGGATTCTGGTGGTGAGGTGAAATTTGTGATGTTGGGGAATCCGAACAATCCGACAGGTGAGTTGATCTCGAGATCTGAGATCTGTCAGTTTCTTTCCGAAAGGAAGACGACAACAGTGGTGGTGGATGAATCGTATATGGAGTTTGTGGAGAAATCCGAATCAGTGATTGAGGAGGTGGAGAGATACCCGAATCTTATCGTCATTAAATCTTTAACTAAGCGGTATTCGATCCCTGGGCTTCGGCTGGGGTATGTCATTGCGCAGCCAGCAATGATTGACCACCTGAACCAGTGGACGCAGCCGTGGAGCGTGAATGCTCTTGCGTCCAAGGTGGGTGTTGAGATGATTCTTTTTCCTGAGAAATTCCCCTTGGATTGGGCGATGCATCGCAGTGAGACTGAGCGTTTTTATAATGCTTTTAAAATGATTCCTGAATTGGAGATTTTTCCGTCGGCGAGTCATTATTTTTTAATGAAGCTACATAAATCAACAGCTCAAGCATTGAAAAATCACCTCGTGAGTGAGCATGGTTTACTCATTCGTGATGCGAGTAATTTTCGAGGATTGGATGATTCATTTTTCCGAGTCGCCACACGTTCTCCAGAGGAGAATGATCTTTTGTTATCGGCTCTGGAAAGTTATTTTTTAAAGAGAGAGGAGTCCGCCGATGAGTCATGTTGAAATGAATGCTCTAGTTTTCCTCGTTGCTTTTGTTTTTGAAATGCTATGGGTCGAGGGGAAGGTCTTGGGATGGGGAGTGCCTCATATTGTATGTGGACTTGGAAATCTCGTAAGTGGGTTTGAAAAACTTCTGTATGCTAAAAGGAAAATAAATGGATTGATTGTTGTTTTGGTGTTAGTGTTTGGTGTGTTTTTCTTAGCGTTTTTCGGGTTGTTCTGGTTACGCGAAATTACGGTGGCCTATTTGGTGGTTTCTTCATTTTTAACTTATCAGGTTTTGGCTGGAAGTTTGTTGATCCGGACAGGTCACCAGGTGTTTGACTTTTTAGAAAATGGCGAGCTCGTCCTAGCTCGCGAGCGGTTGACGTGGTTAGTCGGGCGAGATACGCATGAGTTGACGGATCAGGAGATCCGGCAAGCGGCGTTGGAGTCGATGGCTGAAAATCTATCCGATGGCATGATTGCGCCGATGTTTTACTTTCTTCTGGCGGGGGTGCCTGGGATGATGGCTTACAAGATGATCAATACCTTGGACTCTCGGTTTGGCTATAAAAATGAAAAGTTTGCTGAGTTCGGTTACTTTTCGGCAAAGTTGGATGATGCCTCTAACTGGATTCCGGCAAGAATCACCGCTTTGTTAATGGCTTTTTCGGCACCCGGTTCGTTACGGAGAAGTCTCCGGTTTATCCGGAAATTTGGTCGGGCGCACCTGAGTCCAAATGCTGGATACCCTGAGGCCGCATTGGCTGGTGTATTGGATTGTCAATTTGGCGGCGCGCATGACTACGGAGGAGTGCTGGTGGAGAAAGATAAGATTGGCGAACATTCGCGATCTTTGAATGGATCGGACGTAGAAATAGCCACACGGGTGAACCGGAGATCCGCGGTGCTTTTTTTCTGTATCGTTGAAGGTGTTTTGATAGGAATGGAGATGATTCTGTGAACAAGGTTATTATCACAGGGGGGGCTGGGACGGGGAAGAGTTCCTTGTTGTCGGTGTTAGGTCAAGATGTAGAGGTGGCTGAAGAGGTGTCGAGAGAAATAATTTTGAAGTATCAGAGGTTTCAGAATGAGATTTCACCATGGGGGGATATAGAGCGGTTTTGTATGTTGTGTTTGGAAAGGATGATTCAGCAGTATCAGGCACAGAAAAGTGTGTTTTGCGTGTATGATCGGGCGATCCCAGATCTTATCGTCTGGTTGAAGTTTCGGGGGGCGCAGGTGGCTTCGAAGTTTTATCAAGCTGTGGATGATCATTTATCGGGAAGCTTGGTGTTTTTTGCACCACCTTGGTCGGAGATTTATATGTCAGATGTTTTGCGGCCGGAAACGTTTGAAGAATCAGTTGTGATCAGTGAGCTTACTCGGCGGGTGTATCGGGATCTGGGATTCAAGTTGATTGAGCTGGAGAAACAATGTCCTAAAAAGAGGGCGAAACAAATGAAGGAAGTAATATTCCCATTATTTTAAGATGAACGAAGAAAAACAACAGGAAGAAAAATACCGCAAGAAGATGGAACGCGTCAAAAAAGCACGGGAGAAAATGGCAGCGCGGGAGCCGAAAGAAAAAGGCTTGATTATTGTGCATACGGGAAATGGGAAGGGGAAATCGAGTGCGGGGTTTGGAATGATATTTCGACATATTGCGTGGGGGATGCCCTGCGCTGTCGTGCAGTTTATTAAGGGGAATACAGAAACCGGGGAACGTAAACTAATCGTTGAAAATTTTAAAGACCAGTGCCCATTTTTTACGATGGGAGAAGGGTTTACCTGGGAAACTCAGGACCGGGCGCGTGATGCTGAGGTGGCTCAAATTGCATGGGAAAAATCCAAAGAGCTCATTCGGGATGAAAAAAATAGCATGGTTCTTCTGGATGAAATCAATATTGCGATGCGGTATGATTATTTGGATGCTGCGGAGGTGGTGCGTTTTTTAATGGAGGAGAAGCCACCAATGACCCATGTCGTGCTGACGGGGCGCAATGCAAAATCCGAATTACTAGAGGTAGCTGATTTAGCGACTGAAATGAATGAACTCGCCCATCCGTTTCGTAAGGGCGTGATGGCTCAACGTGGCGTGGAGTATTAAGATGAGCGAGAGTCTAAAAATACCAGCAATATTGATTGCTGGAGTGTCGAGCGGATCGGGCAAAACGACGATTACGCGTGGGATTTTATCTTACCTTGTTGTCAATGGTTACAAGGTGCAGAGTTATAAGTTAGGGCCTGATTACATTGATTCCGGACATCACGCCGTGGTGACTGGGCGGCCATGTATCAATCTTGACCGGTATTTGCTATCGGTTCCCGATGCGAGTGCTGAAGATTCAGCGCATTCCAAGCAGCAGCTTTTGGATGAATTTCACAGTGCGATAGGTGATGCTGAGGTGGTAGTGATCGAAGCGGTGGGTGGGCTATACGATGACTGGCATCGCGACCAGAATAGCCCTGCTGAAATTGCCAAGTTGCTCGGAGTTGCCGTCATGGTGGTGATGGATGCTCGGGCGAGTTGCCAAACGGCTGGGATCATGACCAATGGGCTGATTGCGCATGATCCGGACCTTGAGATATGTGGGTTTGTTTTTACGAAGGTTAATTCAGAGCTTCATTTTCAAAGTATTCTTGATGGGATTGATGAGAAAAATAAAAACTTGGCATACTGTCATTTACCTTTCATGAAGGATCTTCATACCGAGGAGCGCCACCTTGGATTGCATACTGCCGAGGAAATGGATCTTAAAAATCAGATCACTCGGTTTGCTGAAATTTTTAAGCAGTATCTTCCGTTCGAGCAAATTTTTGGTTGCCATTTTGATGGGTCGAGAAAGTTTTCAGTGGCGAGCAAAGCGCAGGGCACTAAGGCGTCGTCAGCACCACGGTGTCGCTTTGCCATTGCGCGGGATCGGGCATTTTCTTTTTATTACGAATACAACTTGGAAGCATTACGACGAGCGGGTGCAGAGCTTGTGTTTTTTAGTCCCCTTGACGATGGAAATCTTCCTGAAAACATTGCCGGGATTTATTTCGGTGGTGGCTATCCGGAGCTTCATGCTGAGCAACTTTCTAAGAATGTCAGTTTGAGAGAAGAAATCAAAAATCTCGCCGATGCTGGCTTACCGATTTATGCGGAATGTGGAGGGTTGATTTATTTGGGTGCTTTTTTCCAGCAACACGAAACCGAAACCATCTATCCTGGTGTCGGAATTTTTCCATACAGTAGTCATTTTTCACCTAATCTTTATCTTGGATATACGCGGGTTGAGGTCGTGGAGGATTGTTTGCTGGGGCCTGCTGGGACGCTGGCACGTGGCCATGTTTTTCACCGATCCGATACGGAGGGAACTGAGGGCGTGACGACATCCACTCGAGTTTATCACGAAACTAAAAAAATCACTCAGTTTGAAGGATATACGTATAAAAATGTGTATGCCTCTTATGCCCATCTCCATTTCAAAAGCTCGCCGGAGATCGCCAAAAATATGATCGATCTCGCAGTGCATTACTCACTTAAATAAAAATCATGAATCGAAAAAATCTCAATATGTTTACACTGGAGGACGTTTCGACGCTGGAGCGGATCATTAAAAATCGACGAGATGTGCGGGGGAGTCGGTTTACCTCACAAGAAATCGAACCCGAAAAACTAGAGCGCATTTTACACGCGGGGATCAACGCGCCATCGGTGGGATTTTCGCAACCTTGGGAGTTTGTCCTGATCAAAAATCAGAAAATCAAGGAACAAGTGAAAGCGTGTTTTAATGTGGAAAACAAGAAGGGGGGCGCTCAGTTTTCTGGGGCAAAACAAGACCTTTACTCCAAGCTGAAACTCGAAGGGATCACGGAAGCTCCCTTGAATATTGCGGTGTTCTATAAGCCATCACCTCACCCTGTCCTGGGGCAGACAACGATGAAAGATGCTGGGCCGTTCAGTGTGGTGTGTGCGATTCAAAACATGTGGCTGATGGCGCGTGCTCTAGATTTGGGGTTAGGATGGATCAGCATTATCGATCCAGAGCAAGTGAAGTCGATTTTGAATGCCCCCGAGGATCATCAACTCATCGGTTATTTTGCTCTCGGTTATGTGGATCAATTTTATGCTATTCCTGAGCTCGAAACGATCGGGTGGGATCAAAGGAAGTCACTTGCTGATGTCGTGGTTTATGAACAATATCCAACCCCTTAGTCATGGCATATATTCATTTGATTACAGGAGGTCAGAGATCGGGAAAAAGCCGGTATGCTGAGGAGTTAGCGAAAGAGAAATCTGATCACCCTGTCTATCTCGCGACGTCCCGTGTATGGGATGATGATTTTAAAAAGCGTATTGAGCGACACCAGAGTGACCGTGGTGATGAGTGGGTGAATGTGGAGGAGGATAAACAAATCTCCACCGTTTATTTTTCTCAGGGGGCTTGCGTGGTTCTCGATTGCATTACGTTGTGGCTCACCAATTTTTTTGTCGATCTCGAATACGATGGAGAAGCTGCGATCTCTGAAGCCAAGGCTGAGTGGGATCGATTTATCCAGAAAGACATTACGCTTTTTGTGGTGAGCAATGAGGTTGGGATGAGCCTGCATGCAGAAACTGAAATTGGACGGAAGTTTGTGGATCTGCAGGGGTGGATGAATCAGCACATTGCCCGACACGCAGATCAAGTCACTGTGATGGTCTCCGGAATACCCTTAACTGTAAAAAAATAGAGAGATGAATGAATTATTACAAAAGAAAATCGATTTGAAAACGAAGCCTCCTGGGTCGCTAGGGAAGTTAGAGACGCTGGCGCTGCAAATTGGTGGTATTCAGAATACCTTGGAACCCGAGCTTCGAGACCCAACGATTGTTATTTTTGCTGCGGATCATGGAATAGCTTCCGATGGTGAGGTGAATCCTTACCCTCAGGAGGTAACGTGGCAGATGGTGTGTAATTTTCTCGCTGGAGGCGCGGCTATCAATGTGTTTGCGAGGCAACATGGAATGGCCGTCAAGGTCGTGGACGCAGGCGTGAAGCATGAGTTCGAGGCCCATCCAGATTTGATCGACGCAAAAATTGATCAAGGGACAAAAAGTTATTTGCACGAGCCTGCCATGAGCGAAGCGCAGTGTTTGGAGGCGATTGAGCGTGGTGGGGAAGTGATCCGAAATCTACATGCTGGTGGGTGTAATGTGGTTGGATTTGGCGAAATGGGCATTGGGAATACATCCTCGGCATCGTTGATTATGTGTGCTGTGATGAATCTTCCTATCGAGGATTGTGTGGGAAGTGGGACGGGGCTCGATAGCGCAGGTGTTCAAAAAAAGGCCGAAGTGCTGGGGCGTGTGATTAAAAAACATCAGCTTACATCGGACGATCCGATGAAGGTTTTACAAACATATGGTGGATTTGAAATAGCGATGATCTATGGGGCATTAATCCAGGCAGCTGATCTAAAGATGCTGATCTTAAATGATGGGTTTATTGTGACTGCCGCTCTGCTAGTAGCAGCGGCGACTAACCCCAAGGTGCTTGATTATTGTGTATTTTCTCATGCCTCTAATGAACAGGGTCATCAGAAAATGCTATCCTATCTGAAGGCTGATCCATTGTTGAACCTTGGGCTGAGGCTTGGCGAAGGGACGGGTGCCGCTATGGCTTATCCCATTGTGGAGGGGGCTGTGAATTTTTTAAACCAAATGACGAGCTTTGAAGATGCAGGAGTGAGCCAATAATGAGTAAGTGGGTATGCCTGAGTCTGTCTCCGTAGAAAAACAAGATGGGTGTGGGAAATTACAAACTGTTAGTCGCCTTGAGATTCTTCTCAGGGCTCTTCAGGCCAGCTTGAGCAGGCTGCGTTTAAAAAATGAATGGGATTCCCATTCTTCTTTTGTGCGATTCTTTGACTGCGTGGAGC
>Ga0256845_1001121_pt1 | contig 22441 bp, 18 predicted proteins | sample RiftiametaG_FD_189101 | JGI IMG/M metagenome (GOLD analysis project Ga0256845, IMG submission 189101) | Tube worm associated microbial communities from hydrothermal vent at the East Pacific Rise, Pacific Ocean - Riftia | ecosystem: Host-associated > Annelida > Integument > Unclassified ... | reverse complement strand
TGCTTTAATCAAATTCAATTGAATTCCACCAAAAACAGTTGTCAAATCTCCACCTTTAAAATCTTTACTGACTACATTTTTTTTTACATTTCCGAAGATTGCTGTTGCTTCAATAAAATCTCCATCTTCTAAATTTGGTTCCTCCTCAGCTGATAATCTTTGTGTTTTTTTTTTTCAAAAATCTTAAGTGATTTACCAATCATCACAACACCAAAAAGAATAATGAAAATAGGAAACAATAGACTAACATCAATTAAATCTCTGTAGTAATCATTGATTATAAAGACAGAACCAATGGTTATCAATACATATCCTCCAAAGTTTCTAAAATTGTGTTTGTATAAAACAACAAGACCAATTGCGATTAACATAATTCTCCATGAGAATACCCAACCTGGAACTTCAAGTCCGATTCTTCTTAAAAGGAATAATACTCCAAATAAGACAATTAATACTCCTGTAAAAATTTTTGCTTCTTGTTGCCTTTTTCGAGACACTCTATTGTTATTTCCTTTAGACATATTGTTTTGTTTTTAAATTCTTCATCAAATATATTTCAATGAAAAGGGAATAAAAAGAAGAAATCGGTGAAGCGTATCTATTATTCGGTGAATGGTACATCTGCCATCTCGACAACCTCGATGTCCGACGACTATCTACGCTCTCCAAATATCTACGTTCGATTCAGAGACCACATCATCAACGTGAGACGTATGAAAAAAGGCTACTCAAATGAGCAGCCTTTTAATTCGGATCTAATTCTTTAATTTAAAGAGTTCCTCTTTGCGCTTGTTCTCTTTCAATTGATTCAAATAAAGCTTTAAAATTCCCTGCTCCAAAACCTTTCGCTCCCATTCTCTGAATAATTTCAAAGAAAAGTGTTGGTCGATCAGTTAATGGTTTAGTGAAAATTTGCAACAAGTAACCTTCTTCATCAGCATCAACTAAAATGGATAATTTTTGAAGTTCTTTAATGTCTTCATTCATCATTTCCATGTGTACACCAAGTCTTTCAGGAATCTCATCATAATAAGCTTGTGGTGGTGGTGGTAAAAATTCAACACCATTTGCTTTTAATTGCTTAATCGTTTTAATAATGTCATCCGTTGCAACGGCTAAATGTTGAACCCCTTCTCCTTCATAAAAATCTAAATATTCTTCAATTTGAGATCTTTTTGCAGCCTTCGCTGGCTCATTGATTGGAAATTTAATTCTACCATTTCCATTACTCATCACTTTACTCATTAAAGCTGAATATTCCGTATGGATTTGCTTGTCATCAAATGATAAGAAATTTACAAATCCCATTACATCTTCATACCACTTAACCATAACATCCATTCTTCCCCAATCAACATTACCAACCATGTGGTCAATAAATTTTAAACCTGAAGAAGGAGGGTTATAATCAGAATTCCATTCTTTAAATCCTGGTAAAAATGCACCATTATAATTTTTACGTTCAATAAACATATGAATTGTTTCACCGTAAGTATAAATACCCGCTTTAACAATTTCACCGTTTTCATCCGATTCAACAGTTGGTTCTAAAAATGACTTAGCTCCTCTTTTTGTTGTTTCTTCCCAAGATTTACGAGCATCATCAACCCAAAGTGCAACAACCTTAACTCCGTCACCATGTTTGGTAACATGTTCGTTAATTGGTGATTTACTATTCATTGCAGAAGTTAGTACAATTCTAATTTTATCTTGTTTCAAAACATAACTCACTGTATCTTTTGAACCAGTTTCTAATCCTTTGTATGCACATGATTGAAAACCAAATGCTGTTTTATAATAATGTGCAGATTGTTTTGCATTCCCCACATAAAACTCAACATAATCAGTACCTAATAACGGTAAAAAGTCTTGTGCTCCTTCAAATATTTTTTCTAAACCGTAATTTACGGACTCTACTTTCTTACTCATAGTATTTTGTTTAAATAAGGGATTAACTCAATAGGAATCCCATTCATAAATTCATGTTCTTACTCGGTAATCCAACTTTTATAATAATCGTCAACTTCTAAGTTGAGCGCCTCTTCAGTTATCATAACAGGGTTAAACGGATCAATCATCACTGCTAATTCACCTGTTTCTTTTTTACCTACACTTCTTTCTATTGCTCCAGGGTGAGGTCCATGAGGAATTCCACCAGGATGTAAAGTGATTTGTCCTTTTTCAATGTCATTTCTACTCATGAAATCACCATCGACATAGTAGAGTAATTCTTCCGAATCAATATTACTATGATGATAAGGTGCTGGAACTGATTCTGGATGGTAATCGTATAAACGTGGCACAAATGAACAAACAACAAAACCTGCTGCTTCCCACTGTTGATGAATCGGTGGTGGCAAATGAATTCTACCCGTAATCGGTTCAAAATCATGAATTGAGAATGCATATGGGTAATGGAATCCATCCCATCCAACAACATCAAAAGGATGATTCTTATGTGTATACTCCCACATTACCCCTTGTTTCTTCGACAGAATCTTAAACTCACCTTTCTCATCATATGTTGTTAAGTTTTCAGGTAATCTAAAATCTCGTTCACAAAAAGGAGAATGCTCTAGTAATTGTCCAAAATTATTTCTGTAACGATCCGGTGTTAAAATTGGGCTAAATGACTCAATGTATAACAATCTATTGTCTTCTGTGTCAAAATCAATTTGATACGTCGTACCTCGAGGAATGATTAAATAATCACCGTATTTAAAATCAATATCGCCATACATTGTTCTCAATTTACCCGATCCAATATGGACAAAAAGCATTTCATCAGCATCAGAATTTCTGTAAAAATAATCTTTCGAGAATTCTTTCGGAGCCATTAGACCAATATGTAAATCATTATTTACAAATAAAGTTTTACGACTTTTTAAATAATCTTTTTCTGGTTTTAAAGAAAAGCCTTTAAAACTTAAGGCTTTCATATTTTTATCCACTGCGATTTTAGGAGTAACATCTTCCAATCTTTTAATTTCAGATACAACCGTTGGAGGGTATAAATGATAAATTAAAGATGACATCCCTGCAAATCCAGCTGTCCCAAACAATTCTTCTTGATACAAACTCCCGTCTTCTTTTTTAAAAGTCGTATGTCGTTTTTTGGGAATTTTCCCCAATGTATGATATCTTGGCATAATAAAATATAGTTTAAAACATTCCTTTAACATTCTATGAATAGAACAGTTACCCAGAATATTTGATAAAAATAACGATTTAGCGCAATATTACGTTTAGAATAGGACTTAAAAAATGATATTTATCACCTTTTCTTCTTGGAAATTGGAATTTTATGAAATAATCGTTCTCTTTGTACTTTCAAAAAAACAGAATATGAGTAAAGTATTGATAATTGGAGCAGGCGGTCAAATTGGGACCGAATTAGTTCTTTCACTAAGAGAATTAAAAGGCATAGACAATGTTTATGCAGCAGATTTAAAAGATGAATGCCCCGAAAAACTAAGCGGAGGTCCTTATGTAAAAATGGACGTACTTGACCGTGAGTTTGTTCGGAGTTTTATTATCGACAACAATATAGACGAAGTTTATCTTCTTGCCGCTTTACTTAGTGCTACAGCTGAGAAAAACCCAGCTTTTGCATGGAAACTGAACATGGATGGTTTATTTACTATTCTTGATCTCGCAAAAGAAAAACATTTGAAAAAAGTATTTTGGCCAAGTTCAATTGCTGTTTTTGGACCAACAACCCCTTCTCAGAACACACCTCAATTAACGATAATGGAACCTTCCACTGTTTATGGAATATCTAAATTAGCTGGTGAAAGATGGTGTGAGTATTATGCAAAAAACTTTGATGTAGACGTTAGAAGTATCCGTTACCCAGGTCTAATTTCTTACACAAGTTTACCAGGCGGCGGAACAACCGATTACGCTGTTGATATATTTTACCAAGCAAAACTTGGAAATGTCTTTACATCTTTTTTGAAAGAAGACACGACTTTACCAATGATGTTTATGGAAGATGCTATCCGTGCAACGATTGAATTAATGGAAAGTGATGCTCAAAACATTAAAATTCGTTCCTCTTATAATTTATCTGGCTGCAGCTTTTCTCCAAAAGAATTGACTGAAGAAATTCAAAAAACTATTCCTGAATTCAAAACGAATTACGCTCCTGATTTCCGTCAAGAAATTGCTGATACATGGCCAAAATCGATTGATGACTCCTCTGCTAGAAAAGATTGGAATTGGAAAGAAGAATTTTCAACAGAAATGTTGGTAAATACAATGTTAAAAAACGTTGATGTTAAATTATTAAAAGACAGTTAACATAAGGTATTTGCAGATTTAAATCAATAAAGCATACATTTTATCACTGATTTGTTCATCGATAAAAAAAAGCCGTTTGCCGAAAAATTCACCAAATATTTTGTTTAACGAAATTGTATATGTATTTTCGTTCAAGAACTGTTTATACTCTCCATGTTAAAACAACTTTAAAGATGACATTAAAGAAACTATTATTGCTTTTGTTTGTTGGACTTATGTCCTCTGCATTTGCTTTTTCTGCAGATGATCAAGGGGAAGAAACAAATCTTTCCGATAACCAAGGCCGTAAACAAGGAAGATGGATTTACTTAGGTAAAGACCGTCCAACTATGGGATATCCAGAAGAAGGTAAGATAGAAGAAGGATCTTATGAAAACGACCGAAGAGAAGGTATTTGGGTGAAATACCATCGTGACGGCGTAACACGAAGATTAGAAGGTACTTATGTAAACAATAGACCAAGTGGTCCATTTATTAAATACCATGCGAATGGAGAAGTCAAAGAAAAAGGTACTTGGGATAGAAACAAATACAAAGACACTTTAACTAGAGTTTACGAAAATGGTGTGATAGAATACGAAGCTATTTACAATAATGAAGGTAAAGAAGAAGGTGCTGTTAAATTTTACTACCCAAATGGACAAATAGAATTTGAATACACATCTCTTAACGGTATAGCAACTGGAGAAGCTGTTCGCTATTACGAAAATGGTGATGTGAAAGAAATTATCAACTACGGCACAGATGGTTCAGTCATTGAAATCAAACCTGTAGCTCCTGTAAACCCTCCTGTTACTGCAGAGAATCCTTCAGCATCTAAAGAGAAAGCGCCTAAAGTAGATATTATTCGTACGAAAGGAGCAGAATTCAAACCTAACGACTATAACAAACTATTCAATTCAGATGACGAAATCTGGCAAGATGGTTACTTTAGAAATGGTAGCCTTTGGGATGGAAAAGTTTATGAATATGATTCCGATGGGATTTTATTAAAAGTTAAAGTTTTCAAAAATGGTGTTTACCATTCTGACGGTCAACTTTAACCCAACTAAAAATATTTAAAATTGAAAAGACCCTATTCGGGTCTTTTCTTTTGACAAACAATCACTTATATTTGTTAAATAATTATTTACCACATGAGTATTCTAAAGAAAAAGAAATCATTTTCAATTCCAGACTTTACACAATCACCTTGTATAGATAAAGTTGGAGTTGAAGAACGTGTAGCCCGATTTCAAACAAGAAGTATTAAATCTGCAGCGAAAATGCAAGGTCTAAAAATGGTTTTAAACATGATAGACCTTACTACTTTAGAAGGTAAAGACACTCCGGGCAAAGTAAAACAAATGTGTTTCAAAGCGCAACACCTTCATGATTTACACCCTGGACTACCTAATGTTGCAGCCGTTTGTGTTTATCCATCAATGGTAGAGACCGCTAAAAAAGCAGTACAGGGCAGCGGTGTAAATGTAGCATCAGTTTCAACAGCCTTCCCAAGTGGACAAGCACCATTAGACATTAAAATTAGAGACACAAAATTTGCAGTAGCTCAAGGAGCTGATGAGATTGACATGGTAATTTCTAGAGGGAAATTTCTTTCCGGGGAATACAATTATGTTTTTGATGAAATCGCAACGATTAAAGAAGCGTGCGGAAAAGCACGGTTAAAAGTCATTCTAGAAACTGGAGAGTTAGTTACTTTAGATAACGTCAGGCGTGCGAGTGATATTGCGATGTACGCTGGAGCTGATTTCATAAAAACATCAACAGGGAAAATTCAACCTGCAGCTACTCTTCAAGTAACATACACAATGCTGGAAGCAATTAGAGATTTTAAAATAGCAACAGGAATTCAAATTGGTATGAAACCAGCTGGCGGGATATCTAATTCTAAACTGGCACTTCACAACCTTGTCATGGTGAAAGAAGTTCTCGGAGGAGAATGGTTAACCAATGAATGGTTTAGATTTGGTGCAAGCAGCTTGGCAAATGACGTACTTATGCAAATAATGAAAGCTGAAACGGGGATTTACCAATCGGCTGATTATTTCTCAAAAGATTAAAAAATGAAAGAAAATAAAAAAATAACCTGGGATTATTCTCCTGCACCTGAAAGTGCTTCTCATATTAATTTGAAGAAAAAATATGATTTATACATTGATGGTAAATGGGTAAAACCAAGTTCTGGAAAATATTTCAAAACGATCAATCCTGCAAACAATGAGACTTTAGCTGAAATTGCTTATGCCAACGAGAAAGATGTTGACAAAGCAGTCAAGGCAGCAAGAAAAGCATACGATACTGTTTGGTCTAAAACAAGCCCAAGCGAAAGAGCAAAATACATCTACAGAATCGCTCGTTTAATGCAAGAACGTGCACGAGAATTTGCAGTTATTGAAACACTTGATGCAGGAAAAGTAATCCGAGAATCTAGAGACATTGATATTCCATTAGCCTGCAATCATTTTTTCTATTACGCAGGTTGGGCGGACAAATTAGAATATGCTTTTCCAAACAGAAAAGTAGAGCCATTAGGCGTTGCTGGACAGATTACTCCATGGAATTTCCCTTTATTAATGGCTGCATGGAAAATTGCTCCAGCTTTAGCGACAGGAAATACAGTTGTTTTAAAACCGGCAGAAACAACTCCTTTAACGGCTTTAAAATTAGCAGAAATAATACACGATGCAGGTTTACCTCCCGGTGTTGTAAACATTGTAACCGGATATGGTGACACTGGTGCAGCAATTGTTGAGCACAAAGACGTCGATAAGATTGCCTTTACTGGATCAACACGTGTTGGTAAAATAATTCAAAAAACAATTGCTGGAACAGACAAAAAAGCAACACTTGAATTAGGTGGGAAATCAGCAAATATAATTCTAGAAGACGCACCATTAGATCAAGCTGTTGAAGGAATTGTAAATGGTATATTCTTCAATCAAGGTCATGTTTGTTGTGCTGGTTCACGATTATTCGTACAAGAATCAGTTGCTGAAAAAGTGATTGAAAAACTAAAACATCGTTTAAATTCACTGATTATTGGTGATCCGATGGATAAAAATACAGATATTGGAGCTGTAAATTCTAAAATGCAACTCGACACAATTAATAAGTACATCAAAATTGGTTTGGACGAAGGTGCTACAATGTATCAACCTGAATGTACATTACCAAAAGAAGGATATTATTGTCCTCCAACTATATTTACAGATGTTGCTCAATCGAGTACAATTGTCCAAGAGGAAATTTTTGGTCCTGTTTTAACCATTCAAACTTTTAGAACTGTTGATGAAGCCATTCAAAAGGCTAATAATTCTCCTTATGGACTAGCAGCAGGAATATGGACAGATAAAGGCTCTCGTATATTCAATTTAGCCTCTAAATTAAATGCAGGAGTTATTTGGGCGAATACGTACAATAAATTTGACCCAACTTCCCCGTTTGGTGGATTTAAAGAAAGTGGATTTGGTCGAGAAGGTGGATTACATGGATTAAGTTCTTATGTTAAATTAAAATAATAATGGAAAGATTGAACGTTTTAAAAACATACAAAATATACATTGGTGGTAAATTCCCCCGTACTGAATCAGGAAGATTTTACACGCCATTGAATAAGAAAGGTGAACAATTGGGCAACATTTGTCTTTCTTCACGAAAGGACGTCCGCAATTCTGTTGTGGCTGCCCGTAAATCTTTTGGTGGTTGGTCTGAAAGAGCAGCTTTTAATCGCGGACAAATTCTTTACCGGATTGCTGAAATACTGGAAGGAAGAAAATCTCAATTTATTGAAGAATTGATTTTTCAAGGATCATCAAAAAGTCAAGCTGAAAAAGAAGTTAATTTATCGATAGATCGAATGGTGTATTATGCTGGATGGTGTGATAAATACACGCAAGTTCTAGGAGGAATTAACCCTGTTGCTTCATCACATTTTAATTTTTCAATGCATGTTCCGCAAGGAGTAATTGGAGTTGTTGCTGATAAGTCAACCTCTTTAATTGGATTAGTTTCTGTTGTTGCTCCAATTATCGCTGGAGGAAATACATGTATCGTTATAGCTTCTGAAGAGTTTCCACTTTGTTCCATTACTTTTGCTGAAGTTTTAAATTCTTCCGATGTACCTGGCGGAGTTGTGAATATTCTCACAGGCGAAGCAAAAGAAATGATCAAACCTTTAACAGAACATATGGACGTTAATGGAATGGTTTACGCTGGAAATGACAAAAACATTGTGCACCAATTAAGAGAAAGTGCTGCATTGAATTTAAAACGTATCCAGACATACGATGACGACTGGAGCAAAGAAGATGCGCAGAGTTTGTATATGATTAGTGATTGTCAAGAAGTGAAAACGACTTGGCACCCTATTGAAAATATTGGTGGAGCAACAAGTTCATATTGATAAATCAGTTCAAATAACTTTTCATCTTTTTTAGAAATTGAAAAAAAAACAGGGAAAACCCTTATTTATTTCACTTTGAATTGACTTAATTTTGTTTTGTGCATAAGTACAATAACCTAATAATTCATACAAAATGAAAAAATTCAAACTTTTATTAATCGCATTAGTCAGCCCTTTATTTATGTGGGCTCAAAATGGTCTAAATTACCAAGCTGTAGTGAGAGATGGTTCGGGAAATTTACTATTGAACCAAGCAGTTGTTGCTGGATTTAAAATTTTAGAATCAACATCAGCCGGAACAGTTATTTATGAAGAAACCCACAATGTAACCACCAATGATTATGGCTTAGTCAATGCTATAATTGGAGAAGGAACAGTTGTCTCTGGAGATTTCACGACAATAGATTGGGGAGCAAATCAACATTTCTTAGCCATTTCTATCGATGGAAATACAATGGGCACCATAGAGTTTAAGTCCGTACCTTATTCTTTACATGCGCAAACATTGACAAATATTAAGACAAACACAACTGTTGCTGATATAGAAATAACGTCGACAGATGAATATGCTACGTTACACATTAGACCTACAGCCAATTCATCAAATGATAGTTCAGCTATATTCTTAAGTGAAGGTAGTACTTCTGAAAACGGGATGGCGATTACTTATAATGGCGTTTCTAATGCTTTAAAAATATCAGGTAGGACATTCGGAAGCCCATACATTGGCCCATATTTGACCATTAAAAGAGATTCTGGAATTTCTACTTTTTCAAAAGGTGTGGTAATTAACGAAACAACAAGTACACCTACTCCAAATACTACATACGGTAATTCAGGTCCCTTGGCATATGGCTATATTAATGGGGCTGGTGTTGTTACAGATTTTGGTATTGCAAGTGTAGCGAACCTTTCAACAGGAGTATATGAAATTGTTTTAGATAATAATTGGGTTGGTTCCCCTGTAGTTGTCTGTACTTCATTCAATAACACGCCATTGTCTGAGGTTATTACATATAACTTCTCGGGTACGAATACAATTACAGTTAGAATTGTAAATCAAACAAATACAGCTGTTAACTCCAACTTTTCATTAGTTGTTTACGGTATCGCTCAATAAATATAGAAATTATGAAAAATTTACTCGCATTTATAGCACTATTGTTTTTCTTTCAAATTTCAGCACAAGTTACCGTAGAACGTCAATTGATTGGTTCAATAGGCGGTAGTTTTGTGAATGGAAATATTGATTTGAATTTCTCCGTAGGCGAAGCTGTTATAACAACAGAAACTTCTGGATCTATTATTCTTACACAAGGATTTCAACAAGCCGATGACAACGCTGTTGGTATTGATGAAATTTCCAAAGAAATAGGAATAAAAATTTTTCCCAATCCATTTACTTCATCTGTAACCATTGAGTTTACAGATAACGATTCAAAGAATGGGGATATATCCTTCAAAATTTACAATAATCAAGGTAAAATCGTTTATAAGCAAGATGAACATTTAAGCAATGGCTATGGTAATAAAATTCAACTTGATTTAAGTCATCTTATTGCTGGCCACTACATTGTTTTCATCACTGATGCAAACGATAGAGTTAGTCGTATAACAATATCGAAGATTTAATGAATCAAATTCAATCAAAGCCTTGGACTATTCAGTTCAGGGCTTTTTTATACTCCGTTTACAACTTAAATTTATATTGAAGATATTAATGCGAACCTCTCGCCATGAACTTACACGGTAGAATAAAATGTTCTCCAGGTTCTTTGTTTTCTTTTAATCGCGCATACATTCTATCTGCAGTCTGATTTGCAATTTCAACAATTGGTTGTTGGATAGCACTAATTGGTGTTTCCATGTATTCGAATGCTGGATTGTCATCAAAAGAAATCAACCGTACGTTTTTTGGAATAGATACATTTAATTTCCGTAAAGCTGCTAAAACAGGGTAAGTACATTGATTGTTTAATGTAACAATTGAATCTGTTCCTTTTTCAATTTGTTCTTTCATCAAAGTATCTATTGAAGATTGATTCCCTGGTAAATCAACATATTCAAACGCTATATTTTCTTTTTCACATGCAATTTTAATTCCTTCAATTCTATCTTGAATAGTGGAAACATTGGAAGGCGATGGAACTAATGCACTTATTCTTTTTGGCTTAATTGAATATGAATGGATTAATTTTTCTGCTTCAGAAATATTATCAACTCCGACAAAATCAGCTTCATTATCTCCAGGTCGATCCGTAAAGACAACAGGAATATGAGTAGATCTAAGAATTGGAATTAACTCTTTAATATTATTACTTGGTGCTATGATCATTCCGTCAATACTACGTTGTATGAGTTCATTCATTAAAACTTTTTCAACTTGAGCATCATCATTTGTATTTACAATGAATGTATTGTAGCCTTGGGCGTACAGATTCTCTTGAATTATTTTACAAATTTCAGCGTAAAATGGATTAGAGATATCTGGTAGAACAAGTCCAATTGTTTTCGTCTCTCCTTGTCGAAGGCTTTTCGCAAAAAAGTTAGGAACATAGGACAATTCTTCTGCTTTCGCTTTGATTAATTCTTGTTTCTTTTTACTAATATTGAATTGGTCGCCTTTTCCATTTAACACAAATGAAACGGTGGCTTTTGATACACTTAATGCTTTCGCGATATCGTTTAATGAAGTTCTTTTTGCTTTCATATTTTTTGAGAGTAAGTAGCTTTACAAATATACAAAAAAAGTCATCCAAAATTATTGAATGACTTTAATTTAAAAGGTTAAAAGTAATTTATGGCAATTTCGATACCATTGCTTTAAATTCAGTTTCATAGGTGTTTCTACCTTGACATCCATTTGCAACAGCTGCACTATGAAAATGTTCAATTCGATTTCCTGGATCAGGGTGAGTACTTAAAAACTCAGGTGTTTTAGAACCACCTAATGCTTGTATTTTTTCAAAAAAACCTGCTCCACCATCAGCGTTATAGTCTGTTGGGCATAGAAATTCAACTGATTTTTGATCAGCTTCAGATTCATGAGAACGTGAAAATTTTAAATTAATTAAGCTTGTTGTCATTTGTTTCAACATTGCTCTATCACCAGCTAAAACATCTAAAAGAACTTGAGTTCCATACATTTTCGTCATTTGTCTTGTTGAATGACGCATATCAGCATGTGCAATTTCATGACCCAGTACACCCGCAAATTCATCTTCAGAATCTAAAAATTTAAGAATTCCAGTATAAATATAGATGTATCCACCTGGCGTACAAAAAGCATTCATCGTTTTATCATCTTCAATTATGCGTAATCTCCATGTGAAATCATCTTTATGTTGTACTTGTCCTGAAGCGAGTATTTTATCCCGAACATTATATATGTACTGGTAAACGTCTTTGTATTTCACAGAATCAAGCAAAGGGTATTCTGCTGGATTCCCATCTATTTCTGCTGCAACGTCTGCTCCAAATTGTTTGTCTTGATCCACTGTAAACAAATTAACACCAGATCCTTTTTTTCCTAACATACTACATGCTGTCAAAATTATAGCCAGCGATAGGATGGAATAAAAACTTATTTTTTTCATTTTAATATATTGAGGGTTAGTAAAAATATACAGTTGTAAAAGTAATAAAAGTTCCTAAAACCCATCCAATTACGACTTCATTTAATGTGTGCTTTTTTAAATACAATCGTGTAGTCATTATAAGTCCAGAAATCAAAAATGTAACCGAAAGTACCCACATTTGAAATGCTGAATGATGCAAAATAAAAGCAAAAATAAATCCAACCATAATCCCAGCAGAAGCTGCATGTAAACTGACTTTTTTCCATCTATTTAAAAAGTAGAAAACAGCAGCTACAATAGAACCTGAAAGTGGTAATGAAAAGATATACTGAGGGAGAATAGATGATTTCCCCGAAAAGAACAAAAGGAGTAGATACAACATTGTACAAAAGATGAACATAAAAATAATAGGAAGATTCCTTTCTTTTTGGGTATTCATTTCCAATGAATCAATTTTATTGTTTTTATACATCCAATAAAAAACTGCCCCTGGAGCAGCTACACCGAAGAATATAAACATTTTAAGAATTGCGTATTTACTCTCACTTGGGAGTAAGTAGATACAATAAGGTTCAAAAAACTGGTGATCGGATGGAATATACATCACCATCATTAGTGCATAAATCGGTAATGTAAGTGGGTTAAATACCCACGAAATAAAATGTGCTATTTTCTCCATTACAACTCTTTACGCAATCTTGCTACGGGAATATTGAGTTGTTCTCTATATTTGGCTACCGTTCTACGGGCAATATTGTAGTGCTTTTCTTTTAACAAATTTGCCAACTTTTCGTCCGTCAAAGGCTTTCTCTTGTTTTCATTATCAACAGCTTCACTCAATATCTTCTTCACTTCACGTGTTGAAACTTCTTCCCCACTATCTGTAGAAAGAGATTCTGAGAAAAAATATTTCAATGAAATAATACCGTTATCAGTTTGCACATATTTACTATTTGCTACCCGTGAAATCGTTGAAATATCTAGACTTACAATTTCTGCAATATCTTTTAAAATCATTGGTCTCATTTTCGTTTCATCACCCGACAAGAAATATTCTTTCTGGTAATTCATGATAGCATCCATTGTCAACAAAAGAGTATTCTGACGTTGTTTTATAGCATCTATGAACCATTTCGCACCATCTAATTTTTGCTTTACAAACTGCAACGCTTCTTTGTCTGATTTAGAAGGCTTAGCACTTTCAGCATACCTCATCAACATATTTCTATACGTACGACTTACTTTTAACTGAGGAGCATTTCTTCCGTTAATGGTCAGCTGTAATCTCCCTTCATTTTCAGTAATTGTAAAATCTGGAGTAATTTGTTGATAATTACCGGCCGCTTCTTTCATCGAACCTCCTGGCTTGGGATTCAATTTAACGATTTCATCAATCGCATCTTTTAAGTCACTTTCGTTAATTTCAAGTTTCTTTAAGATCTTTTTGTAGTGTTTTTTCGTAAATTCTTCAAAATGATCCTCTAGTATTTTGAGCGCAGTAAATAATGTAATGTCGCCGTCTTGTTTTCTTCGTATTTGAATCAACAAACATTCTCTCAAATCTCTAGCACCAATTCCTGCTGGATCCATTTCTTGAATCAACATTAGAATTTCTTCTACCTCTGCTTCCGTTGTAGAAACATTCATAGAGAAAGCCAAATCATCAACAATTGCCTCAACATCACGATTAAGATAACCTGCATCATCTAGGTTTCCAATAAGTACATCTGCAATTTTAAATTGATTTTCATTCAACATTAGCATATGCAATTGGGTCGCCAATCTTTCTTGAAAAGATTTATCTCCAGAAAGAGGAATTACTTTTTCTTCTTCATCTTTACCTTTATTGTTGACTTGCGTTTTATAATCAGCATCATCCGCTAGGTAATCTTCGATATTGAAGTCTTCTTCTTCTCGTTCTTCTTCTTCTTGCTCTTCAATGTCTTCTTCTTCCACTTCCTCAGCACCTTCTTCAAGGGCTGGGTTTTCTTCTATTTCTTGTTTGATACGTGTATCTAACTCCATTGTTGGCACTTGCAACAATTTCATGAGTTGAATTTGTTGTGGAGACAAACGTTGCTCCATCTTCTGCGATAAATATTGTTTTAATGCCATATGCGTTATTTTAATAGAAAGATACGAAAAAGTAACTGAAAATCATTCCTAAAATCAGAATTCTGCGTTTTGTGGAGTTCTTGGGAAAGGGATTACATCGCGAATATTTGACATTCCAGTAACAAACATGACCATTCTTTCAAAACCAAGACCAAATCCTGCATGCGGAACCGTTCCAAATTTACGTGTATCCATGTACCACCATAATTCTTCTTCTTCAATGTTGAAATCTGCACATTTTTTCTTTAAAATATCCATTCTTTCTTCACGTTGAGAACCTCCAACAATTTCACCAATTCCAGGAAAGAGAACATCCATCGCTGCAACTGTTTTTCCATCATCATTTTGACGCATGTAAAATGCTTTTATTTCAGCAGGATAATCTGTTAAAATAACTGGGCATTTGAATTCTTTCTCTACTAAATATCGTTCATGTTCTGAGTGTAAATCAACTCCCCAACTAACGTCAAACTTGAATTTTTTCTTTTTGAAAGGTTTAGAATTACGCAACACATCAATCGCTTCAGTATACGTTAATCGTTTAAAATCATTTTCAACAACAAATTGAATTCTTTCAATCAATGACAATTCATTGCGAAGATTCTGAGGTTTTGATTGTTGCTCTTTTGCATCCCTGTCATTTAAAAATTGTAAATCATCTTTACAATTGTCAAGTACATATTTTCCAATGTATTTCAAAAAGCGTTCTGTCAAATCCATGTTATCTTTCAAATCATTGAAAGCAACTTCAGGCTCTATCATCCAAAACTCAGCTAAATGGCGAGATGTATTTGAATTTTCTGCTCTAAACGTTGGTCCAAAAGTATACACCTGACCTAAAGCCAATGCTGCTAATTCTGCTTCCAACTGACCAGAAACAGTTAAGTTCACTTTCTTTCCAAAGAAATCTTGCTTATAATCAATTGCATTTGATTCATCTTTCGGTAAATCGTTGATATCAAAATTAGTGACATGAAACGTTTCTCCAGCACCTTCTGCATCTGAAGCAGTAATAATTGGAGTATGTAAATAATAAAAACCTTCGTCATTGAAGAATTTATGAATTGCATAAGAAACCGCATGACGAATTCTAAAAACTGCTCCAAACGTATTTGTTCTAAAACGTAAATGTGCCTGTTCTCTTAAAAACTCTAAACTATGCTTTTTTGGTTGCATGACTGTTTTCTGAACATCGTCAGGATTAGCGTCACCGATTATTTCAATTGTATCTACTTTAATCTCGACAGCTTGACCTTTCCCTTGAGACTCAATCAATTCTCCAATTACAGCAATAGAAGAAGCTGTAGTTATTCTTTTCAATAAAGATTCATCGTAATTTTCAAACTCTACAACAGCTTGAATATTATTAATTGTAGAACCGTCGTTAATTGAAATAAAACGATTGGCACGGAATGATCTTACCCATCCTTTCACCAATACTTTTTCACCTATTTTTGGAGCGTTTAAAATCGCTGCTATTTTTTCTCTTTTCATGGATTGCTAATAATAAGTCTCAAAAATAATCATTCATTCTTATTATTTCGCAAAAAAGTAACTTTCCCTTATAATCGGATTAGTTTTTCAGATAATTTCACCTCATTTTCATTGAAAATTTCAATAAAATAAAATCCTTTAGAGAATTCAGTATCAATATTTAAATTTAAACTTGACGTTTCCTTTGAAATTATTTGATGTAGTATCACTTGACCCAATGAATTTTTAACCTCAACGGTATAAATTGAAGTTGTTGGTCTATTGAACTTAATTTCAAGAATATCATGGAATGGATTTGGGAAAATTTTAACTTCTGATGATTTACAATTAACATTAATCGATTTTAATATCGTTTCTGTACCATCAAAGTCAGTTTGCTTTATTCTATAAAAGTTTTCACCCTCACCACTAATGTAGCCATTCCATTTATATTCAATTCGCTTTGTACTATTACCTGCACCATTAACTTTTATTAATTCTTGAAAATTAATTCCATCTAGAGATCTTTCAATGGTAAAATAATCATTGTTATTTTCAGAGATAGTTACCCACTTTAGCTCAGTTGTGTTATCAGAACAAGAACCGTTGAAAGAAACTAGTTCAATAGGCAAGGGTGTTGTAGCGTTAACAGAAGCTATAGTGATATATTTCAATCCATTCACGGGTAATTGTGTTGTAGAAATACCTGTAATTGTCAACACAGGGTTGCTATAAGAAAAACTTAAACCACCTCCAGCAGCATAAATTGATGCATCCGTAAAATCACCATCGTCATCTACCAACAATCTTAAGTCAGCAATATTTACGGAACCTAAAACAGCACAAGCATCTAATGTAATATCCATACTAAAAACATCCGACATGGCCGTTTTTTGAACTTTCCATTCTCGTTCCAACCTAGAATAAATACCTGCTGGTTTTTCATTTTGGACAGCTGCTGTATTACAAAGAGCACCTTGATTATCTCCAATTACTAAATAAGATCTATCCGAAGAAAATGAACCTGTATTATCTGTATTCTTAGCTTGTAAAGTGTTTAAATAAATACGCGTTACATCGTCATTTGTATGTGACTGTTTTTGTAATAGATCTTCATCCTCATCCCTCACAAGTCCGATAATATCATTATGGTAAGAAGGTGTAACACTTGCGTCCCATACATTTGCACCGGTTGTAGAGAAATAATCACCTGCAGTTCCCCCCGCAGTATTATCTAATGTCAAAGCATACTTCAGGGCTAAATAACTCTCAATTTTATTTAAAGCAACTCCTGAGTTACTGCCACCATTGTAGACAGCTATCTCTGCAATCAATGCATCTGAATAGAAATCAGGTGATGTTTGATTTTGTTGAGACGCACATCCAACAAAAAAAGTATTATTTGCCCCAATTAAAGACAAATAGGATTGATTTCCAGCATTTGAAAACTGAGCACCATTTACGCTAATTGTTCTTGAATTATTCGCTGAACTCACTTCAAATGTTGTCAATTCCTTGACACCAAAAGTAGGTGCAGGTCCTTGACACCAATTATCTCCACCTTCCTTACTGTTATACCAATAACTTGTTCCATTCAAATATGGATAATGTGCCATAAACCGTCCATCATTAGCATTAAAATCAGTTGTTTCATTAAACAACCCACCGCCCGAGCCTGCAGATCTGGTTCTATGTACAATATAAACTGCCGCTTCAGAAACAGTAGAAGTTCCGAGAACACTTACTCCAAAAAAATAGTCAGATGTAGTATAGTCAAAATCAATTGTTGGGTTGTAATTGAATAAATTAGCCGCATCATTTCTATACGTAGGTCCTCCAGAAGATGTAAAATCAACGGAAGTAACTATGTCCTGCCAAGTTGTCAACCCTGCACCTCCAGTTGAAGAACTCGTTCCGAAATCGGCTTTCAGCCACAAACCAATGTTAGCAGCAACACCTCCAGGTGACACTTGAGCGTTCACAAATGAAGAGAATAAAAATAATAGGGTAATACTGGATAACCTTAAAAAAAAAGACATAATGGATAATAATTTTTGTAAATATATACATATTAAAAATACGATACAAAAAAACTATAAAACAGTCTTTAAAGTATAGTCATATTATAAAAAAAGCCTCAATCAATGGGTATTAAATGAGGCTTTCTACTTGGGTACAAACTCTATTCAAATGAATTCGTACTATTATTTTTCACTTTCAAATTATCGTTTCCTGTTGAAATAACTTTAAATTCAGTTCTTCTGTTTTTAGCATGTTCCTCCTCTGAACAATCAGATTTCACACTTCCTTCACACTCACAATCGTTTATCAACTGAGACTCACCGTATCCTTTACCGTAAATTCGTTCAGGATTAGTGATCCGTGCTTTGATATATTTTGCAGATGCTTTCGCTCTTCTATCAGACAATTTTCTATTGTATGCTTTAGAAGCTCGACAATCTGTATGCGCACCTAACTCTATCACTAAATCAGGGTATTGATTCATCACTTCTACAATCTTATCCAATTCAATGGCAGCATCTTTACGGATATTGTATTTGTTCAAATCAAAATTAATTGGATTAATTTCTATCATTTCAGACAAATCTTTCACTTCTGGGTCTAAAGATAAATTCAAATTTGAATGAACATCATATTGTCCTTCATGATCAAATTCAGTGTTATACGTTACAGTTTTTGTGAAATAACCGGTTCTTTCTAGTGTTAAATTATAACTCCCTCTGTCATTGAGTTTTTTATCCATCAATGCTTTGCGCATATCACCTGTTGTGGAAGTTGTATATTCTTCAACAACTCCTGTCATATTATCCACCAATGTAATTTTAACACTATCCAAAGGCAAACCTGATTTAGCGTCAGTAATTAAGGCATACAAAGAAAGTCCTGGATCTTTTTCTAAAAGTAAATCTTGCTCTAAAACTTCAATGTTCTCTTCTAAATTTTTAGTAGAGACTGCACGTACATCATCAAAATAATCTTGCTTTTTTGCACGAACTGTATAGCTTTTATCTTCTTCTAAATCGAAGTAATAAGAAGCGTCGTTGGCTGAACGAGTAGTTGCAACTACTTTCCCTTCTTCATTTACCAATTCTACAAATGAATTAGGCAATAACTCATTTGTTCTTGAATCTGCAACAAGTCCTTTTAAAGAAAGGTTGACTCTTATCGGACGAAGTAAAGTCACTGAATAAATATCATCATCCCCTTTCCCTTCAGACCGATTGGAAGAAACATACCCCGTTTTACTGTCGGAGTTAAGAATTAAAGCAAAATCATCTTTCGGCCCATTTACGGGTTTACCAAGATTCATCATCTTCTTAAAAGAACCGTTTTTGTTTGAAATAATTGCAAAAACATCTAAGCCTCCAAGACCAAGATGTCCATCTGAAGAAATAAACAACACCGAATCCTTACTCATCCAAGGAAACATTTCTTGTCCCTCGGTATTTATTCTATTTCCTAAATTTTGAACTTGTCCCAATGTACCATTTTCTAAAAGCTCAACCTTATAGATGTCTGCACCGCCAAAACCACCTGGCATGTCTGAAGAAAAAATCAAGTACTTTTCATCTGGACTTAAAGTAGGGTGACCAACAGAATAATGCGTTGAATTGATACTCAATTCTTCCTCATTGTTCCAATTTCCATCTTTATCAATCGTTGCTTTGTATATTTTCAAATTTTGAATTCCTTGATCATCTTTCCGTGCTTTACCTGAACTCATGTTATTTCTAGTAAAAAAAACCGTTGCACCATCGCTAGAGAAGCACATTGGTCCTTCATGGTATATTTTATTGGTTTTTTTGGAATGAAAAACAGCATTCTCAATTTCATTGTTTGCGCCAATTTCTGCTTCGTAAACATCTAAAAAAGTTTTATTATTCCAAGAATGATAGCGTTGAACAGCAATCTTTTTTTCTCTATTGGATACAAAATATACTTTTTCACCATTTGGATATCCACCAAATTCAGTTTCAGGAGTATTTATACTCAATTTTCCAACTTTAAAATAAGGATCTTGAGAGTGAATTTTATGTACATAATTCGTATTGGATATAAACTCTTTTGAACGACCATCTGTTGGATTCATTTCGTTATATTTCTTCATCCATAAATCACTCTCTTTGTATTTTTTATTCTCTTTCAAAGATTGAGCGTATTGGTAGACATCTTTATTCTCCACTTGATCAGAATTAACCATTTCAGAATAATATTTCTCTGACAATTCAGTTTCTCCCATTTGAAAATAACAATCGGCCAATTTTGCTTTCAACTTTGGAGAATCAACCTCCGAACCAATTAATTCTTTGTACAATTCAGCCGCCTGATGATAGGCAATTTTTGAATAAAATTTATCCGCTTTTTTTAACTTTCCGCTTTGCGCATTTATTGTAAATACTGCAAATAGAACGAAAGCTGTAAGAATGAAATTTTTCATTTTTTTTAAATAATTCTTTGATTAATTCGATTAGAAATACCTTGGTGAACGTAATCCTTTTTTCTTAAAAACAAAATCATAAGATAACATTGCCTCATAACTTCCTTTATTGTACCCCGCTAATTTTGTTATTGTCTGATCATAAGCAAAGCCAGCTTTAAATTGTGGTGTAACTTGATATTGAATGAAGGCACCAAAACTATCTGCCCAACGATTCATTACACCTAACCACAATTTCTCACGGTAAATAAACGCTGCACTCAAATCTATTGACATTGGTGCTCCTTCTGTAAATTTCAATTGAGTGGTCGGGCGTAGTTTCCATTTTTGAGCAATATTTAATACACCTCCACCAATTAAAAAATAATGTCTTTTTTCCCTCGCTGATCCCGTTTTATCATAACTTCCTTCCAAAAACTTTGGAGTACTAACACCAACAAACCACTTGGGAGTATGGTAATAAACACCTGCTCCAAAATTTGGCAACACTTGATTTCTTGCTGCAGCGAGTAAACTTGGGTCACTTGTTTGCGTAGTTACCAATTCACTTGTTCTCGAATTGATAATGTTAATTCCTCCTTTAATTCCAAAAGCCAATTTACCATTCGAATTTTTAAAATTCAATGTATACGAGAAGTCACCGTAAATCATTGTCTGATTTATTGGTCCAATAACATCATTCACAGCTGTTATTCCAACACCTATACTTTCATAACTCAACGGAGAATGAAGGTTGAATGTTGTTGATCTTGGTCGACCACTTACCCCTACCCATTGTTCTCTATGAATTGCCGTTGCATTCAACATACCTCTTGAACCTGCATAAGCTGGATTCACAAACAAAGTATTATCAAAATACTGCGTAAAGTGAGCTTCTTGTTGAGCTGACGAATTGAAAGCCAACCCAACAAACAAAATTGCTATTATTTGATTTAGTCTTTTCATTTATTTAAGATTTAAATAATTCTATTATCGTTTTAAGTATACGTATCCTTGGAAAATTCCATGCTTACCGATCGACTCATCCTTCGTATCTAGTATATAAAAGTATGTTCCTGTAGGTAATTCATCTCCTGAAACTTGAATACCAACATTCATTCTTCCATCCCATTCATTATTATATGGTGACGTTTCATACACTTTACTTCCCCATCTGTTAAAGATGATTATTGTATTACCTGGATAATTCTCTATTCCTTCAATTACAAACAAATCATTTTGACCATCTCCATCAGGTGTAAAACCTTCTGGTATCATTAATCCGCAATCAAAAGGACTACAAGGATCGTTTGGGTCAGAAGGTCCATCTGGTATACCTGGAGTATTTGGATCATCATTACCTGTCAATTCCTCACAATCCGTTAATCCATCTCCGTCAGAATCAGTATCAATCAAACCAATTGGATCACAAGGGTCATTAGGATCGGTAACTCCTGTTGGCTTACCTGGTGTATTTGGATCATCTACACCGGTTAACTCCTCACAATCGGTTAATCCATCTCCATCAGAATCAGTTGGGTCAACTCCTATTGGGCTACATGGGTCAAAAGGATTTGAACCGTCGATTATTTCTAGTGAATCACTAATTCCATCTCCATCACAATCATTTCCTGAAATAATTGGAAGAGTAATATCTGCTATGTTGTAATCACATGGATCATTTGGTAAAGTACCGTTGATGATTTCCAATGAATCGGTTACACCATCTCCATCACAATCAACGCCTGCAATGTTTGGTAAAGTAACATCCGCTAAGTTGTAATCACATGGGTCATTTGGTAAAGTACCATTGATGATTTCCAATGAATCGGTTACACCATCTCCATCACAATCAATTCCTGAAGTAACCGAAACTGTAATGTCAGCTAGGTTATAATCACATGGATCATTTGGTAGTGTACCGTTGATGATTTCCAGTGAATCTGTAACACCATCACCATCACAATCAACGCCTGAAGTAATAGGAACTGTAATGTCTGCTAGGTTATAATCACATGGATCGTTTGGTAATGTACCGTTGATGATTTCCAGTGAATCTGTAACACCATCACCATCACAATCAACGCCTGAAGTAATAGGAACTGTAATGTCTGCTAGGTTATAATCACA
>Ga0256845_1001120_pt1 | contig 22455 bp, 17 predicted proteins | sample RiftiametaG_FD_189101 | JGI IMG/M metagenome (GOLD analysis project Ga0256845, IMG submission 189101) | Tube worm associated microbial communities from hydrothermal vent at the East Pacific Rise, Pacific Ocean - Riftia | ecosystem: Host-associated > Annelida > Integument > Unclassified ... | reverse complement strand
TGCCCAGGGGAGCGGCTGCGGACCCAAAAGGCAAAGCGGGCCTTACTTTAATGACTGCCGACCTCCTTGATGAAGGAGCTGGCAAGCTCTCGGCCCTGGAGCTAAGCGATAAGTTAGGCGAGTTAGCCACCGATTATAGCTCCAATACAGGTGTGGACTACACCTTACTCTCCATGGACGCTCTTTCCGAGAATCTCTCCCCCAGCCTGGAGCTACTCGGCGACATCGTCCTGCGACCTGCTCTCAAAAAATCCGAGTTCGATAGGCGAAAAAAGCATCATTTAGCCACCGCATTGGCGGCGCACGATGATCCAGGAACAAGTCGTCGACGAGCCCTCGCCCGTGTGCTTTTTGGAGACGGCTACGGGGGGCTCCCTGTGTCAGGTACCCTCACAAGTCTCCAAGACATCACCTGGCACGACGTAAAACGTCACGCAAAAAAGCTCACCTCTCCCCACGGAGCCCACTTGGTCATTGCGGGACGTGCCAACGAAGAAGAGTTGCGCGCATTGCTCAATCAAGTTTTTGGTAAATGGCGTGGTAGAGCGCAAAAAATAGAAAACGATGTGCGAAAAGCCCCTACAGGAGGGCGCGCCTATCTCATCGACTACCCCAAGGCCGCCCAATCTTCTTTGGCAATTGCCACACGAGCTGGCTCCGATGACGATGCAAATTTTTTCGCGGAAAAGGTAATGAACCAAAAGATTGGTGGGAGCTTTACGGGGCGCATCAACATGAACTTACGTGAGGACAAGGGTTATACCTACGGAGCACGGGGCGATTTTCGGCGCTACCAACACGCGGGCTACTATTCTATTAGTACCAACGTAAAAAGTGAGACCACAGGGGCAAGTATCAAAGAAATTTTCAAAGAGCTCTCGGACGTTTGCACTGAGCGACCGCTTACACAAAAGGAAGTCAACGAATCAGTCGAGGGGCTGCTGCTTGGCTACCCCATGCGCTTTGATCAAATCAGCTCCATGGGCATACGTTTGGTGCAACTGCCTGTTCACAATCGCCCTCTCGACTTTTGGAGCACCTGGCCCAGCAAAATCAACGCCATCACAAAAGACCGAGCCAACGCGGCGGCTCAACCCTATTGCGACAAAGCCCGCTACAATATCGTGATAGCCGGCGACAAAGAGTCCGTGGTACCGCAGCTCAAAAAGCTCAATATCGAAGTTGTCTTTTTGGACAAAGACGGGGAAGTTATCCCCCAATAGGTCGAGGACTTCGCCCCGACCCCACGTCTTGAGAACAATCAGCTCAGGGACGCTCGTTGGGTTGGGGCAGGTTGGCCTCTCCACTTTTCAAGGTATCGATAATGGCTCGATTGAGCACCTTGTCTTTTTTCAAACACTTGTCGGTCACGGTCCCGCTAAATGCGCCCTGACACTCGGTACGTCGAGCAATGTAGTGCTCTTTGATAGAAGGCAGAGATCGCAGGTGGTTTTGCATGTCCTTGCCAATAAAACGCCAAGGTACTTTTACGTACTTGGGGCTAGGTGGCTCATGGGTACGTACCTCGTCGCCGCCTAGGGTGACGCACGAGCCGTCCAAACGCATCGCCTCGTAACCTTCTCCAGCGCCACTTACTTGCATACCGCCAGCTGCAGTCGTGCGATGGTAAAGCAGTACAACTTCTTCATCAAATTGCAGCCACTCTTCTCCGCTTGTGGGACCACCCGAGGCATTGACCGCTTTGACCTTACGTGCCGAAATATAACCATGCGTAAAAGGAGAGCTCTTTTGAAATAGATGAAGAGCTACCGCCGGGTACACATCGGCGCAAAGTTTCTTGACCCATTGAGGGTCAGGTGTACACAAGCTCCCGCTTTCATAACAGGTAGTCGGTATTGTAGTGGGCCCCGAACTCTCCTCGCTCTCAGACTCATCCTGCTCTCCCTCTGTCGAGGAAGCTGCCGCCACGGACTCCTCACTGGAAGAATCCGGAGTCTCGGCCGTAGAATTACTTCCACCACAAGCCATGAGAAAGAGAGAATAACTGAGGGCAACAAAAGAGGAGCGGTACAACATGAATCCTTCGGACCATTATCAAAGGGTCCTTGTCAAGAACGAGCCAAGGCGAAACAATCACCTTATAATTTTGTGGGCTTGCCAAATAAAATCGAGTCAGTGCCCTTCGGCGCTTGAACTCAATCGGGATTTCTCTCTCGCCAAAAAATACAGGGTAAATTGCACCAAAATCATATATTTTCTTCAATTACGTGCACTTTACCACTGGTTTTGAACGTAATTGTCACTCTAAAGCGGAATTGTCCGGTTCTGCACAAGGTAGAAAAGTCCGCCTACGGCTCAAGGCCAATCAGCTTAAGAAAAATCGCAATCACGCCGTAGGCTCAATATGGGCCCCAAGGCGTCGTCTAATTCGCTCGTTGACTCAACTGCAGAAAAGAATCTAGCGGATCGTAAGCAACGCATTGCCCAAGTGCGAGAGGCTTGCGACGAGGCGGATTCTTCAGACGAGCTTTTAACCAGACTCACTGCCACAGTCTTAGGAGACAAGCTCGCTCATGCCAGCCTGCTCAAAGCTCATCGCGCATTCGATTCGAACACAGATCTTGCACAACGCACGGCACTTCTGGCAAGCATGCTCGACGAGCAAGTTACCTCGCAAAGTAGCGTTAGCGCACGCAAATACATCATCTTTCTCCCTATCCCTCTCGCAATTTTACTCATCATCGTGCTGGGCGGCATGGTCGCACGCAATTCAATAAAGAAGCAGGAGCGACCCAAGACAGAATCAGCCCCGGCGCATGTTGTAGAGGAGCCGAGCGAATGAACGTCTTCGACGCGCCTCCCCCTATTCGACCGTGACTGTTTTTGCCAAGTTGCGCGGCTGGTCCACGTCTGTTCCTTTTAGATCGGCCACATAGTAGGCGAATAATTGTAAAGGTACGGTGGTCAAAAGGGGCATCACAACTTCGGGCACCTGGGGCACAAAGAGCACATCTTCGGAAAATTCCTGAATCCCTTCTTCGCCGTCAGAAACTATTGCAATCACTTTACCCTCACGAGCTCGTACGGCCTGCAAATTGGAGAGAGTTTTTTCGTAGGTAGAGTCCTGGGGCGCGACAACTACCGTGGGCATATTTTCGTCAATGAGAGCAATAGGCCCGTGCTTCATCTCGCCCGCAGCGTAACCCTCAGCATGAATATAGCTTATTTCTTTGAGTTTCAGGGCGCCTTCCAACGCAATAGGGTATCCCAAACCACGCCCCAAATAGAGCATATGGGAAACCTTGTACCAACGGCGTGCTACTTTTTGTACAAGGGCAGAGCGAGTGAGCACCCGACGCATTTCATGAGGTAATTGCACCAAAGCCTGCAGGATTTCCCGTCCCTCTTCCGCGTCCAATGCGCCCCGGCAGCGGCCAAAAAATGTAGCAAGCATCAACATTGCGGCCAGTTGAGTCGTAAATGCCTTGGTGGAGGCAACCCCAATCTCCGGCCCCGCGTGGGTGTACAAAGTGCCGTTAGCAGCGCGGGGAATGGCGCTTTCTAATACGTTGGACAGAGCCAACACACGAGCCCCCTGCTCTTGAGCTGCTTTGAGCGCGGCCAGTGTATCGGCAGTTTCTCCTGATTGACTCACAGCTACAACTAAATCAGTCTTAGAAAAAACCGGCGAGCGATAACGCACCTCGCTGGCCAACTCACATTGAGCAGGCACTCGCGCCAATTGCTCCATCCAATGACGCCCGGCCAAACTTGCATGATAGCTGGTGCCACAAGCCACAAAATAGACCCGCTCAATGCCTTGAATTTCTTCGGGTGAAATTCCTAGTTCTTCGGCAATCAACGTACCCTCTGAAAGATCGATTCTGCCCCGCAACGTATCTTCGATAGCTCGGGGCTGCTCAAAGATTTCCTTGAGCATAAAATGGCGATAGCCGCCTTTTTCTGCCTGAACGGGGCTCCAATCAATCGTCCGTGGCTCTCGCTCTACTCTTTCTCCCGATAGGGTCTCAATTTGTGCTCCTTCGAGGGTAAGCGTGGCCAATTCACCATCTTGCAAATAGATAACTCGACGAGTTGAACTAAGAAGAGCGGGTACATCCGAAGCGCAGAGGCACTCGCCTTCGCCCACTCCAATCACCAAAGGGGATGCGTTTTTGGCAACGATAAAGCTTCCCGGTGTCTCCTTACTAAGAACAGCCAAGGCGTAGGCTCCCCGTAATTTCTTGAGCACTTCGGCCGTACATTTTTTAAGGGCGCCTTCGTCCTTGGGGGCGCACCTATCAAATTCAATCGATATCAAATGGGCAATGAGTTCGGTGTCAGTATCGCTACTAAGAATGACGCCTCGCTCTAGTAGATCTTTTTTTATTTCAAGATGATTCTCTATGATACCGTTGTGAACAACTACGATTGAGCCTGCCCTATGTGGGTGGGCGTTTTCTTCACTGGGGCGCCCATGGGTAGCCCAACGTGTATGACCAATACCTAATTTACCTGGAAACACCTCGGAGCCAATTGCCTGCTCCAGGTTGTCCAGTTTGCCAACGGCTCTTGCAATACGAATCGCTCCCTTGTCCAGTACCGCTACTCCCGCGGAGTCATAGCCGCGGTACTCTAAGCGACGTAAACCATTGAGCAGAACGGGGGCGGCATTTCGATGGCCGATGTATCCAACGATGCCGCACATAGGTTATTGTCCTCTCAACTCCTCGTAGAGTTTCACGGTGTCTTGGGCAATATGCCGCCAGCTAAACTTTTCGACCACTCGTTCACGCCCGGCCTGGCCGTAGCGCTTTGCCAATGAGGCATCCAATGCCACCAAATTTACCTTGTCGGCAAAGTCTTTTGCAAACTTTAAACGATTGAGAGGATTGCCATGCTCGTCTCCCTCGTAAGGAACCAGCTCCCCTGTTTCCCCAGGCACAACCACCTCTTTTATGCCCCCTACTGCCGAGGCAACGACAGCTGTACCTGTACCCATGGCCTCAATATTGACAATACCAAATGGCTCATAAATACTTGGACAGACGAATAGAGTCGCGGCCGAAAGCATTTCGATAACCTCCGGGCGCGGCAACATATTGCGAATCCAAAAGACGCCGCCTCGCTTTTTGTCCAACTCCTCCACGAGGCGAGCCACTTCTTGCTCCAACTCGGGGGTGTCGGGAGCACCTGCGCACAATACCAATTGAATACTTGGATCAAAATATTCGGCTGCTTCCAGCAAATGCACAACGCCTTTTTGACGGGTAATGCGGCCGACGAACATTGCTGAAGGTTGATTGGGATCAACCCCATGTCTCTCCAGGGCTGCAGTTCCCTTTTTGGGCGCATATTCAGTCGTATCGATTCCGTTGTAGATAACCTGCACTTTTTCAGGATCAACCTGAGGGTACGCGCGCAAGATATCCGTCTTCATGCCAGCACTAACGGCAATGATTCGATCACAAGTAAGAGCGGAAGTCTCTTCGATATAACGAGAGACGCGATATCCGCCCCCGAGCTGCTCTTCTTTCCAAGGGCGCAAGGGCTCCAAGCTATGGCAGGTCATCACATGAGGAATGCCGTACATCAATTTGGCTAAATGACCGGCAAAATTCGCGTACCAAGTGTGAGTATGCACAAGCTCAGCATCGTCAATACCACTCGCCATTTGTAAATTCACGGCCATTGTACGCAAGGCCGCTCGATGGGGCTCATCTCCCGAGAGGGCGTGCCACCAATCGTAGTTGGCCTCTACCTCCGGGGCGCTACGCTCCTGGCCAAAACAATGCACACGTAGCTCAAGGAGTCGCGACAGCTCACGCCCCAGGTACTCGACGTGCACACCAGCACCTCCATAAATTTCTGGGGGATATTCTCGGGTCAAAAGGGCAACGCGCATGCACGCTACTGTAGGGGTTTCAACTCAAAGGCGCCAGACGTTCACTTCTCCTAGAAACCAACGTCCGAGACCAATGAGGATGCTCCCTCTGCGCGTTCAGAACTCTATCAATCCAGAGAGATCTTGTCGTCCTTGCCCAAAACAACCACTCCACCTTCAGAAATGGTAAACCCGCGCTCGCGATCACGCTCTAAATGAACACCAATTGTAGCCCCAGGGGGAATAATTACGTTCTTGTCGACAATGGCCTTCTTAACAATTGCCCCTTTGCCCACCTCAACGCCCTGCATCAATACAGAGTTTTCAACTTGAGCGCCGTGGTGCACAAGAACACCTGATGAGATCATTGAACCACGCACCTGCCCCCCAGCAATAATAGCTCCGCTGCATACCATAGAGTCTACGGCCGTTCCCCTGCGTCCCTCTTCATCAAAAACGAATTTTGCGGGGGGCAAAGATCCCCCATGGGTATGAATTACCCACTCGGAATTGTAGAGATTAAAGATAGGATGCACGCTAATGAGATCCATTTGCGATTCATAATAACTATCTAATGTACCCACATCTCGCCAATAACCACGATCGCGATCGGTGGTACCTGGTACATTATTTCTAGAAAAGTCGTACACGGCGGCTTGGCCAGTAGCGACCAAATTGGTCACGATATTTCCTCCCATATCGTGCTCGCTTTGCTCGTCCAGCGCGTCCTCCTGCACAGCCTCCACAAGGGTCTTGGCGCTAAATACGTAATTTCCCATCGAGGCGAGAACCTCTTCGGGGTTGTCTTCAAGACCAACCGCCTCTTTTGGCTTCTCATGAAACGCTTTGATACGACCATTGGCGTCAGGTTCAATCACACCAAAGCGTGATGCCTCTTCTCGAGGAACACGAATGCCGGCAACCGTAACCCCTGCGCCCGAGGCAATATGCTCGTCAATCATCTGCATGGGATCCATGCGGTAAATATGGTCCGATCCGAACACGCAGATATAGTCAGGTTTCTCATCGTGAATGAGATTGAGGTTCTGAAAAATAGCGTCGGCCGAGCCCTCGAACCAGCGTTTACCATGACGCATTTGGGCCGGCACACTCATGACATAATTGTTAAAGAGTGGAGACATGCGCCACGTCATCGCTATGTGGCGATCCAAACTATGACTTTTGTATTGAGTCAAAACAGCGATGCGCCGAATGCCTCCGTTGACGAGATTGCTCAAAGCAAAATCTACCAGTCGATAATTTCCTCCAAAAGGAACGGCTGGTTTTGCCCTATCGCGGGTCAAGGGCCAAAGCCTCTTGCCTTCGCCGCCCGCCAACACCACTCCTAAAATTCTCGGTTGTCTCGCCATGCCTGCTCATGGTTGCAAGAGCCACCCTAGGTGAGCAAGCGCAATCGCCGCCAGAGCCAAAATGAGCACTCAACCCCATGAACTCCACGCTCCTACAAGGTAAGTGACGCAGGATTTACGTCAAAGAGGGCTTCGAGCGAGTCGAGTCCCCCGGTAGTCATGTAGGAAAATACGCACAGCTCCCTTCAATCACTCGGGGATTACCTTAGCGCGTTGAGCCCTCAAAAAAGTAGCCATATGGCACCACAAAAGCGATGCCTCTTGGTGGCAAACTTAGGGCGCCCCTGGGGCAGGTACGGGCGCAACTGGCGCTTTTGTAGTGGGAGCCGGTACGGGCTTCGCTGCGGGGACAGCTTTTGTAGCGGGCTTTGAAACAGGCACTGGGGCTTGAGCAGGAGCTACGGCGATGGGCTTCGTTGGAGCAACGGGAGAGACTGTTGCAGCGGCCACCGGTTTGTTAGGCACCTGTGGCGAAACGATTGTTGTCTTCGCTGGCATGGAGGGCAAGCGTGAGGCCGCGGCCTTCGCCCTTGGGCGAGTATTTACGGAAACACCTTGGGTGGTACCAGTCAGACGTATTTTTGAGGGCGTCGCCGCGGGAGGAGTTGAAGCAGGGGCCTCGACTACCTTCGCCTCTCCCTCCGGAGAAATCGCATCTCCCGCTGGAGGAGTCACAGAGCCCTCATTCACTGATTTTTGCTCGGGGACTTCAGGGATCTTCTTGTCGGCCTGAGCTCGAAGAGCAGCTTGAGTTTCAGCTCCGCTTAAAGCAGAACGCTCGTCGCTTGAGGGGAGCTCCCCCGAAGATGCCTCTCGCGTGGAACTCTCAACATGGGGAATCTCTTCGCCCTTGCGTAGTTGAGAAAGACCGAAGACCACCGCCAAAACAGCCCCAACACCTAGCCCTACTTTGGACAAGTTGGAGAGTCCTCCTTGCTGAGCACGAGGAAGGCTTGCGGCGCTCGTGAACGAGCCGTCTCCAGCAGAACTGGCCCGATGAGGGCGCGGCATACCTGAACTGTCCCGCTCTTGGGAAAGCAAGCGAGCGGGTAAAGCGGCAGCCTTGGCCTGGGGCAACCCATGCACCTCGGCTAGTTTCGCCTTCTGTTTTTGCTTCTTGCGTCCAGCGCGACTCTTCTGCTTAGCCATGCCCTGAGATTACCCGTTCAGCGCTTCAGAACCACCAATAATTTCCATCAACTCGGTGGTAATTGCAGCCTGACGCGCGCGATTGTAGCTGAGGGTCAGTGAGTCAATCATGTCGTTTGCGTTGTTTGTTGCCGAATCCATCGCGGTCATTCGAGCGCCCAACTCAGATGCCTGACTCTCATAAAGGGCACGCAATAACGTGACCTCGACGTACATCGGTACAAGCACATCAAGAAGAGCCTTTTTATTGGGCTCAAAAATAAACCCACCGGAGTCTCCACCCGAAGCGGGCTGAGAGTTTTCGCCCACCTCTTCGCTGACAGCCTCAGGCGAGAGAGGAAATAAGGTTTCTTCGACTGCCAGCTGAGTCATGGCGCTCTTGAACTCATTGAAGAGGATATGAATCGCGTCCACTTCCTCAGTCATATAGGGCTTGAGAATTGCCCGCGCAATTCGATGAGCTTGAGGCAAACCCAGATCGTCCCAGACACCGTCGAAGTACTCGACCACAGGAGCATTGCGACGCGCGAGGTAATCACGCCCCTTGCGACCTACGACGAAAATCTTCACGGTCTTTCCGGCGTCTTCTAGAGCGTGCCACTGACGTTCAGCTCGACGCAAAAGCCCCGAGTTAAAAGCCCCACACAGGCCACGATCACTGGTTAAAACGAGAAGGAGCACACTCGATTCCTCGCGAACGGCGAGCAAGTGGTGATCGTCCGAGCCTTGTACCAGCCCCTCGGCCTCGGCAGCTGCAGTTTGGCCTGCTACCGAGCGCAATACTCGAGCAGTCTCCTGAGCATAGGGGCGCAACTCCTGAATGCGTGATTGCGCACGAGTCAGTCGAGCACCAGCTACCATTTTCATGGCGCGGGTGATCTTTTGCGTATTTTTTACGCTAACGATCCGAGTTCGGATTTCTTTTTGATTCGCCATTTTTCCGCGCCCAAAGAGATAAGCAGGTGCTTAGGAAGAGGATTACTCAGCAGCTTGAGCTGCCAAGAAATCTTTCGCAAATGCGGTGATGACCTCACCGAGTTTCTTATTCAGATCTTTGCTGATCTGCTTTTTGGTGACAATTTCATCCAGGATGTCTTTGTGCTTGGCATCGAGATGCTGATGTAGCTCAGCCTCGAACGCACCCAAACAATCGACTGGCAGAGAATCGCAATAACCCTGTGTACCAGCGAAAACAGTGATGACCTGTTTTTCAACTGACTGAGGCACGTATTGCCCCTGCTTGAGAAGCTCGACCAAACGCGCGCCACGCGCTAACTGGGCGCGAGTCGTTGCGTCCAAATCGCTCGCAAACTGAGCAAACGCCGCCATTTCGCGGTACTGAGCCAAATCGAGGCGCAGGGTCCCGGAGAGCTTCTTCATCGCTTTGATCTGCGCGCTTCCGCCCACGCGGGAAACGGAGATGCCCACGTTGATGGCAGGACGCTGTCCAGAGTTGAACAAGTCCGACTCCAAGAAAATCTGGCCATCTGTGATAGAAATCACATTGGTTGGAATGTACGCGGACACATCGCCAGCCTGAGTCTCAATGATGGGCAGAGCAGTCAATGAACCTCCGGAGTAAGGATCCATCTTTGCTTCGTGACCAGCACCCAGCTTTTCTGCGGCTTTCTTTGCTTCGTCACGACCATCTTCACGAAGATGAACCTTGCCGTCCACGCCACGGAATGAATGGTCACCCTCGGGCACCTCAGATCCAGTCTTTACGACGAACCAGCGCTGAGCCAATTTGGCAGCTCGCTCAAGAAGACGAGAATGAATGTAGAATACATCGCCTGGGTAAGCCTCGCGGCCGGGAGGACGACGAAGGAGGAGTGACATCTGACGATAGGCAACTGCCTGCTTAGAAAGGTCGTCGTAGATGCAGAGAGCAGCTCCCCCCGTATTGAGAGTGTGCTCGGCAATGGTGACACCTGTGTAGGGAGCCAAAAACTGTAGGGGAGCCGAATCGTTTGCGGTTGCAACAACAATCGTTGTGTACGCGAGAGCATCATGCTCACGAAGCTTGTCTACTACCTGAGCTACCGTGGATGACTTTTGACCAATGGCTACGTAAACGCAATGTACGTTCTGGCCCTTTTGGTTGATGATAGTGTCCAGGGCAACTGCCGTTTTTCCCGTCTGACGATCGCCAATGATGAGCTCACGCTGACCACGACCAATCGGAATCATCGAATCGATTGCTTTGATGCCCGTCTGCATGGGCTCGTTGACGGGCTGGCGCGCAATAATTCCGGGCGCTTTCAACTCGATACGGCGAGAGTGCTTGGTATCAAGGGGGCCTTTGCCGTCAATAGGTTGTCCTAAAGCGTTGACCACTCGTCCCTTCAGAGCTTCACCTGTGGGAACATCGGCAATACGCCCCGTTCGCTTGACGGTGTCACCTTCTTTTACGGAGCTAGGGTCACCGAGAAGGGCCACACCTACGTTGTCTTGCTCCAAGTTGAGAACGAGACCGTAGACTTCACCGGGAAACTCCACGAGCTCACCGGCCATGACACTTTCGAGTCCGTGCACGCGAGCGATACCGTCACCCGAAGTGAGGACTGTACCGGTCTCGGCAACGACCGCTTGGCCGTCAAAGTTCTTGATTTGCTGCTTGATGATGGAGGCGATCTCGTCGGCGCTGAGCTGCATGACTGTTCACTCGTAGGTTCTAGGCAAGTCGCATCTAATAATTATGCGGCTCACGTGGGTTCAAAAGTAGGTTCGGCGAATTGCCGGAGAATCTATAATTTACAGAAAACGAAAAGTTTTAGGAGGCCTTCACGGCCACGGCATCAATGATTTCACGTTCAACTTTTGCAAGTTGTCCGCGAATGCTGCCGTCGATTACCATATCGCCCACTTGGGCAATGGCTCCTCCCACGAGCTCAGTGTCTACTGAGCGCTCCAAGATCACTTTTTTCTTGAGGGCGTTCTGCAATTGAGTCGTAAGGGATTGATAATAACTCTCGGGCATCTTGGCGGCCGTGATCACACTTGCGCGGACCACACCATTTTTGATATCGGCGAGCTCGCTCAGGCGAGCGACGGTAGCACCCAAAGCGTCCAGGCGCCCGCGTCTTGCCATCACCAGCAAACCCTTGACGCCTAATTCAGGTACGCCAATTTTCTTTGCAACGGCGGACAAGATGGCTACTTGCTGTGCGTCCGAAAGAGTCGGATTACGCAAGGTGCTACGCAGTTGGCGACTTGTCTCGTAGGTATTTACGAAATACCCCAACTTCTCGGAGAGGACGGCCAAGTTGCCGGCCTCATCTCCCAATTCAAAAAGAGCCTGCGCATAGCGCTCGGCGATGGCTCCTGCACTCATGACAGCTCCTTAGGGGATTTTTGGATGTGAGAATCTAGGCTACCCAAAAAGGACTTAGCTAGTCTCTCATGATCCTTTGAATCGAGACTCTTTATGATTTCGGCACGCGCAGCCTCCACCGCGAGATGAACAGCCTTGACCGTTGCGTCATGACGAGCCGTAGCAAGCTCTTGCTCAATCAATTGACGGGCCTCGGACTCGATATGCACTCGACGGGCTGTTGCCTCAGCAAGGATGCGTTCTCTATCGACCTTTGCCTGCGTCTTCATGTCGTCCTTGATGCGCTGCATCTCCGATTCCATCAAAGAGAGCTTCTCTTCGTAGTGAGCGAGCTGCTTTTCGGCCTCACTCTTCATCTCACTTGCTTTTTCTATCTCGCCAGCAATGCGAGCCTTGCGGTCGACCAAGCCTTGCTTGATGCCTGGACCGCCCAATCTTCCGATGAGGAAGAATAGGATAGCGGTGTTTAGAATTAAGGCCCCCAGGGGAATGGGAGTGCCTGGAGCGCGCCAGAGAAGACCTGGCTCAACTCCGTCCTTCTCGCCAAGAAAACCAGTGATCCAGTTAATATCACCCCAGGTGGGGACATGGTGTGCGCCCTCATGTGCGTCACCAACTGCCGATTCACTCTCGTGAGAATCGGCAGTTGCACCGTGATGAGCTTTCTCTGGAGCCCCGCTAGCAAAAGCGGGTGAAACCATGGCGAGAGCGAGGCCGCAGGCTATCGAGGGTATTAACTTACGTAAAGTTTTCAAACCAGGTTCCTTCCTAAAATGCGACTACCAATATTGTTTGCCAAAGTACCACCTAATTTTTGCAGATCAGACTCAAGGGATGCCAGCTCGCCCTGAATTTTCGATCGTCCTTCAGCTGCAATCTTCGCGGCCGCCGCACTGGCGTCCTCAATGATACTCGCCTCTAGGGCAGCCGTTTCGCGGCGGAGTTCATCACGCTGCTCGGTCGCCTGAGAGCGCACTTTGGCTACCTCTTTTTCGTAGTTACAAAGGATCTCCGCCGCACGCTCCTGCATCGCTCGCGCCTCGGCTTTCGCACCGTCCGTACGCTCTTCTCGAAGGGAGAAAACACGCAACATTGGATCGAGAAGCAAGGGCTTTAGTACGAGGATCAACAACGAAAACAAAACCATCTGCAAGAGAACGGTTTTGTCGAAGTCCACGACGACGCTTGCCACTACGGGCGAAAGGATATGATGAGTGGTGTCTACCGCAGTCTCTGCGACTGGGCTCAAGTCCATAGACAAGCTCATGTCACGCTCTTTCCCCCCGTGCCACACACGCAATTGGTCGCCGGGAAATTCCGACTTTCGGTGTAGGGGATGATGGGGCCGCCGGCAGTTACCACCTCAATAGGCACCTGTCCACAGTGATTGCACCCAAGGCTTCATTGCATCGCTTTGCTCCACGCAATAGCGCTGATTCGCTCAATCCGCTGGCACTTCAATTCCTCTGCAATGGCCCGATACGGGATGCCCAATTGGGGATCGATGGCGGCCGGAACCAAGTCCAAAAGGGGGAGAAGGGCAAAGCTGCGCTGGAGGAGTTCGCGATGGGGAACGACCAACGTGCAACTCTGGTGCATTCGCTCGCCCGCCCAAAGAATATCCAAATCAAGAGTGCGGGGTCCCCACCTGAACTCACGCACTCTACGATATTTCGCCTCGAGCTCGTGTAGTTGCACTAAGAGTGCTTCCAAATCTCCCTCAAAATTGAGCAAAAGTGCCCCATTGAGAAAATCTGCCTGGTCAGGACCGATGGGGGCGCTCCTATAAAGCTCGGAAATCGCCGCGACGGTGAATTTCTGCCTAAAATCCCCAAGAACTTGCGAGAATATCTCCAGAGTGGCGCCAATATTTCCTCCAAGACCTACGACGACAGGAAAATCTAAATTTAAAGAACTCTGATCCACGACTTCGTGAAATTTTTCCCTAGAATCGCTCATACTCTCTATGATAGCGACAGATATGCTTTCGATGACAGAAGGCGAAATCATTTTGGTGAGCTTGGTTACTGCCATTGTGGTTGCAATAACTTGGTTGCGCAGCGCCCCGGCTCGATGAAGCCAGGGTATTTAATAACCACAATGTCAGCCAAGACAGGACCGAGCATTTGAGCACAGCGGAGCACCAAGAGAACGTGGACATTATCGTCTGCGATCCCGGAGCAGACGCTGGACGCCTGATGACGGCTCTTCGAGACGCTGGCTATACGACTCTCGACCTTCCCCTTGGTCTTTTAGAAAACCGTCTAGAATACGTGGCGCCCAGGCTAGTAATCTGCGACGCAAACTCCCACGATTTTCTCTCGTTTATAGCGAAGGCGGAGAGCGCAGCTTCCTCGCCTTTTATTCTCTTGCTTCTAACGAAAGAGATATCTGCCACGCCGGAGAAGACCTCGAGCCTTGCGCTTCAAATTCACACTCTTCTACGGCCATTTGACTTAGAAGAAGCCCTCACGGCAGTGGCTGAATTGTTGGGAGTGGCCACGCCCCCCTCATCTCGACATAATCAAGGAGAGCCACGAAAGGCCGAGGTTGTGCCCTCGGGACGCAGACCCCACCGCGCCTCTCCCAGGAGAGCTCCCACTCCAAGTCTACCACCTAGTTCTCTACAATTTTTGGAATCAAGTTGGCCTGGCTCGGCCTCGGAGCCCAGTTCGGCCCTTGGAGGCACACCCCTCATTGTCAAGTCGGTGAGCCCTCCTGGACTCCCCGCTCTTGTTCCCGGCGCCTCTGCATCCAACTCCTCGATTCCCAGTGTTGCTCCCCCAAGTTCTTCCCAGCCCGAGTTGAGCATTGAAACCGAGGCCCTTCTCGAAAAAGGTCGGCACCGGGTAAGTGCCTATCCCGCCCAGGCTCCGCGACCAGTGCGCCTCCCCTTGGTTCGTCGTGCACAGACAGAAGAAGTGCGCGATGAATTCGCTAGGGCTCTCCGGGAGCCTCTGGACCCTAGTTTTTCCAATATCGTAGGCGCCGTTCCCTCGACCTCCGGGTCCTCCGTGCCTCTTCCTTCTGGTCAACTCATCTCCGACTCCCCTCTTTCAATACAGGACGAGCCCACAAACCCTGGCGGAAAACTGCCAAGCCACCCTCCACCAAACGACGACGAGCTGGGTCCTCCCAGTGCTCTCGCCCTGGAGCCGAGCATCGCCCCCCCTTCTGTCCTCGACGATTTAGGTTTTTCACTACCCACGGTCGGCGACGAGGCACTCCTCAAGAGAGCAGCCCACGAACTCGAAGTTCCCCGGGGCTCCGCAAGCACATTCAATGAGTCCTCGCCTGTACTGAGCGCCACAATCCCCCCCCCGCGCCGCGCCTCTCACGCTCTGTCTTCACAAGAGCCAACTCCGCCCTCGGTACCGATAGACGGGCCACCAACAACCAATATACCAGCGACCCATTCCGACAGCAGAGCCGGACCTACCGGTCGTCTCTCTGATCAGGCTCCTCTCACGAATTCGCCCCTCCATGACCCCCAACGTCGTACAAATTTTGAAGGAGTCAGCGGGGACGACGACAAAACAGATCTCCAGGCTCTAGCGGGTCTTGCATTAGCTATTCGTGAGAGACGTTCTGGCGCTGTAGCACAGCAAGAAAAGGGAGGTATCCGACGAATTGTACTTACTGGCGGCGATCTCTCGACTGTAGCCTCCAGCATCACAGGCGAGAGTCTCGGACATTTTCTTCACTCACGGGGCGATATTAGCGAAGAGGTCCTAGCCAGCCTTTCGCCCCTTCCAGGGTTTGGACGGCACGCGGGCGCGGCACTCATTGCACGCGGACTACTGCCTCAAGATGATTTATGGCCAGTCCTGCGTTCTCACGCAGAATGGATCTTGGGAAAGGCGCTTCTCTCAACCGAAATCACCCAATGGGAAACCACGTTACCGGCGCGCATTTTGGAAGAACCTGCTGTTTTTGGGGGCTCGGCTGGTAGCGAGATCTTCGTTGAAACCATTCGGCGTATATTAACAGCCGAAGAAGCCCTGAGCCTCCTAGGCTCTCCTGAGACTTTTCTTAGTCATGGCTCCCATGAAACTCTCCTGGGTGAATCTGCTCTCAGCCCCAGTTGCCAACAATGGTTAGCAGGTCGTATCGGGAAGAAAATCGGCCCAATACTCGAACACAATCCATCAATGTTGCCAATCTTGGTCGCTCTGACACAGCTGGGCGTGTATTCAACTGGAGGTGATCTCCGCGCAGCTCCAGAGGCCTCCCTCGACTATCAAAGCCAGCAGGTTGACGAAGATGCCTTCGCAGCTCAAGTGAAGTCTCGTTGCTTCCTTGTCGAAGACGGAGACTACTTCGACATCTTGGGCATTGCTCACTCGGCGACTACCTACGAGGTAGAGAGGGCCCGAGAAGAATTGCTAGTGCGCTATTCTGAGAAACGACTCACGTCGCGAACCCTGCATCTTCGGGACGAGATTCAACTTTTGCGAGAAGTGATAGAAGAGGCCCACCTAGTGCTCAAAGACGATGTGCGACGTTGGCGCTATCGTAAGGCGATTGAAGCCTCACCTCTCTCTTGAAGGAAAGACCTTCTATTCGGCAGCTGCTGTCGCTCGCGAATTAAATACGCTGAACTGAAGCTCCCCCTCAACGGCTTCCACCTTCCACGTATCTCCCGCTCGCAATTGTCCCCCCAATATGGCCTCAGCAAGTGGGGCCTCTATCAATCGAGAGATCATACGCCGTAGAGGACGAGCGCCCAGCTCCGGCTCATGCCCCCCTTCGTCCAACAAATAATCAATGGCGCTCTCATGGATATCCAACGAGATCCCCCTGCTCAATTCCAATTCGTCGGTGAGCCCTGCACACAATTTCTTTCCAATGCGTTTTACGTCAGGGCGAGTCAGGGGAGAAAATGCGAGCACTTCATCAATTCGATTATAAAGTTCCGGGGCGAGCGCCCGCTTGGCCGCATCAATCACCAATGAAGCCCTATCCTCGGCGCAAGCATTTTCGTTTCCAAAACCGACGCGCTTTCGCATGGATCCGCTCGTAATCTCGCTGCCTATATTCGAAGTCAATATCAGCACTGTATTGGTAAAGTCTACCAATCGCCCTCGACTGTCTGTCATGCGTCCTTCATCAAAGACGGCCAAAAACGCGGTCAATACTTCCGGATGGGCTTTCTCAATTTCGTCCAGCAGTACCACCTGGTAGGGTCGCCTACGTACCGCTTCGGTCAGCATGCCCCCCGCGTCATGTCCAATATATCCAGGAGGGGCACCTACTAATTTGGCCACAGCATGGGCCTCGCTCATCTCCGCCATATCGATACGCGTCATCGCGCTTTCTGTATGAAAGAGAGCTTCGGCAACGGCTTTCGCTGTCTCTGTTTTTCCGACTCCTGTTGGTCCTAGAAGTAAGAAAGTTCCAATCGGTCGACGAGTTCCCAAACCGGCGGCATTCCTTCGCAAAATTCGTGCGATTTTTTCTAGGTGGATCTCGTGCCCAATGACACGCTCACAAAGAATTTCTCGCAGTTGAAGCATGCGTTCGCCATCAGACTCCAGCAAACGCTCCACCGGCATATTCGACTGGCTCGCAACCACTTGAGCCACTGCCTCGGCGTCCACAACCGGCCCCCCTCTGCGACGGGCACGCGCGCCGGCGAGATCCAATATTCCGACAGCTTTGTCAGGCAAACAACGACCAGGCAAATAGCGAAGCGACCAAGAGATTGCCCGAGCTATCGCATCTTCATTGTATTGCACCCCATGATGACTCGATAGACGGGGGGCCAGACTTGAAAGAATGAGAAACGCGTCTTCGTACTGAGGTTCCTCTATCTCAATGGCAGAGAACCTGCGAGACAATGTGGCGTCACTTTCAATGACCCTTCGATACTCTTCGGTGCTGGTGGCTCCAATACATGGCAGCTCACCACGGGCCAAACTCAGTTTAAGATCGCTGGCAATTTCTTCTGCAGCGTCGCCGGTAAAGAGTTGATGCACATCATCAAAGAATAGAATTACTCGGCCAGAGGCCAATTGGACCTCTTTCTTGATGGCGCCCAAACGTCCAGCCAGTGCCCCACGCATTCCGGTCCCCGCAACCAACTCGGAAATTGGTATCTCGATCACCAATCGGTCATCCTCTGGGTTTTCGAGAATCGCTGTGGCGACACCGCGAGCTATACTGGTTTTTCCAACTCCCGCGGCACCAATCAAACAGGGGTTATTTCCCTGACGTTTGGCCAATATATCAAGAGCAGCTTCAATCTCATCATCTCGGCCAACCACGTCATCGGCCTCTCCCAGAGCAGCCGCGAGTGATAAGTTACGCCCCAGTTGAGAGAGAATAGGAAATAGTTTTTTTGGTAGGCCGTATTGTTCGTGAAGTAAACGTTTCTCCTCCTCGCTCAATGCACGGGCCGACGATGCACTGGCCGACGATGCACTGGGCGACAATGCACGGGACAGCTCAGAAGGGCTCTCTTCTGTCTCCAACAGAGCGTCAGGCCCCTCCAGAACTCTCTCGCCGGCCCTCTCCGCTGCAAAAGTAGGTTTCGGATCTTCCCTTCCCTCACCGGGGAGCGGCGTGAGCGATTCGTAAGGTCGACCCCTCAGTCTTTGCTGAGGCAGGGGGGTCGGTCCAACCTGAGGAATCATCGAAAGCGCTTGAGCCGCCGGGCCAACAGCGGCAGCAATAGGCCCCACATTTCTCGCGACACGAGGTGCAACAACCGGCAAGGGAGGCATGACAGGAACAACTTCACCTCGGGGCGATGAACCCCGCGGAGGAATCATATCGCGCGAAGGCGTAGGCGAGGGCCGTCTCGCCCTATCGGCCGAGGGCAATCCCTGACCTAATTGAGTCGCCCGTAAGCGCAACGCCCCCAAATCGACGCCCAAAAAATCGAGAACCTGACGCGCTGAGCCGCGAGTATCATCCAGTAGCGCCAAGAGCAGATGAATGGCATCGGGGGATCGAGAGCCGAAGGTACGTGCGACCTCACGAACCCGCGCTCGAAAAAGGTGAAAGTTCTCGGGCAAGCCGACCTTTGACTGACCCTCCCATCCATTCAAGACCCGGCGAAATCCTGCCCGATGTTCTTCCAGGACATCACGTACACTCCCCGGAACGGCACCAACCGCAGCCAATAGATGAACTCCTCTCAGGGGCTCCTGTCGGCGCGCCGCTAAAGTCTCCGCTTGTGAGAGTAGGTAAGCAAAGGACGGTTCAAGAGAGGAAACCATGCTTTCGCGTGCCCGAAATCCGAGAGTCGGGCCAAGTTTGCTGCACAATCCGGTTCCTATGCAAATTCTTGGTGGTTTTGCTCCCCGTAGAGAAAGTGCGATGAGGGGGTTCTATGGCGCGATTTTTACAATTGGCTTCAATTTTTTCTTTCTTGCTTCTGACCAACTGCAATGTCTTGCAGAAAGTCGAGCAATGCGAAGAGCTCGCTCTGCTCCTCCAAGAATCAATTCCTGAGCTAAAAAATCTTCCAATCAAGGCGTCCCCTTCCCCCGATACTTTGCGAAACCAGGCAAGAGTCTACGCAACGCTCGCCCAGCGACTTGAGAAAATAAACCCCTCGATGGCGGAGCTACAGCGTGATCGAAAATTATTGGTGCAAGGTCTCTTACAACTTGAAAGAGAATTGAAGAACGCTGCCACTGCGGTGAGCGAACAAGGCTCACGAGCAAAGCCTGCTCAGGTCCGTCGATACGCCCGCTCCAAAAAATCTATCCTGAGCATTCAGAACAAGCTCAAGACCACTCTCGCCAATCTAAACAACACTTGTAACTAGAGCGGCGAACGGTTTGCCGGTTGTCGCTCTAGCGCTTCCTACGAGATTTTTTGGGAATGCCACGGGTCATCTCTCCTACTTCGATGTCTCCGTGGCGATAGACTATTAGGCGTTTGAAGCTGCCCCTCTTGTCTCCTCCAATGATATATAGCATCTCATGAGGGCCTGGGCGGTGAAGGTTGGGTACCCACTCGTTGCTAGATACCCAAGCAAGAGCCTGCACATTGCCAGGTACCATGCGGGCAAAAAGAAGCCCACAACGCGGCCCCAACGGCGCGGGCTTACCACGACCACATAGGGCAAATAAATGAATCTCCTCGTTGCCGACGGGACGCCAAAGCCAGACTCTTTGACGTCGAATTCTCCCCGCACTCTGGAGGTTCTTTCGGGCCTCGCGGGGCAACGCTTCAAGTAGGCTCTTCTCTACTTCGTCGTCAAACGCCATACGCGGAATCAAGCCCGGACCATGAAGCATTGTTAGCTCCACACGGGCAGTGTTGCGAGGTCCTGCGCAACAGCGAAACCCTGTGGTGCCAGCGCGTTTTTCTGGCGCAGAAAACTCTGCATTGGCGCAACGTCCTACTACCTCTCCATTCTTTGAGTTTCCCCCTCGAAGCGAAATCTCCCCCCGTGTGCGCCCTCTCCCAAATTCATCAGCCGTCCATTCAAATGCGCCACCGTGCATATCTCGCACCCCAAAGTCGCTTTGGCAGCCCACCTGGTATCCGCTGGGTCGTAGGCGAGCACTGCGTCCCGTCTTACATTTCTCTTCGCGATACAAGTCACCGTACTCATAGGTCCTATTGTCGGGTCCCTTGCATGCGCGCTCCCATTCTAGCTCTGCGCACAGTCTTTTTCCTCGTTCACGACACAGGGCTCCAGCCTCAGCATGGCTCACTCCTGTTTGAGGAATTGCCGCTTCCTCATTGGGATAGGGAAAACTGTCGATGTAAAACCCATCGAGCATAATTTGCTCGCCTGGAGACTCGCGATCTGCTCTCCGAGGTCGCTGGTCGGGTGGGGTTCCTACCACCAACGCTCCGGGGGGAATATAAACCATGCCGGCGCGTGGTTCGGGTTTCTCGATGGGGGGCCCCAAGGGAGGCCGGTAGTCACGGGTCGATTGCGCTTCGATTTTTTCATGGGCCTCCGTGATGTCGGTCGCTCCCTCTTTTTCTTTTTTTTCGCAAGCCGCCCCCGAAACGCAGAGCAACACCAAAGCAAAACGCCCCAGCATGCACGATCTTTCGCTCATACCTTGGGCTCATTCTCTCGACCCGAACGCAAGGGTAAGTCCCGTAGACCCAATTCTTTCATCTTTAATTGCAACCCCTTGCGCGAGAGTTTAAGCACCCTAGCTGTATGAGTGACGTTTCCATTCATCTGATTGAGAGCTCTATAGATTAACTCCCTTTCCAGGTGATTTACGGCCGCGCGCACTTGTTCTTTTAAGCCAATTTTTTCGGACGAGTTCTCTCCCTCCCGTTCCTGTGCATTCAGCGGTAAAGGGACACTCGTAAAATTCTCGCGAACTTCTGGAGATAAATGCTCCACCAAAATACGCTCACCATCGGCAAAGAGCACGGCTCGCTCTAGTACATTTTCTAGCTCTCGCACATTACCTGGCCAGCGATAGGCAGCCAAGACTGCTTGGGCTTCATAACTAAGACCCACTATCGATTTTCCTAGTCGATTATTGTATTTCTCAACAAAATGATCGACGAGGAGAGGAATGTCGCCGACACGTTTTCTTAGGGCGGGGAGCCGTAGACCGACAACATTCAGGCGATAATAGAGATCTTCGCGAAACAGCCCCTCTTCTATTTTTCTCTTGAGATCTGTATTTGTTGCGGCCACTAAGCGTACTTCCACTTTCACGGTGCGGATCCCTCCCACGCGCTCAAACTCCCCTTCTTGCAGAGCTCGCAAGAGTTTCACTTGGGTTTCGAGAGGAATAGAGCCAATCTCATCAAGAAAAAGTGTCCCCCCGCTGGCTAGTTCGAAACGACCGGGTTTGGACGCAATCGCCCCGGTAAAAGCTCCACGCTCGTGACCAAAAAACTCACTTTCAATCAAATCTCTTGGAATCGCGGCGCAGTTTACCTTAATAAACGGGCCTTCTTTTCTCGAAGAAGAAACGTGTAGCGCTCGAGCAATGAGTTCTTTGCCTGTCCCGCTCTCGCCTGTCACCAATACCGTGGTCGGAGAATCAGCTACGCGATCTATCAAAGTGTAGACCTCGGAGATGGCCTCGCTGCTGCCAATAATTCCATGGCGAGAATTCTCGGAGGTCGTGGCTGACGTTGCGTCTCGCGCGGAGAACTCCTGGGTCACCAATGCCTTGCGAACGATTGAACGAAGTTCTTCCTGATCAAAAGGCTTGGTAATGTAGTCAAATGCTCCTGTTTTCAGTGCTTCGACAGCGTTATCTACTGTGCCGTGAGCCGTGATGAGAATCACAGGTAAACTCGGGTGAATCGAAAGGGCTTCACGCAAAAGCTCCATTCCGTCCAAAACCGGCATGCGTAAGTCGGCGATGAGCAGATCAATATGACTCTCCTTCAAATACGCTAGGGCCTCGCCGCCATTGGCCACAAGATGCACCTCGTGGCCGTCGCGCGCCAATTGTGCACCCAAAATTCTCCTCAAATTCGGCTCGTCGTCCGCGATCAGAATCTGCTTTTTGTCTCCTATCATGACTCTCTGCTTCTAGTACAAAACCACCGAATTTCGCGCAGGGCACACTTCATTCGATGGTAAAAAGTTGTACCGGGAGAAATACTCTAGAAAAGAGTGCCTCGCCCCCGCTCTCCAGTACCTCCCGGAAAGGCGCAATGAGTGCTCAAACTAGAAATCGCAGCGCAAACCATCTTTTGCCCCGCCTGAACAATAAAGAAGATAGGTTTTCCGCTGGCCTGGGGCTCCCACGGCAAGAAGGTCCTGCCCGGCTTGAGGCACAGCTTGCACACTCGCGCCGAAG
>Ga0256845_1001119_pt1 | contig 22475 bp, 15 predicted proteins | sample RiftiametaG_FD_189101 | JGI IMG/M metagenome (GOLD analysis project Ga0256845, IMG submission 189101) | Tube worm associated microbial communities from hydrothermal vent at the East Pacific Rise, Pacific Ocean - Riftia | ecosystem: Host-associated > Annelida > Integument > Unclassified ... | reverse complement strand
TATGTGCTAATCCGTATTTATTTACGGCGGCAATAGAATCTCCTCCGCCTATTAAAGAATATGCTCCTTTGTCGGTTGCTCTTGCAACTGCCATTGCAACTTTTAGTGTTCCTGTAGAAAAATTATTCATTTCGAAAACACCAATAGGACCGTTCCAAATAATAGATTTAGATTCTTCTATAACATCTGCAAATCTGTTTGCCGATTTTATTCCAATATCTAAACCCATCCAACCATCTTCTATTTTAAATATATCGCTATGATTAATATTAGCATCGTTTTCAAATTTATCGGCAACAATACAATCTGTTGGTAAATAAAGGTTTACGTTTAACCTTTTGGCTTTTTCAATTACTTGATTAGCTACTTCTATAAAATCGTCTTCTACCAAAGAGTCTCCAATATTTCCGCCCATTGCTTTGGCAAAGGTAAAAGCAATACCTCCTCCAATTATTAAATTATCTACTTTTTCTAAAAGGGCATCAATAATTAATATTTTTGTTGATACTTTTGATCCTCCGAGAACTGCTGTAAATGGGTGTTGTGCTTTTTTTAATACTTTATCAATATTCTCTATTTCGCTTTCTACGAGATAGCCTAACATTTTATCGTAAGGAAAAAACTTGGCAATAGTATATGTTGAGGCATGAGCTCTATGTGCTGTACCAAATGCATTCATTACATAGGCATCGCCTAAGCTTGCTAATTGTTTGGCAAAGTCCTCATCGCCATCGGTTTCTTCTATATTAAAACGTAGATTTTCAAGCATCATTATTTCTCCGTTTTGCAATGATGCAGCAAGTTTTTTTACATTTTCGGTTATTTTATAATCTTCGGAGAATTTTATTTTTTTTGCAAATTTTTCTTCTAAATAAGATAGTATGTGTTTTACAGAATATTTAGGGTTATATTTTCCTTTCGGACGACCAAGATGTGTCATTATTATAACAGAACCTCCATCGTTTAATATTTTGTGTATTGTTGGTATTGCTGTTATTATTCGGGTGTCATCTGTTATTTTTCTATTTTCATCAAGTGGGACATTAAAATCTACTCTTATTAAAGTTTTTTTTCCCGAGAAATTATAATCGTCAATTGAATACATTTGTGTATTTATAATTAAAAAGGGAGAAATTAATCTCCCTTTAGTTTATTATTTATTAATTTTTTTATTTCTTTTTAAATTCTGATATTTCTTTGTCGTATTGCAGAAAATAATTTCCTTTTTTTAATTCTGAAATATCTACAGTGCTAGCAATACCTTTTTTAACAATATTGCCGTAATAATCGTATATTTCGTACATTGTTTCTGAAGAAAAAACAATTTTAAATCCTTTGACTACTTTGTATGTAACAGGTGCTATTCTAGCTCGGTATGTTACTTCTTGAGAATAATGGGGCTTTTTAGAATAATCTATTTGTTTTACTCTAAATTTATTATTTCCATTATGAGGCGATACTTTCATTTTATATGAATTAGAGTTGGGTGTTCCTTTGCCTTCAACAGTTCCTACTTTAATCCATTTATTCCATCTGTATTGTTCTACTATAAACGGCAAACTGCCTGCTTCGTTTGTAGTAGCCCATTTTAAATAATTATCTGTTCCAACAGCAATTGTACTAATTTTGAAAGTACTTTTGGGTTTTAAAACTTCTGGGTTTAAAACTTTTGGCTGACAATTATCTTTGTGTTTAATGATAATTTTTACTTTATCTCCTAATTTAAATTGAAATTGAGATAAATCTACTTCAAATGCACTAGAGTTTATTTCGTCGGTGGTTACTTTGCCATTAACATTTACTTCAAATACACAAAATCCTACACCAGACGATGCAAATGGATTCATTATATAAAGATTCTTTCCTTGGAAAATACCATCTAAAACGATATCTCCAGCAAAAGAGCTAGAAATCATAAACAATACTGCAACTATACTAAAAAATGTTTTCTTCATAATTTTTAAACAATCGTTTTACTAGATATACAAATTATATCTTAGCAAATTTAATATAATAATATTGAATTTTCAAATTACTTTACAATATTCTAACAAAAAACTTATTCAACAATAGTGTAATTAGTAAAATTATCGTGATTTTTATTTATCATATATCCTAAATAAACCAATATTATACCTATTATTATAATAAGTAAACCTACTATAATAGCTACTGTTGAAACAATAAATTCTGGGTAAAATGTTATTAGAAATCCTAATAATAGAAATACAATTCCGCCTATCAATATATAATATCCTGTTTTTATAACAGCTTTTATTTTAAAAAAGTAAATTATTTGAACTATGCCAATAATTATTGACCATAAGCCAATTAATAGCATCATAAAATGCAAAATTAATTTTGGATTAAGGAACATTACTAATCCAAGAACCAAATTTAAAAGAGCTTCTATTATAAAAATTGGATTGCTAAGTGCATTTTTTTTATCAAAGAATAAGACTTTTGCTAGAATAATTAATCCTAATAATCCAATCACAGCCCCAATTATTGATAAAATACCTTCTACGGCTTTATCATTTGTAAAAACAAAAACAAGCCCTATAATAATGGCAATTATTCCATTAACAAACAAACCTGTTGATTTAACACTTTTCATAGATGCAAGTTATTCTTGAATTGTATCGGGTTTAACTATTGTATCTTCAAAATAAACAAGCGATAAATCTAAAACATTCATATTGTTTGTGAAAAAGTTTTTGATATCTGAATTGTATAAATTATACATAACACTACTGCTATTTTCGGAGTATTTATTTATTGTGTACAAAGGAGGTTTGCTTTCAAATTTACTTATATTATTTTCCATAAATTCCGAAATATAGGCTTCGGGTATATTCATTATTATATTTAATTTGCCATTTTCAAAGTCTTGCATATCAGATAATACAGATTTTTCTATTCCTATAGAGATTGTGTCGATATACGGAAGCCTATCGCCGTTATCGTCAAGTTTATAGTAGTCAATATTTTTTAATAATATTATTGGTTGTTCTTCGGGATAGTTTTCTACATAATAAGGACCTGTACCTACAAAAGTTTTTTCGCCATATTTTTCTATTGCCTCTTTTGGAAAAATTGAAGCAAAAGGTAATGATAAAGAATTTAGCAAAAATGGTGAAGGTTTTGTTAATATAATTTTAAATGTAAAATCGTCAAGCACTTGTAATCCTTCAATATCAATTGAAGGCACTCCTTCGGCACTTTGGGTATAATATTCTAATGCTCCTTTAACTTTAGATAATGTTGAAATAAAGTTTTTGTTTGTATGTTGTTGCGAACATAATTGAGTAAATGAATATTTTACATCATTTGCTGTTACATTTCGCCCTTCTCCTTTAGGAAAACAATTGTTATTATGAAAAAAAACATCTTTTCTTAATTTAAAAGTGTATTCTGTCATTTCTTCATTCACCTCCCAACTTTCTGCTATGGCAGGAATTATTTTTAAATCGAAAGAATTATATTTTACTAAGCCTTCGTATATTTGAGAGGCAACTTGCATTGAGCTTATATCGCTAATTGCAGGGGTGTAAAGTGTTTTTATTTTTGAAGTAACATTAATGTTTAGTTTACCTTTTTTAGGTTTTATAACATTTTCGTCAACGGAGGAACACGATACAATTCCTAAAATAGATAATATGATAAATAGTCGTTTCATACCTTAAAATGAGTATTATTTTTAATTTATAAAATTACATTTTTTTTTCTAAATTAGAAAGTATTTCTAGTATTTGCTTATGATAAATTAATACTTAATTTATTTTTTAGGTTTCAGCAAACTGCAAACACCTTTTTTTAAAGTAGTTAGAGTGTTTTTGTTGGTTTGTATAGGCTTCTGCTAATTATTTTATTACAATAGATAGAAATTACAAATTATACTAATTTATAGTAAAAACATGAGGTTTGTCATAAACATTTACTTTGTAAATATTGAATTTCACAGTTTATTTAAGTAATTTTGTTGTATTCATTTTAATAAAAATATTATGATTTCGAAAAAGATAGAAAAAAAATTAAACGAGCAAGTTGATAAAGAATTTTATTCATCAAATTTATATTTATCGATGGCAGTTTGGGCAGAAACAAATGGTTTTGTAGGCGTTTCTAAATGGTTTTACGAACAAGCTGCCGAAGAACATATGCACATGCTTAAATTTGTTGCTTATATTAACGAACGTGGCGGAAAAGCAATTATACCTGCGGTTAAACAACCTCCTGTAAAATTTAAAGATTTAACCACTGTTTTTGCACAAGTTCTAGAACACGAAAAATTTATTTCTAAATCTATAAACGATATTGTTGCTTTAACTTTTGAAGAAAAAGATTTTAGCACAAATTCTTGGCTAAATTATTTTGTTACTGAACAATTAGAAGAAGAGAGTTCTGTGCAAGAAATTATTGATAAACTAAGATTAGTTGGTGAGCATAATTTATATCTTTTTGATAGAGATATTTTAAGTATGAGAGCTAAGTAGGGTCTGCTGAGAAACGTATAACAAGTTATTACAAAGCCACTTAATCCAAAATACGCTATTGTAAGCGTAGTGTGATAATGATAAAAATCAAATTAGTAAATTACTGATATTAATTCTCTAATATCTAAGGTCTTATTTCAAAATATAACGAATTTTATTCGTAGTTTAAACCTATGGACTTATAGTCCATAGTGGTTTATTTTTTCATAAGATTAGTAATGAATTTGAATATACATAAAATGCAATAAAATAAAACATTACATAAAAAATATCGTAAAGTAATAAAATTGTTTTTCAAGATTTTTTATGAATAACGATATACTCAGTAAGGCTCCTTTCGTAAGGATTACTTTTTTATTTATTTTAGGAATTATTTTAGCTTTAAATTTTTCTGTAAGTCAAGCATTAATTCTAAATCTGATAATTGGGTTCACTATATTTTCTATTTTGGTTGTAGTTTTTATTACTAGAAGATATTACTATATCAATATTTTATATGGCATAATAATTTCTTCAATATTTATATTAACAGCTTTTTGGTTTACACAAGCGAAACTTAATAAAGTAAATAATCAAAAAAATATTTCCGGTATTTTACTAAGCGAAGTTGTATCGGCAAAAATTTATAAAAACGGCTTTTACAAAATAAAAATTAAAATCCTTTCTAAAACAGACAGTTCGGTTGCTATTAATACAAATGCTATTGCATTTTTAAAATCAGATATTGATAGTTTTAATATTAAGATTGGCGATTTTATATTATTAAATTCAGAATTTAATGATGTGGAACAGACAAAAACACCATATCAATTTAATTATAAGTCGTATTTAAAATATTCAGATATTTCTAAAATTGGTTTTGTTAATAATACCGATTGGAAATTAATAAAAAATAAAAAATTTAATATTTATAGAATTTCTGAAAATGTAAGGCAATTTTTTGTGTCACGTTTTAGCAGTTTTGATATAAAACCCGAAAACTTGGCAATAATTAATGCAATTGTTTTAGGCGATAAATCGGATATAACACCAGAGATTGGCAAAGAATATGCAAATGCAGGAGTAATGCACGTATTAGCTGTTTCGGGTTTGCATGTTGGTATTTTTTATTTGATTTTAGCCTTTCTTTTAAAAAGTTTTGCAGGATATAAAATAGGCAGGTATCTACGATTTTTTCTTATTATTATAATCCTTTGGACTTATGCTTTTGTTACAGGGCTTTCGCCATCGGTAGTTCGTTCGGTTATAATGTTTTCTATTATTTCTGTCTCAATTATTATGCAACGACAACACAATATTTATAATACAATTTTTGTTTCGGCATTTGTTCTACTTGTTATTAATCCTTTTTATATTACAAAAATTGGTTTTCAGTTGTCTTATCTTGCTGTTATAGGTATTATATTTTTTCAGCCTAGAATTTCTAAAATTATTAAAATTAAGAATAAAATTCTAAGTTATTTATGGGATTTAATTGCTGTTTCTATTGCTGCTCAAATATCTACAGCTCCTATAATTCTATACTATTTTAGCAAATTTCCTAACTATTTTATTATAACAAATTTGTTTGTTATGTTGCTTGTTATATTTGTTTTGTCTTTTGGTATTGCATTTTTAGTTTTGTCTTTTGTTCCGTATTTAAACACCATAATAGCAAAATTACTCGATTGGCTTTTAGACATAATGGGTTTTATTATCCATAGAGTAAATACTTTTCCAAAAGCAATTACCGATAATATTAATGTAAATTTTATTGAAATGATTTTATTATATCTGCTACTAATAAGTATTGCTTATTATATGGTAAACAGAAATAAAAAATCTGTTATTTCCTTGCTTGTTTCGGTTTTTGCTTTAATTTTTTACTCTAATTTTAATTATTACACAAAATACAGTAAATCGGAGTTAATTATGTTTAATGTAAAACATCATTCTTATATAGGTATCATTGAAAATAAAAAATCTGAATTAATTTGTAGCACAAATTACAAAAAATCTACTGCCGATATTAATTTTAACATAAAAAAATATTATGTAAGAAATAACTGTGAGATTACAAAAGTGCATTTTTTAGATTGTTTAAATCCATTTGAAAATAATAATCTTTATTGCGACACAAATTTTATTAAGTACAAAACAAAAATAATATTTTTAGCTAACAATAATTATAATATTAATGAAATAGATATAAAAATAGATTATTTATATTTGATAAAATTTAACAAAAAATTATTTGAACATTTACTTGCTAAAACTACTCCAAAAGAAATAATAATATCAAATAAAATACCTAAATATTTTGAAGATGATATTATTGATATTTGCCAAAAAAAGCAAATAAAATACTACTCGCTATTAAGCAAGCCCACCAAAATTATTCAATTTGATTAAATCGTCTCTTAATTTTTAGAAGTCTCCTTTTATAAATTTTATTGTTTCGTTATCAATTTTAATAAAATAAACTCCCTTTTCTAAATCAGAGATATCAATTTTAGTATGATTTACAGAAAATTGCTTTACCATATTAGCCTTAATATCATATATATACCCCGTATTATTTTTTTGGATATTATTTAATAACAAATAAATACTATTTTTTGCAGGATTTGGGAAAACACTAAATTTATTTTTATTTTGCATTGTTGTATTATTAATTTTTGTAGGAGTTTCCCAAACGGCGGTGTACATTGTTCTTCCGTGTGTTCCGGCAAGAACTAAATTATCAGTTTTTCTAATATCTAACATATCAATACGCACATTTGCAAGCCCCGAATTCTGAACAATCCACGTTACATTAGTTTCGTTAGCATTATTTGTAGTCCAAATGCCTGTTTCGGTAGCAAGCATAATATTATTTTTATTATTAGGGTTATAAATTGCCCAACGTATTGGCATATCAGGTAAATTACCAGAAATATTTGTCCAAGAATTGCCGGCATTATACGATTGCCATACCGATTCAATTCCATAATTAGAAAAGGTAACAAGAATTGTGTCTGCATTGTTGCTGCATTGAATTGACGAAACAAAAGCATTTGGCAAGTTTCCACCATCAATTTGCATTGAGTTTGGCGATGAGTTTATATCATCTACCTTATATAATTCGCCTGTTGATGTTCCTAACAATAGAGAATTTGCACCTACTAATCTAACAGCCGAAAAAGGAACTGTAGCTCCTGTTCCAACATTTATAAATTCAAAATGATGAGAAAAAAGATTATCTATTTTTAATATTTTATCGGCTTTTGCACCAAATTCGCTACAAGCATTTGCCCATATTATATTATTTTCAGAATCATAATCAAAAGTTGTAATAAAACTACCTGATGCAACATCATTAATATTTTCTTTTTCGTTTGTGTTATAATTATGGATAGAAAATTTGTTGTTGTAACTTGATGTAATTAATATAGGCTCGTTGGCATCGAACATATTATAAGTTCCGTCGCCACCCATAAGCATATCATTAATATTAAAAGGGTGTCCATTATAAAACACTGAACCATTATCTTGCAATCCGCCAGCATAATGCAAATCGCCTGTTTGCGTAATAGTGCAAGAGTAGAATTGCAAACTAGAAAAAGATTTATTTCGTTGTTTAAAAGCTGGTTGTGTTTGGTATGCATGTGCAGCAAAGAAAACACCTCCATCGCTCGAAACAACTATTTGTTGTTGATTAAAAGGGTTAAAATCTATTTCGTGTATATCGGCGTGTATATATTTATCGCCTCCTCCGGAATACATTTTAGTCCAATAAGATACTCTTTTCCAAGTTGCAGCACCATCAACAGACCTATGTAAATCTAAACCTCCAACAAAAATTTTGTTTGCATTATTTGGATCTACTTTTATTGTAAAAGCATGCCAAGCTAAATAAGCCCAATTTTTTCCATTATCATAATTACTGGGCATATTTTTATAATTCCAATTTACTCCGCCATCGGTAGTTTTAATTAGATATTTTCCTTGTGTTGATAAAAATCCGGCAACTGTTTGTGTGTTAGATTTTGCTCCTATTATGGCATAAACAGTATTAGGATTAGATTTTGATGACGACAGCATTACTCTGGCAGGGATATTTAATACTGTATCGGTAGTTATTGCATTTTTAAATTCGTCTATAATTGTCCAACTACCTATCAATCCTGTATTTGATTGTAAAATACAAGCTCCTCCTACATTATTCATATTAGGTGTTGTTCCTAGATATATTTTTCCGTTTTCGGCAATTTCTATATCCGATATTGCAAAAGGTTCGGTTTCTCCGGGAATGTTAGGAGCTACCTGTGTCCACGTATTTCCTCCGTTAGTAGAACGATATAAACCATCGCTTGGTGTAGGTTGAAAAACTTCACCCTGATATACACCAGACATTGCAGAAACATAAATTACACTGGTGCCATTTTCATTTTTTATTGCAATATCGCTAATATATGCAAAGTTTTGTGTAGAAGCTAATTGAGTGAAAGAATTACCTCCGTCTATTGATTTCCAAATGCCATAACCTCTACCTGACGATTCTCTGTATATTATTGTTGCTGTTTCAGATTCTCCTGTTCCTACATACATAATATTAGTATTATTTGGGTCGAAACAAATAGAACTTATCGACATTGTTTCCCATATATCGCTAACAGGAACCCAATTAGTTGCTGTTGTAATATTGTTGTTATACCATAATCCACCTGTGGCAGTGCCTGCCCATACTTTTTTACCTGTTGTGTCGTTTGGGTCGTAAACTATTGTTTTTACTCTTCCGCCCATATTACTTTGTACTTGCTCCCATAATAACGAATTGGTGCTTTTTTCTTGCTTAAAAGCTTGTTCTGTTGCTTTTCTGGCAATGGGGTATTTTTTATATGGAATTTTCCCTGTAGCAGGATCCATCATCATTATATAATCTCTAAAACTTGCCATATCAGGCTTGTTAAATGATGATAGATTCTCAAATTGAGTTTTTATAAAATTCTTTTTACTTGTTTCTTTTTGTAAAAAAAATATAGCTGCAATTGACAGTAAAAGCGAAGAAAATAGTATTTTATATTTCATAACTTATAAGTTTTAACAAATATACATTAATTTTATAACAGTTCAAAACAGAAATAGAGTTTGTCTATAAAATTAGATTTCTGCGTTGTTGCTATTATCCCATTCAAATTTTTCCATCATATATTTTACATCTTCTTCAATAAATTTTATTGATGGTGCTAGGGAATCTTTATTTGGTTTAGAACCAAAATATAGCGAACCTCTTAAATATTTAGATGTGCTATCTACTAAATGAAAATTTAATGAAGTTGCTGTGTTTCCTTTTAATTCGTAAATACTTCCATAAACTTTATTTGGAGCATTAATAAAAGATTGTTCTATAATATCATCGGCTTTAACAGTGTGTTTATATACAAGTTCTCTTGATTCTTCAACCATTTTATTAATATTAACACTGTCACGATAAGTAAGATATACTATTGCATTAAATTTAGGAAAGTTAATATTATACCACCCAGAATCGGCTTTTATAGTGTCGATATATGCATAATTAGGTATTTGAATTTTAAATTTGCCTTGGGCAATAAATGATTTATATTCTTTTTTTGGAAATGAAATTCTATAATATCCTCTTGGCTTAGGAATTGTAGTATCTTGGCAAGAGGTAAAAATAAAAATGGCAATTATTATTAATATTATATTTTCTTTTTTAAAAAACATTTTTAACGGTTTATTTTACAATATATTTCTTTTATTCTTCTATTATCTACAGAAAGTATTTTAAAGATAAAATTCTCTAATTCAATTAAATCATTTACTTCAGGAATTTCGCCTTTTATTTCTAAAATAAGCCCTGCAAGTGTATCAGCATCACCTTTTATCTCAGAAAATATATCTTCGTCGATTTCAATTATTTTATAAAAATCTTGAAGAAGTATTTTCCCATCAAATTCGTACTCATCTTTAGCTAAAATTTTATAGTTTTTTTCTTCGTCGTCGAATTCGTCGTTAATTTCACCTACAATTTCTTCAAGAACATCTTCAAGAGTAACTATACCACTACTTCCGCCATATTCATCAATAACTATTGCCATATGGTTTTTTTGTGCTTGAAATTCAGCTAATAAATCGTTTATTTTTTTTGTTTCGGGTACAAAGTATGGAGGACGAATTAAGGATTGCCAACGAAATGTTGATTTATGAATATGTGGTAATAAATCTTTGGCATAAAGTATTCCTCTAATATTATCTAGTGATTTATCGTGAACAGGGATTCTAGAATATCCTGTTTCTACAATCATATTTAAAACGGTTTTAAAGTCTTCTCTAATGTCTAATGATGTAACATCAACTCTAGGTTTCATTATTGCACTTGTATTGATATTTACAAAGTTTACTATTCCTTTTAATATTTTTTCGTCTTCTTTTAATTCATCGTCTTCTGTTAAATCTAACGCATCAGAAAGTTCGTCTATAGAAATGTGGTTATTTGTTTTAATTCTTTTTTGTATCATAGATGTTGAACCAATTAGTATTAAACTTAATGGGGAAAATATTTTACTTAGAATGTTTAATGGCATTGTCATAAATTCGGCAAATTGTTTGTTATATCGACTTGCATAAACTTTTGGTATAACTTCGCCAAATAATAGAAGTATAAATGTAATTACAATAATCTTAAATAAAAACTCAAAAATTTTATTATTGTTAAAATTAAATATTTGATCGCTAAGAGTTGAAGAAAGAATAACTATGCCTACGTTTATAATATTATTGCTGATAAGAATTGTTGCAAGTAATTTTTCGGGCTGTGTTAATAATTTAATAATTTTTGTAGATTTTTTCGATTTAGATTTTTTAATGTCTTTAAGTGTGGCTGGTTTCAGAGAAAAGAAAGCAACCTCTGACCCTGATATTAATGCTGAGGCAATGATTAAAAACATCATTGAAATAATACCTATTAGATAATTAAATTCAAATGGTTTTAATATGTTTAAAATACTGTAATTCAGAAAATAATCTGTTTCCAAATTTAAAATTTAATTGGTTTATAATACAAAAGTACACTATTTTTTTTTCTTTGTGAAATCAATAAATAGAATTGAGCTAAAAATAAAAAGGTCGTTCACAGTAGAACGACCTTTTATAAATAAAATAAACTCTTACATTATTTTACTAAACTAACTTTTTTAATAATAATGTTATTGTCAGTAATTACTCTAACAATATAAGTTCCTGCATTAAATCCTGAAAGATTAACAGTCTCCATTGAAGAAGCATTGTTAATTGTTGCAACAACTGCACCTAAAGAATTTAATATTTCAATTGTACTATTTTCGGCACCTTTAACATTTACAATACCTGTTGAAGGATTAGGGAAAATATTTATTGAAGAATTTTCTTTAATATAAGAAACACCAGTTTCAACATTTAACTCAACTTCTGTAGCATTAACAATTGCTCCTGTAGCATTGTCAATAACCAAAGCAACAAATTTAGTTAAATTTTCATTTGCTTCAGCAGGAAGAGTTCCGCTATAATCAAAAGTATATGGTGTGTTATAAGTAACAGCAGATGGAATACTATTAGCCGAACCATCCCAGCCATCAACTAATTTACGCCCTACATGACTGTAATACATTTCTGCTGCAGGTCTTGTGCTTGGAGAATTTGCATCACCATAGTTATATCCATCAACATCTATCATATCTCCATAGCTACCACCACCATAATAATTATGTTGATCCCAACCAGAAGAAGTTCCGTGTAGGCTATCTTCAACAATAATTAAAGCTGTGTTATAATCTGCACTTGCCATATCTAAAGCAAAAGTACTTGTTACTTGAACAGTATAGTCTCTTGATGTAGTATTCCAAGTTTGCGCAGAGATTTCAATTTTTGCAACAGGAACCATTACTTTATGTAAATTATATGCAGCTTGTAAAGTAGCTAATCCAGGATTAACAACTTCTTGTCTATCCATAATACCTGATGGGTATCCGCTAATAAATGTTGCCAATTTCGCATCATAATCTGTAACTGTCATTGGGTCGTTTTCCCCATTATGTACTCCAATACCAACCCAAGTTCCGTCAGTAATATCATGTGCCATTGTGTTAAGACCTACAAGACCTCTAACACAAAATCCACACCAAGTACCAGTTCCTTCTTCGTAAACAACTGCTTTTGGAAATACCTCATTAACAATTAATATTTGTTTAGATAAAACATTATCAGTTGGATTTTCATCAACATTTCCGTTAGGATTAGATATTGTTACTTCAATAGTATGTTGTCCTGTTGTAGAAGCCCAAGCTACGTTATGAGTAAAATCATAAGTTGCACCAGAAGCTATATCAATACCAGTTACATTATAAGTTGCTACAGCTGCACCACCATCTATTGTATATGTAACATCAAAAGATGTTAAATTTGACATATTCGCAATATTCATTACTGTTCCTGTAATATCAACATTACCTACACCAGTAGAAACAGGAGTGTTAATAGATACTAAATTAACATCATTATTTATTTCAACAAAATTGTTAAACTGAGGTCTAAGATAAAATGTGTAAGGGAAACTTGCAACACCTAAATCATACCAAGTTCCACCACTTAATGCCCATGATGTTTTCTCGATAAATGGAGTAGAAGTATATTTTAAATTTAGATAATGAGCACCTTCAACACAACCAATAAAATATTTACCTGGGTCTAAAACAACTTGTCCTATAATAATTGCTTCATAATTATCAGAACCATCATTAATAACAGCTACTGTTCTTCCAACTTCTGTTGTTGGAGTACCTGTAGTATCAACATTTCTAATTATTACAGCAACTTGGTCACCAGCAGTACCTGCCATTCTCCATTTTACTGAAGTTATAGTATCTTTTGAACTAACTATAAAGATATTTCCTAATTCGCCACCTTCTGAGCCAACATTAAAATTACCAATTGTATCACCATTATCTCTTACTAATTCAGGACCTCCAAAATGAATAGATGCACTTGCAGTATTATTAGAAGGGTCAAAATCATTAGCATAGTTAGCATTGTAATCAAAGGTAAAATCACCTTCTGTTGGTGTAAAATTATCAAATGTAAAATCTTCGCTTGAAACAAATGCTGCCATAGGAACTGTAATAGCTTGGCTATTTGAGTAACCACCAGTGATAGTTAATTCGTAATTTGTTGCATCTGTTAATTCAAGACCAACATTAGAAACTGTTCCTGTTGGAGCAAAAGCAATTGCTTGATCCATAGGCTGTGCATAATATTCACTAACATAACCTGTTGCTTTTGCAACTAAATCAGGAGCGGTAACATCATTTATTACAACATCATCAAATACTGCACCATTATTCCATGTAGTTTCATCACTGTAATGAAATGCAAATCTAAAATTTGCTTCTCCAACAACTGAAGATAAATCAATTATGTGAGCTTCCCACTCTGTATTAGGAGTAAGAGTTTCTAAATCAGTCCAAGTTGTTCCTCCATCAGTACTAATTTTAATAGTTGTAATACCTTGACTTTGGTACTGAGTGAAATGATATTCAAATTTTAATGTAGGAGAGGTTGCTGATGATAAATCAATAACAGGTGACTTCAACCACATATCGTTACCATCTCCATTTTGTCCTTGAGCATCATCATTAACACCACAATACTTTGTGTGAGGTGGAATTGTCCAATACGTAGAACTAAGATTATCTCCAAATGACCAATCATATCCACCTGATTGTTCCCAACCTGTTGGAATTGCACCACTTTCAAAATCTTCTGAGAATACAGAAGCGGTTGTCGCTTTCGAAGAGCTATGCTTTTGTGTTTTATAACCGATAGTTTTGTATTTCAAATTACCATTGGTTAATGGTCCAGGGTTAAAAACCTGACCAAACATTACTGTACTCATAAAAAATACAGTAATCATTGTTAAGTAAAACTTTTTCATTATTAAAAAATTTAGTTAAAAAAATATTATCTATTTCAAGACGCTAAATTAGAAAAAATAGTTGCAAAAGACAAGTTTATAAGCAAAAAAAAATAAGTAAATGGATACCTTAATGCTTAAAAGGTTTACAATCTATTTTTTTTGAATATATTCCTCAAATTTTTTATCAAACCAAACATTATGATTTCCTAAACTATCTTTATATATAATATAAGCCGAGAGGGTGCTGTCTTGTTCTACAATTTGTTTTGCTTTTTCTAAACCAACAACCATAAACGAAGTAGCATAGGCATCGGCAATCATACATTTTTTGTTTAGCACAGAAACACTAAGCACCTCGTTTATTGCAGGGTAGCCTGTTTTGGGGTTTATTGTATGAGCTATTATTTTATCTCCACGTTTGTAAAATTGTCTATAATTTCCAGATGTTGCTATTGCTATATTTTTTAGTTTTATTACATCTTGTAAATTACGCTCTTGTGCCATCGGGTCAAAAATTGGTTTATCAATGCCAACTTTCCAAATTATATTTTTTTTGTTTTTCCCATTTGCACGAACTTCGCCACCAATATCAACTAAATAATTTTTTATCCCTAAACTTTGCAGATAATAACAAACAAAATCTACCGAATATCCTTTAGCAATTGCACTGCCATCAAGTTTTATTCCTGCAATTTTTTTTACAATTTTATTTTTTACAATTTTAATTTTATCGAAACCTACAAACTGCATTAAACTGTCTATAACCAAACTATCTACATGAATAGAATCGGTGTAACCAAAACCCCAAGCATTTACAACAGGGGCAACAGTCATATCAAAAGCTCCATTTGTTTTTTTGTAAACTTTTTTGCCTTCATTAAACACAATTGTAAATAAACTATCGAGTTCTACATTTTGTTCATCTCTGTTTATTTTTGAAATTATTGAGTTTTCGATATAGGTAGAAAGCGACTGATTTACAGTATCTAAAACTAAAAGCAAGCTATCTTCTATATCCTTAGTAAACTGATATTGAATATTATAATATGTGCCATGAATTTCGCCAAAGTTTGCAAAATAATGTTTTTTAATTGGTTTTTCTGCAGTGTTATCACAAGCCGAAAAACTAAATAACAGAACAATAAAAACCGAAATATTAAATTTATTTATTAGTTTCATTTAGCAAAGTTTTTTTAATTTTTTTGAGATGAACTGTAAAAATAACAGAAGTAAAAGGGGGAATTATCCCTGTTGATGAGCCTTTGCTGCCAAAAGCAAAATATGATGGCATAATAAAGGTAGATTTTTCGTTTTCTTGCATTGTGCTAAGTGCAATTTCAAGTCCTTTAATTACTTGCCATTGATTGCCATAAATAAACTGAAATGGAGCATTTCGGTCGATAGTAGAATCAAACTTTTTGCCATTTAAAAATTTGCCTTCGTAATCAACAATAATTGTATCGCCTTTTTCAATTGTTTTGCCATTTCCTTTTTGTTCCAAAATTTTATATAAACCATTTTTTGCAGGGTCAACCGATGTGTTTTCTGTTTCTAAATAGTGTTTTAATTTAACTTGCTCGTATTCTTCAAAATCTTTTATCCAAGCCAAAAATTCTTGTTTTTCTTTTTCGTATTCTTCTTTTGTCATTATATCAATTAGCTTGATGGCAACAATCATATCTTCATTGTTTTTTAAGAATGAAGGTAGTTTGGTGTGTAATGTTTTTACAAAAAAATCGTTTGCTGAGATAATAAAATCGGCACTATCGCCTTTCGAAAGCATTAAAAAACAGTCTTCTATTCCTCCGTTAAAATCTGATGGAGTTATTTGAAATTTTCTTTTACCCTCGAAAAAAATGCTGTCTTTTGTGGTTTTATAGGTTATATCTGCAAAAATATAATCGCTATATTTTGCATTTTTATTTTTTTCTCCAATTACATAATATTTGTAATAAATTCCTTGCTCAGATTTTTTGTAATTTGGATATTTATTTTCGCAAGAAGAAAAAAAGATACTTATTAATGCAACACTTAATATTTTAATTATTTTCATCATTGATAAAACTAATTATTTATTTAGCGAAAGTAGTTCTACATCGTAATAGATAATCGACATAGGTGGTATTTTATCCTCATCGCCAATTAAACCATGAGCCAAATATGGAGGAAAAAGAAAACGTGCTTTATCGCCAACTCGCATTTTTAAAATACCGTATTGCAAACCTGTTACCACCCCGCCATGATTTATTAAAAATGTTTGACTACCCAAAGAATCGGAACTATAACAAACTGTTCCGTCAAGCAATTGTATATTATAATTTATAGTAGCTAACAAGCCATCTACGGCAGTATCGCCTGTGCCGTGTTCGTATATTTCGTATAAAAAACCTGTAGAATCTGCAATCATATTCCAAGCATGATTTCGTGAAAATCCTATCATTTTATCCATATCTTTTCTGATTAGAATTTTATTTACGTCTTGCATTGTTTGTTCATATTCCTTTTTATCTTTAGGGATATTTTTTTTTGTATTAGTTTTGCAAGTTGTAAAATTAACCGACAGAATCAATAAAAAAATAACATTTATTTTCATCATAAAATACATTTTTTTATATTGTTGATGTATTAAGAATTGCCTTATATTCTGATAAAGCTTCTTTAAATTTTTTGATGGTTTCGTCCATACTTAATTTACAAAATCCTCCTGCAGCATTTTTATGTCCGCCACCGTTAAAATATTTTTTTGCAATTTCGTTTGCCGGAAAACTACCTGTTGAACGAAAAGATATTTTAATTCTATCTTTTTTTTCCATAAAAAACACTGAAAACACAATGCCTTTAATGCCAAGTGGCACATTTACAAAACCCTCGCTATCGCCATGTTGAAATTTGTATTCTTCCATTTCTTTTTGCGAAAGGCACATAAATGCTGTTGAAAAATCGGGCAAATAAGTTAAATTTTTATTCAGCATTAAACCTAATAATTGCGTTCTTTCGAACGAAAAATTATTATAAACTTTGTTGTATATTTCGTCTTTATTAACTCCTGTTTTTAATAAAACCGATAAAACTTCGTAGGTTTCGGGTCTTGATGAATTGTGGTTGAAAGAACCTGTATCGGTAATTATTCCTGTTAGCAAACACGATGCAATATCTTTATCAATAAGTGTAGAAAATTTAGTTTCCATAAAAAATCTGCCTACTAATTCCGATGTAGAGCTTACTCTTGTATCAGTAATTTTTAAATCAGGAAATCCCTCTGTATCGGGGTGGTGGTCGAAAAGAATTTTTGTTTTATCTTCAAAAAGTTTATCGTTAAATTCTTCTATTCTGCTTAGCTGAGCAAAATCTACAAATATTACTACATCGGCATCTTCAATAATTGATTTAGCTTTATATTTATTTTTAAACCAAACAACAACACTTTCGTTTTTTGGTAACCAATGCAAAAATTCGGGGTAATCGTTTGGGGTAACAACATTTGAGTGTTTTCCTATTTTATCTAACAAAACTTTAAATGCTAAAGCAGACCCCATTGCATCGCCATCGGGGTTGTGATGTGGAATGATAACAAATTTATTATTTTGCTCTATTGCTTTAATTACCTGACTGTAAACCTCTTCTATTTTCAATATTTGTAATTTAATTTAAAAAATTCTTTTTATTATTTTACTTTATAGTTAAACAGAAATTCGTTATCTGCACCTACTATAAGGTTAAATTCTGCTTTTAATCCTTCGAACCTAGCTATACTAAAACCTGTTTGCCCTTTTAAAGGAAAACCTTGATATAATGTTGCATCGCTATTTATTAAATAAATTTCTTCATCAGATTTTAATACAATTCCTAATTTTTTAACATTTTCGGGGAATTGATAATATGATGGTTTTTCTGAAATATCAGAATTAAAGTTGTATTCTAAAATAACTTCTTTTTTGTAATTATATGCAATTAATTTTGTTTTATCGGCAAAAATATAATCTCTTCTGTAATCTCCATCAATATCTTTAAACAAGAAAAAATGTTTTGCACTAAATTCATTAAATTTAAATGTTTTAACAGTTCCATCAAAATATATAAATTTAATTTGACCTTTGCTATCGGTTGTTATTAAACGGTCTTTATGAAGTTCTGTTTTTTTATCGAGCACAAAATTATTATTCTTAGATTTATTATAATAATCTTTTACAACTACTCTTGTTTTGCCTTTTCTGTCGAGAATATAGGTTTTTAGGCTATCGGCAAAAATAATATAATCTTTTGTTTCAACTCTAAAGTGTTGAGGTGTAGTTTTAACAATATTATCTGTTTTGTCAAATTCCCAACCGTCTAAAATATTTCCTTCTACACTATAAAGTTGTACTTTTTTATTCAAATCTGGTATTAATATTCTGTAATTTCTGTTTTTTTCATAATCGAATAAGGCAAGTCCGCAAGAAGCCCCATTATTTATGTTTATTGGGTATCGCTCAACATAGTTTCCATTGCGATCTATTAAATGAATTTTTGATTTTGTATTAAATAAATATTGTAATTTTTTATTTTTATAATAATCTATTTGATGAATTTTACCTAATATTTTTTCTCCAATATTTTTTTTCCAAAGAATTCTGCCGGCATCATTTATTAAATAAATATTGTTTCTTTGGTCTTGTACAAAGATTTCGTTTTTATTATTTTTATGATTTACTACTACCTTTGGTTTAAATGCGAGTGCTGTGTCTATTTTGCTTTCCCAAACTGTTCTTGGTTTGTCTTTAGAGATAGGATTATAGTTAATATACACTGTATTATATAATAAGTCTTTTTCAATCTCCGATTGATATATTAGCGATTTAAATTTACTTATTAACTCTTTGTTTTCTTCAATTTTTTTAATGTAATTGGCATTAAAATATGTTGCAGCATAGTCTGTAAATGCAGGTATATCAACATAAAGATTAAAATTAGCCGAAGAAGATACTCTATCTTTTATTTTATTATATTTAATATTATTATCTAGTGTTTTTTGTAATACGTTATCGTAAATAACACTAGATAACGATTTTACAGAGTTTCCAAACACCAAATAATTATCAATATAAGTAAAATATTCTCCTGAAATATTTGCAAAAATATCGCCAAAAATAATACTAGGTACATTTATAGGCAAACTGTATATTGTTTGAGATGTTTCATCATCAATTTTATATTCTGTTTCTAAGCTTTTTGTTTCCACTCCTTTAATTCCGGCATAGGCATCAAGCAATATATTTAGTTTGTCTTTAGCCATGCTCTTACTAAGGGTTTTTATTGCTACAAAGGCATTTTGATTATAGTCAAGTTTGTTTATATCGGTATAAAAAACAACAATTTCATCGTCTAAAAACGAGTAAAACTCTTTTTGTAAATCGTAATTATATTTTGTGTTTATTTCGTTTAATTTTTTGTCGTGTTGTTCTAGTAACTTATTATATTCCAAATATTTCCTGTAAGCTTTTTTGTATTTATCTTTATCGCTGATACCATAAAGTAAAAACATTGATGTGTTTGCAGGTAAAATTTCTTCAATATCAAACGAAACAGGGTTTTGTCCTTTAAAGATATTCATATAATTATTTAAGGAATCGCTTAAATAAGAAAATCCGTTTAATAAAATTTCGTTTTCTTTTATATAAAAATCTAGTTCTGTTTGGTCGGTAAACGACGAATACTTAGTTATTTTTGCTAATAAATCTTTAGATAAAACAGGATTTAGTAAATTTGAAATAGAATTTACATTTAAATAAAGATTTGCATCAACATTTGCTCCTGCAGTTAAAGCAATTTTTTTATACACAGGGTTATCAAGCACAGAAACATTAGCGTTAATTTGTCTTATAGCTTTTTCTATAAGCAACTTAGATTTTGATATTATTATTACGCCATTTAATATTGAGAATGAATATTTTTTTTCATTTTTTAAGCTGTAGATTTTATGTTTATCGTAGTCGCTAACCAATAAATCGGCATTTTTAATAAAAAATGTTTTTTTTATTAAATTAATATTTGCGTTTAATTTATTTTTAATTACAAAAAGGAAGTTTACATCATTTTTACCCGATTTATGTGCTGAAATAAGTAATGATTTTTTAAAATAATTATTTCTTAAATCGTCATCTTTATTAAAAATAGAATCTAACGTAACTAATTCGGTTTTAATATTCTTAAATATTTTTAGTTTACTAAGTTCGTGCCAATAAACCGATTTATTATTAATATTTGTTGAAAAATCGTTTAAATTATTTATCTCAAAAATTAATGATGCGTCAGTGGGTATAGCGTTTATTGACGAAGATAAAACTTTTTCTTTTTTATTAAGCACAAAATAACCGGCAATACCAATTCCAATAATTGCAACTAAAATAACTATACTAATTAAAACTTTCTTCATTTTTTTTTACTAATTAGTTTCTACTAATTCTATTTCAAATAATTTATTCCAGCGTTTACCTGTAATATATAATTTTTTATTTAAAGGATTATATGCTATTCCATTCAACACATTATCGTTTTCGTTTATATATTTTTCAGGAATAATATTGGTTAAATCTATATTCCCTTCAACCTTTCCTGTTTCGGGGTTTATTATCACAATATTGTGCGATAAATATACATTTGCATAAATTTTACCATTAATATTTTCTAGTTCGTTTAGGTTTACAATTGCTTTTTTGTTATCGAAAACCTCTATTTGCTTTATTACCGAAAATGTGTTTGGTTCAACAATATAGAGTTTATGCGAGCCATCGCTCATAATTAAATTATCGCCATAGTTTGTAATACCCCACCCTTCGGTGTCGTAGGTAAAAGATTTTTTTAAGCTAAGGTCTTTTTTGTTAACGACATAAGCTGTTCTCGATTTCCAAGTTATTTGAATAAATTCATTGTCAAATGCAACTATTCCTTCGCCAAATACTTTTGCAGGAAGTATATGTTCGTCTAAAATTTTTCCTGTTTCAAGTTCTGTCTTTTTTAATGCTGATTCGCCCCATTGTCCGGTGCTTTCGTAAAGCTGTCCATTGTCAAACAATAAACCTTGTGTGTACGATTTTGTGGAGTGCGGATAAGTATTTATAATTTTTGCGTTATACTGAATTGGAGCAATATCAGATTTAAAAAATAAGCTAACATCGGTTCTGTTTCTTTCGCCTCTATACCACGATTCTATACCAAAAATATGTTTTCCTGTAATTAAATTTGATGTTGTAAACAAAAAAGCATTTTCATTTGCATCAAATGTGTTTATTTTATCGGCATCTAAAAACAAAACTACAGAATCTAATTTTATAGTGTCGGCATTTTGGGTTTTTAAAAGAATTGTATCGCCAATTGTGTATTCACTTCCGTTTGATGGTGATATTATTTTTTTGCCTGAAAACACAGGGGTTTGCACAATATTATTATCATTGCATTTTGGAATATCGCCTTCGTTATTTCCACAGGAAAATAATACTATCGAAAATAATCCTAATAAGAAATATTTAATTACTTTTCTTTTAAATCCCATTCGAAGCCGTCTTTTTTATCTTTAATTTCAAACCCTAAGTTTGTTAAATTATCTCTTATTTTATCTGATAATGCAAAATCTTTATTTGCTTTTGCTTCTAATCTTAAATTAAGAACCATATCTACAAGTTCATCAAATACCGAATTGTTATTAGCTGATGATTTGTCTTGTTTCAGTCCTAAAATTGTAAAAACAACATTATTATAAAATTGTTTAAGAGTTTCAATATCTTTTGCATTAAGTTTTTCTGTGTTAGAATAAACAGAATTTATAATTTTTGCTCCATCAAAAAGTTTTGATATTGCAATAGGTGTGTTTAAATCGTCGTTTATTGCATCAAAACAAGCGTTTATCATTGGTTTAATTTCAACTGTAGATTTATCTGAAACAGGCAATTTGTTAATTGTTTCTACTGCTTTTAGTAATCTTTCTAAACCTTTTTCGGCAGCTTGCAGTGCTTCGTTAGAAAAATCTACTGTGCTTCTGTAGTGTGCCTGAAGAATAAAAAAACGAATTGTCA
>Ga0256845_1001118_pt1 | contig 22478 bp, 24 predicted proteins | sample RiftiametaG_FD_189101 | JGI IMG/M metagenome (GOLD analysis project Ga0256845, IMG submission 189101) | Tube worm associated microbial communities from hydrothermal vent at the East Pacific Rise, Pacific Ocean - Riftia | ecosystem: Host-associated > Annelida > Integument > Unclassified ... | reverse complement strand
TTTAAAATTGGATTACAGAGGTGCAACGAGAATTTTTTACAGAGATAGATTGCAGCACTCAAGCCCAAATGCGGGCCACCCTGAGGCTGTTGTGGCAGGAGCACTCGGTGTGAGACTCGGGGGACCATCTATCTATTTTGGTAAAATTGTAGAGAAACCTTTTATGGGAGAAAATTTGCAAAAGATATCTCCTGAAGATATATTGAAAACACATCATCTCGCAATTGTCGGTGCATTGATCTTTTTTATGTTTATGATTTGTCTATATGGTGCTGCTAATATGTTTTAAAAAATCTTTTATTTGTCTGTGGTTAACGCCTTTTCACCTTTCTCCAAATTTATTCTGACCTTACATAGTTGTAATGAAACTACATACCTTTTATCGAATTCTTCTTCCAGTGTTACTATTCTACTTTGGCACTGTGTTACATGTTTCGGCGGCTCAAAACAATGAACATGAAGCCAGGAATCAACAATTGGAATTCCAGAATATTTTACCGGTTGACCAGGACATCCTTAATTCTTTGGATTCCGACCAACTCAAATGGTATCAAAGATTTAATGAAGGCGTATTGTTTTTTGACGGTTGGCAGGATATATCCCAATCTATTATAAGCCAGTATCCAATAGAGAAACAAAAGGAAGTCAGACGCTTTATCCAGCGTATGGGCATTATTATTGGAACTGAATGGTCGAAAGATAATGCTGTTAGAAAAATTGATACCGACCAACTCGACAGCTGGGGCGACAGATTGAAAGAAGCTGCCCACAAAGATAATGGCCATCTTACTCTTGTTCTTGCCCAAATAGGTGATGAGGTAAAAACACTTTTACGGAATTAACTACACAATCAAATTATCATATTCAGGAGATTTTCAGTATGGAACGAACTTTCGCAATAATAAAACCGAACGCATTCGCAGATGGCAACAGTGGAAAAATAATTAGTCGTATTTATGAAGAAGGTTTTAAAATTGTCGGCTTAAAGAAACTTTTTTTAAGCCAGGTTGAAGCAGAGGGTTTTTACTACGTCCACAAAGAGAGACCATTTTTCGGAGAACTCACAGAATTTATGTCAAGTGGACCATGTATCGTCATGGTACTTGAAGCAGAGAATGCAATTAAAAAATGGAGAGATCTTATGGGAGCAACAAACCCCGCTGATGCAGAGGAAGGTACCCTGCGTCGCGAATTTGGTGCTTCTCTTGGTGAAAATGCGACCCATGGGTCGGATGCCCCTGAAACGGCAGCATTCGAGATTGGTTATTTTTTCTCAGGTCTGGAATTACTCTAACATCATTTTACGGTGCGTCTTGTATGAGTTTTGACTCATACAAGACGCACACTGCTAATGTGCTAATATAAACAAGCTGCAAGTAAGTACCTTGGAGATATTCACTTATTTTTTACGGATTTAGCGGAGTAACAGACTAATATCCCTCAATCTTTCCTAAGTGCATTCACCGTACAATCTATCTGTCCTTCGTGTAATAATATATTAATTTTGTCACCGGCAAACGTGTCAGTTGCCTTTGATATCACACGATAATTCCTACCTGATTGTTCAATTTTTCTGACAATAGAATAGCCTCTGGCAAGCGTTGCAAGTGGACTTACTCCGTTTAAAAGGTTTGCATGTCCCGCAAGTTCGGCCTGCCGGGATGCAAGAATATTTTCAATACTTTGTTTGAGTTGCCGTGTTAAAAAATGCAGGCGATTTTCCTGTAATTTTATTCGTGACAAAGGTGCCTTTGACTCAAGATTTTGGCACAACTGGAACACAGTTTTACCTTTACCTGCCAATTGTTTTTCCATCACTCGACAGAGCATTGACTCACTCATGGACAATCTGAAATAAGAGCTGCTAAGAATTGTTTTCAGGCTACCAAGTGATTTTATTCTGTGGTCTAACTCCTGCTCTGAAATATTTATCTGCTGGCGAATGCGATTAACCAGACTTGTTCTCAGCACAGACACACGTTTTCTCAACTGATTATTATCAGGAATTATTTTCTCTGCAACACCAGTGGGGGTAGGGCATCGAAAATCTGCACAAAAATCGGCTATTGTAAAATCTATTTCATGCCCTAAACCTGTTACGATTGGTATCTTGGACATAAAAATTGCCTGGGCAACCTCTTCTTCATTAAAAGCCCAGAGATCTTCAAGAGATCCACCCCCACGGCAAAGAACAATTACATCAACTCCGGCAATTGTATGAGCTTTTGTAATAGCCCCAGCAATTTCTGCCGCAGCTGTTTTTCCTTGAACCCTTACAGGAATAATCTGAAGATACATATGGGAACTTCTGTTTTTAACAATCTTTAGAAAATCATGGATCGCAGCCCCTGTTGCTGAGGAAATAATAACGATTTTTTCAGGGAATAACGGGATAGCTTTTTTTTGAGATTCGCCAAAATACCCTTTGTCCGACAGTTTTTGTTTTAATTTTTCATATTGAATCTGAAGTTTTCCCGTGCCGAACAACTCCACCGTATCAACTATAATCTGGTAATCACCCCTTGGTTCATATACAGTAATTCGCCCAAAACATATAACCTGTTGGCCATCTTTCAAAGAAAGGTTGAGATATCTTTTTTGTTGTTTAAACAATACGCATCTAATTTGAGAGCTGCCGTCTTTTAAAGTAAAGTAGGAATGGCCCGAATATGGTGTCTTAAGGTTGGAAATTTCTCCGCTGATACGGATAAAACGATATTCGTTTTCAAGAATTGTTTTTATTGATCGAGTCAGTTGAGTGACGGTGAGAATAGTTTGACTTGCAAAAGATGGCATATAATTTCAGATAATGAAGGTGTAGAGTGAATATTCTCGATGTTTACGCATAGACAGACATACCGCTATATATTATATTGGTCAACTTGTGTTCTCTCTTTTAATATAACAATATGACAAAAAATGACGAGGAGGAAATCGCATGTCCCACGAGAGTGCGTATAATAAGCGGCTGACAGCAGAAACCAAAATGGACAAAGTTGAAGGTGTGCTCGACCATTTAAATCTACCCCCAAAGGTAATTGAATTTATCCGTGCAAACAATAGAGTTTTACTTGCTGCAGTTATAGCTTTGGTCGCCGTAGTGGTATTCTGGTCATTTTATGGATCTTATCGTGATCGCGTTCGTGAAGAAGCGGCTTCCGCATTATCCCAGGCAATGTTGCAGGAGGCATCGCTACGCTCTGACGCACTTTCCAAGGTGACTGAGCAGTATGGATCGACGACATCAGGTTTATGGGCCAAAGTAGAGCTTGCTCATCTTGATATGCAAAAAAATGATTACGAACAGGCTGCAGTAAAGTATGGAGCACTGCTTTCATCACTTGGTTCCAAAGACCCATTGTACCCTTTGGTTCTTTTTGGACTGGCTCAGGCCTTTGAGGCAAGTGAAAAATATCTGGATGCTGGTAGAAACTACGATTTACTTAAAGAAATTGATGGATATAAGCATATTGGCTATATGAGTTTAGGACGACTTGAAGAAGCACAACACAATGATGATAAAGCAATTGCTATTTATAATAACTTTATCCTTAGTGCAGGTGACGATCCTTCATTTGCGCAATCGCGTACTGAAGTTACATCAAGAATTGCAATATTGAAGGCTAAACAGTGAAAATTGTTCCTTCGTTATCCGATATTTCCCAGCTGACATCTTCATGGAAGAAACAGGGGGAAATTATTTCCCTCGTGCCAACTATGGGTTGTCTGCATGAAGGACATCTGTCTCTTATGCGCAAAGCAAAAGACATGGGTGATAAAGTTATCGTTTCCATTTTTGTCAATCCTCTGCAATTTGGACCAGGTGAAGATCTTGCGTCATATCCTCGTCAATTTGTCATAGATTGTGAATTAGCAGAAAATGAAGGGGTTGATGCGATTTTTTGCCCTGAGAACAAACATATGTACGGAGATTCATTCCAGACTACTATTACAGTTTCAAAACTCTCTCAGGGAATGTGTGGCAAAGACAGACCCGGTCATTTTAATGGTGTGTCGACCGTAGTTACAAAATTGTTCAACCTGACTCGTGCTGACAGTGCGGTATTTGGTCAAAAGGATTTCCAGCAATTAGCCATAATTCGTCAATTGGTTAAAGATCTTAATTTCCCCATTCGGATTATTGGTAGTCCAATAATCCGTGAGGACGATGGGTTGGCAATGAGTTCCAGAAATAAATATTTACACGGTGATTCCCGGCGACAGGCACTTTGTCTGTATAACTCAATTATCGCTGCCCGTAAGCTGGTAGCTAAAGGCAGGGATAAAGTTCTGGCTCAAACGGTTATCAATCAGACTAAAGAGATTATTGCCAGAGCCGGAGCAGCTCTTGAATATGCAGTTTTAAAAGACGAGTCTACATTACTCGATGATGTCGTTGTTTCTAATGACTCCATACTTGTTCTTGCAGCCAAAATTGACGGTACGGTTCGGCTCATTGATAATGGTAGACTCTTTCCAGATTATAATGAGATAGAGAAGGGGAACTGAAAATGCCAGGATTTGAAATTTTCGGAAAGGAAGAAAAAAAAGAAATTGCTGATGTACTTGATACAGGTGTACTATTTCGTTATGAGTTTAACGAACAACGCAAAGGTATATTTAAAGTCAGGGAATTTGAGGAACAATTCTCTCAATACTGTGGCTCCCGGTTTGGCCAAGCAGTAACTTCAGGTACCGCAGCTCTAAAGGTTGCTCTTACAGCTTTAGGAGTAGGTCCCGGTGATGAAGTTATAACTCAGGGCTTCACCTTTGTCGCCACCTGGGAAGCAATTTTGGAGGTTGGGGCAATTCCTGTATTTACAGAAATTGATGCTACCCTTAACATGGATCCTGCGGATCTGGAAAAGAAAATTACTGCAAAAACAAAGTGTATTATTCCGGTCCATATGCTTGGCGCTGCAGCTAATATTCGACAAATTGTAGATATTGCAACCAAACATGATATCAGTGTACTTGAAGATACTGCTCAGGCTGCAGGGTGTCGAATCAAGGGGAAACATCTTGGTACATTTGGTGATTGTGGCACATTTTCCTTTGATTCAGTAAAAACCATGACAACCGGTGAGGGAGGCATGATTATTACTGACAATGAGGATTTATGGCGTTCAATGTCTGAATATCACGACCATGGTCATGATCATAAAGTAAATCCCGGAACAAGGGGTGGAGAAGGAAGGCGATTTATCGGTTTTAATTATCGAATGATGGAATTGCAGGGAGCAATTGGGATTGCGCAACTGGTAAAATTGGATTTCATGGTATCCGAACAACAAAAAAATAAGCGCAAGCTCAAGGAAGCCACAGCCAGGATTCCCGGTGTGAAATTCCGTGAAATTATAGATGAAGATGGTGACTCAGCTACATTCTTTGCATTTACCCTTGAGGATGCAGAACATTGTAAACGAATAAATGAATGTTTAAAAAGTGAAGGGCAGGGTGCAATAAATTTTTCAGAAAACAGCTGGCATTTTTTCCCGAAATGGGAACATCTGCTCGAGGGGAAAACACTCACTTCCAGTGGGTATCCATTTTTAGAGCCGGGGGGGAGAAAAAGAATCGTCTATGACCCGGAGGCACTGCCTCAATCCTCAGATCTGTTGGAACGAACGCTTATTTATCCTGTTTCTATAAAAATGAATGAAGACAAAATAAACGCAATGCGCAAAGCTCTTCAGTTGTCCAGTAAGGTATAACACCATTATTTATAAAATTTATGTGACCCATACTGATTCAAAAAAGTATACTGAGTCGTCCAGTAAGGGGTGACACTATCAAGATGATAATGTGTTGCCCCTTTCGTAAAATCCTTGGTTTGTAGAGCAATATAAACAGAGCGTAAACATTCCAGAAATGCTTTAGGGTCTTCTGGAAAATAAGAAGACTTCTGCAAAGTCCAACTGAACTGATACGGTTGCTGTACAATATCTTTAACAGGTTTATGTTCTTCATTGGCACGATTTAACGTGACAAACGCCACTGCTATCTGGCCGATTTGAGGTTCGGAGCGGGCTTCATGATAAACATTTAACGTGAGCCATAGTAATCCTTCAAGTAATGTCATTAAGCGTTCTCCCGTTCACCCGCAATAAATAGTACAATGTTTTCTACGCCCCATTTTTAGCCATAATAGAGTCTGGTGTGGTTCTTATTCAATACTGAACAGTTACAAATACTCTTTATGTATCAGGATACATCCACGTGTTAAAGTATATATCATTTGGATCAGTAGTCAATATCCCTTCTAATATTGGAATAGTTTGATCCAGATTAATTTGTGCTATTTTGTTACAACGTAATATCAGTTAGTTATGATTAATTTGTCTTATTGTACTCGCTAACAAGAAAGCTAAATATCTGCATTATTTTTTATCTTTTTAACAAAAAAATCCGTATGTCATGACAACAGACAAAAGCAGTTTAAAAAGAAAAAACTACGGAGAGTAAGATCGTATTTTATAATATATTAATCACACGGAAGGAACAGGAGAAAGAGAAGGATCATTGAAAAATGGCATTAAAAGAGCATCACTTGCGGCTTTTGATTTTGCTGCAAACATATCGAGAACAGAATGAGATCCATTTCGTTTCATTTCGATGAATTCCCAACACTGGGGCGAATCAGCAATTGCTTTCATAAGACCCAAATGTTGTGCATGGCCAACTTTATACGCATTTACATGACCGAAAACAGGACAACCCAACAGGGCAAGGTCTCCTACGAGATCAAGTACCTTATGTCGTATAAACTCATCTTTATATCGTAAACCGTCTTCATTTAATACAGATTTACGATTCCAATGAATGGCAATCACATTAGCAAGAGACCCGCCGAGCGCCAAACCATTAGCCCAGAGTTCCTCAACTTGTTCAACATAACCAAATGTTCTGGCACGAGCGAGTTCGTCACCAAAACCTCCCATCGAAAGGTCAAAAGTATATCTTTGGGTATCAATTAACGTATCATCAAAACAAATCTCTCCGGTAACTTTGAAACCTTCATAAGGGGAAATAGTTATCAACTTATCTCTATCGGAGTAAGAGATGGTTTTGGTAATTTTCAAAACTTTTTTCAAACCTTGTTGCCGCTTCTTCCCACCATCTTTTAATAATTGGAAGAATGGATCAGCGCTACCATCCATAATTGGTACTTCAGAAGCGTCTAATTCAACATCGGCATTATCAATACCAAATCCATTAAGGGCTGCGAGCAAATGCTCTGTTGTCGAAATACGAAAATGATCATTACCAATAGTTGTAGCAAGATGGGTATCAACTACTTTATCCATATGCGCCTGAACATGAGCACTGCTAGGCATGTCGCTACGAAAAAAACGAATCCCTTTGTTTACGGCAGCAGGCTTTATAGTAAGATTAACAGTTCGTCCTGAGTGCAGGCCAACGCCACAACAATTCACTTGCTTTCTTAATGTATATTGAAATGGATCGATTGGCATAGTCATAACATGTCCTGAGGCAAATATTTAAGTTACTCGTTGTATGCAATGTTTGTGCCTAGGGAGACGATTTTGCTTTTATAAGAAATAATCACAATATACCGGTAACATGAATAAAGAATAAAAAGAAAGGAACATCGCTGAAGGTGTGTGACAAATAACACGAAGTGTGGGAAAATGTTGTTTAGACACACTTCGATGTGATCAAAAATCTGTAAGATTGTATGGTTGATACCCGTAAGATTTTAAGAGTCTGTCAACCATAAAATCTTATCGTTAACACAATTTCCGGGTATAATAATATCAAGGTGTTACGTGTGTTAACCATATCAGTGCCTTACTCCATGAAACCTGTAAAGAAAGACAAGAAAATAAGGGTAATGTTCAACTTGACGGGTTCATAACAGAAACAAGGCACTTACTTGCAGCTTGTCTGCGTTAGAGACAGTTGATTACAAAGTCATCAAATTTATCATCCACCCGGTGCCTGATTGTAAAAACAAGAAGTGGGAGTTCAGTATGAAAATCTTTAAGTTTTACAAAGTCTTTTTCCGTTGTGATAAGAACTTTCGCACCAGATTTTCTGGCTCTCTCGTAAAGGCTTGTGACCAAAGATTGTGTATAATAGATGTGATCTTTCAGTGATTCAAATCCACTAATTTTCAGACCATGCTCCCTAAGAGAGTTTTTAAAACGTAAAGGATTGGCTATCCCGCAAAAAGCATAGTGATCAATCTCTTTTTTAGCAGAAATTTCTTCCCCTTCACTGTTCCACAACTGGTAGCTATAGTGTTCCGCAAAAAAAACCGGCTTATGCGGAAATTTTTCTTTTAATAGGTTCTGAAATTTGATTGCGCTTGATTTGTTATCATCCCTTATTCCTGTGATTAAAAACACATGACATCTCTTCAGGGCACAGACTGGCTCTCTGAGGTCACCGCCAGGGAAAACACGACTGTTCCCAGCAAGAGCTGTAGCATCAAAAAGAATTATATCAAGGTTTCTCTGTACTGCAAGATGTTGAAAACCATCGTCAAGTAGCAAAACATTTGTATTAAAGTTGTTTATTGCGAAATCGCAGGGCAGGTGACGTCGGGTTCCCGTTAATACTGGTATGTTTTTTAGTGTCCGGGCAAGCATATAAGGCTCATCTCCTGCATCAGTTGGAGTGAGGCATACTTTCGTCCCGTCTGAAACGACGTTCACTTTTTGCTTAGACTTACCGCCATATCCTCTGCTTATAACGGCAGGGCAATATCCATTCTTCTTGAGAAGTTCTGAAAGGTGCCGAACTATTGGAGTCTTGCCTGTTCCACCCATTACGAGATTCCCAACAGAAATCACTGGCACAGGAAAATCATAGCTTTTAAATATTTTTTTTTTGTAAAGCATCTCGCGAATTCTCATAACAGTGCCGTAAAGTGGACTCCACGGACGACCAATAAAAAAAAGTATTTTTAAACTGTATGGCATAGCTTTGTCCTGAAAAATAGGTTATTACATGTAAATATTTTTTTTGGAGATAAAAGTAAACTCCTGAGCAATGGTTTGTTAAAACACCAGAATGATGTTGCTGGCAAGCAAAAAGGTCGATGCAGCTAGAAAATTATCACACTGATATTTTTGCTTTAGGAAAGAGTGTTTTTTTGATTTTGCAAAAAAAATTACAAAAGATTACTATGACGTCTTCGTAGCATATGCTCGCTCTCATCATCTCGATTTTGAAGAGAAATTATAGAAGCGGGGGTATAATTTTCAACCATATAGAGGGAGGAAAAAATGAAGTTGAGTCTCAGTGGTACATTGTTTTCTGTAGCAGCTTGTGCTGTTATTGCCTTATCAGTCCCTGCGTTGAGTTCTGCAGGCGACACAATTAAATTTGGTGTTGCGGGTCCTCATACAGGTGACCTAGCTGCATATGGTCTGCCTTCCATAAATGCTGCCAAACTTGTCATTGATAAAGTTAATGCCAATGGTGGTATTAATGGGAAGCAAATTGAAATGCTCGTTGAGGATGATGTTTGTAAACCTGAAATTGCCACTAATACTGCAACCAAACTCGTCTCAGACGGTGTTGATGTAGTTCTTGGACATATCTGTTCAGGTGCAACAAAAGCAGCTATGCCAATTTACAAAGATGCTGGCATACTGGTTATGTCACCCTCTGCAACAAGTGATGAACTCACTCTTAGTGGAGATTACCCTAATTTTTTCAGAACAATCGCACCTAACGCTGCCCAATCTCCAGCAATGGTCGATTTTGCCATTAATAAGCTTGGTTTTACTAAAATAGCAATCATACATGATAAGGGCGATTATGGTAAACCACTTGCTGAAGGCGCAAAAAAATACATCGAAAAAAATGGGAAAGCAAAAGTTGTACTCTTTGAGGGAATCACCCCGGGCGCCATGGATTATTCAGCAATTGTACAAAAGATCAAAAAATCAGGCGCTGACGTCGTTGTTTTTGGTGGATACCACCCAGAAGCTTCTAAAATCGTCACCATTATGAAGAAAAAACGGCTTAAAGCTACCTTTGTTTCTGATGATGGCGTGAACGGCGACGCTTTTATCAAAGTTGCCGGTAAATACGCAGAAGGGGTTTATGCAGCAGGACCACAGGATAACTCTTCAAACGCAATGGCAACAGAAGCTAGAAAAGAACACACAAAGTTGTTTAAAAAAGATCCAGGTATGTTTTTTGAGGGTGCTTACGCAGCCACCATTACCATGTTAAACGCAATAGAAAAAGCTGATTCCACAAAACTTGAAGATTTAAAGAAAGTTTTGCAGAATGAAAAAGTGGCAACCCCTGTCGGAGATGTAAGTTTTGACAAAAATGGTGATGCTATTGGTGTTGGATTCTCAATGTACGTTGTTAAAGATGGTAAATATGTTGTAGTGAAATAACATCAACGTTAAATCTTTTCTCATCTGAAGTATGTGAGGCATTGCCCTGCATACTTCAGATTTTTTTTATGTATTTATGGACTATTTTATAGAACTGTTTTTCAGCGGACTGACTAGAGGCTCCATATACGCACTCATAGCCCTTGGCTATACAATGGTTTATGGAATTATAGGGCTTATCAACTTTGCCCACGGTGAGATTTACATGATAGGGGCATTTACCGCCTTTATTATAGCAACGGTCTTGTCAATTTATGGTTTTCCTTTATTGGCTATTGTTGTTATAGCCGGTGTCGCAGCAGTAGTTTGGTCAAGTTCATATGCCTACACAATTGAAAAAATTGCTTACAAACCTCTGCGGCATGCACCACGATTATCTCCACTTATCAGTGCCATAGGAATGTCAATTTTTTTGCAGAATTACGTTTTGCTTGCACAAACCTCTGATTTTCTACCTTTCCCTGCTTTAATCCCTGATTTTGCATTTATGGAACCTATAGCACATATCGTTGGAAGCTCAGATCTGGTTATTCTTATAACTACCTTTATAGTAATGATAATTCTGACCATTATCATTAAATTCAGCAAGATCGGTAAAGCGATGCGTGCAACAGCACAGGACAGAATGATGGCAACTCTGGTTGGAATCAATGTCAACAGTGTTATTTCAGCAACGTTTATCGTCGGCTCAGCTCTTGCAGCTATTGGTGGATTATTAATCGCCTCACATATAGGCCAGATCAATTTCTATATTGGTTTTATTGCAGGTATCAAAGCGTTTACTGCTGCAGTTTTAGGTGGAATTGGTTCTATTCCCGGTGCTGTTCTTGGCAGCATGATTCTTGGTCTCACTGAAAGTTTTGCAACGGGATATGTCTCAAGTGATTATGAAGATGTTTTTGCTTTTTCACTTCTTGTACTGATTCTTATTTTTAAGCCATCAGGCTTATTAGGAAAAACAACCAACCAAAAAGTTTAACCTGTTAATACTATGATTTCTTTAAAAGAACTGAAAAAAGGGCTTTTAACGTCGCTTTGGTTCGTATTTTTAACTTTTCCAATAATGGTTATTAAAGTTGACCCTTATGAAAGGACAATAACCTGGCGCTGGCATAATGCCATTTACATGGCTATCGGCACTTTTTGTATCTTTTTTCTCATGAAGTTTTATATGCAGAGAAAAGAGATGAAAAAGGATGTCTCGAAAGATTCAAATGAATCGATACTTCATAAAATTCTGCTTGATACCCGAAAGCGGAATTTTTTTATTGGTGCTGTTTTCGCTGTTGCTCTTCTTTTCCCACAATTTTTTTCATCTTATCAGACGAATGTAATGACGACTGCTCTTATGTATGTTGTCCTTGGGCTTGGGCTTAATATAGTTGTCGGACTAGCCGGACTCCTTGATCTGGGTTTTGTCGCATTTTATGCTGTGGGTGCCTATTCTTATGCCTTGCTTAATCTTCATTTTGGGCTTGGTTTCTGGACAGTACTACCGATTGGCGGTTTGATGGCTGCCTTTTTTGGCGTTATGCTGGGATTTCCTGTTTTGAGGTTACGTGGTGACTACTTAGCAATTGTCACTCTTGGTTTTGGGGAAATAATACGACTTATTCTCGAAAACTGGGGCACATTTTCAAAAGGACCAAGTGGTATCTCCAATATCCCAAGACCTTCTCTTTTTGGACTGGACCTCTCCCTTGGTCAGGCAATAAATTACACCTATTACCTGATGATTGTTTTTGTGATCATTACAATTTTTGTGGTCAATCGTCTACAGGATTCACGCCTTGGAAGAGCATGGATTGCCCTTCGCGAAGACGAAATTGCCTGCCAGGCCATGGGCATCGACAAACGAAAAACCAAACTTGTAGCGTTTTCTTTGGGCGCGTTCTGGGCCGGTGCAGTAGGTGTGATTTTTGCCGCGAAAACGACGTTTATAAATCCTGCTAGTTTTACATTTCTGGAATCAGCTATAATTCTTTCAATTGTTGTTCTTGGAGGAATGGGATCAATAATTGGAGTTATTTTCGGTGCACTCATACTTATTCTTATGCCTGAATATTTACGTGCACTTTCCGAATATAGAATGTTGGCCTTTGGCGCTATTCTTGTCTGTATGATGATATTCAGACCACAGGGACTGATATCAAACATCCGGCGCACATACAAATTTGATAAACACAACCTCAAAACTACGCCGAAATGATGAAAACACCGATATTAAATGTGAGTAATCTCACAATGGATTTTGGCGGTATTCGAGCCTTGGACTCCCTCGACCTCGATGTTAACAGTGGTGAAATTGTCGCCCTGATAGGCCCGAATGGTGCTGGGAAAACTACTTTTTTTAATTGTATAACAGGGATCTATGCACCCACTGCTGGCGATGTTTTTGTCACACCGCCTGACAGCAATAAACAAATAAGCCTCAAAGGATTAAAACCCAATGAAGTCACGAAAAGAGGGCTTGCAAGGACGTTCCAGAATATTCGATTATTTGAAAAAATGACAGTTTTGGAAAATGTCATGATCGGCAGACACTGCAGAACAAAAGCCTTTATATTTGGTGCAATTTTTAGAAATGCTGCAACTCTAAGAGAAGAACGATCTATCCTGGAAATCAGTTATCATATTCTTGAAAAAGTTGGCCTTGCCGATTTCGCAAATGAATTTGCTGACAACCTACCATATGGCGCCCAGCGACGTCTTGAAATTGCACGAGCCCTTGCGACCGAGCCGTTGTTGCTCCTTCTCGATGAACCTGCTGCCGGCATGAATCCACAGGAAACTATGGATCTTGATATATTAATTAAGCAGATATCACGGGAGGGACAGTCTATACTCCTTATAGAACATGATATGAAACTTGTTATGAGCCTTTCTGATCGTATTTTTGTAATGGATTACGGCAAAAAAATTGCACAGGGTACACCTGCTGAAATCAGAAACAACCCTGCAGTTATTAAGGCTTATCTTGGTGAGGAAGTCGATGCTTAAATTAGAAAATGTACAGTCAGGATACGGAAATAAACTTGCCATTAAAGATATTTCCATTGAAATCCAAAAAGGAGAAATAATTTCCCTGATCGGCGCAAATGGTGCGGGTAAGAGTACTACCCTTATGACTATATGTGGTGTTGTTGCCTGTAGATCTGGAAGTATTACATTTCAGGACGAGGAAATTCAGAAAAAAAACCCTGATGAAATTGTCAGTATGGGTATTTGTCAGGTTCCTGAAGGGCGTCATATATTCCCTGAATTGACTGTCAAAGAAAATCTTGATATGGGTGCTTTTCTGAGGAAAGACAAAGAACAGATAAAAAAAGATATGGATTATGTCTTTTCTCTTTTCCCAATCCTTGCCGAAAGACGCAATCAAGATGGTGGAACTCTGAGTGGTGGGGAACAGCAGATGCTTGCAATGTCTAGAGCTTTAATGGCAAAACCTCAATTATTGCTTCTTGATGAACCATCAATGGGACTTGCGCCTCTCGTTATTAAACAAATATTTGAAATAATCCGACAGATTAATAAAGAGCAGAATACAACCATTTTTCTGGTGGAACAGAATGCTAATCAGGCTCTTCGTGTCGCTGATCGTGCTTATGTTATGGAAAATGGAGGTATCAGCTTCTCAGGTACAGCCAAAGATATGCTTTCTAATCCTGACATTCAAAAAGCGTACCTTGGCATTTAACACCATGAAAAGGTTGATACTGTCACAAATATTACGTATACCTCTAAAAATTTCTAAATGATGTTGCAGGATATGAAGAATCTAAAAGTTGGAGTCATTGGAGTCGGTTATCTAGGACGATTTCACGCGCAAAAATACGCTGAGCAGGAAAATGTAATACTTGTTGGTGTAGCTGACATTGACAAAAAACAAGGTCAGAGGGTTGCAGAGGAATGTCATTGTGCTGTTTTTACTGAATATAAGAAATTAATTAAAAAAGTCGACGCTGTTTCTATAGTTGTCCCGACTTCATTTCACTATGATGTTGCCTGTGATTGCATTCTTGAAGGGGTTGATGTTCTGCTTGAAAAGCCTATGACGGTCACTCTCGAGGAGGCAGACGATCTTATAGCAAAAGCCGACAGCAAAAACCTTGTCCTGCAAATTGGTCATCTTGAACGCTTTAATCCGGCTGTACAAGCCATGGAGCCATTGCTGACAACACCTGTTTTCATCGAAAGCAATCGTATCGCAACATTTAAAAATAGAGGTGTAGATGTGGATGTGGTACTCGATCTCATGATTCATGATATCGATATCATACTCAATATCGTTAAGTCACCACTAAAAACCATTCATACCGTAGGTGCTCCTGTTGTTACAGGCAATACTGATATTGCTAATGCCAGGCTGATCTTTGAAAACGGTGCAACCGCCAATGTTACCGTCAGCAGAATTGCACGAACAAATGTTAGGAAAATGCGCATTTTTCAACCAGGTTCTTATATTAAAGTAGATTATGGCAATAAAAAGGTAATGACGATAAAGCTGTCCGACGAATTACTTGAAAGTGGTATGCCAAAACAGGTTGTTGACTTGCGAACATTTGAGGATGGTGATGCTTTGCGCAGTGAAATAGCAGCGTTTATTCAACATGTACACACAAGAACCAAACCAGCCGTATCAGGTGCAGAGGGGAGACGTGCTCTTGCTGTAGCATTACAGGTTATGGCTCAGATAAAAGAGCACCAAAGCCTTGAACTCTTTAAAGATTTACGACACCCTTCCTGACAAGATGACTTCGAATATTTTGATTGTGACTGGTGAGGCTTCGGGTGACCTCCATGGAGCAAATCTCGTTCGATCACTGATTAAAAAAAAATCTGATTTATCCTTTTGTGGCATGGGTGGGCCGGAGCTTTCCTCCTGTAATGTTGAAATTCTCTTTGATGCAGCAAAAATTTCCGTAGTTGGAATTTTTGAGGTTATTTCCCACCTTAGCGACATTTTTTTCGCCCAGAAAGTTCTGCGCCGCCGCCTACACAAAAATCCACCTGATCTCCTGATCATTATCGATCTTCCGGATTTTAATCTCATGCTTGCTAAAAAAGCAAAGCAACTTGGAATCCCTGTATTTTATTATATTACACCACAAGTCTGGGCATGGCGATCCAGCAGGGTGAAAACCATACGAAAAAGAGTCGACAAAATTGGAGTAATCCTACCTTTTGAAGAAGACTTTTTCCGACAGCGCAATGTTGACGCCCACTATGTCGGTCATCCTTTACTCGATGTGGTACATACCAATTCAACAAAAAAAGAATTTTTACAAGGCTATAATCTACCTGAAACAACATTATGTGTAGGTCTATTACCAGGAAGCAGGCGACGTGAAATAGCATCACTTTTACCCGATTTTCTAAAGGCTGCCAGGTTGTTGCAGGAATCAAGTAATGAAAAGATAGTATTTTTTTTACCCCAGGCAGCAACGATTTCAAAAAAAGACCTTGATGATGCAGGCCTTTCCTTATATCAAGATACCTTAGACATTCGCATTGTTCTTGAAGAACGGTACCAAATGATGGCCGCCTGTAATGCTGTTGTGGCTGCCTCTGGAACAGTAACCCTTGAACTTGCTATTCTTGAAATACCAATGGTCGTTACCTATAAACTATCTACACTTTCTTATCACATTGCCAAAATGCTTATCAAACTTAACTATTTTTCCCTTGTTAACCTTATTGCCGGCTATGAAGCTGTTCCCGAGCTTTTGCAGGATGAAGTAACTCCTGAAAATATTGCAGAAAACCTGCAATCTCTTCTCACATTAAATGATAGGGGACAGTCCGTCAAAAAGGCTCTTGCCGAAGTCAGACAAAAACTTGGTAGCAGGGGAGCATCAGATAAGGCTGCGGATGTTGCCCTGCAATTATTGGAGGAAAAATCAACCAATGGTCGAAAAGTGTAACTTCCCTGAAACCATAAAACTGCAGATAGACGGAACACTTGACCTTCACTGCTTTTCACCAAAAGATCTGAAAACACTGATCCCAGATTATCTTGAAGAATGTCTGGCAAAGGGAATAACCGAGGTGAAAAACATACATGGTAAAGGAAAAGGTAATATTCGCCGTTCCGTCCATGCCCTTCTCAAACGTAATACCACGGTGAAAACATTTCGCCTCGGTGATACCTCTTCTGGAAGCTGGGGGGTGACAATTGTGACCCTCGAATAAAGATTACAAATATATGCCTGAACTTATCCAGTTTTTCAAGAGTGCCTTATTTACCATAGTAGGTAAGGCCCTGGGTATCAGTCTCCATAACGGTTACACTAAATAGAGAATATCTCTCACTTGATAACAAAGATTTTACCCGGGCAAAAATAAATTCTGAAATATGCTCTGACGATGGATTTACGTCTTGAAAATAGGGTAGCTCATTCAAGTCGTGATGATCGAGTTTATCAATAACTTCCTTAACCACTTTTTTGAGAACTTTAAAATCTATACCCATGCCACATTCATCGAGTTTTGTCGCTCGAACAGTGACATCGACCTTCCAGTTGTGCCCATGTGGATTTTCACAATCCCCTGGATAATTCCTCAGATGGTGTGCACCTGCAAAATGTGTTTTTATAAAAATATCATACATGTTAAGCTCCTGTGAGATGAAAAGATAGTAAACGATCTTTGATATTTTGCGTGAAAAAGTAATACTTTCTACCAGAATACGCATCTTTTTTTTCGTTCGCATATCTGTTTTCTGAGAATTTGTAAAAGCATCTTTTTTTGTTCTGTAAGGATTGCAACGTGGACCTCGAAGAATACAATGTAACAAAAGATAGTCTTTTTGATGGAGACCTTATTCTTTTTCAAAATAAGAGTGGTTATCGTTTTTCTATTGATTCTGTCCTGTTGGCTCATTTTTTAACGCCGCATAAAGGCGATAAAATACTTGATATGGGTGCAGGATGCGGTGTTATTGCTCTTATTTTGCTATACAGGTGGGCTTCTATTGTTGAAGAAGTTTCAGGAATTGAGCTACAGGCATCACTGGCAAAACTTGCTCAAGCCAACTACCATTCCAATAATTTTTCAGAACATGGCAGAGTTATTGAGAAAGATATAAAAAACATACTCGGTGCTATTGCTCCTGAATCATATGATAAAGTTATATGTAACCCTCCATTTTATTCCTGTTCCAGCGGTAGGATGAGCACAAAAAAAGAAGCAAATCTGGCACGACATCATGTGCTGGCCACTTTATTAGATTTCCTCAAGGCATCTGCATTAGTTGTTAAAAATCGAGGAGATGTATTTTTTATTTATCCGTCAGAATCCATCGCTGAATGTATTATATTTGCACAACAAGTACGATTAGAGGTGAAGCGAATCCGATTTGTCTATGGATATCCTCATAAAAGTAATATATCCCGACTGGTTCTTTTACAGTTTAAGAAAAATGGGGCTGCAGGTGCTGAAATCTTACCACCACTCTATATATACCAGGAACGAAAAGGTTCATTTACTGAGGAGATGCAGCGTTTTTATCAACCTCAAAAAGGTTAATAAAAGATAAAAGACAAATTATTTACACTTTGTTGAAATCACATGCTATCAAAAGTATCCAGTTGTACAGTACTTGGCATTGAAGGCCAAATAATTCAAGTAGAAGTCGATATAGCAAATGGTTTACCTGCGTTCTCTACAGTAGGGCTACCTGACAGTGCAATTCGAGAAAGTAAAGACAGAGTAAAGGCCGCTGTAAAAAATTGCGGATATGATTTTCCAAACAAACGAATAACCGTCAATCTTGCACCTGCAGATATTCGAAAGGAAGGCGCAGGGTTTGACCTGCCAATTGCGATCGGTATTCTTGAAGCTTCTGAAACTTTTGAGAACACCAAAATCGGACAGTACTGCATAATTGGTGAATTATCACTTGATGGAGGCATACAGAAGGTAAATGGCGTTCTGCCGATGATACTTGCAGCAAAAGCAAATGGTTTTAAGGGAATCATTATTCCACAGGATAACGAAGATGAAGCCAAAATTGCACCAGACAATATTGATGTGATTCCAATATCATCTCTACCCACGGTTGTTGAGTTTTTAGCCGGTTTACAAGAGATAAAAGTGTGTCCCAGGTCATCAGGAAATGATCTGTCAAAAACTGCAGACTATTCAGTTGATTTTAGCGAAATTAAAGGACAACAACATGCCAAACGAGCACTGGAAATTGCGGCATCAGGCGGCCACAATGTTCTACTCAAAGGGCCACCTGGATCTGGAAAAACTATGCTCGCTAGAAGATACCCAACTATTTTACCTGAGATGTCCCTTGAGGAAATTGTTGAAACCACACAAATTTACTCAATTGGCGGTAGAGGAGGGGAGATCTTTGCGACTAGACCTTTTCGCTCGCCCCATCATACCATCTCTGATGCCGGTTTGATTGGAGGAGGAAGTATTCCTAAGCCCGGTGAAGTCTCTTTAGCTCACAATGGTGTTCTGTTTCTCGACGAATTCCCTGAATTCAAAAAACACGTACTCGAAGTACTTCGCCAACCAATGGAAGATGGAGAAGTAACAATTGCCCGTGCGAACATGACACTATCATTTCCAGCTCGTTTTACACTTATTGCTGCCATGAATCCTTGCCCATGTGGATTTAAGGGAGATCGACTCAACGAATGTAACTGTACGACTAATGAAATTCGAAAATATGAAGGAAAGATTTCTGGCCCTCTTTTGGATAGAATTGATTTACACCTGGAGGTCGCAGCACTTGAATATCATGAGATGAGTGACACGAGTCGGGGAGAGTCCTCAAAAATTATTAAATCCCGTGTTGATGCAACAAGGTCTATCCAAAGAAACCGATTTATACAAGAGAGGACAGTTCATTGTAACGGACAAATGAATACTCAACTTGTAGAAAAATACTGTATACTCGGCCAGCAATCTGAAAAATTACTAGCAAAAAGCGTTATAAAACTTGGCCTTTCGGCCCGCTCTTACCACAGAATACTTAAAATTTCGAGAACAATTGCGGACATGGATCAATCTACCAATATTCAACCACCACATGTGGCAGAGGCGATTCAATTTCGCAGATCAGGCTGATTACTAACGCAGACAAGCTGCAAGTAAGTGCCTCTAGGAGGCTGTCCGAGAATAGACATTTTGGTTAAAATCGAGGTTTTTCAAAAAAAATACGCACAGTCATATAGTTGATATTACGAGCATATTTTTTTGACAATAACGAAGAGTTTGGACAAAATAGCGTTCTCGGACAGCCTCCTAGGGTATTTATTTATTTTTATGTTAAATACCCAGCTTCATTTTCTTGTTTTTTGACAGTAATTATGGAGTAAGGCACTGATACCCTTTGTCAAACATAACTTTTGTCTTTTTACCTACCATGAAAACAAATACATTTATCGGCTGTGCTGCAATGCTTCTAGTTGTAGTCTATGCACTGGTTCTTAACATTAATCCTGATAATTCCAGCAACATGGCACGGTTCATTTCAAATGATGCCCTTATCTATTTTGAACAACACGATGGAACAAAATGGTTTAACCGCATAGCCGCATCCCATCTTGGAGATAAGATCCGCTCCATTGACATTGTATCAACAGGAAATAAAATAGGCCTTTCAAAGGATATGATCAAAAAAATTAATCATATCCTTTCAAGTATAAATAAAGCCAATAAGCTGGGAATAATAGATGAACTTTTTGGAGACAAACTGTCTGTAGCCCTATTACCCCCTCTGGACATTATTCCTAAACAGAATCTCCTTGATTTTTTGCGTTCTAATGTGATTGTTGTCACAAAATGCACAATTGCTTGAACTCATAGGACAAAAATATGGTAAACAACAAAACAAGATGGCGTTTGCCAGTTACCAGTACGGTAATCATAAAATACAAAGGATAACTGCTGGCAAAGAAACCCTGTCGCTGGTAACGATTGACGGTTGTTTTATTATGAGTTTCAACGAATTACAGTTGCGTCATACCATTGATGTCTATGATTCAAAATTCGAAACTCTCTCCCTAAGTCATGAATTTATCACACAAAAAAAGAACTTCCGTAAGCCAAATCGTTTTATTTACCTTCCGATAGAGAATATACGCAACGAACTTTATAGTATTCTTGATACCTATGAGTTTTCTCAAAAAGATCTTTTTTTAAAAGAACTAAAAACTACTACAGGTTTTACAAGTGTTGGTTATGGAGCCTGGCAGGGTCTTAAACGTGTCGACGACAAAGTTGTCGTTCAATATGATAGAACATCAATAAACGATCTCGTGAAGAACCATCTGGTCATCCCACCTTCCACATCCACAATGTTCTCTTTAACGTCTGCAAAACCAATGCTGTACTATTGGTCCAATGCTTTTAACTTTAGCCACTTCCTGCTCTACATGGAAGACGATACAGGTTCAGGCCCTAATTACATGAAATTTGTACATAATCTGGAAATATCTGCAAATATGAATGGCAAAGATGTTTTTTCCCTTCTAGGGAAACAGGTAAGTCTTAATATCGAACAGATTCCGAAAAACACCAGATTTCCAATACCGTTGGGAGTTATATTTATCGAACTCAAAGATGTTGAAAGAATTAAATCGACCCTGCAAAATCTTTTTTATCTTTATAATATACCGATGATAAAAAGAAAATATGGTTCCATCTCCTATTATTACTGGTCTCGTTCCTTTCAAGATGGAGTGCAACCACTCTACGGATTTTGGCACCAGTATCTTTTTTTATCGAACAGTTCGCGATTGCTGAAAACAGTCATTGATAGAAATATTGCAAAAAAAACCATATTTAGTGACCATGTAACTTCCAGGTTAGATCCTGGCTTACGGAAAAAAAATAATTCTATAACTTTTACGAATAATATTGATCTCCTGGAACTTATGAAACAATCGCTGTATTTAATTGCAACCGCAGTTACGATTCAAGATCGTGATGTTGCTGAAAAAATGCGTGTCATCATAAAGGAAATAATAACACCGATTTTTGAAGGTGCAAAGATGTACGATATCAGTGTGACTCGTAGCTTTTTTTCTGACAACAAAATTATTATAGAATCTCGAACAAATATAGTTAAATAGCTGATGGCTAATCTCAGCTGACATTAAGAATAATTCATCTTTTCCATATTTTTACAACATCCCACAAGGTTTAAAAGGAACAAAAATGCAAAAAATAGTAGACGAGCTCAAGTCGCTTATCACTCTTAAAAACACAACGGATATAGGTGATATTATTCTTATAGTGGTAAAAAAACCTCAAATGCTTATGTATGCATACGTAAGCGACATTGAAAGAGATACAAGCCGTAAAGATGAGTGGTGGCATATTTCTTTCACAATGCTCACGGTTCCTTTACAGAAAATGACATGGACGTTACGAACAGCGCAGATGACTGGCAAGGATATTTTTACCATGGGAGGAGAGGAACGATTTGTACAAGCTGTAGACTTTAGCAAAAAAAATACAGTTGATGATATTTCCAAGCACCAGAAGAAAGTTTTTAAGCATACAGGGTTGAAACGAATTAAATAGTGTCTGTGTGGCATGCAGCTCTATTTAAATGTCGACGGGCACAAAATTTACAGTTAATTCTTTACGCGTGGTTTTAAGACGGCGATAGCTTATGTGTTGAGAGGTATCCAGCATTATTTTTGAAGCTTTTACCTGGTCGGTATCTTTATATTTATCTGAAAGATAGATAATTTCTTTTATACCAGACTGTAAAATTACTTTTGTGCACTCGTTGCAGGGAAAAAGGCCAACATAAATTCTGCAATTTCTAAGATCAGTCGAAATTGCATTTAAAACAGCGTTAAGCTCAGCATGGCAGACATAGGGATATTTTGTTTCTAGAAATGGACCCTGTCTATCCCAGGGCAATACATCATCTGAGCATCCGGCCGGGAAACCATTATATCCCACTCCAACTATCCTGTTCTGTTCATTGGCAACACATGCCCCGACCTGTGTATTCGGATCTTTACTTCTCTGGGCCGATAAAAGGGCCACTGCCATAAAATATTCATCCCAGGAGAGATACGTTGTTCTTTTCATATTCTCTTACTCCTTTCCTGT
>Ga0256845_1001117_pt1 | contig 22551 bp, 16 predicted proteins | sample RiftiametaG_FD_189101 | JGI IMG/M metagenome (GOLD analysis project Ga0256845, IMG submission 189101) | Tube worm associated microbial communities from hydrothermal vent at the East Pacific Rise, Pacific Ocean - Riftia | ecosystem: Host-associated > Annelida > Integument > Unclassified ... | reverse complement strand
ACAAAGGGAAAGAACTGCAATGGTAGAACAGGAAAATTTTTCATTGCCAAAGGAAAACTCAATTTTTTTTATGGAAAAGCCTGTATTATTAATAATCAAATCTGATTTATGATCGGCATTCGTAGTTTTTTCTTTTTTAAATATGTCTTTTAAAAGTTTTATTCCAATATAAAAAAGGATAAAACCCACAAAAAATTTGAAATTTCTGGGGTCAGGAAGATATTTTATTCTAATCCAGGCACCCATAAGAACTCCTGGTAAGGTGCCAATAATTACTGCCCAGGTCAGGGGCCAGAGCATTCTTTTTTCTTTTATAAATCTTGATACTCCACTGGGGATGGCAACAATATTGAATAATTGGTTGGTTCCGCTGACAGAAGGTGCTGTATAACCTAACACACTCATCTGAAAAGGAAGGAGAAGAAAGGCTCCTGATACACCGCCCATTGATGTGAAAAAAGAAACTATAAAGGCAACAAGAGGCGGTAAGAATATTAATGTTCTCACGCCTGAGTCAGGGAAAAAAACATAAAATAATTCCATGGTTTTATCTCTCCTGATTCTGGTTAAGGTGTTTTTTATATTTCATGGATACTAAATATATTATAATATGGATTATAGTCAAGTATATCAAAAACAGATTTTTTTTATCTTCTAAATATTGTTATGAAATGGTATGATTATTAAATAATTTGAAAATGTTGTATATTTTATGATTTTCCCTTGCTTTACTAATATGAGTTTGGTATTAGAGCCTTAATTTTTGTTAAAGGCTGTAAAGCAATAAATTTAACAAAAAAAATGTTAATTACAGGAGAAGTAAAATGAATAGTGTATATGATAAAATAGCAAATAGAAATCCCCATGAAAAAGAATTTTTGCAGGCAGTAACTGAAGTGGTTGATTCAATAAAAGTTGTAATGGATAACAACCCTCAATATAGAGATGCGAAGATTTTAGAAAGAATCGCAGAACCGGAAAGAGTTATTATGTTTAGAGTTCCCTGGATGGATGATAAAGGTGAAGTTCAGGTGAACAGAGGGTTCAGAATTCAGATGAATAGCGCTATTGGACCATACAAAGGAGGTTTGCGTTTTCATCCTTCAGTAAATCTTTCAATTCTTAAATTCCTTGCATTTGAGCAGGTCTTTAAAAATGCTTTGACTACGCTTCCCATGGGCGGAGGAAAAGGCGGGTCTGATTTTGATCCAAAGGGGAAATCAGATAATGAAGTCATGAAATTTTGTCAGAGCTTTATGACTGAGCTCCAAAGGCATATTGGTCACGATACAGACGTTCCTGCAGGCGATATAGGTGTTGGCGGGCGTGAAATAGGCTTTCTTTTCGGGATGTATAAAAGAATAAGCAATGAGTTTGTAGGAATCCTTACCGGAAAGAGTTTGAATTGGGGTGGAAGCCTTATTCGACCCGAAGCAACAGGTTATGGTTCAGTGTATTTCGCCTCTGAAATGCTTGGTACAAAAAATGATTCCCTGGATGGCAAGACCTGCCTTGTGTCAGGATCTGGCAATGTTGCCCAGTATACAACAGAAAAGATTAATGAACTTGGCGGCAAGGTTGTTACACTTTCAGATTCGTCCGGATATATTTATGATGAAAAAGGCATTACACCTGAAAAACTTCAATTTGTTATGCAGCTTAAAAATGTTAAACGTGGACGAATCAGTGAATATGCTGAAAAATATTCCGAAGCTGTTTATACTCCGGTTGATTCTTCTCTTGATCACAATCCTCTCTGGAACCATAAAGCAGATTGCGCTTTCCCTTCTGCAACCCAGAATGAACTGAATGGTAAGGATGCTCAAAATTTCTTAAACAATGGTGGAAAACTTGTGTGTGAAGGCGCTAATATGCCTACAACCCTTGAAGGAGTCAATTTGTTTATTGACAGCAAAATTCTTTATGCACCGGGTAAGGCTGCCAATGCAGGTGGCGTCGCAGTGTCAGGGCTTGAAATGTCCCAGAACAGTATGAGACTTAAATGGAGCCGTGAAGAAGTTGATACAAAACTTAAAGGTATTATGAATAGTATACACACTTCATGTATTGAAGCATCAGCAGAATATGGTTTGCAAGGTAATTATGTGGCAGGTGCAAATATTGCAGGTTTTGTAAAAGTTGCTGATACGATGCTGGATCAGGGGCTTGTTTAGTTAATAAAGATTTTAAAAATTAAAATACAAAAAAGGCTGCATAAATTTGCAGCCTTTTTTTTGTCAGGTTTTTATTAAATTGTTTTATTGAACCAGAGGAACAATTAACCCCCCGTCCATTAAAAACAATATGCTTGCCTTTTTACCTTTTTGCTTTAATGCAGTATCCAATGCATTCTGAACAGAATCAAAAGGTGTAATAAAAAGATCAGGCAGCAGCTCAGGCTCGATATCTGTTACTGCAAACATTTGTGCCCAGGTGTCTATTTCTGCAATTTTTCCTGCCTTATGATATCCAAGTACATAATTTTTTTTAATTTCTTCTATTGTAGCTTCTGCTGTATCACAGCTTTTAAGGAGATTGGCAAAGGTCTCAGGACCTATGCTGTCTCGGCATTGTGCCACAAGGATTATAATACCATTGTCCTTTAATGCAAGTTTGGCATTTTCAAGGCCTTTTTGTGCCTGGTAAAGGTCAATATCCTGGGGGAATTTAACAACAGATACTACAATGTCGGTTTTTTCCTGTAAAGGCGCTGCAAAAATTTCATTTGCTTTGTCAACAGCTTTAATAAATGAATCGTGGATATGACCTGCTGTGGCTGCATAAATTTTGTGATTTTTATTGAGCACAGTCATGATGGCAAAGATTTCCTGTTTAACTGTTTTAATGGCATCTATCATGTCTTCATGTATAGGGTTGCCGTCCAGGGCAAGAGCTTTTGCAGCCGGATTCAGCACAAGTTTGTGATTTTTTTCAATGGTTTCATAACCTGCAATTCCGGGTAAAATTGATTTTCTTCCTCCTGTATATCCTGCAAAATAATGAGGCTCCACAGAACTGATTATTATTATTTTATGTGCATTGACACAGGCTTTGTTAACATACATTGGTGTCCCGTTTGAAGAATCACCAAGATATACCATGTCTTCAGGTTTTCTTGCATCATGTACAATGATTTTATCTTTGCATTTTTCATAATAAGAACCCAAAATCTGTATAAATTCTTCTTTAGTCGGACCTCTATGGGCACCGGTTGCTATTATAAATTTAAAATCAATATTAGAAATTTCATCATAAATATGGTCAAGGACTTTTGCAGTTGGAGTTGGTCTGGTTGCATCATTTACAATTATGAGCACGTCCTTTGCATCCTTTAAAAAATCTTTAAGATTTTTGCTGTTAAAAGGGTTTGAAATTGCCTGGTTTATGGTTTCTGTTTCATCTTTAATTTCAACATCATTGGCTTCTAAAAATTTTGTATTGATATTATCGTCTATTTCAACAACTTGCTTTCCGTCTTTGCCATAGGGTATTTCTATTTTCATATTATTTATATCCTTGAAATTTTTTCCATAAATATATCTATTTCAGCCTGGAACCCTGATTTGTCACCATGTTTTATCTGAACAAGATGAACCTTTTCAGTATCCATATTAAGGGATTCCAAAAGTTTTTTTATATATTGTACATTTGTTTTTGCTTTTTCATTACCATCGTGTTCACAGTCCCCATCAGGGCAGCATGCCACAAGCACGCCTTTTGCATTATTTAAAAAAGCATCTATTATGGTTTCTTTATCAAGTCTGCCGCCGCACATATTAACAAATATTTTATAATTTTTATTGTCTTGTTTTGCAGGTTTTGAAGATTGAAGGTCGGGAAAATATGACCAATTACAGGCAAAAACTATTGCCTTGTCATGTTTGTTGCCATTTAAATACTCTGCAACTTTTTGTTTTATATCTTGATTAGATGTGCCGAAATTCAAACCAAGTTGAGCTGCGCCTGCAGGGCATACTTCAACGCATCTCCCGCAGGACTGGCATTTTACAGGATCCACAACGATTTTATTATTAATGATTGATCTTGCCTCATGGGGGCATTCTCTAACACAGGCAAGGCAGGTTGCACACTCGGTTTTTGTTATGGAAGTTGTGCCATGGACATTAAAGCCTGCCTGAATAAGATCCTTTCTTGCATCGGCAAAAATATCGGTGAGAGAGACTCCTGATGAACATGCAGTTTCGCATTTTTTACAGAAAAAGCATGAGAATAATTTTTCTGCTATGTACTCAGATGGTTCAAGATTGCCGGAAACAAGTCCATAGGACATGATTATTTTTGCCCTTGGCGCATCAGATTCCCATCGGGTATATTTGAATATAGGGCAATGTTCATAGCAATACCCGCATCGGATGCAGCTTGCAAGGGTGGACTCCCATTTTTTAAGATTTTTGTATTGTATTGGTTTATTAGTCATGATTGGTCCTTATTTTTATCATTTTGTGATTGAATATCTAAGATCAGTTGCTGTTACCCAGTTTTCCGGTGCCTGCATCATTTTACCGGGGTTGAAAATATTGTTCGGGTCAAGGGCTTTTTTGATTTTTATTAATACATCCATGGAATTAGCTTTTTCAATTTTAAAGGATTCTGCCTTGGAAAGCCCGATTCCATGTTCTGCACTTGTTGTTCCGTCTACTGACCGGACATAATCGTAAATTTCAGAAATTGCTTTTTTTGCTGAATCCCATTGATCTTTTTTATTTGTATCCATTAAAATTTTTGTGTGCATACATCCTGATCCGCAATGACCATAAGCTGTCATAACAATATTATTTTTTTTGGCAACTTCATGAATTTTTGCTGCCATATCTGCCATTTTTGAATAGGGCACAGCCATATCATCGGCAAGGGATGTGCTTGCAAGGGCATCATCAAATTTTGAAAGTGCAGGGAATAATTTTTTCCTTCCCATGAATAGTTTAGCTCTCTCATCAGGATCATAACTTGCTTTAAGCCCTTTACCATGATGTTTTTTACATATTGCCTGCATTTTATTGATTTCATAATCAACAGCCTCTGTCACCATGCCGTCAGCTTCGTATAAAAGCACTGCATCAACTTCAGGCAATCCCAGATCCATTGTTTTGTTGACTGCTTTAATTGCAATACTATCCACAAGTTCAAGCATTGAAGGGGTAGTGCCCGATGCCATTATTTCACCTATTGCCTTGCCTGCATCCCTTAAACTATCGAAATTTGCAATCCCGAGGCATCGAAATTCCGGGATCGGAACAAATTTTAAAGTTGCTTCTACAACAATTCCAAGTGTGCCTTCAGATCCTACAATGAGTTTATGCATTTGATAGCCTGATGCTTCAACACGAGTATGGGCACCAAAATCCACAAGTTCACCATTGGGTAATACGACTTTCATCCCAAGGATAGCATCCCTTGTTGCACCGTATTTCACAGATCTGACTCCGCTTGCATTGTTCCCGATTTCACCGCCGATTGTCGCAATCCTGCTTGAGGCAGGTGTTGGAGGATAAAAGACTCCATATGGTTTTAATGCCATATTAAGATCATCATCAACAACTCCAGGTTCAACACGGCAATAGACATCAGGCATATTAATTTCAAGAATGCGGTTCATTAGTTTCATATCAAGGGTAATGCCGCCATTGATGGGCACGGTTTGTCCGCACATGCCAGATCCTCCGCCCCTTGTTATAATGGGAATTTTATTTTTATTTGCAAATTTGACTATTTTCTGGACATGTTCTGTATTCTCGGGTCTCACAACCACAAAGGGAAGGGCGCTGTGTACTGAAGAATCAGAACCATAGATATAAAGATCAGCAGGGTCTGATTTCACATTATTCTCGCCAACAATATTTTTTAATTTTGATAGATCAATCTGTTTCATTCTTTTTTCCTAAATTATAGTAACTATTTATTGTCTTTATAAAAATTGAGGCTTTACTCGTCAAGGGAAATTATATTAATTCTTATAATAAAAGTGAAAAACTTTGTAATAATGGTCTTAAAATAATTTGACTCAGGAAAAAATGCAGAATATATTAAATTTCACAAAGAGGCTAAGTACTTATATAAAAGGAAAATCCAATGAAGAATATAATTTTTCAAGATAATATTTCAAGAAGACAATTTTTAAAAAAATCACTTTATACAGGTTTGGCCGCAACAGGTCTGCCTGCATTATATGCCTGTGCTATCAACCCTGTAACAGGTGAAAAACAATTTATCATGATTTCAAGGGCACAGGAAATTCAGATGGATCATGCCCAATCTCCCCATCAGTTTTCATCAGATTATGGAGTTAGTCAGGATATAAGACTGAATAAATATGTGAACAGAATCGGAATGAAACTTACAGCCCATGTCCACCGCCCTGATATGCCTTATAGCTTCAGGTGTGTAAACGCAACATATGTAAATGCCTATGCCTTCCCCGGAGGCAGCATTGCTGCAACCAGAGGTATTCTATTAAAACTTGAAAACGAAGCCCAGCTCGCATCATTGCTCGGTCATGAACTTGGTCATGTTAATGCAAGGCATGCAGCCCAGCAAATGTCAAAAGGTACTTTAGCTTCTTTAGTTATTGGCGGGCTTACCATTGCAGCAGGCTCAAAAAGTGATACAGCAGGTGAAATTGCACAACAGCTTGGGATGCTGAGTCAGGGTTTGTTGATTTCATATTATTCCAGGGAAAATGAAAGGCAGGCAGATTCACTTGGCAATGAATATATGGTTAAAGCCGGGTATTCTTCAAGGGGATTTGTGGGGCTGATGAATATATTAAATTCAATGCATAAACAAAACTCATCCTCTGTGCAGACATTGTTTGCAAGTCACCCCATGAGCTCAGAAAGATATAATACAGCAGTAAGAAAAGATCAGACTCAATATAAATTTTCCCATAAATATCCTCTTAACAGGGAAAGATATATGGATAACACGGCTTCCTTAAGAAGGTTGAAACCTGCAATTGAAAAAATGCAGCAAGGCGATTCTTTTATGATGAAAAAACAATATTCTAAAGCGGAAAAAGCATATAAATCCGCACTGCGAAAAGCTCCCAACGATTATACTGCAAATATCATGATGGCAAAATGCCTTTTAATCCAGAAAAAGCCTTTAAAAACTCTTAAATTTACAAAAAAGGCAAACAAGTTGTATCCTTCAGAAGCCCAGGCATATCACTTGTCAGGTCTTGCAAATCTCAAGCTTAAACATTTTAACCGGGCATATAATCAATTTATGAAATATGATAATTATCTTCCAGGCAATCCCCACACAATTTTTTTCAAAGGATATTCTTTAGAAGGCATGGAAGAAATTGAACCTGCTGCAAATGATTATCAGCAATATCTAAATGTGGTCCATCAGGGTGAATATGCCCAGCATGCATATAAACGCCTCAAAGAATGGGGGTATATTAAATAATGGGGGACCATTGTTCATATTAAGTCAAACTCAACAAGATCACAAATACCAAATTCCATCATTTTTATGGTTGCCAAAGCTCTTTTTGAATTTTTTGCAAGGAATGGGAATTTATTCTGGCAGTTAGCTTCTTTGTTAAGCTCATTTAATAATTTTTTAATCTGCTGAATTTTATCATTAATAAGTATCAGCTCAGGTCTGGTTTGCATATTTTACTGCATCCTTTCATTATTTTGATATTTTTATTTATGTTTTCTTAAGTCTTTAAAGTGTTTTGCTTTTACTTCATATCTTGGAAGGGTACCATGGTCATAATATTCAATTAAATATCCCAGATTTGTTTTTAATCTTAATTGATCTTTGAGTTTTTCATTTATCTGGTGTTTTGTAACATTGGGTAATAATTCAACCTTTAATTGGATGCGGTCAGTATCTCCCTTTTTATCCACAATTATTTCAAACTCATCGCCAAGCCCCTTGATTGATCTTACAACTTCTTCAATGGCAATGGGTGACAATAATACCCCTTTAACTTTGGTTATATCATCGGCTCTACCCTGGACTCCTCCTTTGATTAGTCTAAAGGTTCTGCCGCAGGAGCAAGCTTCTGGAGCCCATTCAATAATGTCTTTTGAATCAAAACGGATACATGGCTGGGCAATTCTATCCAAAGCAGTAATGATCATTTTGCCTTTTTTGCCTGGTCTTTCAATTATTTTCCCTGTTTCTATATCTTCTATTTCAACAAGGAACATTGCCTCATTTACATGCATGCCATGGGGTTGGTCACTGCACTCAAAGGACCATGCTCCTGTCTCGGTTGCGCCTGAATGGTCATAGACCTTTGCACCAAAAGCATCTTCCATTCTTTTTTTTGTGCCAGGTATGCCTGCACCAGGCTCTCCGGCGCAGGTGATTTTATTTATGGATAATTGAGAAGGGTCAATACCCAGTTTGTTTTTTGCAACATCAGCCATGCTTAGAATATAGGTTGGTGTTGCCATCATTGCACTTGCAGAAAGCTCTTTTATTTTTAAAATTCTTGCCTTGGTATCAAGTACACCGCCGGGAATTACTTCACATCCCAGTTTTTCAGCAGCATAATGACCTGCCCAGAAAGCTACAAAAATATTATAGCCAAAAGGCAGGAATACTTTGTCTTTGGGGCGGTAACCCTGGGCCCACAGGATATATGCCCAGCATTCAGACCACCATTCCCAGTCCTGCCAAGTATCGGGCTGATATACTGGCTGTCCTGTTGTTCCACTTGTCTGACGAAAGGTTGATACTTCTTCTATGGGCACACAAAGAGCATCTCCATAGGGAAAAGGATCCTTATTTTGTATATCCCTCATCATTGATTTTTCAATTTTGGGTATTTTTTTGATATCATTAAGGGATCGGATATCGCAAGGCTCAATGCCATGGCTTTTATAAAGAGTTCTATGGAATTTTGAATTGTCATATGTCCATTTGAATATGCGCTTGAATTTTAGGAATTGTAATTTTTGGAGTTTTCCCCGGGGCAGAGTTTCCAATATTGGATTCCAGAAAACTTGATCTGGCATAATAAGTATTCCTTATTAATTGTTTATTGATATTTATTTAAAATTTTGACAACAAAATCAACAATTTTTTTACCATCAAACCCTTGTTGATTCATTTTTGATATATAATCGGTAATTACTGGCTCAACAGCTTTTTTCCATCTTGCTGATTCGGCTTTATCAAGTTCTATTATTTCATGCCCAAGTTTCTTAGAAAATTCCCATCCTTTTTTATCACTTGAGTCCCAAGCTTTGCCATGTTTTGGTATCCATTCTTTATTGATTTTGATAATGATATCCTGGATATCTTTTGGAAGCTGATTCCATTTGTTTTTGTTCATTACAACATAAAAAGATGAAGTATAGGCAATAGCAGTAGAGTTTGTTACATGATCTGTTACTTCTCCCATTTTCCATCCTTTGTTCACTTCCATGGGATAAAGTCCTCCTTCAACAACATTCCTTTGAAGACTGGTATAAAGTTCAGGCATTGGTAAGGTGACAGGAGTACCTCCAAGCGCACTTATAACAAGCCCGCTTGTACCATGGGCTCTGATTTTCATGCCTTTTAGGTCTTCCATTTTGCGTACAGCTTTTCCCTTTGTGAATAAAATGCCTGGTCCATGAGCATGAAGGTACATAACTTGGGTATCAGAAAGTTCTTTAGGTTTGAATTTACTATATACTGCATTAACAACCTTTGTGGCAACTTTCCCGCTTGTGTATCCCAAGGGGAGGTCAACAGCTTCCATAACAGGGAAACGTCCTTTTGAATAAGCAAATAAACAAAAACCAATATCAGAGAGTCCTTTTACAACCCCATCATAGATTTGTTTTGATTTTGTTAATGTCTGACCCGGGAAATATTGGACTTCAAGCCTGCCCTTGGTTTGTTTGTTTACTTCCTTGCACCAGGCTTGGGCAAGTTTGCTTTGAATATGTGTCGGGGGAAAAAAATTAGAGTAGGTAAGAATAGTTGCCTTTGCAAAAACTAAAGATGTGGTGAAAAAGATAATAATACCTGTGATGATCATTACGCGACCTGACAAATAATATTTTTTGTTCATTTTTTTATGCCTCCTTAAGAGTAAATTATAAAAGCACTTGTTTCCCATTAAAACGTTTTTCAATAATTTAAATATCTTGAAAGAAAATGATCTGCAAGAGGGATAAACCAGGGTAATAATGGGTATTAAATATACCTGCTATTTGATAGATATAAGATATGTTCTAAGATTGATTGTTTTATTGGTAATGCCCAATTTTTTTCTTATGTTTTTTCTATAAAATTCAATGGTCTGGGCGGAAAGGTTTAATAACTCAGCTATTTCTTTGGTAGTATTTCCATGTCTTACAAGATTTGCAACCTGTATTTCCGAAGGTGTTAAATTTAAATATTTTACAGATAGTTTGTGCAAAAATGGAGAAACAATATCATTAAGAGTCGATTCAAGTATATCAATATATGTCTTTTGTCTGTTTGAATGTCCTGTCTCTTTTATTTGTTCGATATATGGTATTACAAGTTCTCTGATATTCAGCAGCATTCTTTCTTCTAAGATTGTTTTATCCTCTTCTCGTTTTTTCAATAAAACCCGCAGAGCAGTATTTACTTCTTCAAGCCTTTTAGTTTTTTCTTTGAGCTCAAATGTTCTTTTTGCTACTCTTGCTTCCAATTCATCATGGGATTGTTCAAGTAGTTTTTGTTTTTTTTTGTGTTTTGAAATATCCGTAATAACGGCAAAACTACCTTTAAATTTACCATTGGCATCAAAATATGGGGTCGGAGTCATAATTGTTGGGAGTTTACTCCCATCTTTTTTTGTCCACACGATTTCATAGGGAGTTCTTTCCCCTTTTTTACGTTTTTTAAGTTGGTTTTTTAGAATTAGTTTGTTTTCTTTATCAAGAAAGGCTGTAACTTTTTTACCTATTATTTCGTCCCGGGTGCGCCCCCACATTTTACAAAGCATACCATTGGTATATGTTGTTACCTGGTTTTCGTTAATTTCGCTAAGCCCGTCACCCATGGTTTCAACCACAGTGCGATATCTTTCTTCACTGATTGATAATGCTGTTGATCTGTCAGGCTTTTTTTTTATGATAACCTCACCAATAAAAAAGATATTATTGAACTTTATTTATAATTGATTAAAAGAATTTGCAAGTTTTTATAATAGTATTTATATTAAAGATATTGCAATTTAACCCAGATGGTAAATGCTAACTAAATTAAGAGGATCCTTATGACACACAAAATAGTTTTCAAACCACATAATAGAGAGATTGAAGTTGCAGACGGAGAAAGCCTTATTAGAGCAGCCATGGAAGCAGGAGTCCATATTAATGCGTCATGCGGTGGTGAAGGGGTGTGTGGAAAATGTAGAGTACTCATTGAAGAGGGAGAGGTGGAAGGCGGAATCTCAGAACACCTTTCTGATGAAGATAAGGAACAAGGTTATAAATTAGCCTGCCGTTCAACAATCAAATCTGATCTTGTTGTACGAGTACCCATAGAATCTGAAATGGATACTTCCAGGTTGAATTTTCGGACATCAACAAGGCAGACTGCAAAGGCAGCTGACTTTAGTGTTGATCAGCTTAAAGAAGAAGGTCTTTTTATTCCACCGGTGGAAAAAATATTTCTTAAGATTGATCCACCTTCAAAAGAAAATAACATGGCTGATGTTGAAAGAATCATTGAGGCATTAAAACAGGATCATGACGAACACAGACTCGTAACAAGCTTATGCCTTTTAAGAAAGATTCCTGATGTTTTAAGGGAAGATGATTTTAATGTTACAATAACTATAATAAGACCTGTTAGAAAGGATGGCAGGAACCAGATTGTTAATATAGAGCCAGGTGATACAACAAAGACAAATTTTGTAGTTGCTTTTGATATTGGCACAACAACTTTATATGGACAATTATTAGATGTGAATACCGGTGAAGTTGTTGCTCAATTTGGTGATTTTAATCCCCAGATAAGTTATGGCGAAGATGTTATTACAAGAATTGTTTATGCCGGTAAAGAAGGCGGGCTTGGAACACTGCACGATAAGGTCATTGAAACATTAAATAAGATACTTGATAAATTAATTAAAAAAGCAGGAATACAAAGGGATGAAATAACAAGTGTTACTTTAGCAGGTAACTCGACAATGACTCAGATTTTACTCAAGATTAACCCTAAGTATATAAGACTTGCACCCTATGTCCCGGCTTCTATTTTATACCCGCCGTTCAGGGCTTCAGAACTTGATATTAATCTGGGTGAGCATACTATTGTCCTGGTATACCCTGGTGTATCAAGCTATGTAGGCGGGGATATTGTAGCAGGGATTATGGGCTCTGGCATGTATAGATCAGAAAAACTTACTCTTTATATGGATATTGGAACCAATGCAGAAATAGTTGTAGGCAATAAGGACTGGATGGCATGCACTGCAGCATCGGCAGGTCCTGCTTTTGAGGGTGGAGGCACCAAATTTGGAATGCGGGCATCCAAGGGCGCAATAGAGGATTTTTCCATTGACCCTGTGAGTTTTGAGCCAATGGTTATAACAGTGGGCAATGTCAAATCCAAAGGGATATGCGGGTCAGGTTTGATAACAATGGTGGCTCGACTTTTTGAGGCAGGCGTTATTGATAATAGTGGAAAATTTAATCGGGAACTTGATACTGACAGAATTAGAAAAACAGATGAAATCTGGGAATACGTTGTTGCTTTTAAGGAAGCAACCCAAATTGACAGGGATATTGCAATTACTGAATCTGATATTGATAACCTCATTCGGGCAAAAGGCGCAATGTTCAGTGCAGCCCATACTTTGTTAGAAGAAGTCGGTCTTACCATCGACAGCATTGAAGAAGTAATACTTGCCGGAGGTTTTGGAAGTTATGTAGATCTGGAAAGTGCTATGACAATAGGACTTCTTCCTGAAACAGACCTTGATAAGGTGACATATCTTGGAAATGGTTCCCTTTTGGGCTGTAAAATGAATGGGCTTACAAACAGACTTAGAAAAGATGTAGGCAAAGTTGTAAGTATGATGACAAATTTTGAGCTTGCTGAAACACCTTCATACATGGATCATTATATGGCATCGCTTTTTTTGCCCCACACTGATCTTAATGCATTTCCAAGGTTGAAAAAGAAACTTGAAGCATTAAAGAAAAAGTGATGGATAAAGAAAGAATCAATAGTTATGTTGTCAGTCTAAAGGTGGCAGAACCAAGTCTTGAAAATAATACTGCCGATGTTGAGAGGGTTAAACAGGCTGTAAAAGATGAGCTTTTAATAGATAATATTAAAATAAATTATAATATTATTAAAAAGTTAACCAGTATATTAAAAGAATCCGGGCACCAGATTAAGGTCCTTATTTTTAGAGATTTAACCGGGTGGATTCTTGTTGATATTGCAGGTTCTGACACTATTCAGCAGTTTTTGGGCGTTGCAGCAGATATTGGAACAACAAGAGTTGTAATAAGAATTATTGATCTTGAGTCCAGACAAGTGCTTGCTGAACAAGGTTTTGATAACCCCCAGATAAAAATAGGTCCGGATGTATTATCAAGGATTCATTATGCAAAAAATCATCGGGGGCTTGCTGAACTTGCATCGTTATTAGTTCATGGTTTTAATGAAAATATACTTAATTTATGCAAAAAGATAAATTGTCATATGGATGATATTTATCTTTTTGCAGGTGCTGGCAATACCAGTATGACCCACCTTTTTTCAGGTATTGAACCCTCCGGCATAATCAGGGAACCTTATATCCCCTGCATTAATATCCCCGGGACCATACAGGCAGCAGAACTCGGGCTTAATATGAACGCCAATGCTCTTGTTTATTTATTCCCCAATATCGGGAGTTATTTTGGGGGTGATCTGATTGCAGGAATTTTATTTGCCGATTTAAATCAATTTAATAAACCCTGCATCATGGTTGATGTGGGCACAAATGCCGAGGTTGTTGTAGGATGTCAGGACTGGCTTATCGCCTGTGCAGGAGCAGCAGGACCTGCATTGGAAGGTGGTGTCAGTGATATTGGCATGACAGCAGCCCCGGGTGTTATTGATAAAGTAATGGTTAATAAAGACACTAACCAATTGGAATATACAACAATTGACAATAAGCCCCCTGTGGGTATTTGTGGTTCCGGTATGATTGATCTTGCTTCCGCCCTTTTTTTAAGTCAGAAAATTGATATCAGGGGAAAGTTTATTAAAACCAATTGTAAAGAAAATCTGGTTAAAAAACATGATATAGATTATTTTATACTTGTAAAAAAAGAGGATTCCGGTATTGGTAAAGATATTTGTATAAGTCAGATTGACTTAAATTCTCTTACGAGTTCGAAAGCTGCCATGTATACAATTCTTGAAGTGATTGTGTGTAATACGGCAGGCTTAAGCTTTGATGATCTTGAAAAATTTTTTGTTGCGGGCACATTTGGTTCTTTTATTGATGCTGAATCGGCAATCTCCATAGGCATGCTGCCTGATATTAAAAGGGAAAGATTTGAAGTCCTTGGTAATTCATCATTAGGTGGAGCAACAGCACTTTTAATAGATACTTCAGCATTTGATAAAGTAGAACAAATAAGAAAAAGTATTACTTATATTGAACTTAATGTTAATGCGGAATTCATGAATATGTTTTCCGGAGCTAAATTTTATCCCCATACAGATAAATCAAGATTTCCTTCTGTTAATTTTTAATATCATTCTTGCAGGGGAGCTTAATAGTACATTTAGTACCTTTTTTGAATTCTGACTCAACTGAGATGTTACCATTATGTTGTTCGATATATTTTTTTATATTGTACATCCCATAACCTGTGCCTTTGATATCTGATGCATATGAGCCTGTGATATCCTGACTTCCTTTCAGGGTAAAGGCAAGTTTATAAATATTTTTTATAGATTCTTCTGGGATTCCACAGCCATTATCCTCTATTTCAAAATATATATAATCATTGAGAAAATAAGTTCGCATATATATTCTGGGATTATCAGTCCTGCTCAAAGCATGGATTGAATTTTGTAAAAGATTTACAAGTGTATGCTCAATCATTCCTGGATCAGCAAATAATTTTGGGAGATCTTCCTGGTCTTGTCTTATGAGCTCGATCCCTTTCAAATCTTTTTTTAAAAGATTTGTAACAAGTTCTATTGTATTACCTAATTTAAAAAATTTTTGTTTTGGTTCTTGATTCTTTGCAAATGCAACCAGGTTTCTTGTTAAATTTCTTCCCCTAAGGGTCTGGTTAAAAATTAATTCCAGGCTTTTTTTGATTTCAGGTTCTTTGCAATCACAAAGGGATAGCTCTGCATTGCCCATAATAGCACCTAAAATATTATTAAAGTCATGGGCAAGTTTTCCTGCCATTCTACCTATTAAAGCATGTTTTTCCTGTTCTGCAATATGGTTTTCAGCTTTGAGTTTTGCTTTTTCAGCTATTTTTTGGGGAGTAATATTTCGACTTACCCCAAGTATCCCATTGGGTTGATTATCAGGTCCTTTAAGAATCCTGACATTATTGCTGGTATAGATAATAGAGCCGTCCTTACAAAATTGTTTTGCTTCAAATATCTTTGGCTCCCATCCCTTAGGGTCATTTGTTTTTATTATTTTGAGCCTTTTGTTTAATAAGTCCATTGCCTTTTTAAGGGAATCTGGGGTCGTAATATCATGAAGGGATTGTTCCATACCCTCTTCAACTGTGTAGCCCCTTTGCTGGTAAATGGAAGGGCTTATATAAGTAAATTTAAAATTCATATCCATTGTCCATATAATGTCGGCAATATTCTCAGCAATAAAACGATAACGTTCTTCATTTTTTTTTAATGAGGCAGATAATTTTATTGCTTTTTCATTGGATTGTGTCAGACCCTTAATCAGGACAGAAACTGAAAGAGTAGCTAAAGCATTTAAAAATATATAATTAATACCTGTGGCAAGCATTGCCTGTATTGGGAAAACAGGAAAATACTCACTCCAGGCATTATTATATACCAAATATCCTATGCCTAATAATGAAACGGCATTGATTAAAACAGCAATAACAGCAGCTTTGGAGTCTAATAAGACAGCTGTAAGTATAGGGAAGCAAAACAACCAGGCAGGACCTCCGCTTAAGGGACCAACAGAAATAATGACAAACCAGCCAATCCCATATACAGTCAGCACAGAAATTGATGCTCGTACCCCATAAGAGATGCGTGGTAAGATTAAAAGTAATACACATAGTATCCAGGCAATTAGATCAACAAATATTAATTCCCAGAGTTTGTGTGCAATGGCTACGGGAATGATAGAGATGAAAACCAGTAGTCCTATGGTTGCGCCAGCTAAAAGGAGTGCAAAAAGAATGCGCGTACGCCAGTATGTAAGAGCATTGGCTTTTAAGCTGTCAGCTACAAGCATTTGCTCAAATATTGCAGTTTTTATTTTATTAAAATTCATAAATTTATTTTGTTTTTATTGTTAATCATATATTTTGTCTGTTACATGCAAGCGTTGATGCGAATATTATAATTATGCCACCAATAATAGTTGTTAAACCCGGGATTTCTTTAAGAATCAATAATGCCAGGGCAATACCCCAGACAGGTTCAAGCCCGGTTATTATGCTCACGGTTTTTGCCTTGATGCGCGCAAGTGATTTTATAAAAAGAGAATGGGATACAGCAGTGCATAAAATTCCAAGGACTGCAAGCAAAGGAAGATCACTATATGATGGCAGGGAAGAGTTAATTAAAAATGCCGGTATAAGCAGAAAAAGACTTGCAAAAAAGTTTTGGTACAGAGCAATAAGTAAAGGGTTAATATTTTTTGCAGAATGCCTGTTTATTATTGTTAATAAAGCAAAGGTGAAACCTGCTATTATCCCTATACATCCACCTTTTGTCATGGTATTTGAGAAATCAAAACAAGGAATAATAAGAAAAGTACCTCCAAAGATCATGCATGCAAATATAATATCCTTTAAGTAAAGTTTTTCTTTAAAAAAAACAGGCTCTAAAAAAGTCACAAAAAGGGGAAAGGTGGAAAATGTAAGTAATCCGATTGCAACAGTGGATATTTGAATTGAATAAAAAAAACATACCCAGTGAAAGGCTAAGAGTAAACCCTGAAGAGCAAACGAAAGGCTGGTTTTTAAAGAATCAGGCTTGATTGACATTGTCTTTTTAAAGGAAATAATAAAGATTATTAATGCAAGCCATGCAAAAAAAGTTCTGCCAAGAACAATAAAAATTGAGCTAAAGGAAAAGAATTTTCCAAAAAGTCCTGAAAACCCGAACAAAAACACAGCAATATGTGTCGTTATAATCGGGTTGTCAAGATTTTTTTTAAGGTCCATGGTTTTTAAATTTTCATCTTGTTAATTGACGGTATTTAATTCTTGTGGGGTGATCTGCCCGGGACCCAAGTCTTTTTTTCCTGTCTTTTTCATAATCTGAATAGCTTCCTTCAAAGAAAAATGTCTGGCTGTCACCTTCAAAGGCAAGGATATGGGTTGCAATCCTGTCCAAAAACCACCTGTCATGGCTTATTACCATGGCGCATCCTGCAAAGGCTTCAAGAGCTTCTTCAAGGGCTCTCATTGTATTGACATCAAGATCATTGGTTGGTTCGTCAAGTAAAAGCATGTTGGATTCTGATTTAAGGACATTGGCAAGATGCACACGATTTCTTTCACCGCCTGACAATACTTTGGTTTTTTTTTGTTGATCCTGCCCTGAAAAATTAAATTTTGAAACATAGGCACGGGAATTGATTTTTCTACCTGCAATAACAAGAGTATCACTGCCGTCTGAGATATTTTCCCATATTGTTTTTTCTCCATCAAGAGTATCTCTTTCCTGATCAACATAACCCAATGCCACAGTATCGCCTATTTCCAATTTGCCTGAATCAGGTTGGTCTTTGCTGCATATCATCTTAAAAAGTGTTGATTTGCCGGCTCCGTTGGGACCAATGATTCCAACAATTGCTCCAGGAGGAATAATAAAATTCATTTTATCAATAAGAAGTTTATTTCCTAAACTTTTTGACAAGTCTTTGGCAACCAGAACTTTATCTCCGAGCCTTGGTCCCGGCGGGATAAATATTTCCATTGTCTCATTTTGTTTTTCCGCATCGTTTTTTAAAAGATTTTCATAGGAGTTGATCCTTGATTTAGCCTTAGACTGCCTGCCTTTAGGCGACATCCTTATCCATTCAAGTTCCCTTTGAAGAGTTTTCTGGCGTTTGCTTTCATGTTTTTGTTCATGGCGCAGCCTTTCTTGTTTTTGCTCAAGCCATGAGGAATAATTGCCCTTAAATGGAATCCCCACACCTCTGTCAAGTTCCAATATCCACCCTGCAACATTATCAAGAAAATATCTGTCATGGGTTATTGCTATGATAGTGCCTTTATATTGATTTAAATGCATTTCAAGCCATGCAACAGATTCAGCATCAAGATGGTTGGTTGGCTCGTCAAGCAAAAGGATATCCGGCTTTTGCAGCAATAACCTGCAAAGAGCAACCCTTCTTTTTTCACCTCCTGACAATATATTAACAGGAGTATCCTCTGGAGGACATCTTAATGCATCCATTGCCATTTTTAATTTGGAATCCAGATCCCATGCTTCGATGTGATCAAGTTTTTCCTGGAGATTCCCTTGTTTTTCAAGTAATTTATCCATTTCGTCATCTGACATGGGTTCGGCAAATTTTTCACTGATTTCTTCGTATTGGTTTAAAAGATCAATGGTTTCCTGCACACCTTCTTCAACAACCTGTTTTACTGTTTTTTCTGAATCAACAAGGGGCTCCTGCTCAAGATAGCCTGTTGTAAATCCTTTGGATAATATAGTCTCCCCTGTAAAACCATCATCGACTCCGGCAAGTATTTTTATAAGGCTTGACTTGCCTGACCCGTTTAATCCAAGCACGCCAATTTTTGCTCCATAAAAATAGGAAAGGGAAATATCTTTTAAAACCTGCTTATCTCCATGATGCCTGCTTACATTTATCATAGAATAAATCACTTTTTTGGTATCTTCACTCATATATAATTCCTTTTATTTTGTTCGGATTATTTCTTATCAAAGGCAAATGGCCCCCATGCCTGGCATGTGGGCATTATTTCAATGCTGTTTATATTAATGTGACAAGGGCGCATAACACTCCACAAAACAGTCTCTGCAATGTCTTTTGCCAAAATCGGTTCCATACCCTTATAAACATTATCAGCCTTTTTTTTATCACCATGGAATCTGACTTCGGAAAATTCAGTATGGGCAAGTCCGGGCTCAATATTTGTAACATTTATACCTGTGCCAAGAAGGTCGCATCTTAAGTTCCTGGAAAATTGTTTGACAAAGGCTTTGGTTCCACCATAGGTGTTGCCGCCAGGGTAGGGGTAAGTCCCTGCAATGGAGCCTATATTGACAATATGTCCTTTTTCCCTTTTAACCATAATTGGAAGGACAGCTTTTGTTAAATATACAAGCCCTTTGATATTTGTGTTGATCATTTGTTCCCAGTCATCAAGGTCTGCAGTCTGTGCAGGTTCAAGTCCCAAAGCAAGCCCTGCATTATTTACAAGTACATCTATATTCTGAAAATTTTCAGGAATATTTTTAATTTGTGCAAAAACCTTATCTTTAAGTTGTACATCCATTGTTATTGCCAGTACATCCACGGTATTTGAAAGCTTATTTTTCAAGTTTTCAAGTTTTTTTTCACGCCGTCCCGTTATTATGAGCTTGTAGCCATTGGCTGCAAATAATTTTGCGCATGCTTTGCCAAAACCTGCAGTCGCGCCTGTGATTAATGCTGTTTTATCCATAATATTGTCCTTTGTTTATTTATTAATCAAGTCTTGGTATGTAAAGCAGTTTTAAAAAAATTGAATAATAACTTGATCGGTGAATAAAATCAAATCTTTTGTATTCACGGCTTGCTATCTGATATTAGCACTTCATAAACTTGAACTGGCTTGCTGACATTTTTTAATTGTTTTGTTTTGGGTAATGATAATGTGAACCTGCCTTTAATATAGTCGGAGATGATAGAAGTTACAAAAATTTTTCCACCTGTGGCAATGGAACATACCCTTGCTGCAATATTTGTTACAGATCCGGATGCTGTAAATGTCCACCTGTCCTCGGCAATACCGTGGAATCGTGTTGACCCCACAGAAGCCATACCGGAATTAATACCCATATTTACCATGACAGGATCATATTGATTTTTAAGGGATTCATTAATGGTAATGGTCTTTTTTTGTATATCAATTGCTGCTGTGACTGCATTAATCGCATTTTCCTTTGGGTCAGAGCCCTGAAAAAGAATCATCAGACCGTCACCTGCAGTTTCATTAATATCCCCATTATTTTTTACAATAATATCTAGAAATTGTGAAAAATATGTTTCAATCAGATAATTCATTTTGTCCTGGGAAATATTCTCACTCATTTTTGTATATCCTGCTATATCTAAAAAAAGCACTGAAATATCCTTATCGTGCTTGGTAAGATCAGGGTTTTCCGGATTTTCTGATATCAAATCTTTTACAGATTTAGGTATGAACTTGCTCATATGGTTCTGGATTCCTTCAAGCAACTGAACTCGATGCAGGGTTTTTTCAAGTTTTTTATTTTTTTCTTTTATTTTTTTTAATAATTGTTCAAGATTAAACTCCCTTGCCTCGATTCTGACAATCATCATACCAAATGCCTCGGCAAAATCTGTAATTTGTCTTGGATATCTGTCCTGTCTGGTTAACTCCATCAGCTTATCTGTTTCATCATATGCACCCATGGACACTTTTTGAGCTGACTCTAGTAAAATTTTTAATAATTTGTCATTGGCTGCTGATGTCATGATATACTATCTCCCTTTAGTTTATTACCTTTACTTATCTACTTATCTGTTGGTATGCCTTGGGATTTGGCTTTGTCCTGAACTTCAGTCAATTTTATTTTTTCCCTTAGAGCTCGTTGTCTTGCCGCAACTGCTTTTTGTCTAATTTCCAAAGTGTCTTTTATTTCTTTTTCCATGGACTTATTACCGGATTTTTTTGAGATTGTAAGCTCTTTTATTTTTTCTCTTGCCTCTTTTGCTATTCTGACAGCATATTTTTCTGCAAGATCTGCCCGTTTTTCTGCCAGTTGAAATTGATCAAAAATCAGTGCCACCTCTTTGACTTTACCATCTTCAGGATCAGCATCCAACTCAATCTTCTGTGCTGAGATAGAAAGGGCACAAACCTTTAAAAAGGACAGAACAGATTCAATATCATCATTGGAAAAAAGAGCAAATTTATCCTGATGCCATTTGATGGCAAGGAAAACCAAATCTGCTTTTTTAGAATATTTGATTATTGTTTGTATTGTTGTGCCCAGCACTATAACAAGATCAGCTTCAATGCGGAATTCTTCCAGCATCTCTCTGATCTGGTTTTGATTCTGGTAATTATCTCGATCAAAATGGGTTACCAAAAGCCTGATCCTGGCAGATTCCCACCCTTTACTCTGCCTGGTAAGGTGCGCCAATAACAGCATGAGCCGGCTTGTATCATCATTCTGCCACCATACATCAATTTTTTTTGAATTATTTTTGTCTGACTCATCATTGTTTAAATTTGAGCTGTTTGAATTCAATAACACAACATTACACCCTGACTGAACAGCAATTTGAATATATTTTTGATATGACGGATCATCCCTTAACTCATTATTATTATCATTTTTTTCCTTCCAGTTCAGCAATACAGTGTTTGCCTTGACAGGTCCAACCCCATAGGATTGAAAAAGTGCAGATAAACCTGTTTTTACATCAATGGTTGAAAGAACAAGGGCAAATGCATGGTGTGAATTTTCAAGGATTTCTTTTTTAAGTTGTTCAAGTGCAGCTTGTTTTTTTATATTTGTCTTTATGCCGCTGGTTCTGAGAATTCTTACAGCTGAAGTTATGCCGCTGCCGCTTTCCAATAATCCGGCAAAATCCAAAAGCAGATTCCGATACTCTTGATTATTTGACAAGATGAGAATATATGGGCGCCATTCCCTTGGATGTTCAATATCTTTGTTGGCTGCAATTAAATTGGTTCTTACCTTTTGCAGGTGAAAGGATCTTTGACTGTCAGCCCATCGATTTGGACCCGAGGTTCTTTTAAGATATTGATAAATTGCAAAAAGTATGGCTGTGGCTGCTATGCCGGTTTTTAAATCAATGGCAAGCATAACCCCAAGGCATATAAAAAATCCTGCAAGGCTTAATTTTTTATTATACCATTTAAAGCGCGGTCTGAAAGAAGGACTCATGGTTGCTGCCTCAAAATATGTAGCATAATTCAGCAAACCATAGGAAATTAAGAAAAACATTGAAACAACTCTGGCAACCAGGTCAAGCTGACCTAAGCCAATGGTTGCAAAAGCAATTGTCAGGGAAAAAAGCACACCTCTGCGAGGATTACCAAGTTTTCCCACAACCTTTGCAAATGGATTTAAAACAGGAAAGATTTTATCACTTGCAAGGGATTGTAAAATCCTTGGAGCACC
>Ga0256845_1001116_pt1 | contig 22552 bp, 21 predicted proteins | sample RiftiametaG_FD_189101 | JGI IMG/M metagenome (GOLD analysis project Ga0256845, IMG submission 189101) | Tube worm associated microbial communities from hydrothermal vent at the East Pacific Rise, Pacific Ocean - Riftia | ecosystem: Host-associated > Annelida > Integument > Unclassified ... | reverse complement strand
CACCGATTCTTAATACGCCTCTCAAATTGATTCTCTTTGTCTATAATTATATACCCTGTTTCAATCAAATCATCACGAGTTGGTTCAGGAATCGCTTTAAAAGACATATCTTTTCCAGATAGAAGAGTTTTAACTAATTGATCAGGGAGTTCATCAATCACTCGTAACGATGTAGCTTTGGTATGTCGGAAATTTAGTAATCTGTTACGAGCTGAAATATCAAGCAGTCTTTTCCTAAGATTTTCAAGCGTCATTCTAATTTCTCTTTTCAATATCTATACTGTTGCCTATTCAACAACAAACTAACATTGTCCTAACAAATCACACATTCATGCACTATTTGTTCAATATCATAGCGTAAACAGCTTATCAATAAAACTTTTTAATAGTATAAACATATTCTTTTACATACCTGTTTTATGATTTTGCAGAGCTATTACAAGTAAATAAATCAACTTCAGGGGGGAATTTTGCTACCTCTACGGAGGGTGTCATCAAGAATGCCCGCATTATAATTAACACTTACCTGTTTTTATAATAATTATATCACTCGTGAAATCATGAATGATCGAGAATTGCTGAAATAATTAATTTAATCTTGAAAGAACAGGACAAATAATGCTAAAATTACAGGTTATATGGCTATTGTTAACTAGTTAAACTAAAATACACTTTAAGATTAAATTAATTATTATGAATCATCATTCTGAACATATCCCGGCTGGCAGTTTTAAAGCAGGTAAAGCAGAGCCTGTGACTTATCAAGCATTTCTTGGAACCTGTGTTGGAGTTGCACTCTTTGACAAAACAATGAGAGTTGGAGGCATGATACATATAATTCTTCCTGAACCTCCGTCAGAATCAAATGTGGATTTTCCTGAAAAATATGCATCTACAGGATTACCTCTTCTTATAAACAAACTCATAAACATGGGAGCTTCCAGAGAGAATCTTCAAGCCACTATTGCAGGCGGAGCATTGGTCGGACCTGTAAGCAATCTTGATATCAACCTTGATCTTGGCGGCAGGTCTGCTGACATTGCTCAGGCAATATTAAAGGCAAATAATATCAAAATAAACAAATCTGAAACCGGTGGATTTTTCATGTCCAGTTTAAATCTGGATATGAAAAACGGGGATACTTTAATAGAACCAACATGGGAACAGCATAATAATACTATAAATACACACAAAAAACATTCCCCTCCAACAATAGATGATATTAAAAATACAATAGAAAATTTACAGCCAATACCCCAGACAGCTTTAAAAATATTAAGAATGATTCAGTCATCCCGGGCAGGATCCGATGATATTGTAACAGAACTTGCAACAGATCAGGTATTGAGCGGACAGACCTTAAAAATGTGTAACTCGATTATGTTTGCAGGAACCCATAAAATAGACACACTCAAAGACGCTGTTCTTCTGCTGGGCGAAAGTTTTTTGATCAAATCCTTGATTACTGCTGCTGTAGATACTTATTATAATCAGCAGGGGACATCAAGCTATTCACTATGCAAAGGCGGACTGTTTTTCCATGCTGTAAGTACAGCTCTTGCCGCAGAACAAATTGCAAAATTCACAGACAAAACAGATCCTGGGCTTGCCAATACAGCAGGACTTTTACACGATATAGGCAAAGTCGTGCTTGACCAATACCTGGCAGACAGCTATCCTCTGTTTTTTAGAAACTTAAAGACTAAAACCGCCCTGGAAACTGAGAAAAAGATCATTGGAATAACCCATTGTGAATCAGGCAAATTACTTGCAAAAAAATGGAATTTTTCCAGCGCTCTTTCAGATGTGGTTGAATTCCATCACAGCCCTGAAAAAGCAAAAAAAAATAATGAAATCGTCAGCATTGTTTTCCTTGCCGACCTTTTGATATCAAGATTTAACACAGGCTTAAAGCTTGAAAAAATTAAAGAAGATCAGTTAAATATTGTTTTGGAAACTCTTGATATACCTTTTTCAGACATACCAAAACTTATAGATTCATTACCAATAAATTTATTCAACAAAAACTTACTCAAGGAAGTAGCTTAGGAACTAATAAATGAAAAATAATAAAACAAATTCTCTACTAAGAAAACTTCCAGGGGTAGATCATCTCCTTGTGCTCATGGAAAAGAAAACAGCATTTAAAAATATTCCTTTAAATGTCTGTAAATCTTCAGCCAGGTATGTCCTTGATAACTTAAGAAAAAACATTTTAAATAAGGGTGAGGTTGATATAGCAGATAATGCGATCCTCGATGCTATTTTAAACCATGCTGAAAATGATATTAAAAATAATTTATCAGGTGTTATTAATGCAACAGGAGTTGTTCTGCATACAAACCTTGGAAGATCTCTGCTTTGCAAAGAAGCATTAAAAAATATTGTTGATATTGCATCAGGATATTCCAATCTTGAATATAATGTAAGGCAGGGAATTCGGGGCATAAGATATTCAATAGTAGAGGATTTAATCTCAGAACTCACAGGTGCAGAATCTGCCATTGTGGTTAATAATAATGCAGGTGCAGTCCTGCTCTCTCTTAATTCCCTTGCTGAAAATAAAGAGGTAATAGTCTCAAGAGGCGAACTCGTTGAAATTGGCGGCTCATTCAGGATTCCTGATGTTATGACCAAAAGCAATGCTATACTAAAAGAAGTCGGTACAACCAACAGAACCCATACCCATGATTATACAAGAGCTGTCTCTGACAACACAGGACTCTTCCTTAAAGTGCATACAAGCAATTATCATATCCAGGGTTTTACTTCTAATGTTGATATTGCAAATCTTGTGGACATTGGCAAAAAATATGGTATCCCTGTCATGGATGACCTTGGCAGCGGGACACTTATAGACTTTTCAGAATATGGTCTTGGATCAGAACCTACCATACAAGATATAGTTAAATCAGGTGCTGATATTATTTCTTTTAGCGGAGATAAATTATTAGGAGGTCCCCAGGCAGGTATTATACTTGGGAAAAAAGAGATGATTGATATTATTAAAACAAACCCTTTAACCAGGGCATTAAGAATAGACAAACTAACCCTTGCAGCTTTAGAATCAACCCTAAGGCTTTATAGAGATAATGCAAATGTCATTAAAAAAATTCCTACATTGAGAATGCTTACAGATTCCTATGCAAATATCAAAAAAAGAGCCTGCACTATTATGAATAAACTCCAACCTGCACTGATAAAAAATGTTACAATTAAACTTGCAAACTTGCCTTCACGACCGGGAGGTGGAGCTTTTCCTTCCCAGACATTACCAAGCTGCTGCGTTACCATAAAATCAAAAAAATTTTCTGCATCTCAGCTTGAAAAAAAATTAAGAAATAATGACCCTGCAATAATAGGACGAATTGAGGATGACCGGTTTATCATTGACCCAAGAACAATACAAAGGGGTGAAGAAAAAATAATCTGTAAATCTTTAATTGAAATTTTAGGATAAACCAAGGCATATTCAGGAATACTATGAACAACAAATTCACATCAAAAGAAATTGATTTCCTTAAAAAAAATTCTAAAAATATATCTGACAAATCCTTGACAATTACTGCACCTGAAATTTATCTTTCTGACATCCTTAAAAATAAAACCAATGAAATCCACGCATTTAAAAGACGAATACAAGAAACCCAATTAGTCGAAGATAAATTCGTCTGCATGCTTTTTAGAATCTCTTACAAAAAAAAAGACAATAAAAAAGACATAGATAAATTATTTGAAAAAACATTTCAAATTGTTCTTCAAACAGACAGGGGAATCTGGCAAAGGATAGAACAAGATGTTTATGCTCTTGTTTTCTGGGACTATGATAATAAAAACCAGGCAAAAAAAATCCTTAACTCAATTAAAGAAAAAATGTCTTCATCAATAGACATTGATATATGCACTGGTGCAGCATGGCACCCCTTTGAAGACTTCTTAAAAATAGACTCCTTTGATAATGCAGTTAAAGCCCTTGATCATGCAGCCTTTTTTGGCAAAAATTCAACTATTTTTTTTGACTCCCTTTCCATACATATTTATGGAGATCGACTTTACCAATTAGGGTATATTGAAGATGCATCCATTGAATATCAAAAAAGCCTTGAACTTGATAAAAAAAATACAGTGCTGATTAACAGTCTTGGCGTTTGTTACGGTCTTTTGGGCATGCTTGATAAAGCAAAAGAAGAATTTAAAAAAGTGCTGGCAATTAACCCCGGTGAAATTATTTCCATTTACAATCTCGGGCTTATCTATGACTTAACCAATGAGAAAAAAAAAGCCATTCCATATCTTAAAAAAGCCCATGCCATTGATAATAATATTTTTGAAATCGAGCTGCTTTTAGGGACTTTATACTATTATAAAGCCGGAGATATAAAAAACGCATTGCACCATCTAAACAAAGCATTAGAGCTTAAAAAAGACTCTTCACATGTCCTTAGAATCAAAGGTGAAATAGCTTTGGATCAAAATCATTTTTCAAAAGCAGTTTCAAACTTTACAAAAGCCATAAAAATAAACCCATCAGATGCAGTCTCTTTATCAGGATTGGCAAAAGCCTATGAGATTCAAAATAAAAACATTGATATTGCATTTTCCTTTGCAAAAACAAGTGTAGAATTAGATCCTGACAATATGGTCTTTAAGGAAAGGCTTGAAACCATAAATAAGAAAAAAAAATCAGCTTAATAAAAATAATAACAGGTATTTGAAATGGATGATTTAATTAAACAAATTTTGACCGATAGTATTCACACAAACCAGACCTTTATTTTAGAAAACCTTGAATTAATCAATAAATGTGCTCAAAATATTGCAGACAGTTTAAAATCAGGCAATAAGGTTCTTTTATTTGGCAATGGTGGAAGTGCTGCGGACTGCCAGCACATTGCAGCGGAATTCATCAATCGGTTCCAAATCGAACGCCCTCCCCTTGCAGCCATTGCTCTTACTACTGATACATCAGTTATTACAAGCATAGGCAATGATTATTCCTTTAATGATATCTTTTTAAAACAGGTGCAGGCTCTTGGTAAAAAAGGAGATATTGCCATTGGAATAAGTACCAGCGGAGATTCTCCCAATGTCATCAATGGAGTGAAAGCTGCAAAGCAAATGGGGATTACAATAGTTGGATTTTCAGGAGAAAAAGGTAAGCTTCAAAACCTTGCTGATTATGCTTTTTGCGTAAAGTCAAAAACCACCGCAAGGATTCAGGAAGTACATATTTTACTTGCCCATATACTATGCGATCTTTCAGAAAGGATTATATTCAATGGCTGATTCAAAGATTAATGCAAATATACCTCTTAATATTGACAAGGTTGAAACCTATTCCATACATAAACGGAAAAGCCTTGTAAATATTGATAATTTTGCAAATCCCTGGGAAAAAGGTTTAAGCTTTTCAAATTTCCTTGATAATCTTCCTTCAATTCTTGCTGGTAATGATTTAAAAAATATTATTGCAGCTATATCAAAAGCAGCTATAAATAAAAAAAAAGTGTGTTTTGCCATGGGTGGACATGTTATCAAGGTGGGTTTAAACCCTGTTCTGATTGATTTAATGGAAAAAAATATAATAACAATGGTTTCAATGAATGGCGCGGGAATAATCCATGATCTTGAAATTGCACTGACAGGCAAAACTTCTGAAGATGTTGCAGCATCCCTGGACCAGGGACAATTTGGAATGGCAAAAGAAACATCAGAATTATGTAATATTGCCATTAATAATGCAAAAAAAGAATCAAAAGGACTTGGCAGGGCTGTGGGTGAACTTATTAATACAGAGAATTTACCCTTTAAAAAGCAAAGCCTTCTTGCAAAAGGTGCAAAACTCAATATACCTATGACTGTCCATGTAGCAATAGGGACTGATATTATACACATGCACCCTGGTTTTGATGCCGGGGCATGCGGTCAGGCATCTCACATAGATTTTAAAATCTTTGCTGCAAATATTGCCCAACTTGAAAACGGAGTCTTTATTAATGCAGGTTCAGCAGTTATCCTGCCTGAAGTTTTTTTAAAAGCTTTAACTCTTGTTCGTAACCTGAAATACTCACCAAAAAATTTTACAAGTATAAATCTTGATTTTATCCGTCATTACAGACCCATGACAAATGTCGTAAACCGCCCCACTCAGTCAGGAGGTAAAGGTTATAGCCTTGTAGGGCACCATGAGATCCTTATTCCTCTGATAGCAGCAGGTGTAATTGAAAAAATATCCTGAACTTTATTTTTTCAATCAAAATAATTACTTAAAATAATCAACACCATTTTTAAATATCTTAATCCCTGAAGTAATCTCATCCATACCAGAATCTTTAGATTGTCTTTTTCTTAAAGATTTCTCCCTTGTCCAGTCCGGATGATTTGTAAAATGATTATATGCTTCAGGATGAGGCATAAGACCAAAAATTTTCCCTGTTGGGTCACAAATACCTGCAATATCAGACATTGATCCATTGGGATTCAAGGGGAACTCATTGTTTGCAGGCTCGCCATTCTTATTTGAATATTGTAAAACCACCTGATTATTTAAAAATAATTGATCAATTATTGCCTTATCCCCAATAAATTTCCCTTCACCATGTCTTACAGGGTAATCAGCTTTTTCAATTTCCTTTGTGAATACACAAGGAGATTTCTGGTTAAAAGCAAGATGCACCCATTGGTCTCTGAAATTTCCACAATCATTCCATGTTATAGAAGTTGATCTGTTCTGGTAATTATTATCAAATCCTGGAAGAAGACCCAAATTTACAAGGGTCTGAAATCCATTACAAATGCCAATGACAAGCCTGTCTTTCTCAATAAATGACAAAAGCTTATCTCCAAGATGATTACTAAGTTTTAAAGCCTGAATAACGCCTGCTCCATGGTCATCGCCCCAGCTAAACCCTCCGCCCAGAGCTAATATTTTAAAATCATCAAGATCTATTTTACCATTAATCAAAGAATTAATATGAACCCTGTGGGGTTCTGCACCTGCAAGTTCTAAAGCATAGGCAGTTTCAACATCACAATTAAGCCCAAATCCTGTAAGCACAAGCGCTTTTACCTTTGTCATATCATATCTCCAAACTTTTTTGTAAATGCATTCTCAAGTTTGTCAATGGCAATATCTATAAGTGTTTTGCCGTCACAACCAATGATTGATAAATTCTTATGTATATCTGATATTTTGCCAGCAAGGGAGCAAGGCAGACCCTTAAAAAGCTTTTCAAAATTTTCTTTATTTTCAGGTGCAATAGTAATAATAAATCGTCCGGGTGATTCTGAAAAAAGGATTCTGTCATTGCGCATGGAGCCTCTTTCATCATTTACAGGTATTTTTTTAAGATCAATATCAATCCCGAATTCAGAAGAGATGACCATAAAGGATAAATGGACACCAAGTCCACCCCGTGAAACAGCATGACATGATTCGATTATTTCATTTCCAATTGCCTTTTCAAGGGTTTTATACACCTGCTTAAATTGTTTGATATTTACTTTTGGCAGATTCAAACCAGTTTCATTAAAGGATTGATAATACTCAGATGCGCCAAGCTCATTTTTTGTCACTCCAAGGATATAAACAAGGTCACCCGGCATTTTAGGGTCCATTGTAATACATTTTCCTATGTCTTCCACTCGCCCGGTTGCTGAAAACTGGACAGTTTCCAGGGCAGACACCTTAATTGTCTCACCATATTCACCCGGAAGATGCCCATCAACATACATGCTGTCTTTACCTGATAAAAGCGGGAGACCATATCCTGTGCTCATGTCCTTTAATGCCCTGCATGCTCTGACTAATTGCGCTGCTTTGAATTTTCCATCAGGATTTTTCTCACAATCATACTGAATATTTGGCCAGCAAAAATTATCAACTCCGCCAATATGGTCAAAGCTTCCACCCACAGCTATAATACGCCTTACTGCCTCATCAATTGTACATGTCATCATATCATAGGCATCTATTTTAGAATACCATGGCAAAATTGACTGGGAAAAAGCAAGCCCACGATCAGAATCAAGCACAGGTCTTATAACAGAAGCGTCTGTTGGAATATTTTGATTTTTGCCCACAAGGGGTTTAATTACACTTGTGCCTTGGACTTCATGATCATATTGTCTTGTAATCCACTCTTTTGAACATATATTATCCCTTGCAAGAATATCTAAAATTAATTTTTCATAATTAAAAGGTTCGCTAAGTACCGGCTCTGATAATCCACGTATTTCAGGAGGAATCCATAGAGCATCAAACTCCCAGTCAGGAAAACCCTTGTCAAGCAGATCCATATCAATATAGGCACAGGTTTTATCTTTATATTTTATATGGAGTTTTCCTGTGTCAGTATATTTTCCAATAACTGTGCTTTCCACCTCATGTTCAAGGGAAAGTTCCATAAATTCATCAAGGTTTTCAATTTTTACAGCAATAGTCATTCTTTCCTGGGACTCTGATATCCAGATTTCCCACATATCAAGCCCGTCATATTTCAAAGGAACTTTATCAATCCATACTTCACAACCATTACTGAGCATGGCAGATTCACCAATTGATGAAGAAAGACCTCCGCCTCCATTATCAGTGATAAATGTAAACAAGCCCCTGTCCCGGCAAATAAGTAAAAAATCATGCATTTTCTTCTGGGTATAGGGATCTCCTATTTGCACATGGCCTGCAGGCGTGGTATCAGAATACACTTCTGAAGAAGCAGTCACACCATGGATGCCGTCTTTGCCGACTCTGCCCCCGCTCATTACAATAAGCTCGCCTGGAGAAGTTGTTTTTTTATGGGTAACTATTCCATTGATTTTTGAGGGCATAATCCCTAAAGCTGTAACAAAGACAAGGCTTTTCCCCATATAGGAAGAATCAAAAACAGTCTGACCAAATGTTGTTGGTACTCCGCTTTTATTTCCACCGTCTTTGACTCCTTCTATGATTCCGTCAAGTAAACGGCGGGGATGTAGAGGAGGAGTTAAAGGTCCATTATAATTAATATCGCCAACACAGAATCCATAACTACCCATAATAAGTTTAGAACCAAGACCTGTTCCCATGGGGTCACGATACACACCTACAATGCCGGTTATTGCGCCGCCATAGGCTTCCATATTTGATGGTGAATTATGGGTTTCTCCGGTAATTACATAATTTGTATCTTTTGTGAGCTTTCCAACCCCTGCATTATCCCATAGAACAGAAACAACCCAATCCTTTTCATCTTTAAGTTTTAATGTTGGTTCCTGGATATATTTTCTAAAAAGGCTTTTTTCCACACATTCTTCACCTGTGGAAATATCTTTATATTTAAAAACACCTCTGAATGTATTATGGTTGCAATGATCACTCCTTGCCTGGGAAATATATTCAAGTTCAATATCTGTTGGGTCTGAAAGTCCAACCTCTTCCCTTGATTTTCTGACTTCAGGATCATTAAAATATTCACGGATCACAGGGATATCTTTAATATTAAGAGCAAGATTTCTTTTATCGCTGATCTCTTTAAGTTCTTTATCAGAGCCCATTGTAATGACTTCAAATAAAGGGTCATGGTTTAAAACAACTTTTGCAGGTCTGATACTTTTTGCCTGATCCTGTTCCCAGTCTTTTTTAGAAAATACTTTGTATTGCTGTATTATTTCATTTGCAAGAAGTTCGCTTGCAATTTTTTCAACCTGATCACGGTTCAGTGTTTCACCTTTTAAACAATATCTTTTAGAAGTATATACTCCATGATCAGATTTGAATTTTATTTTTAACAAATCCTCAATCGCTTCCACAGCAGTGTTGCCCTGATTATCCTTAACACCAGGTCTAAAGCCTACCCAGATAACATAATCACAATCAATTGCCAGAGGACTTAATGAGGAAATCTGGGTTACAGGATTGGTAAATATCTGATTTTTAATTTTCTCAAGATCGGTTTGAGAAAACTCAGATTCAATGGTCAAAAGGTTAACACATCGGGCATCTGTAACTTTTATCTTAAAATAATCAAAAGCCCGTTTTTTCAATAAAGATGCTTCAGCATCAAGGAGGTCAGGTTTTAAAGCAACCTCTATACAGGATATCATTTTCACCCACCATGAATTTTTTGAACAATATCATTATAAACAACAAAAATCATTAAAAGCACCAACACAACTATTCCAAACTGATTGGCTCTTTCACGGATTTTCTCATTAACTTCTTTTCTTGTAACAGCTTCAATGGCAAAGAACATAAGATGTCCTCCATCTAAAACAGGAATCGGTAAAAGATTTATAATCCCAAGATTCATTGACAATAAAGCAATAAAAAAAGCAAAGCTTGCAACGCCTTCTTCTGCCTGTTTCCCTGCCATTTGAGCAATCCTGATAGGACCTCCCAGGTTATCGGCTGAGACTTTGCCTTCAATCATTTTCCATACTGAAACTACAGTTAATTCAGCAATCTGCCAATTTTTCTCAAGGGAATACCAGAGCGCCTGGGCAGGGTTTAAACTTAAATGAACTCTTTCATTAGAAGCTTTGACACCTATCATGTATCTTTTTTTGTCTTCATTAAATATTGTTTTATAAGTTTTTAACTCCGGTTTTAATAAAATTGCAACTTTTTTATTATTTCTCTCCAGAAACATCTCAAGTTCTCTGCCTTGGCTTGCATCAATTTCCAGTGAAAGATCATCCCATGATTTAATCTTGAGTTTGTTGATCTCTTTAACAATATCACCGGATTGAATGCCGGCTTTAAAAGCAGGAGAGTTCTCAGTCACCTGTCCAATTACGGGTTTTAAATAATAAATCCCTGACATTTGGAAAATTACATAAAAAATCAAAATAGATAAAATAAAATTAAAAACAGGACCTGCTGCGACTATTGCCATTTTCTGGTAAAGTTTTTTGTGGGTGAATGATCGTGCAATATCTTCAGGGTCAATTGTTTTATCCTGATCATCTCCCACCATTTTCACATACCCGCCCAATGGTATTATGGATAAACAATAAGTTGTTTCTCCAAATTTTTTCTGGATAATTTTCGGACCAAATCCAATTGAAAAAGTTTCAACACCTACTTTACACCATTTTGCAACCAGGAAATGTCCCAGTTCATGGAAAAAAACAAGAATGGATATAAGGATTAAAAATGCTAACCAGGGATTCATATAACCTCGCTTTTAAATAAGAGATAAGGCTTTTTCTCTTGCCCATGCATCTGCGTCAATAATACCTGAAAGATCAGGATTGTCAATATTGTTATGTTCTCCAAGACATTTTGAAATAATATTAAAAATTTCAGGGAAATTTATTTTTTTACCAAGAAAAGCGTTGACAGCTTCTTCGTTAGCGCCATTCATTACAGCAGGCAAAGTTCCGCCTTTTTTACATACTTCAAAAGCAAAATCTAAAGAAGGAAACTTGTCAGTATCGGGTTTTTCAAATTCAAGGTTCCTTAATTTTACAAAATCAGGAAAATCAACATTAATATTTAGACGTTCAGGATGGCTCAAGGCATAGGAGATTGCTCCTCTCATATCAGGAACTCCCAGCTGAGCTATTATACTGCCATCTTTAAAACCAACCATGGAATGAACAATACTTTGAGGATGGATCAAAACTTCAATATCTTTATAAGATACATTAAAAAGATGAACAGCCTCTATTATCTCAAGCCCTTTATTCATAAGAGTTGCAGAATCAATGGATATTTTACTTCCCATATCCCAGTTTGGATGATTCAGAGCATCCCCGGGTGTGATTGTTTTAAATTGTGATTTTTCTGTCTGTCTGAAAGGACCTCCTGAAGCAGTTAAAAAGATCTTTTTAAAATCCTTTTTGCTGTTCCCCTCAAGGCATTGAAATATTGCGCTATGTTCGCTGTCAACAGGAAAAATTAAGACATTATTCTGTTTTGCTTTAGACATTATGATATCCCCTGCCATCACAAGTGTCTCTTTATTGGCAAGGGCAATTATTTTCTTTGATTCTATGGCTGCAAGTGCAGGGCGTAAACCTGCGGCACCCACCATGGCAAGTAAAACAATATCTGTCAAATTATTTGATGCTGCCTCAATATATCCCTGTTCACCAACTAATATTTCAGGGCAATAATCTCCCTTTAACATGGATTTTAGCTGGTCTGCACCTTGTTCTGTCATAACAACTACAGTATTGGGTTTAAATTGCCGAATCTGTTCAAAAAGAAGAAAAATATTATATGCTGCAGCAAGGACTTCAATATCAAATTTATCAGGATGTAAGCTTACAATTTTAAGAGCACTTTTACCGATTGAACCTGTAGAACCAAGGATCGCAAGTTTTTTCATAGAATAAAAACCCGCAGCACATACAACACAGGTATGGAAAAAAGTAACCCATCTATTCTATCAAGCATACCACCATGTCCAGGTAAAATAATACCTGAATCCTTGACGCCTGCAGCCCGCTTAAGAGCAGAGGCAAACAGATCTCCAACCTGACCTGCAACCGCTATCAGAACAGAGCAGGGAATGACCATAAAAGCCTTTTCCAAATTGTGGAAAAAAAGATAACAAAGCAGAAATCCAACCAGAACAGAAGACACAACGCCTCCAATAGATCCCATATAGGTTTTCTTAGGACTGATATTTGGCGCAAGATGACGTTTCCCAAAATTGGTTCCTGCATAATATGATCCAGTATCATTTGCAAAGGTAACAAATAAAAGCCATAACACCCACAGATATCCATTATCAAAAGCATAAATCAAAATAAGTAAAGACAAAAGAAATGGTATATAAACTATTCCAAATATCTGTTTTGATATGGAATCAAAAATATAATCATCCTTAGAAAAGTCTATTAGCACGACAAAACCTAAAAGAAAAATATTCAGCCCAAGGCTGATTAATATCCCTGACATGGATCCATACCACACACCAATAGCCATGGCTATACCAACAAGATAGGATGTCCCCTTTAACTTCTTTGATATGATGCCTGAGCATGTTAGAGCTATTATTTCTAAATATTCATAAAGTGCAATCACTGACACTACTGCTATTGCAATGCTAAAGCCTAATGTATTGTTTTTAAGAATAAGGAAAATAATACCCGGTAAAACAACAACTGCTGTTATTATCCTTTTTAAGAGCATAAAACCTTCCCGAACCTACGGTCCCTTTTCTGATAATCCCTGAGGATATTTATGAATTCATCCCTGGTAAAGTCCGGCCAAAGCGTATTAGTAACAAAAAGTTCAGAATAAGCAATCTGCCAGAGTAAAAAATTACTCACCCGCATTTCGCCGCTTGTCCGAATCAATAAATCAGGATCAGGCATATCAGCAGTATAAAGATATTCACTGATTTTTTCTTCATTAATATCTTCTATCAATAAATCTTCCTGTTGAATTGCAGAAACAATGTTTCTGACTGCCCGTGTTATCTCTTCCCTTGCACCATAACTTAATGCAAGGTTTAAAATCATCTTACTATTATCTTTGGTTTTTTCAACAACCAAATCAATTTCTTCTTGAACGTCATTGGGTAAACGTTGTTTTTGCCCGATGACATTAAACTTTATTCCTTTATTATAAAGTTCGTCCTTCTCAGATTTAATAAATTTTTTTAAAAGCTTCATTAATGCATCAACCTCTTTTTGAGGACGCGACCAGTTCTCAGTTGAAAATGCATATAAAGTTAAAATCTTTATTCCTGATTCACGGCATGCTGTAATAATAGTTCGAACAGCTTCAGCTCCTTTTTCATGCCCAATGACACGATTCATGAGCCTTTTTTTTGCCCACCTGCCATTCCCATCCATGATGATTGCCACATGGTATGGGAGCTTTGCAAAATCAATATTCTCATTTATTAACAAATCAGACTTCAAGTATCTCCTTTTCTTTCTCAGAAAAAATCTTGTCTAATTGTTTAATATTTTCATCAGTTAAATCCTGAACAATTTTTTGTCCCTTAAAATTGTCATCTTCGGAAATATCTCCTTGTTTCTGGAGATCCTTAAGATTATCATTGGAATCTCTTCTTATATTTCTGATGGCAACTTTAAAATCTTCACAAACCTTTGAAGTCGCTTTTACAATTTCTTTTCTTCTGTCTTCTGTAAGCGGAGGAATCGAAATTCGAATAATTTTACCATCATTGGAAGGAGTCAATCCAAGATTTGCCTTTAAAATAGCTCTCTCAACGTCATTGATAACGCTTAGATCCCATGGTTTTATTGTAAGGAGGCGACTCTCAGGCACAGAAACCGATGCCATCTGATCCAGAGGAGTTTCAGCACCATAATAATCCACTTTAACACCATCAAGCAAATTAGTAGAAGCTCTACCGGTGCGAACCTTGGTCATTTCATTTTCAAAAGCTCTTAAAGATTTGACCATTCTATCTTTTGTTTCCTGTATCACTTCATTCAGCATAATAATTTACCCCTCAAAAAAATTAATAAGAAGTTTTATTCATTATAAACAAGAGTGCCTATCTTCTCTCCAAGAATAGTATTCATTATATTTCCAGGTTTATGCAAATTGACCACATGGAGCGGAAGTGATTGTTCCATAGCAAGTGAAATAGCAGTCATATCCATAACATGGAGCTTTTGTTTAATAACTTCCATATATGAAATTCTATCATACATAATTGCATCATCATGCAGCTTAGGGTCTTTATCATATACACCATCGACCTGGGTTGCCTTAATCAATATCTGGCTTTGAATTTCATTTGCCCTTAAGACAGCAGCCGTATCAGTCGTAAAATATGGATTACCTGTTCCGGCAGCAAAAATCACAACGCGATTTTTTTCAAGATGGCGCATTGCTTTTCTCCTGATAAATGGTTCAGCAATCTGGTTCATGGCAATGGCAGTTTGAACCCTTGTCGGGACATCTATTTGTTCCAATGCATCACATAGTGCAAGGCTGTTTACTATGGTTGCAAGCATCCCCATATTATCGGCAGAAGCTCTGTCCATGCCTGCAGCACTACCTGCGACACCACGGAAAATATTCCCGCCACCCACAATAATACTGACCTGAACTCCAAGTTTGTAAACTTTAGCAATTTCCTGGGCAACATAAGAAATCATTTCAGGAGTGATGCCAAAGCCCTGATTTCCCATCAGGGCTTCGCCACTAAGTTTAATAGTTATTCTATTCAATTTAGATATTTTTTTATCCAAGGATCAATTATTCTCCTATTTGAAAACGCGTAAACCTTCTAATTTGAATATTTTCTCCAATTACTGCAATAGTCTCTTTTAATAAATCATTGATAGTTTTTTTAGGATCTTTAATATATTGCTGGCTCAAAAGGCAACTGTTTTTATAATATTTTTGAACCTGTCCTTCTACTATTTTATCAATAATATTTTCAGGTTTTCCTTCTTTAATTGCAAGAGCTTTATATACTTCTCTTTCTTTTTCTATAAGCTCGCCTGGAATATCTTCTTCACTGATACCTAAAGGGTTTACTGCCGCAATATGCATTGCAACATTCTTTGCAAAATCTATAAAACCATCAGTTTTTGCAACAAAGTCTGATTCACAATTAACTTCAACCAGTACGCCCAACTTGCTTCCGGCATGAATATAAGAATAAATAACACCTTCAGACGTTGCTCGTCCGGATCGTTTTGCTGCCTTTGCAAGCCCTTTTTTTCGTAGAAGATCAATAGCTTTTTCTATATCACCTTCAGTTTCCACAAGAGTGTTTTTGCAATCCATCATTCCGGAACCAGTACGATCACGTAGTTCCTTTACTATTGCTGCTTTAATTTCAACCATTTTGCGACTCCTTATTCTTTCTCAACCTCAGCCTTTTTTGGGGCTGGTGCAGTTTTTCTTTTAATTTTTTCAACAACAGGTCCGCCTGAATCATTGGAAATGATTTCCCTTTTAATTTTTCCTTTAGGAATATCTTCAGTCTTTTTATCTTCCTCTTTATCAGCATTTGCCTGTTGTTTTTCCCTGTATTGTTCTCGTCCCTCAATAAATGCATCGGCAATTTTCGAAGTAAAAAGACGTATTGCTCGAATTGCATCATCATTTCCTGGCACAACATAATCAACTTCATCAGGATCACAATTTGTATCAACTATAGAGACAATAGGAATACCTAATTTTCTTCCCTCACGTACAGCAATCATTTCCTTTTTAGGATCAATTACAAAAATTGCGCCGGGCAATGCTTTCATAGTGCTGATACCGCCGATGGCAAACTCAAGTTTTGTACGCTCTTTGAGCATCATAATCTGTTCTTTTTTAGGATAATCTTCAATTGTTCCATCGTTTTCAATGGAATTTAAAAAATGAAACCTGGTAATATTATTTTTAATAGTCTGAAAATTTGTAAGCATACCACCAAGCCATCTATTCTGGACATAATATGTCTCAGCCCGGTTTGCTTCCTCATAGATTACATCTGAAGCCTGCTTTTTTGTGCCTACAAAAAGAATATCTTTACCCTTTGCAGCTGTTTCAAAAATAAAGTCATAAGCTTTATTAAAAAGCCTGACAGTCTGTTGAAGATCAATGATATAAATCCCATTTCTTGCTCCAAAGATATATCTTTTCATCTTTGGGTTCCAACGCCTTGTCTGGTGCCCGAAATGCACACCTGCCTGCAAAAGTTCTTTAACTGTAACGTGACTCATTATTACTCCCAAATTAAATTAATGGTTTTTTCCCACCACTCTTATCATCCTTAATGCCGACTTTTTGATAAAAAAAGCACCTGACAATAAGTCAAAGAGTGTGCGTTATAAATACAAATCCTATTTTATATATCAAACTATTAGCTTCTTGACAATCTTTTTTTAATAATTGCAACCCGCCAATGCCCTGCCAGATCTTTTTTAAACTCGGGGCATTCCAAATCAGGGCATTGATTGACAAGATTTATGATATCCTGCTTTTGATCACACCCCATTTCCAGCAACAAAGTTCCCCCTGACACAAGATAATCAGAAACATTGAGAATAATTTTATTCAAAGATTCCAAACCATCTTTACCACCATCTAAAGCCAATACAGGTTCATAGTCTTTGATTTCTTTATCAAGGGCTTGGATATCCAGTGTTTTGATATATGGAGGATTTGAAATAATAATATCAAAAAAAGGATGCGCTTTAACAGCATCAAACCATGAAGTTTTTAATATATTAATTTTTATATTTTCAAGAATTTGATCAGAATTGATTTTGATAGCTTTGATAGCATCGTCAGACAGATCAGTTGCAAAATATGTGTGTTCAGGATACATATCTGCAAGGGAAATAATAATTGCTCCTGATCCTGTACCAAGTTCAAGGACATTTTTAGGTACAGCTTCTTCATGGTTTGCACTTGCCATGAATATCAAGGCGGATTCTACTATGGTCTCGGTATCCGGTCTTGGGATAAGCACATTGGGGGGAATTGAAAATTCAGAATTATAAAAACCTTTTTTCCCTATAATATATGCAACAGGTTCTCTGTTAACTCTGCGCTTAATAAGTTTTTTATAGGATTTAAGTTCATCTTTATTCAAAGGTCTGTCGTGCTGAAGGTATAAATCAATTCTTTTGATGCCAAGGGTAAAACTTAAAAGAATTTCTGCGGCAAGCCTTGGACTATCTATGGATTTTGACAAAAAATAGGTTTCTGACCAACCAAGGATACTTGAAATTGTCCAATCAGCCAATTGACTGTAACGCCTTTGCTTGATACTGTGTTGCTAATTCCTCAATAATAGGATCAATGTCACCTTCCATAATACTATCCAGCTTATAAAGAGTCAGCCCTATTCTATGATCTGTCATTCTGCCCTGGGGGAAATTATATGTTCTGATCCTGCCGCTTCGATCCCCGGAACCGACCTGGTCTTTTCTATCAGCAGCTCGTTTTGCTTCTTGTTCACGGCGTTTTGCATCAAAAATCCGAGATTTTAAAACGCTCATGGCTTTTGTTTTATTTTTTAATTGCGATTTCTCATCCTGGCACGTTGCAACGACTCCAGTGGGGATATGGGTAACACGAACAGCGGAATCAGTCGTATTAACAGACTGCCCCCCCGGACCTGACGCCCTGAAAACATCGACTTTAACATCACTTGGATTAATGTCTATATCTACATCCTCAGCTTCAGGCAGCACTGCAACTGTAACTGCAGAAGTATGTACCCTGCCCTGGGCCTCTGTTTCAGGTACACGCTGGACACGATGTATACCGCTTTCATACTTAAAAGCACTATAAACATTTCTGCCATGGATTAAAGCAACAACTTCTTTAAAACCGCCAGCAGCAGAATTATTTTTCTCAATAATCTCAACCTGCCAGGACTTTGATTCTGCATAACGCGAGTACATTCTAAAGAGGTCTCCGACAAATAGGCTGGCTTCTTCTCCACCTGTTCCCGCTCGTATTTCAAGAACTACATTTTTCTGGTCATTGGGGTCTTTGGGCATAAGAAGAATTTTGATTCCAGATTCAATTTTCTCAATCTTCTTTTTCAGCGAGACTATTTCAATCTTTGCCATTGATTGGATTTCAGAATCAGAATCATTTAATAATTCTTTGGCATCCTCAAGTTCATCTAAGAGACCCTGATACTCTCTAAAACTGCAAACAATTTTATTAAGCTCACCATGTTCTTTTAAATACTCCTGATACTTTTTTTGATCGCTGATAACCGCAGGATCACTTAAAAGGTGCTCAAGCTTTAAAAATCGATCTTCTATGCCTCTTAACTTATTAATCATAATAAAAACTCAAAAAGGATTCTAAAGAATAAATCCTTAGAATCCAAATTTAGACCCCCATTTTCCCTTAAATAACTTGTTGAAATTGTTAAAAAATCAATAGGTATAATTTTAAACAAGTTTTGATGCGTCAAATCCGCCGTATTTTTTCTTAAAACGATCAATTCTTCCGGCAGTATCAACAAGTTTTTGTTTGCCTGTAAAAAAAGGATGACAGGCTGAACATATTTCAACCTTGATATTCTCTCTTGTGGAACCAACTTCAAATGTTTGCCCACATGCACATGTTGCAGTAGTTTGTTTATAATCTGGATGTATACCTTTTCTCATCTTCCCTTAAACTCCTTTAAAAATTCTAAATCCGAATATAAAAATTATTTATGAATTCATTGAATCCAAAAACTCTTTATTATCCTTTGTTCCTTCCATTTTTTCAAGTAAAAACTGCATACTGTCAATAGAATTTAAACTTGAAAGCAATTTTCTTAAAATATAAGTCCTTTGAAGAGTCATCTCATCTAATAACAATTCTTCTTTTCTTGTACCGGTTCTATTAATATCAATGGCAGGAAATATCCTCTTATTTGAAAGCTTTCTATCAAGAACAAGCTCCATATTACCTGTGCCTTTGAATTCTTCAAAAATGACTTCGTCCATACGGCTTCCTGTTTCGACCAGGGCTGTGGCAATAATCGTAAGACTGCCACCATCTTCAATATTTCTTGCTGCGCCAAAAAATCTTTTTGGTCGATCCAAGGCATTGGAATCAACACCTCCTGATAATATTTTTCCCGAAGGTGGCATGACTGCATTATATGCTCTTGCAAGCCGAGTTATGCTGTCTAAAAGGATTACAACATCATGACCCTGCTCAACAATTCGTTTAGCTTTTTCAATCACCATCTCAGCTACCTGGACATGCCTTTCTGCCGGCTCATCAAAGGTTGAGCTGACTACTTCCGCATCAACACTGCGCTCCATATCTGTAACTTCTTCAGGTCGTTCATCTATGAGCACAATCATTGGAATTATATCAGAATGCCCTTTAACCATGCTATTTGCAATATTCTGTAAAAGCATTGTCTTACCGGCTTTTGGTGGTGACACAATCAAACCACGCTGCCCGAATCCAATGGGCGACATCAAATCAATAATTCTTATGGAATAATTATCCGGGGCATACTTTAGGTTCATTTTCTGCTGAGGGTATAGAGGCGTAAGATTATCAAATAAAATAGTTTCTCCGGCAAGTTCAGGGTCTTCAAAGTTAACAGCCTCAACCTTTAATAATGCAAAATAGCGTTCTGAATCTTTTGGTTGTCTTACCTGACCTGAGATAGTGTCTCCGGTTCTAAGGTTAAACCTTCTTATCTGGGATGGTGAAACATAAATATCATCTGGACCTGGAAGATAATTATAGCCCGGAGCCCTTAAAAACCCAAACCCATCAGGTAATATTTCAAGGGTGCCTTCCCCATAAATTTTACCGCTATCTTCAATAGTAGCCTGGAGTATGGCAAAAATCAATTCCTGCTTTTTCAGGCCTCCTGTCCCCTTGATTTTATACTCCTTGGCAAGCTTATTAAGCTCACTGATCCTCATCCGCTTTAACGCTTCAACATTCATGAATGCTCCATTGTTAATTTAATAATGTTTCACACTACTATTGTCATTTAGATTGTTTTGAAGAATATTTTATGAATACCTTAATAGATTATTAAAATAATTGTTTAGTCTGGTATGAATAAAATCTCAGATACTTAGCATAATTATATTTTATCTACATTAGTTGAAAATTTATGTCAAGTATTCTTTTTTTATTTTTTTATAAAGCAAGTATACAGATTCCTTTAATTCATTTATTCCACCGGTGTTCCAAATAACAAAGTCCGATCTATTAATCTTTTCTTTCTGGGAAACTTGTATGGATAATATGTTTGCGGCATCCTTTTTTGAAACATTATCTCTATTTACAATACGGTCTACAAGATCATTTTTTTCACCTACAACACTAACAATAAAATCAAACTCATTTTCCACACTCAATTCAAACAAAAGCGGAATTTCCACAGCCACCATATCAAGCCCTGCAATATCAGCTTTTTTTATTTTTAAAAAAAGGCTCTGCAATATTGCAGGATGCATAATCTTTTCTAAGCCCTTACGCATTTCAGTATCACCAACAATCATTTTTCTTAATGCAGGTCTGTCTAAATTATTATCACCCTTTACAATTTTTTTACCAAACAAATCAAGGATGTCATTATATGCCTGCATACCCGGCTCAACAACTTCTCGTGAAATTTTATCACAATCAAATATTGTCAGCCCAAGCCCTGCAAAACATTCACAGACAAGACTTTTCCCGGAACCTGCTGAACCTGTTACAGCTATTGTAAAAACAGACATAAATATAAGCTCGTATACAAAATTAAATCTAAAAATCAACTCCCTGAAAATTGACTTATAATATGGTTTTATGCTATTTTGCAACTTAATTTTAATTTTAACATAAGGAAAACAAATGGAAAGAACATTATCAATAATCAAACCAGACGGGGTTAAAAAAAATATTATCGGAGAAGTAATAAAACGTTTCCAGGATAACGATATTAAAATTGCTGCAATAAAAATGATCCGACTTTCTAAAGAAGAAGCCAAAGGGTTTTATGCTGTTCACAAAGAACGTCCGTTTTTCAACAGCCTAACTGATTTTATGACATCAGGACCTATTGTTGTTATGGTATTAGAAGGAGATGATGTTATAGCAAAAAACCGCAAGCTTATGGGCGCAACCAATTTTGAAGAAGCTGAAGAAGGCACTATCAGAAAAGACTTTGCAACTGATATTGAAAAAAATGTTGTCCATGGATCAGATGCTCCTGAAACAGCTGCATTTGAAATAAGCTATTTTTTCAATGCCCTTGAAATTGTATAAATAAGACTGACAATCATCATATATAGCGCCGGGTAACAATATTTTGTGTCCCGGCTGCAATATATTATTGACTAATCAGCTCTGATATTATATATACTTTACCAAAATTCTACTGGGTGATCGTCCAATGGCAAGACTACGGACTCTGACTCCGTCAATCAAGGTTCGAATCCTTGTCACCCAGCCAGACATACTTCTTCAATCTGAAAATTTCTTTTTTTGATCCTTTTTAAGAATATGGCTAAGTTATAACTCTTTAATTGACCTTACAAGGCAGTTTTGTTATAAATATCCAATAAACAAACACGGGAGATTAAAGGTCAACATGAGCAATTCAATAAAAAGGGATTTATTTGATTTTGAGGTTGGTTATTTAACCGAAAGCCCCTGCCTCAAATGTAAAAATAAAAAAAACATCCCGAAATGTTTTAAGACCTGTGCTTCTTTGGATAAAATCCAGATATTTTTAGCCCGGGGCATATCAACAGCCCATGCCTCTTCATTTATCAGATGAGCAAACAATTATTTTCAAAAGATTCACACTCACTTGTAAAACAATATCTTTCAACCACGCTCTATAATAAATTAAAAAACAGAAAAACCAATTCAGGATATACCCTTGATAAAGCAATTCAATCAGGCATCATAAATCCAGATAGTGATATTGGTCTCTATGCAGGGGATGGTGAAACATATGAAATCTTTAATGAAATTTTTGATTTAATAATTGCAGATTACCATTGCTGTTCCCCAAAAAAATCCCATTTAACAGATTTTTCTTTTTCCAGCATACCATTACTTGATCCTGAAAATAAATATATTGTCTCAACAAGAATTAGACTAGCAAGAAATCTTGACACTTCCCCCTTTCCAACTTTTATTCTCAAA
>Ga0256845_1001115_pt1 | contig 22597 bp, 20 predicted proteins | sample RiftiametaG_FD_189101 | JGI IMG/M metagenome (GOLD analysis project Ga0256845, IMG submission 189101) | Tube worm associated microbial communities from hydrothermal vent at the East Pacific Rise, Pacific Ocean - Riftia | ecosystem: Host-associated > Annelida > Integument > Unclassified ... | reverse complement strand
CTTTCGGGGCGCCGTCGTGCGCACCAACAAATCATCCAATACCGCCTTCCGCGGCTTTGGTGGTCCCCAGGGCATGGTCGTGATCGAGACGATCCTCAGCCGCGCGAGCGAGCGATTGGGCCTCGATAGCGCGACGATCCGCACCCGCAACTTCTACCGCGAAGGACAGCGCACCCCCTACGGTCAGGAACTCCGCGACATTCGGCTCGCACGCATGCACGACGAACTCCTGGCGAGCGCCGACTACAACCACCGACGCTCCGAGATCGCCGCCTTCAACAGTCGTTCGCCCCATGTACGCCGCGCAATCTCCTTCCAGCCGGTGAAATTTGGCATCTCTTTCACCAACGCCCTGCTCAACCAAGCGGGCGCCCTGGTGCTCGTCTACACCGACGGCTCCGTGCAGGTGAACCACGGCGGCACCGAGATGGGTCAGGGCCTGCACACCAAGATGCAGGTGATCGCCGCCCACGAACTCGGCATCACAACGCCCACGATCCGGGTGATGTCGACAGCGACCGACAAGGTCCCAAATACCTCCGCGACCGCGGCCTCGAGCGGCTCCGACCTCAACGGTGCGGCTGTGCGTGCGGCCTGCGTGACGATCCGCGAACGCCTGCGCCCGCTCGCCGCCGAACTCCTAGAGGTCGACGACGCCGACAGCCTGAACTTCGTCGGTGGCGAGATCCTTCAGCCAAAGAGCGGGGCTTCGCTCACCTTCAATGCACTGGTGCAGGCCGCCTGGGCCCGCCGGATCTCGCTCTCCGCGACCGGCTACTACTCGACACCAAACATCCACTACGACCGCTCTGCGGGGCGCGGCAAGCCCTTTCACTATTTTTCATACGGCGCGGCGATCTGCGAGGTCGAGGTGCACGCGCTCACCGGAGAGCACCGCCTGCGACGGGTCGACATCCTCCACGACGTCGGCAACTCGCTGATCCCAACCATCGACCGCGGCCAAATCGAAGGCGGCTTTGTTCAGGGCCTAGGATGGTTGACGTGCGAAGAAGTCCTTTGGGACAGCAAGGGCCGATTGCTCACCCACGGCCCCTCGACCTACAAAATTCCGGCCGTCGGCGACATCCCAACTGCGGACAATTTCCGCGTCGATCTGCTCAGCGATGCCGCTCAGACATCTGTCGTGCACGGCTCGAAGGCGGTCGGCGAACCGCCGTTCATGCTCGCAATCGGCGTGGTCTCAGCACTGCGCCAGGCCATCGCCAGCTGGGGCCCGCCCGCCCAAGAAGTTGAACTCGCCCTACCGGCCACACCCGAGGCGATCCTGCGGGCGATCCGCACAGCGATGAGCTGATACCTCCGTCACCCGTTGGCCGATCCGCCCAACTTTGCTCCTCGCTCAATCCAGGGCCCGCGACGCGACCAGGCCGAACATGAGCGGCGTGCGAGTGACCCCCTCGGGAAAGTGCCAGCGTCGATCAGCCTCTGCGCTCTCGATGAGGCCCTCCTGAAGCCGACAGCCGTTGCTAAAGGGGTACTCCCGGAGAAGCTCGATCCGCAGACCTGCGCCGGCAAAGGCGCTCAGCAGATCGGCAAGCGTATGTTGCCACGAGAGTGCTGGGATCTCGTTTGTGCCCGGTGCCCCGACATCAGCAGCGCCCAGACCGGCTCCTGATTCGGCGACGTAATCACCGACGGGATCGAGGTAGGGCTCCCGTTGAAAGTAATCGTCGCCACCGCGAAGGTCGAGCGCCGCGCCCAGGCTCCACGAGAGCGGATGAAACTCGACATAGACAAAGCGCCCGCCGGGCCGCAACACGCGAACAACACCCCGGGCCCACGCGGCGAGATCCTCGATCCAAGTGGTCACCCCGTAGCTCGCGAAGACGAGGTCAAAACGCTTGTCAGTGTTCGCCATCCACGAAATGGCCTCTCCGAGTTCAAAGCTCGCACGAATCCCACTATCCGCGCTCAGCTGCCGCGCGAAGCCGATCGCCTCGTCAGAGAAGTCAACACCGACAACCTCCGCACCCCGTCGCGCCAGGCAGAGCGAGTCCTGCCCAGAGTTGCACTGTATGTGCAGTAATCGTTGGCCCGCGAGTTCGCCTAAAAGCCCCAGTTCCTCGTCAAAAAGCGTCTCGCCACCGGCTCTCAAGGACGCCGCTTGGTCGCCCTTGTGAGCGTTGTGATTCGCCGTCGCTCGGTTCCAGCTCGCACGGGTGCTCTGCGGGTCCACGAGACGTGTCTCCGCCCCGCCATTCAGCCCCACTATCGACATTTCATCATCGCTTGGCATTGCGCACCCGAGTCCCCTGGATACCGCGCAGTGCGGCTAGTCGAGGAAAAAATCCTTGATCAGCTCGTGCCCCGGCTCGACCGCGTAAGGGGAAAAGTCGCGGGTTCCCGAACCCCGCAGCAGATCCTCATCGATAAAGAAATTTCCGGTGTGCACCGCGCTCGGGCGGCTCAGGATCAGGTGCGCCGCATCTGCCATGATCTCGGGCTTGCGACACGATGCGATCGCCGACTTGCCACCAATCATTGCCATCGCTGCGGTCGCGATCGCAGTCTGCGGCCACAATGCATTGACCGCGACCCCCTTCGATGCAAATTCCGCGGCCATACCGAGCACACACATGCTCATGCCGTACTTCGCCATCGTGTAGGCGACATGGTCCTTGAACCACTTCGCATCCATGTTGAGCGGCGGCGAGATGTTGAGGATATGCGGGTTATCGGCCTTGAGCAGATGCGGCAAACAAAAATGCGAGCACGTGTAGGTCCCGCGAACGTTGACCTGATGCATGAGGTCAAAGCGCTTCAGCGGTGTGTACAGAGTCCCTGTTAGGGAAATCGCGCTGGCATTGTTGACCAGAATATCGATCCCCCCAAACTCCTTGACCGCGAGCTCGACCGCCTCGGCAACCCGACCTTCGTCGCGGATATCGACGACGAGCGGCAGGGCTCGACCACCGACGGCCTCGATCTCCTTTGCGGCCGTATAAATCGTGCCGGGCAGCTTTGGGTGGGGCTCGGCGGTCTTGGCTGCGATCACGATGTTGGCGCCATCCGCCGCAGCCCTGAGGGCGATCGCCTTGCCGATCCCGCGGCTCGCCCCGCTGATAAAGAGGGTCTTGCCCGCGAGGGGCTTGCTCTGATTCGCTTGCGTCTGCTCTCTCGGATCGTCGGCGTTCATCGCCGCCGACGATACCCCTAGAGAGCAGCCCCTGAACAGCAGAAGACGAGCAATCCCTCAGTGTTTCACTCGGCGGCCGCGGCCAGAGGCAGCTGATCTCCACGTCGGCAGATATCGAGCGAACGGACCACCAATGCCTCTAATGCCCAGATCTGAGCGGCATCGTCGATCTGCACTCGCGAGACGCCAAAGCTCTGTGGCGCCTCCTCGACGACAAAACCGCGGACCAACGCGCGAGCCTCTTCAACCGGCACCAGAGTCGTCAGCGCCCGCCGACGCGAACCATCAAACCAACGCACAAACCATCGACTCGGCGTCTTCAAGCCGACACCGTGGTAGTTCGTCGTCTCTCGGTGCACGATCTCTGCGGGATTTGAACCTGCCCTCTCAGCCATCTTTCGGATCATCGCGATAACCACTGGCTCGGCACCCCTCGGCGCCTGCGGCCGTGCGAGCGCACCGCGAGCGACGATTTCGTTGGCCACCTGCATACGCTCGCGGAGGGCATCGATATAGTCCTCGCTGAGCAAGCCTAGAATCGCCGGGGTCACAGCCTCCTCCGCCAAGCGACCCAAACGCTCGAGAACGGGTCGCGTTCGCTTGCCCTCGTAGATACCCTCGCTCAACCAACGAAGGAAGTCTGGCTCCGCGGCAGGGGCCCGCAACGCCCGCATCAAGCGCTGCCTCAGCGCCGCGGTCAAGGCCTCGTCCTCCGCCTTAGAGATCAGCGCACCCGGGTCAAACGCATCTCGCGCGAAGCGGCTCAGAGTGGCACTCGCATGGGCGTAGTCGGCATCGGGTCCCGCCAATGAGAACGCACAAAAGGGCGCGTCGTCGATGCTTCCTGGACGCTGGAGGTCGCCGTAAATTTGATAGCGAGCGCCGTCCGTAACCACCAAAAATCGGAGCCCTGCAGCCCCGACCGCCTTCGCCAAGGGCGAGCGAGACCAGAGATCTGCACCTAGCGCCCGCACATCCACAACCATACGCAGAGTCTTGCCATCGCCCTCGTAGATCGCGATATCAGCGGTCGCCGAGCCGCCATCCGCAAAGCCAAGTGGTTCACCACAGCGGAGTTCGAGCGGGTTTGAGACCGCATAGCCGAGGCCGCGCAGCAGGGGCAAGACCAACACCTGAGTGGTGCTCTCGCGGCTCGCGAGCAGCTCACGGCTGCGTTCGATCGTCTCGGCCAAGGTACTCAAAATTCGCACGTCCATCATCCACCAACCTCTTCTGTCTACGTCTCTCAACATAGGAGAGTGCGACGATCTAAAGGAGATCAAGCGGCATGATCACGAGCGGCCAGCTGACACCAGGATCGAGAGCGCTGCTGTCAGCAAGCCGGCGCGCCGGTAGAGCAGATCTTGCCAAGAGACATGTCGCAAGGGACACGCGTAAACGCGAGCGACGCGCAGACCTGTGCGCTCTGCTTCGCCACAAAGCGCACAGCTACCGACGGACACCGAGTTCGCGGATTCCTGCACACTCTACGAATGCGCCGAATGTGCACTTGGGGGCCGCACGGTGTCTTACCGAGCCCCTTTGTGCCCGGCTATTGGCCGCGCAAGATCGGCAGACGTCGCGCTCTCGTTGTCTCGTCCGACGACGCTAGGGTCTCGCCCTCAACTGGCCCCGGCAACAAACGACGGTCGAGCAGGTGCGACGGCGCAACGTTCCTGAGTGCGTTGAGCATCACCGATCGCAGGTTGGCATGGTCCCGCTCGAGCTCGACCAGAAGCCCAGCCATCGCCTCCCGACGCAACCCCTCCTGCGACCCGCAGAGGTTACAGGGCAGGATCGGGTAACCAGCGCTCTCGGCCCATTCGGCGATGTCAGACTCTGCACATTCGATAAGCGGCCGGATCACTCGAATGCGACCGTTGTCGGTGGTGTACCCCGCCGGCATTGCCTGCAGGCGACCCCCATAAAAGAGGTTCAACAGCAGGGTCTCAAGCGCATCGTCTCGATGATGTCCGAGGGCAATGACAGCACATCCCAGCCGCTCGGCAGTGTTGTAGAGAATGCCTCGACGCAGGCGCGAACAGACCGCACAGAAAGCCTTGCCCTCGGGCGTTTGCTCGACCACCTGCGAATAGGTATTCCTGTGCACAACCTCGTAGTCGACCGCGGCTGACTCCAGCCAGCGCTCGAGCGGCGCCCCGTCGTACGCGGGCTGACCTTGATCCAAGTGCACAGCGATCAGCGAGAAGTCGAAGGGAGCCCGCCGTCTCGCATCGATCAAGAGATCGAGAAGGGTGTAGCTGTCTTTTCCGCCAGAGACCGCGACCATCACCCGATCGCCAGGCTTGAGCAGCTGATAGCTCGCGATCGTCTTGGTCATCGCCCGCGAGAGCCGGCGCCGGAGGACCTCCGGGGGTTTTCTCGCGTTCATCTCGCGTTCATCTCGCGTTCATCTCGCGCTCGCTCACAGCGTGCTCCCTGGCCACGACTCGGCGCTACGTTTGGTACTTCGCCTTCCAGTCGACATAGCTCATGCCGTAGACCCGCTCACGTGCATCGTCCTTTGAGATCTCGATGCCCCTATCGGCCGCGGCTTCGCTGTACCAACGCGCGAGACAGTTACGACAGAAACCGGCGAGGTTCATGAGGTCGATGTTCTGCACGTCGGTGCGCCCGCGAAAATGGGTGACCATCGCGCGAAACGCCGCTGCCTCGATCTCGGTCTTGGTCTTTGCTTCAATGGAATCGATCGACTGCTCAGCCATCTGGTTCACTGCTCCCCCTTGCATCTCGAACGCCGCTGCGGCTCTGTCTGGGGTCCCGATCCCGGTCTCGCCTGCCGACGCCCGTCCAGTCAACCACAAAGAGCAGCAGCCAGAGAAACCAGAGGCCCCTCAGCGTTCGGAACATCGACAATCTCGGCCCTCCCGCAGCTTGGCGAGCCCCGATCAACAAGGCTCGGAGAACCCTCTACAAACTACAAAAAGACCCCGCGGATAAGCGTCCAGGGCTCGCGCTTGACCACCCGCCAAGTAAAGTCCACGAGCACACGATCGAAGTTCTCCCGCGGATAGGCAGCAAACACCTCTCCGACCGCCCTCTTGTCGAGGCCGAATCGGGCAAAACCGCGAGTATGTTCGATCTGCACCGCCTGGCGGAAACAATTGGCCTGCCGCGAAAGGCCCTTGATCGGACGCAATCGGTGGTTGAAGAGCAGGCACTCGCGGAGCACATCAGGCCTCGCGCCGCCGAGATCGTGACCGTCGACGATTTGCTCGAAGAGCGCATAGCTCCGGTGAAGGTACGTCTTGCCCTCGAGGTGCTCGGAAACCAGGCCGAGATCGTGGAGCATCGCCACCAGGTAGGCGACATTGCGATCGAGTTCAATGCCCTCCTTGGTCATCAACATCACCGCCAGGTGATAGAGACGCCGGCAGTGGTTGCGGAGTCCGTTGCCCTCGTAGGGACTGACCCGATCAAAAACCGAGTCTGCGAGGCCGATCAAGCCGTGGGTCGAGGTGCAAAGCTCAGGCTCTGTCGCTGCGAGGGCGCTCATCTGAAGTGGCTCCGTGTGTCGACCATCGACCCCGTACAGGGCGTTGTATCGATCACCACGATGGACGACCGATCGCTGCCGCGTCAAATGTGCGGCAGTGCACAGATCCCCCAAGAGCCTGCCCTAGAGCGCATAACTCGGGTTGAGCGAGCCCCGCAATTCGGCGGTGATCGTGCTCACCGTGCGTCGTTTTTGAAGACCAGCGGGCCGACTCCGAGGCCACCGAGAAGGAGCTCGACAACCCGGCGCTGCATCTCGATGCGACGTCGTTCGGCAAAGCCCATCCAGGTCTCGACGCAGATGCCGATGCAGCCGATGGCCTCGACGATCACCTCCGTCGACGAAGTCGGCACCGGGTAGTACTGCGAGGCCCAACGCTCGCTCTCGTCACCAAGCTCCTGGTTGAGCTGGCCGATGACCTCAGCGATGAGCTTTGGCATCGGCTGCACACCGTAGACCAGGGTCTGACCGAACGACGGCGAGACCTCAGGATCGTAGCGCTTATGCGATTCGTGCAGCGTCGCCATCAACGTCGGCCGCTCGTCCTCAACGAGGTCCATAAAGCGACGGGCAAGTCGACGCTCTGGCTCCGGTGCATCGTGATCGCCGGGGAAGCAGCGGTTTAAATCGAGACCGCCAGGGGCCGCTCGCAGGCGAGCTCGATAGGCAGGCGGGTTCATCACCGGCGTGATGATCAGACGCCCTGCGCTCGGTCGCAGGCCCTCCTCGAGGAGCTCTGCCAAGACGTGCACTCCGCCGATTTCGTCCCCGTGAATACCCGCCTGGATGAGCGCCGTCGGCCCCGGTCGCTCCCCCTCAACGACGTAGAGCGGCAGAGTCGGCGTGATGTGATGGATTCCAGGAGAAAGAGGCATCGGCCGGCCGAGCATCCGCCCTCTGTCTGCGTCACGCAAGTCGATCGATCGATCGATCGATCAAGAGCGTCGACAAACAAAAAAATCGGCGCGAGTGTTCGCGCCGATTCCAGTACCCAGGAAAACTGAGTTGAGTTGAGTTGAGTTGAGTTGAAAGAACCTCTAGGCCGCGACCTCGACCCCCAGGGTCCGCGAGGTCTTGGACTTCGCGACTTTCTTTGGGTCGCGGGGAAAAGTCCCGAGCAGACGATCGCCGTGGTGACTCGTCACGCCCATCCAGTAGTTCTCGTTCTTGAAGTGATGGAGCCGGTGGTAGCGCCAACGCCTGCGATAGAACTCGGTCTTGGGCTGGTAGTTTGTGTGGGTCAGGTAGTGGATCCACTCGTACACAAGCGTCATCGTCAGGGTCGATAGCATCGCCGTTGCGACGAGATAGAGGGTCGGCAACAACAGGCTCCAAACCGTCGCCGCGACGATCAGGCCGATGACTCCGGTGCGCTTTGGAATAAAGATCAAGCTGAGCTGCCAAGGCGCACGATGGTGGGCCCGGTGCAGGCGACCCGCATGAAAGTCGAGCTTCAGACCAAAGATCTTCCGCGGCTTAAAATGCAAAATAAAGACATGAACCAGCCACTCGACAACCGGCTGAATCGCGACAACCACCGCCGGGATCAGCAGGTCCCAGAGCGTGAAGTTGCCGAGCATCAGCCGGATCATCAGCGCACCCATCGTCATCAGGATCAAGAGCGCGGGGCTCGAGTAGCGGATGAAGACGAGAAAGACCTTCAACAGCGAAGGATTGGGCTCCTGACGCGAGCTGTGGGGATCTAGCAGTGTTTTCTTGGGGTTTTTCTTGTCGCGACTCATGACAGCTCCTCCTCTTGTTCTTCTTGTTCTTCTTGTTCTTCTTGTTCTTCTTGCTCTTCTTGCTCGTCTTGTTCGTCTTGTTCTTCTTGCTCGCCGTCGACGCTCTTGACGGCTTCGATCGCCGCGAGCAACTGGAAGATCGCCTGGGTTCCCTTTTCCATCAGCGCCCTCGCGACATGGCTCGCCGAGAGGTCGTCGCCGCGAGCGACAGCCTCGGCGATGGCTCGGTACGAACTCTGATCACGAAGCTCATCGCCAAGGACCTCGACAAGCACCTCGCGGAGGGCGTCGTAGGTCCCCCGCAGGCTGTTAAACGCGAGTTCGTAGGCGATGTTGTCGGCGCCGCGAACCAAGACATCCCAGAAGTGAATCGCCAACCCCTGCAGGGTTGTGAGATCGCCGCTCGCATCCTTCATCGCCTCGACCAGAGCCAGCAGCCGAGCGCGGATCGCCGGTGTCGCTCGGCGAGCGCAGAGACGTGCGACGTCCGGGCCTAGGACCGCCCGCATCTCCATCACCGATCGCGCGACAGCGAGATCGATCGATCCCTCCGCGTCGTAAAGAAGTTGCGAGAGAAGATCTAAATTGCCGGTGCGCTTGAAATCGAGCACCTTGGTGCCGCCGCCGTGCTGAATGCTGATCAGCCCGGCCTGCGAGAGGCGCTTGAGAGCCTCGCGGATCGCTCCGCGATTGACCTTCAACATCTCGCAGAGCGTCCTCTCGGATGGCAACGCGCTGCCCGGCACCATGCGGCCGCTGACGATCGCGTCGGAGAGCTGATCAAAAACAGCGTCTGAGAGGGATTTTCGTTCGATGGGCTTGAGGCTCATGGGCGCCCACAAAGCCTGAATCCGAACCATCAGATGGTCAACTGGTATGACCAATTAATCCTGTGCAAGATTTTCACCTCACCACAGGAAAAACGCGCGGCTCAGTCCGAAGAACTCACCCAAGCGCCGTCGATCATGCGCTCGTGTGGCTGGTAGCGGCTCTTGTAGGCCATCGCAGCGCAATCCTCGATGTAGAAGCCGAGGTAGAGGTAGCGCAGGCCAAAACGGCGACAAAGCTCGATCTGCTTGAGGATCGAGAAGACCCCAGGCGACAGCGATTTGTATTCGGGGTCAAAATAGAAATAGACCGCAGAGAGCGCAGTCGCGGCACGGTCGACGATCGCGACACCGATGAGCACGCCCTCGACCCGATAGCGGATCTCAAAGGTGTCGCAGCAGGTCTCGACCAAAAACGCGCGATAGCCTGGCTCGTCCATCGCCTCCTCGGTCGCAGCCAACCCCCGCCCGCGCTTGTGGCGGTTGTAGAGCGCAAGACGCTCGGCGGAGAACTCCGGAGCGCCGATCTCGGTGGAGATCACCTCTTCGCCCCGACGAAAAATTCGCCGCGGCGTGCGACCTGGCTTAAAGGACTCGATGTCGATCCGGATCGGCTCACAGGCTCGGCAGTCGGCGCAGGCGGTCCGGTAAAGCAGCACCCCCTGACGACGATCTCCAGCTTGAAGTCGGCTGTCGAACTCCGCCGTGGTCAACCATCGCGTGGGCAGGCGCATCGGCAAACGCGCCCGCTGCCCCGGGAGATAGGGACAAGCCATCGGCTCGTCGTAGACCACGAGCTCTGGCGGTGCGGACACAAGCACGTGAGAACGCCAGTTCATCGGCTACCAGAGTACAGAGTCGATTGGGCCGACGCTCGATGATCCGCTACCCTCGATCGATGTCGGCGCTCGACGTTATCGCCCCAGGGCTCACAACGCTCGCCTTGCGCACGCCAACGCTGCCGCCCGCCACCACGACCAACACTCTGATCATCGGCCGCCAAAAGCTCGCGGTCATCGAGCCCGCAACACCCGAGCCGGCGGAGCAAGCGATCCTCCGATCGGCGCTCGCCGCCAAAATTAATGAAGGTGCGGAGTTGGTCGCGATCATCGTCACGCATCACCACGTCGATCACATCGCCTATGCCGAGGACCTCCGCGAGTGCTTTGGCGGCCGCATCATGGCTCACGCCGAAACAGCCTCGCGGGTCCCCTTTAGGGTCGATGATGAACTCTGTGACGCCGACATCATCGACTTAGACGGAGGATTTTCCGTCGAAGTTCTGCACACTCCGGGTCACGCGCCGGGACACCTCGTACTTCACGAGCGCTCGACAAATGTCGCTCATGTCGGCGATCTCGTCGCCGGGATCGGCACGATCCTCATCGACCCCGAGGATGACGGGAACATGGGGCAATACCTCGACTCCCTGGCACGCATCGCCGGCCTCGGCCTGCGCGCCCTTGTGCCCGCACACGGCCCGATCTCCAACGCTCCGACCGAGCTGCTCAACCGCACCCTCGACCACCGGAAAATGCGGGAGAACAAACTGCTCGCGGCTCTCAACGCCGGCCCGCTGACCCGCGAGCAGCTTCTCGCGCGGGTCTACGACGACGCCCCACGAGCGCTCTGGCCACTCGCAGATCGCTCCCTCGAGGCCCACATACAGAAGCTCGAGGCAGAACAACGGCTGCTCCGCGACGATCTCGTGATCAGCGCCCATGCTGACCTCGGCACGCCGAGCTAAATCGGCTACAGAATGGCGCCTCGCACACATCTGCGCGTTGACGACCTTGTTTTTCTAGCGACAGCCGGGGTCTAGACGAGTACCATCCCCTCATGAGCTGTTCCTCTCCCACTTCTGGGTCCGAGGGGCCGCTAATCGCCAGCCAGAGAGAGTCCAATGCCGACAATTTTGCTCGTCGAGGATAACCCCCTGAGCTCGGACATGCTCTCGCGCCGCCTCCGTCGGAAGGGCTACGAGGTCCTCACAGCTCCCGATGGAGACGAAGGCATCAGGCTCGCTGAGGAGAACATCCCAGACCTGATCCTGATGGACATGAGCTTGCCGCGCAAAGACGGTTGGACGACGACTCGTATCCTCAAACAGGGTGAGAAAACCAAGGGGATCCCGGTGATCGCATTGACCGCCCACGCGATGTCCGGTGACCGCGAGAAGGCACTCGGTGCCGGTTGCGATGATTACGACACCAAGCCCGTCGAGCTCCGACGACTGCTGACGAAGATCACCCGATTCGTCTCTGACCCGAAGGCCTAGACCGGCCTCGGTCGCCTTCGCGCGAGCCTGGAGAAGTGCGATCGCTGAGACTGGTAATCCGACGCGAGCAATCTCCAAGACCCGCGCGGCAACTGTCGACACGAGTCCCTCGGACAACGTGGGGCAGACCTCTCGAGAGTCGATCGTAGACGAACTGCTGGACCGCTTTGGCCGGATCCCCAGCATCTTCAAACCGGCGCTCACCTCAGACGAACGCCTCCACACCCTGTGGCGGCCGCTTCATCGGCTCTACACCGATGATCGCTTGCCGACCACCTTCCTGCACCGCCTACTCGCGCTGCACCACCAGCAAAATGGCAGCTCGTACGGGGTCATTTGGCACCTGGTCGCGCTCGCCAAACAAGGCCTTGACCCCGCGAAGTTCAGCGAGCTGATCGAGCTCAGCGCGGCACCGGTTGCGGCACTTCATCAGTGCGGAGGGCTCCTCGACGAACTCGAAGCCCAGGGCCTCCCCTGGACAGGGCACGGCCCCACGCCGCCAATCACCAGAGCGCTGCTCGCCCTCTCTCTCGCGAGCACCCAGACGACAACGATCGCGAGCACACATCGTCGCCGCCTCGGCCGGATCTTTGGCGCCGAACGTTACGCCCTCTGGGTCGAGGCGATCATGCACGTACACGCATGGGCCGCATGGTTGCGCTCCTATCCAGAGATCGACGCAGACGACGAGACGCCGCTCGCAGAAGGCTTCGCCGCCCTCTGCTCGCAGGTACCCGGCCTCGAGCGCTTCGCCGCCAAAGCCGACAAGGAGACAGCCGACTCTGCGCCCAAACGGTGGCGGGTCGATGCCGACTCCGTGCACACCGGGATCCTCCAGGCCGATCTCAACGGTCAACTCCTTTTGACCAACACAGAGGCCCGCCGGATCTACCGCGATAGCGCCGATCTTCTCAACGAATTTAACCTCTACGACTTCGAAGGCGTGGTCTTTCGCGAAGACGGAAGCGCCTGCCCGATCGAGGATTTTGCGGCGATCCGCTGCCTCGAGACTGGCACTTCCCAGGGCCCGCAACTCCTCAGCCACCGCGGCCCCGATGGAACCCTGACATGGGCGACGTACACCGCGTCACCACTCCTCGACCCCCAGACCCGCGAAGCCGTCGGCATCACCGTAATCGTCGTCGACAGCACCGTCCACAAGCTCGAGCGCGCCGCGAGGCAGGCGACCGAAGATCGCTACCGCCTGCTCGCCCAGGCATCCGAAGGCATGATCCTGCTCTTCGACACCCAAGGTGCGATCATCACCGCAAATGACGCCGCCGCGGCCTTCATCGGTGCCAACGCGGACAGCCTGACCGGCAAGACCCTCTACGAACTGATCCCAGACACCGGCCTCATCGATGCCTTTCTCGCTCGAAACCGCCGCGTTGTCGAGACTGGCGAAGCCTTCGATCGCGAAGAGAGGATCGAGAGGGGCGGTGATTGCCGCTGGGTGTCGACGCGACTGCGACCGCTCCGCGATCGAAGCGGAATAATCTACGCCGTACAGGCCCTGATCCGCGACATTACCCCAAGGCGAGAGGCGGAGCTCGCCCTCCGCGAACGCGAAGAGCAAGCTCGCCACGCATCTCTGCACGACCCGCTGACCCATCAGCCAAATCGAGTGCTCCTCCGCGATCGCCTAGAGGTCGAGGTCCTGCACGCCAAACGCCACCCGGGCTACCAGTTCGCGGTGCTCTGCCTCGATCTCGACCGCTTCAAAAACATCAACGATAGCCTGGGCCACAGCATCGGCGACGAGCTCCTGGTCCAGTTTTCGCTCCGCCTCCTCGAGACCATTGGCCCCGAAGATACGCTGGCCAGAACAGGCGGTGATGAGTTCGCGATCCTCGTCAAAGACCTCGGCGATCCAAGCGAGGCCTTGAGGCTCGCCGAGAGGGTCCTCGACATCCTCCAGCGCCCATTTTCGGTGGGTGGTCACCAGATCTACACGCCTACGAGCATCGGCATCGCCCTCTCTTCTGCCGATTCTACGCGCCCCGAAGACATCCTCCGAGATGCTGATACCGCGATGTTCCGGGCGAAGAACCGCGGCAAGAACCGCTTCGAGATCTTCGACCAAAAAATGCACCGCGAGGCGGTCGAACTCCTCGCCCTCGAGAATGATCTGCGCGGCGCGATCACCCGCCAGGAGTTCTGCCTCTACTACCAGCCGGTCATCGAACTCGCCAGTGGCGAACTCTCGGGCTTTGAGGCGCTCGTGCGCTGGCAGCATCCAACCCGCGGGCTCGTCAGCCCCGGCGACTTCATCTCGATCGCCGAAGAAACCGGCATCATCATCGAGATCGGCGCGTGGGTGCTCCAAGAGTCCATGCGACGCATGCAGCATTGGCATATCCGCTACCCTACGACTCCACAGCTGACGATTTCGGTCAATCTTTCGGGCAAGCAATTCGCCCAACCCGCACTGATCGCGACGGCTCTCCGTGAGACTGCGCTAAACCCCGCAACCCTCAAGCTAGAGATCACCGAAAGCGTGATCATGGAGGATCCGCGGGCCGCCTCGATGCTCCTAAAAGAGCTGCAGAGCCAGCAGATCCAGTCCTACGTCGACGACTTTGGCACCGGCTATTCGTCCCTCAGCTACCTCCACCGTTTCCCGATGTCGGCGGTAAAGATCGACCGCTCTTTCATCTCTGGAATCGGCCCTTCCGGCGAGAACGCAGAGATCGTGCGCACCATCGTCAATCTCGCCCACAACCTGGGCATGAAAGTGATCGCCGAGGGCGTCGAGACCGACGATCAACGCCAACTCCTGATCGGGATGGGCTGCGAGTATGCGCAGGGATTTTTCTTCTCTCAGCCCCTCAAAGAGAGTGACGCTGAGGCTCTGATCGCGACGACATTTGAGGATCGTCGCAGCGACGTCTGAGGCCCCCACGCGAACTCGCAGCCGCCTGGCTCACTCGGGTCGGATCACGCGCACAGCATCACCTTTGATCTCGAGCGCCTCTGGATGGCCGCCGTAATAGGAGGCCATGCCGACATCGACAAGCCAGACCTTGCCGCCACAGGCCGAGCGAATGCCCTCGGTATGTACCGTATGACCGACGACCATGCGCGCCGCAGGGATCGCCGCCAGGGCCTCATCGAGTAGCGCACAGTCCTCTGCGTCGGGATCGTCAGAGTAGCGCCTCGTCCACACTGGGCTCTGATCATCAGCGATGACATTGGCCGGCGGCTCCGCCTCGCCCCGGAGCCACGCCTGGGTCTCCCGATTGATCCGCTCGATCCCGTAACGGACGTGCTCAGGCAAGACTCCGCCGTGGACAAAAATCGTCTCGCCGACCTGCTGGATGACGTTGCGTTCGGCGAGACGACGGGAGTAGGGACCACCTGGCACAAAGGCCAGGAAACGACCGCGGCGCTGCGGCGGCAGGCTCTGCCCCCGCGGATCGTTGATATCAACGCCAGGCACGTCGCTAAAGTCGAGCAAGCCACCAGCCGTGACGTAGCGCAGATCCCCTGCTGCGTTCATCAGTTCGTGGTTTCCGTTGAGAATGTAGACCGCACCGCCAACCGCCGCCGCCTCGTTCCGGATCCGGCTCAGAAGATCGAGGATCGCCCGCTCATCGTCGCCTCGATCGAGCTGATCTCCAGTCTGCACAAGCACAAGATCGCCGCCGACCCAAGCATCGCGCCCGTCGATAGCTCCAACCAGACGCAACACCCTCCGCGTCGCCTCGAGGTCACCGTGCACATCACCAATCGCGACGATCCGCGGGGCAGCAGGTACCTTTGTCGGCGGCGGCTTCGAACCGGGTAACACCGCACCGGCCTCGCCAGGACCAAGCGCCCGCGGATTGTTAGTGGTTGCCTCTTTGGCGCCTTCCTTCGGGACCGAAGCGGATGCCGATGCCGATGCCACAGCCGGTGCCGGTGCCGTCGCAGATCGCTGCCCGGCCTCGCCTCCGCAGGCCGGCGTAGATGCCCATGCGAGTCCAGAGATGGCCAAGAGGAGGATACGGCGCGACATCGACCGGATGGTAGCGCATGCCGGCCCGCAACAAACACCACCATCGACAGCCTTTGGGTCCAACGGGTGCTGGCACCCTCGGCATTGCGACCTCGCTACAGGCGGCTAGTAAGCGCCCGCGTCGTCATCGTCTTGGCTCCGACGTGCGACCTCGTCCTCGAGATCTTCTTGGGCCTCAACGGTGTAACGAGCCGTCGGCTGCAGTCGAAGCCTGCCCACAGGAATCGCATCATCGGTCTCTTCGCAGATCCCGAAGGTGCCCTCGGCGAGGCGACGAAGCGCAGCCTCCACCTCCCTCAACTGATGTCGATCTTGGGCCGCGAGACGTGCGATGCACGCCCTATGGGCCTCGAGCGCCCCTGCGTCCTGACTATCGCCGCTGTCGACCGCAAACCCAGCGCTCTCATGAACAAAGGCTCCTGCCCTACGGAGCAGATTCTCTCGCTCCTTCAAGAGGAGCTCGCGGAGTTCATCAACCTCGTCGGGGCTCAGGTGCTGCATCGCGCTCCTGCCCCAGATGGTGCGCTCACGCGCGTGCATCGGCAAGGCGCAGCCCGTGCTAATTTTGGTTCCGTGAACCCGACGACCGGCCAGTCCATGAGCTTCGACTACGATTTCATCATCATAGGCTCGGGTTTTGGCGGCTCCGTCTCGGCACTCCGCTTGATCGACAAGGGCTACCGAGTGCTCGTGCTCGAAAAGGGCAGCGAGCTCAAGGCCGACGACTTTCCAAAGAGCAACTGGAACCTCAAGCGATGGCTGTGGATGCCCTCCCTCGGGTTCCGCGGGCTTTTTCAGATCCGCATCTTTCGCCACGTCACGGTGCTCGCGGGCGTCGGCGTCGGCGGAGGGTCGCTGGTCTACGCCAATACCTTGCCGATCCCCAAACGCGGCTTCTTTGAGTCGCCCTCCTGGGCCCACCTCGCCGACTGGGAACTCGAACTCAGACCCCATTACGCGACCGCCAGGCGAATGCTCGGCGCGGTCCCAAATCCCACCTTCACGCCGGTCGATCGCATCATCAAGGAGGTCGCTGAAGAGACAGGAAATCCCTTCGACAAGACCCACGTCGCGGTCTATTTCGGCGAATCGGGCAAGACCGTGCCCGATCCCTATTTCAACGGCGAAGGGCCCGAACGAACCGGCTGCAACATGTGCGGCGGCTGCATGCTCGGATGCCCTCACGGCTCCAAAAATACGCTCGACAAGAACTATCTCTACCTCGCCCGTAAGCGCGGCCTAGACCTGCACGCCAACGCCGAAGTACACGGCGTCGAGCCCCTAAGAGGCGGCGGTTACCAAGTCCGGGCCCGCCACGGGCGCTCACGTCTGCGCCGACGCCGACGCAGTTACACAGCCCGCAACGTGATCTTCTCCGCCGGAGTTCTGGGCACCGTCGAGCTCCTGCTAAGGCTCAAAAAAGATCCCAAGGGTCTACCAAAGCTCTCAAAGCGGCTCGGCGCCAAGATCCGCACCAACTCTGAATCGCTGATCGGAGTCATCGGCCAACAACGCGAACACGATCTCTCGCGGGGTATCGCCATCGGCTCGATCATTCAAACCGACGAGCATTCCCATCTCGAACCGGTACGCTACCCCGCCGGATCTGGGGTCTTCCGGACGATGTTGGCGCCCCATGTCACCGGTCAAAATTTCGCGATCAGGCTCGCACGGCTGCTCGCGACGATCGCCCGCCACCCGATCCGCACCCTCCGCGCGGCCACAGTCCCGGACATGGCCAAGTACTCGATGATCCTGCTCTACATGCGCAGCACCGAGGGCACTTTGCGCTTCCGCCTGGGCAAGCTCGCTCGCAAACACATGGGCAGCGACGTCGAGACCGGTGTCACACCGACCGCGTCGATCCCCGAAGCGACCAAACTCGCCGAGCGTATCGCCGCCAAGATCGACGGCGACTCCTTTTCGCTGCTCACCGAGACCATCCTCAATACCCCAACCACGGCCCATATCTTGGGGGGCTGCTGTATGGGCGACTCGCCCGTGAACGGGGTGATCGATCGCAACCACCGGGTCTTCGGCTACGACGGACTCTACGTGATCGATGGCTCGGCCATCTCAGCAAACCCCGGCGTTAACCCGTCGCTGACGATCACCGCCCTCGCAGAGCGAGCCATGGCACGAATCCCCAGCAAGGCCGATCTCGAGGGCAATTCGCCGCCTGGCAGAGAACCTCAAAAAGGATGACCGCCGCTGAGGTAGAGCGCAGCGCCCTCCACCGAGTAGCCAAAATCCCCGCGCAGGACGAAAAATCGGTCCCAGAGCACATAGAGCCCGCCTCCGCCGCTCGGATGTAGATTCGCGTGCAGGCTCTCGTTGGGCTGAAAAACCTTGATGACATCGACAAAGGCGCGAACGCCCAGCCCCACCGACCAGCGCAGCAGCTTGAAGTCGATCGGCGTGTAGCGGAGTTCGGTCAGCAACGCCGCCTTGGTGTCGCCGATAAAACGACGGCGATAAAAACCCCGACCAAAGGAGCGCCCACCCAGGCCCTCAATCGGCTCGAGACCACCGACCTGTCCCAAAGGCATCAGCGGCGGGATACCGATCAACGCGTCGACGATCGCCGCCTGGGCAAAGACGATCTTCTTGCTGCCGAGCGAACGATACCAACGGGCAAGCAGGCTAAACCTGGACCACGAGCGAGACCCTCCGGCCCAGGGCCCCGCGAGTGTCCACGAGGCCTCGTGCACCGAACCAGTCGTCGGATGCCACTCGTTGTCCCGTCGATCCCATTGCAGGCCGCCGACAAAATATCCGCGACGCTGAAGCCCCACCTCCTCCGAGCGCTCCCTCGCGAAGAGGCTGCCCTCGTAGGGCTCAAAACGATCCACCGCAAAGGTCGCCCCAACAAACCATCGAAGAAACCCTGGCGGACGATCGGCTGTCGCGGGTACCACCCAGGCCGGCTCTGCGTAGACGAGCGAAGCGGCGAAGGTGCGCAGCTTCACCGCGTAATACGGATCGCGAAAGTCGACACCGACCAAGGCCTTGTTGTTCGCGATGCCCAGGTAAGGAAAGGCGGGATCGACATCGATGGCGCCGAGCACAAAGATCATCTCGTTGCGGCCGAGTAGATCGCGGAGCTGCAAGCGGAGGTCGTGGTCCTGAATCCTGCGGGTCGAGATCCGCGCAGCGAGGTCGAGCTGCACCCGATCAAAGCGGCTGCCCTGGCGCCGCCTCACGTAGCGCGCCCGCAACCCGAACATCGTGCCAAAGGCTGGATCTTGGAGGATCTGTGGCACACCGACAAAGCGATGTTTGCGAAAGACCAGACGCTCCTCGCCTGTCTCTCGGTCCTTGATCTTTCGGTAGTTCGCGCAGTTAAGCGACGGCGGCGCGGCCTCGGCTGCCGCCTCCCCGGCGGGCGTGCTGCGATCGCAACGACGCGGGTCGTGCTCCGCAAAACCGTCAACAGCGTCTTCGCTCGCCGCAGTGGACCCCGCGACCGAACTCTCAAGCTCTGGGCCAGAGCCCCTCGCAGCCGCTCCCGCTGGGGCAGCGAGCGCGGCGAGCACGAGACATTCACGCAAAAAGCCGAACACCGGCGAGAACTCTAATGCCTTTGCGACCGATCGCCATGAAGACGGCAAATCCAAGCCGCTCACAGGTCGAGGCGGCGACGATCTGCGAGCCCGGAGAAACTAACGGCTTTTGCCGGCCCAGACCTTGGAGCGGCGCATCGCCTGTTGCACGTCCGTCATGAACGCAGTCCGCCGGTCGAGGTCATCGCCGAGAAGCTGCGCCAAGCCGTCGATCAGCAGCGGAAATGTATAGGGCGAGGGATTGCAGCAGAGCAGCCACTCGCGCATCTGCTCACGCATCATCGTCGCTGCGTCGGCCTGGCTCTTGCCCAGGCGCTCGATGTAGCTGGTGAAGCAGGCCTGGACGTCCCGCAGCACCGGGCCGAGTTCGCCGAGCATCAAGCGATCGACCTCGTCCTCGGGCTCGGTACGGAGGAGCTGGGGCAAGATGCCGCTCTCACCAGCATCCGGCGACGCGGAGCGCAGCACTGCTTTGAGCGATGCGATCTGCAGCTTGACCACCGAACGGACCGTAGAGGTTACGTTGTCGCGATCGAGGAGGATCGCCAGGCTCGCTTCCTCGCGCAGCGGCATGATCATCATGCGCGCCCGACCGAAGTTGATCAGGAGCTCTGCGAGCGGAGCCCCGACCGTCGCAGATGCCACGACCATGCGCCTAACCGTGCGTGCCAGGTCGGAGGCGATGTTCTCGTTAAAGACATTGTCGCCAGAGAACAGGGCCCCATCTCCGGTCGTGATCAAGGCACCGCGGACCCCTGGGATCGCCGCGATCTCCTTGAGGAACTTGTCGAGCTGACGCTCAGAGTCGGCGTTCATCGGTCGCTCTCAACTCCCATGATTTCATCACGGATCACGTCGGGATCGTGCTCCTGATCGACCGAGAGCACCGCCGAGGTCGCCCCCATGCCGATCATGATGATTTGCTGTCCGTTCTTCGAGCGGGCGATCACCCCATCGAAGACGTTGTACCCGAGCATGCGCGCCATTCGGGCCGCACCGCGCATAAAGAAGCCCGCAAGCGTGACCGCGGTGCTGTTGTTGCGCATGTCCTCGGCCATTACCTTGCCGGTACTCGAGATGATCGCCACACCGTCAACACCTTCGTACTGCCAAAACTGACCGAGCAGTGCCTCGCGGGTCTCGGGATCATCAAAGAGGTCGTTCGCACCTTTTTTGGGTGCGGCGCGTGGCGGCGGGGGCTCGGCTGCCGCTTGAACCTCGCGGCGACGCCTCGGCTTGGCCGAGATCGAATCTGGCTGTGCGGGCAGGTTGGGCTGGGTATGCGATTTTTTGACGACGCGCTCGAGGGTCTGGACCCGCCGACGCATCACCGGCACACCGTCGCTCTCCAAGGCCTGTCGCGGTGCCGGCACGCCCGCTGAATTCGGCCGTCGGCGTGCGCTCGGAACGTCCGCCGCCGCCGGCTCAGCCTCAACGGGCTCGTCGTCGTCGTCGTCGGTCGGCATCGTGAATTCGTCGAGACGATCGATCGCCTCGGCCGCGACTTCGGCAGCCTCGCTCGCCCAATCGTCGAACTCGGACTTGGGCTCAGGCTCAGGCTCAGGCTCGGGCTCAGGCTCAGGAGCCGCAGCCGAGGCCGCCGCCGTTGCCGCCGCTGATGCACGCTGGACCTCCTCGATGTTCAGGAGCCCCTCGTCCTGGAGACGTGCGGCCTCCATCAGAAGGTGAGTGCTCGACCGCGAGACCGTGCGTTGCGGTGGCGGCCTGAAAAGCGTCTCGCGAAAGACCCCTTGGCCCACCGAAAGGATCTTGTAAAAGGCGTCTTCGCCGCGAAAGCTGAGGAATTGAGCGTGGGCGATGTCTCCGTGCTCAAACCAAATCGAGCCGACACCGAGAGGGGTTGTCACCAGGATGTGTTTGTCCCGGCCGGTGATCGCCATCATCTGCACGTAGTCGAAGAGCTCGATCTCGATGGCATTGCTGTAAAAACCGTCGCGCTTGCCGATCTTCTCGATCTTCTCGGTGAGCTGATCGAGATCGACAGGCTTCTCGATGATCCGCACCGACCCCCTGCTGTCGGGCTTGGCCTTGGCGCCGAGCCCCTCCAGGAGCACCAGCACCGGGATCGACGGGTAGTAGGAGCCGAGCCATTGCAGGAGCTCCGCCCCGTCCCCCGGCGACGCGTGCAAATCGGAGATCACGATGTCGTAGGGCTCGCGGCGCAGGCGCTCGATCGCCTTGCGTACGTTGCTCACAGAGGCGGTGCGGTGGCCCTCTTGGACCAGCCGCCTATTGATCGACGCCTGGAGCGTCGGCTCATCCACCACAATAAGGATGTGGATCGAGGGTTTGCGGGACGATGCAGACACGCGGGCCGCCTATCTTAGCGCGTCATGGCGTTTGGACCCCCAGAGCCGGCCGATGAGCGCAGCCCAAAACATGGCAGATCCGCCATCTCTCTAGGTACTGAGGAGGTCCTACATATCACCGAAAACTACGCTCATGAGAAGTAATCGACGCACCAGATCACACATGTAAGCAATGAGTAATGTAACTTACTCTATTTGTGACGCTTATTATTCGAACATTATTTGCATTTCGAACATTTGAGAACTTCGTTAAGCGTTCGATTTTTTGTAAAGCCCGCATACGATTTCATCTTTATCCGCTCCGGTGTCTATGCCTAGACTGCCCGCATGCGCCTCTCCCTCGAAAGCCTCAACCTCGCCGACGCCGAACGCCTCCTCTGTGAAGAGGCCCTCACCGAAGCGGGTAGCATTGTCGAAGCTGCAAACCTGCTCGGCATCACCCGCCACGCGCTCAAGCGTCGCATCATCAAGCACAAGATCGACTGGCCCCGGAGCAAGAAGCCTCTGATCGCCCAGCCGGTCGAGAACACGGTTCAGGCCGTTCCAAGCCACGCTGTCGTGGCTCCGCCGGCCCCCGTGATCCAGTAGGCAAGAACCTCATAACGAGAACGCGAGCGCGCGTGATGGTTTTCCATCGCGCGTTCTCGCGTTTTTTTGTGGTTGATTCCGGCAAGCTCCAGGCAACAGCGAGGCTGTTCGCTCTCAAGGGCAATTTGAGCACGCATTCGCACCGTACAAGGCGATCCAAGAGCGAGCAATAGTGATCGCAACCAGATCTTCCGGTGTCCTAATACACGTGGTTTGCGGCCCCCAACGGGTTCGCCAGGCTCACCGGCCGCGACCGTCGGCAACAGCCGGAAGACCGCTCTATTTCATGGTCTAGGGAGCCCGAATGAGGATCGCTGCCGCGCCCAAACTCTCCGCCTGCGTGATCGATCAATCTCGACCAATGCAGGCTCAACGTTCACATTTGAGATCTTTCACTCGAGATCTCTCATGTCCGCTCGGACAGGTGAGCACCGCCGCACCGAGGAGCGTGTAGCCGCCCTGGCGGGAGCAACTCCGATCCTCTCAGTGCGGAAGCGAAGTGGGGGAGATCGCCCCGCGTGAGATCTCCCGTCGACAAAATTGATCGATCCACCCAAGGCTCGGACGCCGCTTTGGCATGTTTGAATTCATACTTTTG
>Ga0256845_1001114_pt1 | contig 22617 bp, 17 predicted proteins | sample RiftiametaG_FD_189101 | JGI IMG/M metagenome (GOLD analysis project Ga0256845, IMG submission 189101) | Tube worm associated microbial communities from hydrothermal vent at the East Pacific Rise, Pacific Ocean - Riftia | ecosystem: Host-associated > Annelida > Integument > Unclassified ... | reverse complement strand
TCTTGACCTCTTGCAGGAGGGCGACGAGCAGAGCATTTTGCACATCGCAGTCGCCGCGACCGATCGCCAGGGTGCGGCTAAAGAGCGCTTCGCCGGCGAGGCGTCGGTTGTTGAGCAGCGTTGCGACGTCGGTATCGGTGCTGTAGCGGACGCGTTCGCGGACCAGCTCGGTCAACCGAGTGACTCGCTCGCGCGGCGGTCGCGAGCGCAGAGCTCGGGCCTCGCGCGCGATCGAGGTTGGGAGCGCGGGTGGCCGCCGGGGTAGCAGCGCCGGCTTTGCGGGCGTGCCTGGCCCGGTCGTGTAGGTGAGCACGCCACGGATGCTCTTGTCGGAGGCGATCAGTGCCTCATCGTGCTCGGAGGTGACGACCGCTACAGGAGTGTCGTCGAGCCGCACGGAGTCGGCATCTAGGCGATGACCGGTGGGCACTGGGATCCGCGTCAGGCCAGGTTCAAGGTGCACTCGGAGTTCGACATGAACACAGGCATCTCCGCTGTCACAGGCGATACCAGGGTAGGGGTGGGGGTCCTTGGGCGGCTCGGCGCTCGGCAGCTCGTCGCGGTCGAAGCGATCGATGACGAGGGCCGTAAAGAGCAGGTCTTGGTTCGCTGGTGTGTAGCGGAGTTCGACCGCATCGCCGCTGCCCTGGAGGTCGTCGATCTGCGGTCCCAAGTAATGAGCCGCGAGATCTGAGTAGGCGCCGCCGGTCGGTCGCCTCGTTGTCGCCTGCGCTGCGTCGCCGCTAAAGACCGCTCGAATGTCGCTGCGACCCAGGTGCAGGCTCAGTCGATCACCCCAGAGTGCCACCGAGATCAGGAGGGCGAGCGCGGCTCCGATGAGCGCGGCCAAAACGGTACGAAGCGCGAGAGAGCGGTGAAACAGGAGCCGCAAAGCCTGGGGCCAGCGTCGCCACCAGGGCTGGGGACGGGCGGCGTCGAGTTGATGATTGAGGAGGCGTTCGAGCTCGCGCTGTGCAAGACGTACGAGGCGGCGCAGCGCTCGATTCTCGCGGGCATCGGCGCGGGAGAGCAGCACCTCAAGGCGTTCGCTTTCGAGGATTGCCTGCGGTGCCAGGCGGGCGGGCAGCTCGGCAAAGTGGACCCGTGAGCGCGCAGTGTGGCGACCGCGGGCGCTGAGGAAATCGTCGAGGGTGGCCGCCGAACGCACCCTTAGCCCGCGCGAGAAAAGCTCGACCCGGGCGGCGTTGCCGAGACCGACGACGCCGCGCAGGCCGGCCCGGCGAAAGGCAGCAGAGGGCGCTGGCAGGGTGAAGGGTGTATTGATGGCATCGCCGTTGACGGTCACCAACAGGGGTTTTGAGGGATCATCGCGCTGGGAGAGGAAGCGGGCATTTTGCCGGGCGGCATCCCACACCCTGCGGTCGATCGCCCCATCACTGCCGGCTCGCTCGAGGATCAGCTCGGTGCCGCGAGCGAGCTTTGGTGAGCGTCGCACGGCCTCCTCGAGATCGCCGTCGAGTTCGATCTCCCAGGCCGCGCCATTGTGAGGTTGTGAGCGGATGACGATGCGCGACGGCTCGAAGCGGAGAATCGACCAAAAACCGACGCCGAAGCGGCCGACCTGATCGCGTCGCGACTCTTTGCTCGAGGCGTAGAGGGCGAAGAGATAGCTGCGGGCATGCTCAAAGCTCATGCCCTCGCCGTCGTCCCGGCAGCGGAGGATGGAGGTAGCCCCTTGGGTCTCGCTGGTGATCGTCACCTGGGTCGCGCCGGCATCACGGGCGTTTTGCAGGAGTTCGCGGATGAAGATCCAGGAGTCCGGGCCGTAGCGATCCGCCTCGACTCTGGCTCGCTCGCGGAAACCTTGACCGCCTGTCGCAGGAAATCCCGCCCCCTGGGCTTCGCGCTCGCCGGGCGGATGCACGATGCAAGTGTAGCGGCGCTCGAGGCCGGCGCGAACTATCGCTGGAGAGAGTCCTGCGGTCGCTCAGCGTGGTCTGTACAGAGTGTCAGGCGATCCGCTGACGAGCAGCCTTGCGCGGAGGAGCAAGCCGAGGGAGACGCCGGCGGGGCCCGGAGAGCAGGCCTGCGCGAGCATGCCTGCGCGCACTCGGGGCCCGAGGTTAGAAGCGACCGCGGAGGACCAAGCCGGCGCCTTGGCCGGAGGCGTAGGGAGAGAGCACTCGGCGAGCCGTGACGCCGTCGGATTTGGGTGCTTTGCGCTTTTTTGCGGCGATGGCGATCACTGCGATGACGCCGATCGCCGCCGCCCCAGCGACGGCGAAGCCGACGTCAGCGATGAGTGCGGAGGTGCGACGAGAGGCGAGCGCGTCTTGGCTCGCAGTCTCGCAGAGGAACTTGCCATCCTGATCGATGCAGCCGAGGAGAGCCTTGTCGCGCTCTTTGTTGGCCTTGACGCCAAAGCCGATGCCGAGGCCTAGACCGAGCGCTGCGACCCCAGTGAGGGCCATCGCCGCGGGGCCGTAGAGGCGGGGTTTTTTCGGGCCGTCGTCGGTCGGAGCGGGCTCTTGGGGCGGAGGCTCGAGCGGCTGTGGATCCTCGGTGACTGGTTTGACGGGCTTTTGGGCGGCCTCTTCGCGCTGCTTGCGGAGGCGTTCGTCGAGCGCCGAAATCCGTCGGGCGAGGATCTCGCGCTCGTCTTCGGGGGCGTAGGCGCGGTACTGGTCGAGGTAGCGTCGGGCCTCCTCGAAGTTGCCGAGGCGTTCGTAGCAGTTGCCGATGTTGTAGAGAAACGCTGGCTTTTGGGAGAGATCGTAGCCCTCTTGGAAGGCGAGGATCGCCGCCTCGTAGGAGCCCTCGTTGTAGAGGCTAGCGCCGTTTGAGAGCAGCTCCTTCGCGCGCTCGATCTTTGGATCGGACGCCTCGGTGGCAGTGTCTTCGCCATCGGTGGGGGCAGCGCTTGCAGGCAGAGGACCCAACAAAAGTCCAGCCGACAGAGCCACTACAATGGTCACTCGCCCGATCATGATTCCTCGCTCGCGCCCACGGACCTGACCCCTCGGAAGACCCGTACGGAGATCGAGAAACCCGCTAATTCTCGGCGTCGGCAGAGTATAGGGGGGCGGCTTGGGGCTTGGCAACCACAGGTCCGCGGGCAAAAGCGAACCTGTCTCGAGGTCCTCGGTGGTCGCCTATTTAACCCTCGCGAAGCGGCGGGGTCGTGGTGCTCATCTTGATGCGATCGGTGGCGACGGCGTCGATCTCGTTGCGCAGGTGACGATGTTTTTCGACCAAATCGAGGAACTGGGCCCGTTGCAGCGTGAGGAAGATACAGGGCGTCAGAGTGCGGATCGTCGCGGTCCGCGGCATGTCTTTGATCAGCGCGATTTCACCGAAGTGATCGCCGTCCTGGAGCACATTGAGCTGACGTTCGCCGAGCACCGGATCCGCTTTGGTCACCGTTACCTTGCCGCGAGCGACGATGTAGAATTTGTCGACGGCAGTGTCGCCCTCGCGAAAGACCACACGGGACTCCTCTAGGCGCTCGGAGATAAAGAGCCCGCAGAGTTCCTCCAGCGCCTGCTGACCGATGCGCGCGAGGATCGGGATCTGTTTGAGGTGCTTGACCGTGACGTCGGCACGGATGCCATCGTCGCTGACCTGCAGACCCTCTTGCTTGTCCCAGAGGCGACGGTAGGCACCGCGATCTTTGCTTACAAGCGATCGGTGATCGCCGTACTCGACCAGCTTGCCGTGATCGAAGACAAAGATCTGATCGCAGCCGGCCGCCGAGGCTAGGCGATGGGTGACCGAGACGACGGTGCGCTGCTCGCCGATGCGCTCGATCGTCTGGTTGATCGCGGACTCGGTCGCCGGATCCAGGGCGGAGGTCGCCTCGTCGAGGATCAGGATCGCCGGATCGCGGACCAACGCCCTGGCGATCGCGACCCGCTGACGCTGGCCGCCGGACAGGTTGCCGCCGCGCTCGCCGACCAGGGTGTCGTAGCCGTCGGGCAGGCGCATGACCAGCTCGTGGATCTCGGCCGCCCGCGCGGCCGCTTCGATCGTCGCATCGTCGGCCTCGGGAGCGCCCATGCGGATGTTGTCGCGGATCGTCGTATTGAAGAGAAAGCTCTCCTGGAAGACCACGCCCATCTGGCTGCGGAGGCTGTCCTGCGCGAGTTTGCGGACATCATCGCCGTCGAAGGTCACGCGGCCGCTGTCGGCGTCGTAGAAGCGGGCGAGCAGCGAGAGCACGGTGCTTTTGCCCGAGCCCGAGCCGCCGACAAGGGCGACGTTATCGCCGCGGCGGATGGTCAGCGAAATGCTGTCGAGGTTCTTGCGATCGCCGGTGTACGAGAAGCTGACGTCCTCGAGGCGCAGCGCTTCGGACAGCGGCGCGGCGGGTTGGGGGTCGTCGGCGTCGGCGACCTGCGAGGGTTCATTGAGAAGTTCGGCGATGCGCTCGATGCCACCGGACGCCTGCAGCAGAGCCGGCATCACCCGAGTCAGCGAGGTCACTGCCGAGGAGAGCGAGAAGGTGAGGGCGTTAAACGAGACCAGGGTGCCGATCGTCATTTCGCCTTGGAAGGCCTTGTAGGCGCCGACTCCGGTGACCGCGAGCTGGATCAGCAAGAACGAAACATTGGGGCTGCGCTCGACCAGATAGGCGAAGAGGCTGAAGCGAAAGCCGGTGCGGTAGACGATGTCGAGTTGCCGGCGAAAACCGGTGATTTGGGTTTGGGCGAGGCCAAAAGCGCGGACGACTGGCTGGGCGCTGACGTTCTCTTGGACCATCGACGCGGCCTTCGACTCTTCGTCGCGCACGGCATAGGAGTAGGACTCTGCGCGGGGGCCGAGGAGACGGGGACCGATCAGCAGCAGCGGAAGGCCGGCGAGGGTGAGCAGCGCCAGTTCCCAGTTGAGATAAAAGAGCAGGCCCGCGTAGAAGAGGATGCCGAGGATGCCCAGAATCGTGTCGGGCACCGCCATCACCACCGCGTTTTGCACGGCGGCGAGATCCGAGCTGAATCGGGACATGATGTCGCCGACTCGGGTGCGGGCGTAATAACCGGCACTCAGGCGCTGGAGGTGCTCGAACATCGCGAATCGCAGGTCGTTGAGGACCGCGGTGCCGAGGCGGGCGTAGAGAAAGTCGCGGCCGACGGCGACGATGCCGGCGATCAGAGTCGCGACGGCGAGCACGATCAGCAGCGTCCACAGCATCTCCGCGTTTTGCGGTTCGATGGCCTGGTCGATCAGCGCCTGCAGGCTCATCGGCAGCAGCGCAGCGAAGGCGAGATCGACGAGCAAGCCGCCGAGGAGCAGGATTACCTGCACCTTGTAGGGCCGGAGGTAGCCGAGGAGGTGCTTGAAGACGCTGAACATCAGCCGGGTCCGGGCGCACGCCGCTTCGCCCCTTGATGGTGGCACAGGGCGGCCGCTGCGTCTGCTCTTGGGGCCAGTGGCGGTGCTCAGCAGCGGGCGTCGTCGCGCGCCATGGAGACCTTTGCTCGCCGCGGATCAGAAGCCGAGTACTCGGGCGATGATTTTCTCTTGAAGCTCGAAAGGGAGGAGCCGGTTCATCCACAGCCGCCCGCGGACCTTGGGGCCGAGTGGGTAGCGGAGGCGCGGCTTTGGATCGCTGAGGATCTTGACGACGAGATCGGCGACTTCGCGGGGGTCTCCCATTTTTACCTCGCCAAAGATCGACTCCATTTTAGCGCCCATCTCGGCGTAATCGCCCGGTGACTCGGAGTTGGCGGCGACCCGGCGGTTGCGCCCGAAGATGTCGGTTTTGAAGGGCCCAGGCTCGACCAGAGCGACGCGCACACCGAAGGGGCGCATCTCGTGGCGGAGTGCCTCGGTCATGCCCTCGAGCGCGAATTTTGAGGCCGCATAACCGCCGAGCCCCGGCAGCCCGGCGCGTCCGGACATCGACGAGATGTTGATGATCACGCCGCTTTGTTGGGCCCTGAGCGTGGGCAGGCAGAGCTGCATCAACGCCAGAGCGCCAAACACGTTGACCTCAAAGACTTGGCGCAGCTCGTCGTCACCGAGCTGTTCGATGAAGCCGCCGAGAGCGATGCCTGCGTTGTTGATCAGGGCATCGATGCGCCCGTGCTCGGCGAGTATGCCGGAGATCGCAGCCTGGCGTTGTTCGGGATCGGTGACGTCGAGCTGGATCGGCGTCACCGAGAGTCCGGCGGCGGCGCTCTCTAGTTGCTCGCGGGTTTCGAGGTCGCGGAGGCCGGCGTACACCTGGTGTCCGGCGCGAGCGGCTGCGACTGCGATGAGGAGGCCAAAGCCAGAGCGACAACCTGTGACGAGAATGATCATAATCGCCGCCGTAAATAGCACAGGCCACGGGTTCGATCCCGCAGCCTGTGCAGATGGGCGGCCCGAAGAAAGAGGGGCGCTAGAGGATCGCCAGCAGCTCGACGTCGAAGATAAGATCGGCGCTCGCGGGGATGACCGGCGGCATGCCGCGGCGGCCGTAGCCGAGATCAAAGGGAATGACCAGAGTCCGCTTCTCGCCCACCTGCATCAGGCCAACACCCTCGGTCCAGCCGGCGATCACTCGTGACAGCGGGAAGGTCGCGGGGGCCCCCCGATCGACTGAAGAGTCGAACTTGGTACCGTCGAGCAACCAGCCGGTGTAGTGCACCTGGACAGTATCGCTAGGGCTCGGCTTGGGGCCGGTGCCCGCGCTGCGGACGATGTAGCCGAGCCCGCTCGGAGTCCGGGCTACCTTCTGACCGCTCTCGGTCTCGAGCTGTGCGATCTTCGAGTTGATGTCGTGCATCGGCGCATGCTCGCCGCTCGCTCGCCTGTCGTCAAGGACGGGTAGAGCCAGGTCGGCGGGCAAACAGTAGTTAGCGGACGCAGAGTTCGTCGGCGACCCCTGGCCTCCGTTGCCAAGCGATGCCTCGTCGCTTTGGACCGGCGGGAAGATAGTCGATCGTCAGAGCTTTGCCGCCGCGCTCGATCTCTAGGTGGACCTTGGTTTCGGCGTCACCGGGTGCGTAGTGCAGGCTCTTGAGCACGTCGTTCGCTCGGAGTCCGGCTCGGCTCGCCGGGCCCTCGGCATCGAGTTCGCGGATCACGGGCGCGGTTGCACTGCTGCTTTGGTCGACAAAGCCGAGGACAAAGCGTCGGTAGTTCGTGGGTCGCGGGCGAAAGCAGGGGCCGAGCGCATCGGCAGCCAGGCTTGGGCGCTCGCCCCGGTCGATCGTTGCACCGAACGCGATGCTCGCCGGCGTTCCGAGTTCGTCGCTCACGATCTTGAGCCACAGCGCCAGCGGCAGGTCGCGGACCTCGTCGATAAGCGCCCGGCTGACGACCTCGGTGACGATCGTTTTCAGTGAAGCCCAACCCTGTGAGTGCAGCCGAAGCTGGGCATCGAGGCTGGTGGCGTAGAGTGCCCCACGAGCGACCAGGAGGGCCCTCGCGGTCTCCGCCTCAGTACTTTGGCCCTCGGCGATCTCGGCGATTTGGCGGCGAGTATGCTGGCGGAGAACAGAGGTCGTGAGGGTGGCCTCCCAGGCGTTGATCTCGGCGACAAACTCGTCATCGGTGAGGGCTCCGAGTTCGTAGAGGAGCTGCCAGGCGACGAAGCGAGAGACCCCACCCGAGAACCAAAGCAGCTCCGCCCCGGGCTTTTTTTCCTTTGCTTCCTTTGTTTCCTTTGTTTCCTTTGCTTCCTTTTTTTCTATCTCGTTTGTGTCACCGGTTATGTCGTCGAGCAGACGCACACGTCCGCCGAGCCAACGCCCGACGAGGGGGAGAGCGACGCTCATGCGGGCACTCGCACCCCAGCTCATCCGGGAATTGCCGCGAAGAAAAAGCCCCCGAGCGCGCAGTCTGGCGGTGAAGGGTGGCTCCCACAGTGCCTGTGGCCGCAGCGAGACGAGCGTCGTGTAGGGGCGATCACTCATGTAGCCAAAATAGAGATCGATCGACGAGCGCAGACCGGCGATCTCGGCCGCGGCCCAGCGCACGTCGAAGACCGCCGGGCCGATAAAGGCGAAGCGATCGTTGCCGCCAAAACCGTCGAAACGCGCCCATTCGAGAGGACCGGCAATGATCGCCGTTCGCCCGAGGTCCGCCGGTCGCATCGCTCGCTCGTCACCGATGGCCCCGAGGCCGAGGGTCGTCGCGATCAGGAGCTGCGGTGGAGCGTCGTTGTCGTAGCTGTCGTCGACGTCATCGCTAGCGGGTATTTTAAGATCAACAAAATCGACGTCGAGGCGGATCGGCAGGGCGGTTTCCGCTAAGAGATCGGGGCGCAGGAGGAGCGCGTCGGCATCGGCCGCGAGGTGCTCATGATCGAGGTAGATCGCCGGGCGCTCGCGTCCGTTGGCGGGGCTCGATCCGTCGCGGATGCGGTAGCGCAGTCGCAGGGGCGAACTCGGTACCCGTGAGAGCTGGACCAGGGTTCGGCCTCCGTTTTCGCTGGTTGCTCGCATGCCTGATCCAAGGGACAGTTCACCGTCGTCGTCGACGATCTCCAAAAATTCGATCTTCGTGTCCCCGCGGATCGACCACTCGCGGAGTTTGTCACCGGGGCCGCGGGCCTCGATCGTGACGATCCAAGCCTGCATATCAGGATCGTCGTCGGGGCTTAGCGTGTAGCGAAGCGAGGGGGTTTCGCGTTCGACAGCGGGCTTCGCGGGTGCTGCTGCCGGAGCCTCGGGTGGGCGTGCCTCGATCGCCGGTGCTGTCGCATGTGCACAGGCGATAACGACAGCGGCGGTGAGCAGGCATGGCGCGGCGATCCACAGGCGGAGAGGTCCAAGATGCATCGTCGTCGGCATTGCGAGTCGCGTGGGAGAAAGGGGAGGCGAGCGTTGCAGATCTGCTTGTCGGCACCCTTGGCCTGCGGAGATACTGCGGGTGTGTCGGAGATCCGATTTTACTACGACGTGGTCTGTCCATACGCCTATCTCGCATCGACGCAGATCGAAGCTGCTGCGGCCCGTGCGGGTGCGACGGTCTCTTGGCGCCCGGTGCTTTTGGGTGGGCTCTTTCGAGCGGTCAAGGCCCCGCAGCTGCCAGCCGCTGCCATGAACGCGCCGCGGGCTCGGCACAACCTGCTCGACATGTACCGCTTCGCCGATCGTTGGGGCGTCGACTTGACGATGCCGGCGGCCCATCCCCGACGCAGCGTCGAGGCGATGCGCCTGCTCGTGGCGGTCGGCGAAGGGCCGCTCCGAAGGGCGCTCACGGCTGCGCTCTACCGGGCCTACTGGGGGCAGGGTCGCGACATCAGCGATCGCTCCGTGCTCGATACGATCGCCCGCGAGCACGGTGTCGATCCGGCGCTCATCGATGATCCCAAGGCGCGCGCGGGTCTCTTTGAGAGCACCGCCGAGGCTGCAGCACTCGGCGCTTTTGGCGTGCCCACGTTCGCCGTCGGTAACAAAATTTGGTGGGGACAGGATCGACTGCCGCTGGTGGAGGAGGCGCTCGGGCATCGCCAGCGCCGGCCCGCGGAGGGGCTCGGGTCGGCGCCGCTCTCCGGGGTGACGATCGATTTTTTCCACGACTTCGCGAGCCCCTACGCGTACCTCGCGGCGGAGCCGATCAAGGGCATCGCGGCGGCCTACGGAGCGACCCTTCGCTGGCGACCGATCCTGCTCGGGGCTCTCTTTCGCGAACTCGGTACCCCGGATGTGCCGCTCTTTGTCCAGAGTCCAGAGAAGCAGCGCTACATCCGTCGGGACCTCGAAGATTGGGCGCAGTACTGGGGCGTGCCCTTTCGTTTTCCGTCGCATTTTCCGCTGCGTTCGATCGCGCCGCTGCGGGCTGCCTTGGTCGACCCAGGGCTTGTCCAGCCGCTCTACCGTGCGATCTGGTCCGAAGACCAGGCGGTTGATGATCTCCAGGTGCTGGCAGAGGTCATCGCCGCGAGCGGACGTGATCCTGCGCCGATCCTCGCGAGCATACGCTCACCCGAGATCAAATCGCATCTGCGCGAAAATACGGCCGCGGCCCAGGCAGCTGGTTGCTGCGGCGTGCCGTCGATGGTGGTGACCCCAGCCGAAGGCGAGCAGCCGATTCTTCTTTGGGGGCAGGATCGCCTGGCCATGCTCGAGTGGGTGCTGCAAGGTTGGCGACCGCCGAGGGGTTGATCCCGAGAGATCAACCGCGAAGATCTCGAGTCCGGAGTACAGGCGGCTGGCGAGCTTTGTCCTGCTTTATGGGGCCCGAGACGCTGCGACGATGCGCTCTCGGAGCTGCGTCGGCGAGAGAAACGCAAGCGGCGGCTGACTGCCCTCGAGTTCGCGGACGATCGCGGCGATGGTTTTGTTGGCGGGGGCTCGTAGGCCGTGCGAAGCGGCGAGTTCGGCGATCGCCCCGTTGAGGTCACCGATCTCGGTAGGCTTGCCGGCATCGAGATCTTGGAGGGTGCTCGAGCGGGCGTTTGCGTCGAGCTTGACCAGGCGATGGGCGACCCGGAGAACGATCATGTCGGGAAGTCGGAGCAGGGATGCGATCGCCCGGGGAGGCAGACCGATCACGTTGCGGGGTCGGTAGCCGGCGCGCTCCAGGGCATCGATGCCCTCGCGGATGCAACGGGAGAAGCACCAGCGGGCATCCCGTGAGCGCAGGGTCGCGACGATCGGCAGGCCGGTTGCCGCACCGACACCGTTGCTGAGGTTGAGGAGGAGCTTGCCAGCGACAATGTCGACGATGTCCTCGCGCAGTTCGAGGGCTTGGCCGCCGGCTTCGAGCGCCGTGGCCAAATCCCGGAGTAGGGGTCGTTGCTCCGGGGCACCGAGGCCGGCGATCAGCGGCCCTGTGCTTGCCTGCCGAAGGATCGATCCGTCGCGGACGACATTAAACGAGACCATGCCGGCGATCACTCGCGGTCCTAGGCTGCGGCCGAGTCGGTGCAGGTTTTCGAGGCCATTTTGGAAGGAGACGAGGGGCGTGTGCTTTGGCAGCAGCTTCGCCAGGTGTTCGCCGACCGCCGCACTATCGCGTGATTTGACCGTTATGAGGACGATGTCGGCATCGACGAGGGCGGCCGCATCGTCGCTGAGCATGACCGATGGTGAGCAGCGGAGCTGCCGACCGTCGAGCCGGTGGACGCAGAGATCGGGGCTGCGCGGGGTGATCCGCGCACGGCCGACTAGGGTGACACGAGCGCCCCCGTGGGCCGCGTGCAGGCCGAGGAAGCCGCCGATTGCGCCCGCTCCCATGATGCCGATGTGTATACCCGCCACGAAAAAGCGCCGTTCCGAAGACGTGAAGCCTAGCGTCAGCGGCCGATCGGGCGAAGCGAAAAGGGAATGTATCCGGTGCGAACTTCTCGCTTGCTGGGATCTGAGGCTGCTGATTATGATCGATCCATGGAAATATCGAGTCCTGCCAAGTTATCTTGTATCGAGCTAAAAGGGACTGTGTCGGGCATTTGGGTGCATTCTGGGCCCGTCTTTGCGGTGTTGTCGGTGATCGTGGCGCTTGGGCTCGCTTGCAATAGCGGCGAGGGCGAGAGCGACGGGGATGGCACAGCGACAGCGACAGCGACAGCGACAGCGACAGGCACGTCGACGGGTACGGCAACGGGTACAGCGACGGGCACAATTTCAGGTGCGAGCAATTCGGCGTCGTCGGGCGAGAGCACCGTCGGCGAGAGTTCGACCGCCACGGACAGCGACACCACGGGCATGAGCACGAGCGGCGGGTCAACGACGATGGGTGTCAGCGACAGCGACACGACCGGCACAAGCGGCACGAGCAGCACAAGTGGCGACACGACGACGACCGACGCGACGACCGGAACGAGCGGCGATACAACAGGCGATGAGTGCATCCCTGTCTCCGACGATGAGATGACCTGCGACGGTGTCGATGACGATTGCAACGGCATCATCGACGACGTCGATCTCGGTGACGATGGTTTTTGTGATTGCCTGCAGATCGCTTTATTTGGCAGCCCCGGTTTTAACGCCAACTCAAAATTCGAGGCCTGGCTCGAGGACCAGGGAACCGGTGTCAGTCGCATAGGCGAGCAGGGAGATCCGGTGACCCCCGAGATGCTTTCGGCCTACGATGTGATCATCCTCGATCACCTTCCGCGGGGCTATAGCGCCGAGGAGGCTGGATATTTCAGGGATTGGGTCGAGGCCGGCGGCGGCCTGATGGCGATGACTGGCCACGTCGCCGATGAGACGATCGCGGTCGATTATCCCAACTCGATCGTCGGTCCCATGGGCGTTGGATATATCGGTGGCCTACTCTCGCAGGCGGTCACGGACTTTACGGCGCATCCGCTGACGACGGGCCTGACGAGCGTCACCTTCTTGGGCGGTTTTCGCGTCGAAGAGACGATGCCGGGTGATACGACGATCATCGCCAAGCTGCCGCAGGGGCCGGTGGCGATAGCTGAGGTCCGTGAGCTCGGGCGCATCTATCTCTGGGGTGACGAGTGGGTGCAATTCGATTCGGAGTGGCAGCAGATGCCGGAGATCAAGATCTTCTGGCAAAATGCGCTCTCCTGGCTGACGCCGGACAACTTCTGCACAATCCCCGGATAGCAGCCGAAGCCTGTTGTCTGTCAGCCGCCAGGGGTCAGCTGCCACAGCTCAGCCGCTGTAGCTCTCGTCTTGCTCGATCTTTGAGAGCACCCAGTCGAACTCGCCGCGGGTGATGTGGGCGTCGCAGTACTCGCAGTTACCCGCTGCGGAGATCTTGAGCCCGGCGCCGCACTTTGGACAATTGGCGTCGGTGCGCGGGGCCCCGCGAACGTCGGCACCGCGGATCAGGGTCCAGTACTCGGAGTAGGCTCGGCGGCGGCGCTTGGAGCCGCCGACGACTTTGCCGCTGTCATTGACGGTGTAATCCTTGCCGCTGGCGTAGATCCGCAGGGTGACGGCGTCGTAGTAGCGATCGCGGCTGACCTTGACCAGCAGCACCTTCTCGATGCCGGCCTCGGCGAGCAGGTTTTTCAGCCCCTGTTCGCGGTAGGCGTCGAGCCAATAGCGCAGGTAGTCGAACATGCCGTCGGAGACGTAGGGGCGCAGGTGCTCGGCGTCGAGCTTGGACCAGCCCTCGTTGAGCTCCTTGTAGATCATCTCGACGCGGGCCCGGAGGTTGTTGACGCTCAGCTCCGAGTCATCGATCGTCAAGGACTCCCACTTCCTGCGCAGGTGGGGGTCGATGATCGTCGGTAGGTCGGTGCCGTGCTCGGCGACACCACCGGTCAGCGCCGGCTTGCGCTCGTCCTGGCGGAGCACGTTGATGTGTTGGACTTGCCAGTCGAAGCGACCGTTGGCGACGATCTCTCCGCAGTAGTCGCAACGGCTGTTGTCGCTCGAGGTAAAGGGCGCGCCGCAGTGGGGACAGCCGAGCACATCGGCCTTCTCGGGTGGTCGACTCTTGGCGTGCACCGAGCGGCAGAGGGTCCAGATTTCCTCGGTGTAGTAGGTGTGCTGGGCGGTGCTCATGTTGGCCTCGAAGGCGAGGCGCACCTTGACCTGGGGCTCGGGCAGCGGCTCTGCACCTGTCTCTTGGACCTGCGCCGAGCGCAGCTCTTCGCGGCTCGGCACGTCGACGCTGAGCACCCGCAGCGAACCGATCACGACGTTGCTGATCGGCAGGTTGACCGGAGGTCGTTCGCTCAGTTTGCGGCTGACCTCTTCGCTCAGGTAGGGGGCTAGGGCCGCGAGGTCGTCCGGGATTCGCCGTGCCTGGTGGGCGCTGGCGAAGAGGCGGTAGATGAAATCTTGAAAGACGATCGGCGAGAAGTGGGGATCGACGGCGAGGATCTTTGTCAGGTCGCCAGAGCTTCGGGGCGCGGCTGCGGCCGCCGGGCTGTTCCAATCGGTGGGCTTGCCGGTGCGCGACTTGAAATAGAAGTAGGCGATGACCGCGAGCAGGATCGGGATGCCGATCTTTGGGTAATAGATGCAGAGGCGGAGGAGCATGAAGATCAGCTCGCCACCACCACCACCACCACCGCTGCCACCGCTGCTCGATCCGCCGCCAGAGTAGCTGTGGCCGCCGCCTGGTCGGGCTTCGGCTTCGTCGGAGACGAGCGCGATGCCGAGGATCACGACCGCCATGACGAGCGCTTGCCGTCTCTGACGAGCCTCGTATTTGTCTGCGATCGGGTCTGCCGCGGTGAGCCCGTGCCCGCAGCGACAGGCCTGCGAATGCTCGTGGTTGGGGCGCCCTTCGCTCATAGGTAGACCTCGTCGGGGAGCTCGTTGATGTCGTCGTCGGAGACCGGCAGGTAGGGCTCTAAGATGTCACCCAGGGCGGTGATCTCGGCGGCGATGGTCGTCGCATTGGCGCGCGAGGTGACCCGATCGGCGACCTTGGCGATCGCCGCGTGCCAGCGATCGTTGGGGACGACGGTAACGATCCCGCGATCGCCGATCACGGCAGCTGTCTCTTCGAGCAGGGAAATGTAGACGAGAATGCCGGTGCGCTCGGCGGTCAGATGGATGCCGCGGGCGAAGAAGGCTGCGTGTGCCGAGGTCTCGACCCAGCGCCTCCGCAGGCGGGCTGGGGTCAGCAGGCGGCGCAGCCCGGGCGAGCGCGAGCAGAGCCAGCCGCAGGCGACGGCGACGACCAGTGGATCGATGATGAACCACAGGATCCCGAACTCGAAGTGGGAGAAGAGAAGAAAGGCGAGGGCGAGTACGGCTGCGGCACCGCCGACGATCAAGTCGGCGTGCAGGTAGAACCCAGAGCGGGCGCGTACGGTGACGACCACCTCTGCGGAAGAGCGGCTTTCGACCGCCTTGATCGCCGCCGTCAGGGCCGCTTTGCCGGTCTCATCGACCAGAGTCGAAGACATCGCCGGGGACGATAGCATTCTTCGCAGTCTTCGGTGTCAGGGCGCTTCTGGGCGCGGCATCAGGCACTTCGCTGGACGCCTTGGGTGGGCTCGTGTAGCCTTTGCAGGTCATGCTTTGAATGCTCTCAAGCCCAAGACGGATCGCGGTCGTGGTCCTCGCTGGTCTCATCGGATTCGCCCTGCAAACCTGGGCCTCTGTGGACGATGCCGTCACCCACGGCATCTTGATAGGCATGCTGGTATCGCTCTTTGTGCCGGCCGGTACAAAGGTCTGCTCGATAAAGCCGCGCTAACCCGGATCGGTGTCGGCTCAGAAGATGTGGCCGATATCGATATAGATCCCGAAGTTCTCTTCGGTCGGCGAGTACGAGGGATCGACGCGCACTAAAAACGTCTCGCCCCAGCGAAGCCGCACGCCGCCGCCGACACCGATCGCCAGGCCGCCGTTGTCAGCCGTGCGCCCGCTAAACTCCGTGCGCCGCACATCTGCCCAGACGCGACCGCTGTCGACAAAACCGATAGCCCCGAGCACGAATCGCTGGTTGCGGATCTTAAAGGGCAAAAACTCGGAGCGGAGCTCGACGTTGCTGACAAATTTGACCTTAGCGCTGAAGCGCTGACGCGGGACTCCGCGCACGCTCCACGAGCCACCGGGGCCGTCGCGACTGAGCAGGGCGCCGAATCGAGTCAGCTCCCACACGGGCACATTGCCGATCATCACATCGCCGACGGCCCGGGTCGCGAGCACCAAGTACGAGCCGATGAGCGAGCGGTACCAGCTGGTATTGAGGGTGAAGCCCGCGTGGTAGAGCCTGTCGTCGATGCCCGGTGAGATCCGCGTCGACAGCTCGGTGAAGGTGCCGCGGGTGGGCACAAATTCGTGGTCGCGGGTGTCCCAGACAAGACCCAAGTTGAGTCGCAAGAGCGCGTGGTTGTCGGTGCCGTTGAGCAGGCGATCGAGGGTGCGACCGTCGACCGTGTTTTCCTTGGCGGCGGCGATGTCCTCGCTGAGCTTGGAGCCTTCGTAGGGCCTGATCACGTTGTACGAAAAATAAGTACCGACAAAAAACTCGAGGCGACGGCGGTGAGCTTCGGTCGATTGATCCCATGCGCGAATACGAGCATTTACGGTAAATCCGGGGAATATGCGGTCGTACTGGTGGTAGCGACGGGCCTTTGCGTACTCTTGGGTCTGGGTTTTGGGGTCGAATGCACTCCAGGGTTCGAGGCTCTTGCTGCCGTTGCCGACCCCGTAATAGCCGGTAGTGCTGAACTTTTTGAAGCCGAGATTGGCGTTGATGCGCAGTCGCTTGTCGAGCAGGCCGGGCACGTCGATCGTCAGGTAATCCTCGTGGTAGGGCAGCTCGACGCCGCCACCCGGACGCCGCTTGGCGGTGGCGTAGAGGAGCAGCTCAAGTCGCCAGCGGTAGGGGTTGTAGCCGGGCTTAAATTTGGCGAGCGAGGCGATCGCACCAAACCCAACGCCGAGGTCGCTGTCGTAGTTGGTCGCCGGAAGCCCGCCAAACTCGAGGCGCTCGGGGGGTTTTTCCCGGGAGCCCTGGCTCTTGCGGGCTCTTTTTTTGGCGAGTCGACGCTCGCGTCGGCTCAGGGTTTTTTCATCTTGATCGAGATCTTGATCGCTGTCTTTGTCGAGCGTTGGAGCGGGGGCGGGCGATGGTTGATTCTCGACGGGTGCCTGCGAAGCTGCTCCCTGGGGTGTCTCGGCAGCGGACACGATTCCAGGCGTGGCGAGAGCGAGGGCGAGAGCGATTGCGGCGGGGCCAATCCGGGAGAGTAGAGTTTGGCGCGGGCTGCCTCTGTGCCGAGTACTTGCGCTGTGTCGACGTGCCGAAGCGTTGGGGGGACGCGGTAAGAGAGAGGCCAACACCTAATTGTTCTCGTACGGCGACGATGATCCTGACAAGCAAAACGCTGCGCGCGTTTTTTGTCTTTCATTCTTTCGCTCGTTTGCGTCGAGCCCTGCACCGACAAGAGGGACCACAGCGATCGATCCCTGGGGTACAAGAGGAAACTCCATGGGTCGCATGTTCTTCGCTCGTCGTATTTCGTCGACGCACCAATCCGCCCCAATGGCGCTCTGCTTCGCGCGGAACTCGCTCCGCGCTGGCCTAGGCCTGCTCCTGCTCGGCATCAGCACCACGGCTTGCGGTCCGGCAACGGCGACGGCGAGCGATGAGGCGCCGGCAGAGGTGCACTTGGAGGGCGCGCCGCCCTTCGAGGTTCGGACAAGGGCAGAGTGGCCGACAACTGCGTGGCCGCGGGCGACCCCTGCCGAGGTCGGGCTGGATGCTGCGGCGCTCGCACAGCTAGAGGATTACCTCTTCGCACGCAACGGCGACGAGGCCGATCGACGGGGCCAACGTACCAACGCGTTTGTGTTGATCAAGGACGGCAAGCTGGTTGTCGAGCGCTACGCCCGGGGTTATCTGCCAGAGACGCCGCTGCTCACCTGGTCGGTCTCCAAGAGCATCGCCAATACGATCGTCGGCCGGGCGGTCGCCGAGGGCGTGCTCGGTCTCAACGATACGATCGGCGAGCACTATCCGCGGGCGATCGACGGCGGGACCGGCCAAGTGCGGGTCACGGATCTCCTGCGCATGAGCTCGGGCATCGATTGGAGCGAGACTTACGAGACTTCCCCTGTGTTCTCCTCGGTGATGGCGATGCTCTACACCGGCGGCCGGGCGGATATGGCTGGGTTTGTCAGCGAACAAGGCCTGTCCCATAAGACAGGTACACACTGGAGCTACTCGAGCGGCGATACGACGCTGCTGATGGGGGTACTGCGCGCGGCCCTGGGTGATGAGCGCAACGCGGACTACCCCTGGGTCGCGCTCTTTGATCGCATCGGCATGAAGAGCGCGGTGCTCGAGCACGATGCTGCGGGCACCTTTGTCGGCTCTTCGTACCTCTACGCGAGTGCGCGTGACCTCGCCAAGTGGGCGTTTCTTTTGCTCAACGACGGCGTCTGGGAGGGCCAGCGCCTGCTACCCGAGGGCTGGGTGCGCTACACCCTGACGATGGCGCCCGCCTATTACACGACCACGCTGACGCCAGGCACGGTCGACGACAACCCCGGCGCGCAGGTCTACCTCAACCTCGGCGATCCGAGCCGCGATGTGCCTCCGCCTTGGCCAGCTGCGCCCGCGGATACCTTTGCGGCCCAGGGCCATTGGGGCAAGTCGATCTTTGTCTTCCCGAGCCTCGACATGATCGCGGTGCGCATGGGCGACGATCGGGCGTACGCCTGCGACATCCCGGGTCACGATCAAAATTGCGAGCCGGATCCGACCAAGGCCTACTCCAAGATTCACTACGTCGAGCTGCTGATGGCCGCATTGCCGGATGTTGTTGGCGCAGGAGCAGGAGCAGGGGGAGGGGGCTGAGTCGATGCGTAAAGCGTTTAAGATCATCGGCGGGCTTGTCGGCCTGGTGGTTGCTGTGGCCGCCGTATTTGTTCTGCTCAACTGGGGCACGCTCTCCTCATTCCCGGCGATGCCCTCGTCGTACGAGGCCAAGGAGCTGTGCTCTTGCCTCTTTGTCGAGGGTCGCAGTCAAGAGCAGTGCGAAGCGTTTATCCGCCAGGATGTCGTCGGCATCGACGGCCGCGACTTCGACGTTCAGGGAAAACGCGTCACCGTGCGCGCGCTCTGGTCGGAGAACAGCGCCCACTACGTCTCTCGGCGCGACGGTTGTGTGCTCGAGTAGCGGATCGAAGCCGCGAGTCGAAGCCGCGAGTAAGGGGGTGCTAGGTGGTGCTTCAGATCGTTACAAGGTAGGAGTTTGGGATGCCTCCGACGACGACACGCGCCTACGAAATCCAGGGCTCCTTCGGTCTCGATAAGCTCGTTCGCTGCGAGCGAGCGTTGGCCTCACCTGGCCCTGGCGAGGTGCTCCTGCGCATGCGGGCGCTCTCGCTTAATTTTCGCGATCTGATGATGATCGAGGGGCACTACAACCCGCGGCAACCGCTGCCTCTGGTGCCGCTCTCGGACGGGGTCGGCGAGGTTGTTGCGGTCGGTGAGGGCGTCTCGGAGCTGACGGTTGGCGAGCGAGTGATGCCGATCTTTGCCGAAGGTTGGCTCGAGGGGGTGCCCGATCGGCGCAAGCTCGCGACAAGTCTGGGAGGGCCGCTCTCGGGGGTGCTCTGCGAATATCGGATCACGCCAGCGGCTGCCGTTGTCCGGGCACCGGCGCATCTGAGTGACGCCGAGGCGGCGACCTTGCCCTGCGCTGCGGTCACGGCCTGGAGCGCGCTGATCGGCCACGGAAAAATCCGGCCGGGCGCCAGGGTGCTGCTCCAGGGTACTGGTGGCGTCTCGATATTTGCTCTGCAATTCGCGGTGCTAGCTGGCGCTGAAGTGCTGATCACTTCGTCCTCCGATGCCAAGCTAGAACGGGCGCGGGCGCTCGGAGCAGCGCACACGATCAACTACCGCAAGGATGCCAACTGGGGAAAGACAGCGCGCGAGTGGGCCGGTGGCGAGGGCGTCGATCATGTCATCGAGGTGGGAGGCGCTGGCACCCTCAAAAACTCGCTGCGAGCGGTCCGTCCGGGGGCTTCGATCTCGGTGATCGGAGTGCTCTCGGGGGTCAAGGAGCCGCTGCTGATCACGCCGATCCTGATGCAGCAGATCCGCCTTCAGGGCATCATTGTCGGCTCGCGTTCGACCTTTGTGGAGATGTGCAGCGCGATCACCAGTAGCGGCATGCATCCGGTCGTCGACTCGACCTTCACGTTTGACCAAGTGCGGCCTGCGCTCGAGCACATGAGGGCAGGTCGTCACTTTGGTAAGATCGTGATCGAGTTGTGATCGACCACGTTTGTTAGCGGAGCTCGGCGAGGCCGAGTACATCCGCCATCGAGTAGAGGCCGGGCTTGCGGGATTCCACCCAGCGGGCGGCTCGGAGCGCACCGCGGGCGAAGATCGCCCGATCAGTTGCCCGGTGCGTGAGTTCGATGCGCTCGCCATCGGCGAGGAACATCAGCGTATGTTCACCGACTGAATCGCCGCCGCGGAGCGCGACAATGCCGATTTCACCGTCCTTGCGCGGCTCACCGGCACTGCCGGATCGCTCGGTGCAAAGCACATCTGCGAGCTTGCGGTCGGTCGCTTTGGCGACCGCTTTGCCGAGCCTGAGTGCAGTGCCAGAGGGGGCGTCGCGCTTGTGCTTGTGGTGGATCTCGAGGAGTTCGGCGTCCCAGCTTTGACCCAAGGCGCGAGCGGCGAGGCCGGCGAGGCGCGTGAGCAGGCTGATGCCGACGCTGAAGTTGGCGTCGCTGACGATCGGGATGGTTTTTGCAGCTTCGGAGAGAGCCGCGCGGGTTTTGTCGCAGATGCCGGTGGTCCCAAGCACCAGTGGCACGCTGGCCTCGACGCAGCGCCGGATGTTGTCGATGGTCGCCGAGGGCAGCGAAAAATCGACAACGACGGCGCGTCGGGGCCGGAGTTCGTCGCTGACGGTGACACCGATGTCGACTGTGCCGGCGACCCTGCCAGCATCCATGCCCCGGCCGGGTCCGCCCGATCGATCGACGGCGCCGGTGAGCACGTAATCTTCGCTCTGGGTGACTTCGCGGATCAGGACTCGACCCATGCGGCCGCGGGCGCCGACGATGATCACAGGGGTGAGGTGTTCGCTCATCGTGCTTCTTCTTTGCGTAGGTTATCGAGGGCGACACGGAGTGCCGAAACCTCGGGGGAGTCGTCGTGGAGGGTGACTAGGGGGAGACGGACGTCCGCCGTGCAATGACCTTGCAGCGCCATCGCGGCCTTTACGGGGATCGGGTTTGCGGCCCCGAAGAGCGCGCGTGTTAGCGGTAGATGCAGCGTGTGCAGGCGCTGGGCGGTGTGCCAGTCGTTGTCACGGGCGGCCCGGCAGAGATCGGCGATGGTGCCCGGGAGTACGTTGGAAACCACCGAGACCACCCCGTCACCGCCGGCCACTAAAAAAGGCAGGAGCGAGAAATCATCGCCGCTCAGGAGGTCGAAGTCGGGGCCGCAGAGTTCGCGGATCTGAGAGGCGCGGCCCATGTCGCCGGTGGCCTCTTTGATGCCGACAATCCGCGGGTGTTTGGCGAGCTCGGCAACCAGATCGGCGCTGAGATCGGAGGCTGTCCTTCCGGGCACGTTGTAGAGAACGACCGGCAGCGGCGTCGCGTCGGCGATCGCCCGAAAATGAGCGAGGAGCCCCGCAGGAGGGGGTTTTGAGTAGTAGGGGGTGACCTGGAGCGTGCCGTCGACGCCGAGTTCGTGACAGGCCCGGGTTGTGTCGATCGCGCTCCGGGTATTGTTGGAGCCGGCGCCTGCGAGCACGGGTACCCGGCCGCGAGTCGCCTTGGTCACAGTGTCGATGACGTGGAGCTGCTCGGCGAGCGACAGGGTCGCCGCCTCTCCAGTGGTGCCGCAGGGTACGAGCCCGTCGATCCCTGCGGTGATCTGAGTCTCGACGAGTTCGCGGAGCGCCGCGTCGTCGACCTCACCGCCGCGCATCGGGGTTACCAGGGCTGTGAACGCGCCGCGAAACTTGGCCATAGGTGCGAGAGAGAAGGTAGCACCTAGAAAAGCCCCGATGACAGGGGTCGATGTGCCCGTGTCGATTTTAGCGGGTTGCCCTCAGCCCCAGCGGAGCGGCTCGGCGACGGCGATCGGGGTTGCCACGCCGTGCTCACCCGGGCGGACCAGGGAGATCGCGGCGGCGCTCGGCGAGGCGGTATCGCTGTGGGAGCGGGCGCTGCTATCGATGGCGAGTCGCCAGCGCCCGTCGGCGGTCTCGCAGGCTCGCGATGTCACGTAGATGTCGCGGCCGCGGAAGAGCACGATGAGCGCGTGTGTGCCGGTAGGCGCGGCTTTCCAGCGGAGATCGATGTGGCCCGTATCGCCGCTGATCCGGCCGCTGACCGTCGCCCCATCGAGGAGGGCGAGGCGCTCGCGGAGCACGTGGGCGGCGCCCGAGGTGGGGTCGTTGCGGAGCACCGCGTCGAGGGTTTCGCGGGCCCTGTGGAAGTGACCCTGACGCATGTAGATCTGCGCCATCGTCGGGCTCGCGAGGCGCAGGCGTCCGCGTTCCTTGCTCATCGCAGTCCTCTCCGTGTCGCCGGGGTGCCGGGATCCCGAGGCGCCACCAGGGGTGGTGGTGGCCAAAATGCCGCCATCGCTGCGAAGTCGACGAGTCTGCGCGAGGTGTTGAGGTCGCCGGCGATCGCCGTTTTTAAATGATCGAGATCCGCGAACCTGACTTCGTCGCGAAGACGTTCAAAAAGGCCGACCTCGACCTCTAAACCGTAGAGGCGTTCCCCGAGATCGACGTCGAGGGCGTGCACCTCGAGGCTCTTCGCTGCAGCTGCGTCGTCGCGAAGGGTAGGGTTGGTCCCGAGGTTGGCGGCGGCGGGCCAGCGGTCGCCGTATAAAGGAGAGCGTCGATCAACGACCTGGAGAGCTGCGGCGTAGACCCCTGTGCGGGGCAGGAGCACGTCTCCGTAGGCGATGTTCGCTGTCGGAACTCCGAGCCCGCGCCCGCGTCCGGCTCCCCGCACGACCTTGCCCTCGATCGCGAACGTTCGGCCGAGGTGGGCCGGGATCGCGGCGACCTGTCCAGCCCGGAGGGCCGCGCGGATCGCCGACGAGCCGATTTTTGTCGGCGGCCCCGTGCTTTTTCCAATTCCTGTTGTGTGTGTGTCTGTGTTGGCGGTGACCGCATCGCCCCCGTCGAGCTTGAGCTCCGAGGCGATCGCGAGGTCGATGCCAGCTGGTCGCAGCAGTGCGGCGAGTTCTTTGGTGCCACCGCGGCGACCGGCGCCAAAGCGAAAATCTTCGCCGACGACGACAGCGCTTGGGCGCAGGCCGGCGATCAGGATCTGC
>Ga0256845_1001112_pt1 | contig 22630 bp, 18 predicted proteins | sample RiftiametaG_FD_189101 | JGI IMG/M metagenome (GOLD analysis project Ga0256845, IMG submission 189101) | Tube worm associated microbial communities from hydrothermal vent at the East Pacific Rise, Pacific Ocean - Riftia | ecosystem: Host-associated > Annelida > Integument > Unclassified ... | reverse complement strand
TCAAAGAGAAAAAGTAAAAGAAGTAAGTGTTGATATGGCAAGAAATATGGAAAAAGCTGCCAAAGAATTATTTCCTAATGCAAGAATAATAACAGACAGATTTCATGTTGTTAAATTAATAATTGAAGTATTACAACATGTAAGAATAAAATATAGATGGCTTGCTATTGATAATGAAAACAAAGCGATTACAAAAGCAAAAGAAAATGGATATAAATTTACTCCTGTTATATTAGATAATGGTGACACTCATAAAGAATTATTGGCTAAAAGTAGATATCTATTATTTCGAGACAGTAATAAATGGACTAAAACACAGAAAGAAAGAGCTAATGTCTTATTTAAGGAATATCCTATTATTAAAAAATTCTATCATTTCGTTATGAAGTTTAGAAATATATATGAAGAACAAAATTATAATGTTGCTAAGTTTAGATTAAATAGCTGGTTAGATGATGCTGAATGTATTGCTATTAATGAAATAAAAGCTTTTGTATTTACTGTTAAATATAATTTTGACAATATATTGAATTTTTTTATTAATAGGACTACTAATGCTTTTGCTGAATCTTTTAATGCTAAAATTAAACATTTTAGAGCTAACCTGAGAGGAGTGAAAAATATTATTTTTTTCCTTTTTAGATTGAATAAACTTTTTGCTTAATCCCCATTTATAATATGTGACCCGTTTTAATAGTGTCTTCTAAAAAACTCAAACCGCAGAATACAAAGGTGTTTGAGGATTTAAATTTTGAGCAACAACGCAGAAATCGGACTTTATAGACAAGCTCTGAGGCACATCATATTAAGTGGGATTTTGCAGATTAGTTATTAATACCCCAAAATTTTAAATTCAACTCTACGATTTTTGGTTCGCCCTTCTTCCGTTTTATTATCAGCAATTGGCTTTTTGTAGGAATACCCTTTAGTAATAAGTCTATTCTTTTCAATACCTTTCGTAATTAAATAATCAGCAACAGCTTTTGCTCTTTTTTGCGATAGTTTTAAATTGAATTTATAAGAACTAATATTGTCGGTATGCCCTGCGATTTCGAGTTTCATTTCAGGATGTTTTTCTAAAAGCTTAATTACTCTAGATAATTCTAATATTGAATTCTCTTTAAGTATAGTTTTGCCATAATCGAAGAAAATATTACGTAGCACAACGGTAGAGTTTACTTCAACATCGCTTAAAGAAATATCTAAATTTATTAACTGAAAATCTAAAGAATCTACTAAATCAAAATTTTCAGAATAGAAAAGATATCCTTCTTTTAGAATAGTTAAAGCATAGTTTTTACCTACTGGTAACGAAATTAAAAATTCACCTGTTTTTTTATTAGATTTAAAAACAGCAATTTTTTCTTGTTTTTCGTTATCTGTTATTTCAATATTTGCTTCAATAGGAATTCTTGTGTTTTTATCAACAATTACACCTTTTACAAGAGTTAATTTAGCCTCTTTGTTTTTTTCGTCTGTTTCAGAGAATGAAATTTTATAAATATCTTTATTACCATAACCATCAGATTTTGTTGATGTATAATAACCCGTTTGTCCATCGGCAGAAACTACAATAGACAGGTCGTTTTCGGCGGTATTAATAGGGTAACCTATATTCTCTGCTTTTCCCCAAGTTCCATCGGCATGTTTAACAGACTTAAAAATATCAAATCCCCCCATTGTGTTATGTCCTTGCGAACTAAAATACAATGTTTTACCATCAGGATGTATAAAAACGCCATCTTCATTATATTTTGTATTTATAGAATCTCCAATATTTTTTGCTTCGCCCCAAGTTCCATCATCTTGTTTTTCGCAATAAAAAATATCTTGTCCCCCAAAACTACCTTTTCTGTCACTTATAAAATAAATTATATTTTTATCAGGAGATAAAGACATGCAAGTTTCTCGATATTTAGAATTTATTGGCGTTGGCAATGCTTTTGGGGTACCCCATACATCTCCATCTAATTTGCTTTCATAGAGGTCTCCGTTGTTTTTATCGCTTCTATAAATATACAGTGTTTGCCCATCGTTAGACAATCCAACATTTGCATCGTGTTTATTTGTGTTTACATTTCCTTTAATTTGTTTTGCTGGTCCCCAAATATTATCATATTTAGTAGCCATATAAATATCTTCGTAATACATCATATCAAATGCATCTTTTTTCCCTCCTGTTGTTCCTTTTCTTCGCGAAGTGAAAAATATTTTTTCTTGGTCGGCTGTAAGCATTGGGCTATATTCCGGATATTCTGTATTTATATCTTTTAGGTTAATTACCATACCTGCTACAGGGTGCATAGTTAAATAATTTCCGTTTTTGCATTCTTCTATTTTTTTTAACACCTCGTTTTTTCTTTTAGCATCGATGGTAGCTTTGCTCAGATATTTGTTATAATATTTAATTGCATCATCAAATTTTAATACAAATTGATAGGCTTGTCCAAAGCTATAATCTATATCTTCTATGCCTGTAGGGTCAAGTTGATTTGCTTTTTTTAAATACTTTAAACTTTCGTATTTTTTATTTGTATGTAGATAACAAACTCCAATTTTATAATTTAATTGAGCATTGTTTGGGTTAAAATCTTGTGCAATAAGAAATTGTTTTAATGCAAGAATATATAGTTCTTCTGCATAATTATCGTTACCATCAAGTAGCTCATCATAAGCATCATAGTAAGCATCTTCATTATCAAAGTTTTCTTCCTTAAATTCTACATTTTTTTGAGCGAATGAAAAAAATGAAATCAATAAAAATATGATTAATAAGGATATTCTATTATTGTTAAGTTTCATTTGAATAGCGTTTTTTTTTCAGCGTAAATGTAGTTAAAAGATATTAAATTTACAATGATTTATTATTTTTAATCAAAAAAATGAAACAAATTGTACTAAAAATAAACTATATAGCGGATTCTTTAATTTATTAATAGGTAGGGTCTGCTGAAAACTATGATTTTAACATTTGTAAATGCAAACTTATAAGCACATATGTTTTAAAAAGTTTGCATTTACAATAGCGTATTTTGGATTAAGTGGCTTTGTAATAACTTGCTATGCGTTTATCAGCAGACCCTATTTAAAAACTCTCTAACATTATTAACTGAGACTTTTCTGGTTTTAAAATATTCAACTGCCTCTATTTTTTGTTTTTCGTTTGCTTCAAACGAATTTAAAATATTTATTAAGTGCATTTTCATATGTCCAAGTTGTATTCCTTTTGTAACAAGCGATTTTACTGCCGAAAAATTATTAGATAAACCAGCACAAGCAATAATCATCATAAGTTCTTTTGCCTTTGGGCTACCAAGTAAATCGAGCGAAAGTTTTGCAAGAGGGTGCAATGCCGTTAATCCTCCAATTGTACCAACTGCAATAGGTATATTTAACGAATATTTAAAATTCCCGTTTTCAATATTTATTTTAGTTAAACTTTTGTATTTTCCATCTCTCGAAGCAAAAGCATGCCCGCCTGCTTCTAATGCACGAAAATCGTTGCCTGTGGCAAGTGCTACGGCATCAATACCATTAAAAATACCTTTGTTATGTGTTGTTGCTCTGTATGTTGAAACATTTGCAATTTTTACTGCGGCTTCAAATTTTTTCACAAATTCGTTTGGATTCATACCAATATCTAAATCTTTAAAATCATCCACTTTGCACTCTATCGAACATTCTACAATGCAATCGGGTGTATAATTAGAAAGTATTGACATTATAATGCTAGGTTCGTTAAATTGTTTTTCGTTGGCAAACTCTTTTAGTTCGTCGGCAAACTCTTCTAAACAAGAGTTTATAAAGTTTGCACCCATACTATCAACAGTTTCAAAACTTGCTTTTATTTGATAATAGTTTTGCAAGTCATTATTCAGATTAACTAATTCTATATCAAGTATTCCACCACCACGCTTTTGCATATTGGCAGTTATATCTTTTGTTCTATTATATAATCTTGCCTTTAGTTCCGGAAAATTTTCTTGCAAAACCTCGTAATTACCCGACCAAAGAAAATGAACATGACCTGTTTTTACACTTGAAATAACTTTTGCCTTAAAACCTCCGTATTTCGACCAAAATTTTGCCGATTTTGCAGCAGCAGCAACAACAGAACTTTCTTCTGTAACCATTGGCAGCAAATACGATTTATTGTTTATCATAAAGTTTGGAGCTATCCCGTAGGGTAAACCGTAAAGCGAAATAGTATTTTCGCTAAATTCATCAAAAATTTTAGATTCTTTACTATCTTTTATCCAAAACGACTTATAAATTTCTTTGGCTTTCTCGGGCTTAGATGTAAAACTTGAAACTATTTTTAGTTTCTGTTCTTTGTTTAGCAACGAAAAACCCTGAATTATTTTATTTTCCATGTTTTATTTTAATTTCAAATACGAATAAGCAAGTTCTAAACCTTTTATCTCTTCGAGTAAATATTTTTGTAGAACTTTGTAGCTTTTTGCCGCATATTTTAACATATTGTATGCCTGTCCATAAACAGCATCTGCATTTATTTTGTTTATATAATAATATCCGTCAAGATAAGAGTTAATTCCACCCGAAATTATTACTGTTTTTTCTTTATTATATAATATACTATTATAAAATTTTATCATTTCATCAATTGTATGCCCAACATTTTGCATAGAAGAAATATTATTTTGCCGCATCATTTCTAGTTTAGTAAAATTTGTACCGCCAAAAGCAGCAAATTCTACTCCTTTTATATCTAACTTAAATAATGCCTCTAAACTTTCTGGTCCAAATCCTTGACCTACTTCTTTTACAAAGATATTTGTTTTTATTTTTTCAGTAAATTTTTCTAAAGTTTTTATTGGCGAAACGCTTATTTTATCGCCTTCGGGCTGATATATTTCTTGCAATGGGTTGATATGAATAAACAATCCATCGGCTTGTAATTTATTAATTAATTCTGTTATTTTATGATACGTATTTTCTTTAACAATTTTTTCTATTTGAGCAATTCCAAGATTTGCATAAAAAGGTTGATTCCCAATATTTTTTCGCATATCAAAATCCTTGAAACAATCATTGTTTTCTAGCAAACAACGACACGACCCAAGAGCCATACCCAATCCAAACTCTTTGGCTGCTTTTGATAGATTTATGTTTATCTTTTTTGCCAAATCCGTTCCTCCTGTAATACTCGAAATCCAAATAGGATATCGCATTGTTTTACCTGCAAACCTTATTGGTTTTATTACTTTGCCTGTTGGGTGTGCCGATAAAAGCGGTTCGTAATAGAACCGAGTATCTGCTTCTAACTTATCTGTTTGCGATAATTTTGCAAGCTCTATATGATCTGTTTTTCTTTGCGACATAATTATTAATAAAAAAATAATTTAGATTGCTAAGGTATAAATAAAAATAAAATCTTGTATTTTATTTTTATAATACATAGTAATACAGTTATTTACATATAACTATATTATAATTTACAAAGATAATGTAATAAACAAGATTCCATTTTCAAACAAATTCATAAATCAAAAATTGTGTATAGTTAAATAATTTAATTAACTTTGAGGTTTAAGTAATTTAAATTCTTAGAATATGAATATACACGAATATCAAGCGAAGTCTATTTTAAAGGATTTTGGTGTAGCAGTTCCTTTCGGGATTGTTGTTGATAAGCCAGAAGATGCCGTTGATGCAGCCAAAAAAATAGCTGAAAAAACAGGTTTAGAAACTTGGGCTGTTAAAGCTCAAATTCATGCCGGAGGACGAGGTAAAGGCGGTGGAGTAAAAATTGCCAAAAATCTTGATGAGGTAAAACAATTTGCAGGAGAAATTATAGGAATGCAATTAGTTACACATCAAACCGGACCCGAAGGTAAAAAAGTGAATAAAATTTTAATAGAGCAAAGCATTTATTATCCGGGACCATCAGAAATAAAAGAATTTTATATGTCGGTTCTATTAAATAGAGAAACAGGTCGAAATATAATAATGTATTCTACCGAAGGTGGTATGGATATTGAAACTGTGGCTGCCAAAACACCACATTTAATTTTTAAAGAAGAAATTGACCCAAAAGTAGGTATTCAAGCATTTCAGGCACGAAAAGTTGCTTTTAATTTAGGATTATCGGGAGCTGCGTTTAAAGATATGACAAAATTTGTTGTAGCACTTTATAAAGCTTATGATGCAACAGATTCTTCAATGTTTGAAATAAACCCTGTTTTCTTAACATCAGACGATAAAGTTTTTGCTGCCGATGCAAAAGTAAATCTTGATGACAATGCTCTTTATCGCCACCCCGATTATGCTGCAATGCAAGATGTAACCGAAGAAGACCCAGCAGAATTAGAAGCTAAAAAATTCGACCTTAACTTTGTGAAACTTGACGGAAATGTTGGCTGTATGGTTAATGGTGCCGGACTTGCTATGGCAACTATGGATATTATTAAGCTATCGGGCGGAAACCCTGCAAACTTTATGGACGTAGGTGGTGGAGCAAATGCAACTACTGTTGAAGCAGGTTTCAGAATTATCCTTAGAGATCCTAACGTAAAAGCTATATTGCTTAATATCTTTGGCGGAATTGTTCGTTGCGACCGTGTTGCAAATGGTGTTGTTGAAGCATACAAAAAAATTGGAGATATAAAAATTCCTGTAATTGTTCGTTTACAAGGAACAAATGCCGAAGAAGGTAAAGAAATTATTGATAACTCCGGTTTAAAAGTGCATTCTGCAATTACATTGCAAGAAGCTGCCGACTTAGTAAAAGAAGTTGTTTAAAAAGAGATATAAAAATTAATTTCTATAATAAGGGGAGCTCTAAAAATTAGTTTTTCAACAAAATAATTATTAGAAGTCCCCATAAAATTAAAGCTTGTCGGTTGTGGCAAGCTTTTTTTCTTTGTTTAATTCATTGACATTCTTTAACTTTACACCTAAAATTATATAAAAATGTTTCAATTTGCACTAAATAATTCTAATTTGAGTTTGCTTGTAGAAGAAGTAAACTATAGCCACAAAGAATTATTAAAAATTGTAGATTTAAACCAATACGATAAAGCTCAGTATATTAAATTTAAAAATGCAAATAGAAAAAAAGAATGGCTTGCTGTTAGATATTTGTTAAAGAAACTTTGCAAAAATAATATTTATATAAAATACAATAACAATGGCATGCCATTGTTATCTAACGGAAAAAATATTAGTATAAGCCATTCTGGTAATTTAATAGGCATACTTGTTAGTGATAATAAAACAGGCTTAGATATAGAAAAGATAAGCCCTAAAATAGAAAAAATAAAGCATAAATTCTTAAACAAATTTGAGTTAAGTATGATTAATAAAAGTACAAGTTCTCTTGATGCTTTAACAATGTTTTGGTGTGCAAAAGAAGCAATGTATAAATTATATTCTAAAAAAAATTTAATTTTTGATGAACAGTTATTAATAAAATCTGTTGACATTGAAAACAAAACAATTTTTGCCGAAATTAAAACCGATAAAACCCTCGAATTAGAACTTTCATTTAAAAAAACAGATGAATATTTTATTGTTTGGGTATAAAGGAACATTTATAGACAGACACTAATTAGAGCTTGTCTATAAACTCAAGTATCTGGTGTATAAAGTTCGAGTTCAAAGCTTGCGTAGGTTGAAAAATGTGAGTTTACATATGTAAATAACCATTTTTCAAACAAGCGTAACGCAGAAATCGGACTTTATAGACAGACCCTAATTAATTTTATAACTCCACATAATTTAATTACTTTGACAATAAATAAAAAAAGTCAATAAAATATTTTATTTTAGCACTTCCTTAAAAAAGGACATACTTTATGAGATTAACACTATTATTTATATTTTTAGAGCTTGCTGCATTTTCGCAAAAGCACACTATAAGTGGCTATGTAAAAGACCAAACTAGTGGCGAAGATATGATTGGAGCAAGCATTCTTATAAAAGAAATAAACAAAGGCACTATTACAAATACCTACGGATATTATTCTATAAGTGTCGAAAAAGGGACATATACCTTAGTAATAAGTTTTTTGGGCTATGCCGATATTGTAAAAAAAATTACCCTCGATAAAGATTTAAAACTCGATTTTTCAATTGAACCAACAAGTTTTACAACCGACGAAGTTATTATTTCAGCCGAAAGAACCGATAAAAACATTAAAAATAATAAAATTGGCACAATAAAACTACCAATGGAATCGGTAAAAAAACTTCCTGCTTTTATGGGCGAGGTAGATATCTTAAAAAGCATACAACTTTTACCCGGAGTATCATCTGCAGGCGAAGGAAATGGGGGGCTTTATGTACGAGGTGGTGGACCAGACCAAAACCTTGTTCTTTTAGACGGTGCAACAGTTTATAACGCATCGCATTTATTCGGATTTTTCTCTGTTTTTAATGCTGATGCAATAAAAGACGTAAACCTTATAAAAGGAGGAATGCCTGCAAAATATGGAGGAAGACTATCTTCTGTTCTTGATATTTCGATGAAAGAGGGTAACAACAAAAAATATAAAGTAGAAGGTGGAATAGGTAATATTGCATCACGTTTAACAGTGCAAGGTCCTATTATTAAAAATAAAGCATCGTTTATTGTTTCTGCACGCAGAACTTATATTGATATTTTAATGGACCCATTTATTAAAGACGATGCAAAAGCTAAAGGTTCGGGATATTATTTTTATGATATAACTGCAAAAATAAACTATAAGTTTAGTAATAAAGATAGAATTTTTTTAAGCGGTTATTACGGTAAAGATGTTTTTACTTTTGCTAAAAAAGACAAAGGTTTTGAAGTTCATATACCTTGGGGAAATGCAATGGGAACTTTTAGATGGAATCATCTTTTTAATAACAAATTATTTATGAATACAACATTTGTAATTTCAGATTACGATTTTGCTTTTGATGCTCAACAAAATAATTTTGAATTTAAACTCTATTCAGGTATAAGAGATTATACAGCAAAATTTGATTTAACATGGTTTCCTCATGTTAGGCATAAAGTACATTTTGGAGGCGAAGCAATTAGGCACGAATTTACACCAAGCACAGTAACAGGACGAATGGGAACTACCAATTTTGATTCCGGAAAAATAAACAAACAATACGCCAACGAATTCGCAATATATGTATCAGACAATTACGAAATAAACGAATTCTTTTCTGTTAATGCAGGATTAAGAGCTACCTTATATCAAAATATTGGTCCATACGATAGATATATCGTAAATAACCAAAATGTAAATACAGATACCGTGCATTATGAATTAGGAGATGTTATTGCACAATATCCTAATATTGAGCCTAGAATATCTATGAGATATATATTAAACAGCAAATCATCTGTAAAAGCCTCGTTTACACAAAATTACCAATATGTTCATTTAGCAAACGTAGCCTCTGCTACTTTACCCACCGATGTATGGGTATCTTCAACAGATTTAGTAAAACCACAATTTTCTACACAATATTCTTTAGGATACTTTAGAAATTTTAAAGAAAATATGTTTGAAACATCAGTTGAAATATACTATAAAGACATGAAAAATCTAATTGAATATGCCGATGGAAAAACTCCGGGAGACGATGTGGGAAGTAATGCCGATAATAATTTTGTATATGGTAATGGCTATTCTTATGGAGCAGAATTTTTCATTAAAAAAAGTTTTGGTAAAATAAACGGTTGGATTGGTTATACAATATCAAAAACCGAAAGAAAATTTGCCGAAATTAATAATGGCAACTATTTTCCTGCTAAATATGATCGCCGCCACGATTTATCTGTAATTGCATCTTATGAATTTAGTAAAAAGTTAACAGCCTCTTTCATATATATTTATGCCACAGGCGATGCAACAACCTTACCTATATCACGATATATGATTGACGGAAGACTAAGTGTAGAATACGGGCCTAGAAATTCGTATAGAATGGCAGCATATCACAGAGCAGATATATCGCTTAGTTGGGAACCAGGGGCTTTAAAAAAGAAACAGTTTAAATCGACATGGATTTTTGCTGTGTATAATTTATATAATAGATATAATCCGTATTTTATCTATTTTGATTCATCGGGAACAATACAAGAAGGAGATTACAAAGTGACAGCATTGCAAGTGTCATTATTTCCGATTCTACCATCAATAACTTGGAATTTTAAATTTTAAAAGATGAAAGGTATAAAATTGATAATTAAACATATAAAAGTTAGTTTTTTATTCTTATCGCTAGGCATATTATTAATATCTTGCGAAAAAGAAATAACACTTGATTTACCCGCATCAACACCAAAAATTGTGATTGAAGGAGCTATTGAAACAAATCAATATCCATATGTTTATATTACAAAAAACATGGGTTATTTCGATAATGTTGATACAAATACTTTAAAAGATATTTTAATAACAGATGCTATTGTAACAGTAAGCAATGGCATTGAAACAGATAGTCTTAAGCTTGTGTATAACCCAAAATATGTACCTCCTCTTAGGTATGAAGGAAACAAAATTAAGGGACAGGCAGGAATGTCATACAATTTAAAAATAGAACACAATGGCAAGGTGTTTGAGTCTGCAACAACAATTCCACCAATAGTGGATATTGATAGTATCAAGTTTTCTTACAGAGCAGAAGCTGATACTTTTGGGTTCTTGTGGGTATATTTTCAAGATCCACCCGAATTAGGTAATTTTTATAGAATATTTTCAAAAGTAGAAGGAAAAGATTCTGTTTTTGTTCATCAAACTTATTCAACTGGCGACGACAAGTTGGTAAACGGACAATTATTTGAATATACAGTTGTTAGAGGCAAGGATCCGGCAATGCCTTCGGAAAATTATGAAACAGATATGAATTCTGATGAACCACCATATTGGGCTATTTTTGTAGGTGATAAAATAACTGTAAAATTATGTTCTATAGATGCAATACATTTCGAATTCTGGAAATCTGTAGAAACCCAGTATTCGTCAAACGGCAACCCTTTTGCAGCACCAACAACACTTAAAACAAATATAAGTGGCGATGCTCTTGGTATTTGGGGTGGTTATGCAGCATCATTTGATACTGTAACAGTTACAGAAGATATAATAATAGATTTATAGATAAAGATTGTAAAACTTTAAAAATTAATATATGGCATTATTTCAAACAATGGGTAATACAGAAGAAAACCCATCAGAAAAAAAGAAGCTTAACGGCGATGTAGAAAAAGTAAGACTTTTAATAATTGGGTCTGGTCCTGCCGGATATACTGCTGCTATTTATGCAGGTAGAGCAAATATTAAAACAGTAATGTATCAAGGTTTAGAGCCTGGTGGACAGCTTACAACAACTACCGAAGTAGAAAATTTTCCGGGTTATCCTGAGGGGGTTACAGGTCCTGTAATGATGGAAGATTTAAAAACTCAAGCTGAAAAATTTGGAGCAGATTCTCGTTGGGGAATTGTTTCTTCTATAGATTTATCGCAACGTCCTTTTAAAGTAGTGATTGACGAAGAAAAACAATTAGAAGCTGAAGCTATTATTATAGCAACCGGTGCTACGGCAAAATATCTTGGTTTAGAATCTGAAGAAAAATTTAAAGGTAGCGGCGTTTCTGCTTGTGCTACTTGTGATGGGTTTTTCTATAAAGGAAAAGATGTTGCAGTTGTTGGTGGTGGCGATACAGCAGCCGAAGAAGCAACTTATTTAGCCGGACTTTGTAATAAGGTTTATTTAATTATCCGTAAAGATTATATGCGTGCCTCTAAAGCAATGATTGAAAGAGTTGAAAACACTGCAAACATAGAAGTTTTATACGAACATGTAACCAAAGAGATTATTGGAGGAATGGGCGTAGAAGGTGCAATACTTGACAATAAAGGCAAAGAAAGAAAAATTGAGATTGATGGCTTTTTTGTTGCAATAGGACATAGCCCTCAATCGCAATTATTTTCTAAATGGATTGATACTGACGAGGAAGGATATATTAAAACAATAGGTGTTAGTTCTAAAACAAATGTTGAAGGAGTTTTTGCTTGTGGCGATGTTATAGACAGCACTTATAAACAAGCTATAACAGCAGCCGGTTCGGGCTGTAAAGCAGCTTTAGATACTGAGAAATTTCTTGCTGAACAAGCATAAATTACAAGTTAGCTGTAAAAATAGTACTATAAGGATATAGTAATTTAATTTTGGTAGTATCCTTATAAAAATTGTAAATAAAAAAGTTATTCTAAAATATTTTAGAATAACTTTTTTGGTTTAAATTCTTTTTGTATTTCTTACCATAAATTGAAAAAAGAATTGAAAACCCAACGCACAAATAGCACATTTGCAATTACTCACGAGTTGTTTATTTTTAAAGGTGTTAGTGAATGTTTTACAATTCGCACAAGCTAACCCGCAAACCAAAAATTGCAAAAGAGCTGTTTTTTTACCATCGCACCAAAAAAAAATTGTATTTTTATACAGAAAATAAAAATTGATGAATAAAATGGAAATATTTCAGAAATCGGTAATAAATAATCATCTTGCTAACCTTGATAAAGAGCAAGTTGAAATAAATAAAACCGACAAAGAAATAGACCAAATAGGTTATAAACTCTACGAGCTTACAGAAGAAGAAATTAAAATTGTGGAGGAAAGTGTAAAATAATTGAGAATTCATAATGGAGAATTGATAATGAAAGGAAAAAATTTAGTATTGGATAAGAGTTTTGAATTTGCTATTCGAATTATTAATTTGAATAAATATTTGGTATCTGAAAAGAAAGAATATATTTTATCTAAACAAATTTTAAGGAGCGGAACTGCTGTTGGAGCATTGGTAAGAGAAACCCAACACGCAGAAAGTAATGCCGATTTTATTCACAAACTATCTATCGCGTTAAAAGAAGCCAACGAAACTGATTATTGGCTTTTGCTTTTAAATAAAACCGAATATATCGAAAATAAAGTATATCAATCTTTAAATAATGATATTCAAGAATTACTTAAATTATTGGTATCTATAATAAAATCATCAAAAAACAAAAAATAGTATGAAAATTCTCAATTAATAATTTTCAATTCATAACTTATAAAAGAATTAAGTTTACAAGACGAATTTAGCGAGTTTTTACTTTATACAGCACCCAGTGGCGATGTAAAAGTTGAGATATTTTTTCATAACGAAAATGTATGGTTAACGCAAGAACGTATTGCACATTTATTTGGAGTTCAACGCCCTGCCATAACAAAACATTTAAAAAATATTTTTGAAAGTGGAGAGTTAGACGAAAAACTGGTTATTTCCATTTTGGAACATACCACTCAACACGGTGCTATTGGCGGAAAAACGCAAATTTTTAATACGGCAATTAAAAAAATAGATTTAGAAAAGAGATAATTACAAAATGCAAAATAACCAACAAAATATAATCATATACAATACCGCTGACGGTAAAGCATCAGTTGCATTATATGCCAAAGACGGTAATATTTAGATGAGCCAAAATCAGTTGGCAAAACTTTTTGCCACCTCTGTTCCAAACATCAGTATGCATATATCAAACATACTGAAAGAAGGCGAGTTATAGCAAAATTCAGTTATTAAGGATTACTTAGGGTCTGCTGAAAAGCTCTGAGGTGTATTAGATTTTTATTTTCTGAAATGCAGATGTATATACATACCTCAAATTGAAGAAGATAAAAATATGATGTGCCTCAGAGCAAGCATAAAACTATGATTTTAACATTTGTAAATGCAAACTTATAAGCACATATGTTTTAAAAAGTTTGCACTTACAATAGCGTATTTCAGTTTAAGTAACTTTATAACAATTTGTTATGCGTTTCTCAGCAGACCCTATTTATGTTTTCTTATAGCCATTAAATAAAAAAATCCACACTGTGTAAGCGTGGATTTCCAATATATAATAAAAGTGTGTTGCTTAAAATACTTCGTCAAGTATATCTTTTACTTGATCGTAAGATTGAATACTTGTAGTTGCTTTAACTACTTTTCCGTTTTTGTAATACATTGTGAATGGTAAGCCCATAAATCCTGCACATTCAGGGGCATTTCTTATTACATCAGCATCAGGGATATCAAAATCCATATCGTAAAATTTTACGTTTGGATAATCATTTCGTAAATCTTCCATTGCGGCATAAACAGGCACACACATTGGTCCCATTCTTCCGCAACAAATCATTACATTCTCGTTGTTTTCTATTATCTCTTTGTGCTGTGCACGTGTTTCTACATGGTCTAAATTTGTAAATAGCATATTTTCTTTCTTTAAGATATTAACATATAATTATAAATAATATGCAAAAGTAAAGAAAAGTTTTATTTATAAATCTTTTTTTTGTTAAAATTACTGAACAACGCCAATTACATTCAAGTTAACAGAACTATTTTTAGGATCGTTTGTTGTAATAATAATTTTTTTTCTTTGTCTTCCCGATTTTCCTGCGGAATTAAATGTGGTTACCAATTTTGTTGATTTCCCAGGTTTTATAATTTTAGTTTCGGGTTTTACAACAGTACAACCGCAAGATGATTTTATTTTCCTAATTATTAAATCAGATTTCCCTTTATTTGTTAAAACAAACTCGTATGTTTTTTTTTGTCCTTCTTTTAATGTTCCAAAATCGAAAACTTTAGAGTTAAAGTTTAATTTTGGAGCATCGGCAAGTTGTTTGGGTGTTAATTTAGAAAAATCTTCAATTATTTTTGCACTTACTGATAGCTTGTTAACAGTTATAATTTTACCATTTATTTTTAATTTAATTCTATTAATAATAAATCCATAATCATTAACTTTTGTGCCATCGTAAACACCAAGTATTTTACCTTTTTCGCCTGGTTTTAAAACAGATGGAACAAGTTCTAAACTAAGATAATTTGGCACATCAATAAATTCAGCTTTTATATTTTTACTAGAGCTATTATAAACAGGTAAAGAAGATGTTTTTTTCTGAGTATTTTTTATACTCGAAAAATTAAAATTTGTAGATTTAACACTTAAATCGCCAATACTTTGCGGATACAAATCTGTTAAAGTTTTTTCTCTTTCTAATACAACTCCACTAATTTTTAATACAACTACCGATGTTTTTGCATTAGACCTAACAGTTACAGTTTTGTTAAACGGTCCGGGACGATTTTTTGGGTCGAAAGTAACTTTTATATCTCCCGATTTACCTGGTGCAATAGGTGCTTTGGTATATTCAGGAGTTGTACAGCCGCATGAGGCTTCAACATTGTTAATAACCAAAGTGCCGGCACCTGTATTTGTAAATTTAAAAACATAAGTTTGCGAACCAAGCTCTTCTTTAAATTCACCAAAATCATAGTTTAATTTGTCAAAAGTAATTTTTTGGGCAAACGAGCTGCTAATAATAAATACTAAAAGTAAATAAACTGTCTTTTTCATAATTATTTTTTAAGAAATGATAGCAAATTTAATTTCATTTTCGAGAAAAAAAAATGACTTTTATACAAAACGCAATAGCTTAACACTTTTTAACACGATTATTATATTTTTTGTATGTTTTTTTGATGAAGGATTTATTTAGAGCTTGTCTATAAAGTCCGATTTCTGCGTTACGCTTGTTTGAAAAATGGTCATTTACATATGTAAACTAAAATTGAAGAAGATAAAAATATGATGTGCCTCAGAGTAAGCATAAAACTATGATTTTAACATTTGTAAATGCAAACTTATAAGCACATATGTTTTAAAAAGTTTGCACTTACAATAGCGTATTTCAGTTTAAGTAACTTTATAACAATTTGTTATGCGTTTCTCAGCAGACCCTAAATACGAATAATCAGGGCTTCACTATTTGAATTAAGATAAAATTAACCGAATAAAGCCCTGACTTGCAGATTTTAGGTATCAGATGTTTTGCATTATTATGTACAAATTTTATTCATTAATCAAAAGTAATAAAATACCAAATTTAAGACTAAACTAACCAAATTTAAAATACATAAAGCCAGTTTTAAATTAAGTATAAATATATACCATATTTATCTATACATTTGTATTGATGTAAAAAACAATAATTAACATCTCATTTTGGTTTTACAGATTACTTTTCATAGTGTGTGTTTTTAAAAAGGTCAATCTCCCCGATTGTCCTTTTTAATTTATATAGGGGATTTCTAATAATTATTTTCTTACAATAAACAATTTTTTAGAACTCCATTATAGAATTATTAAAGTCTAATTTGGGTCTGCTGAAAAGCTCTGAGGTGTATTAGATTTTTATATTCTGAAATGCAGATGTATATACATACCTCAAATTGAAGAAGATAAAAATATGATGTGCCTCAGAGCAAGCATAAAACTATGATTTTAACATTTGTAAATGCAAACTTATAAGTACATATGTTTTAAAAAGTTTGCATTTACAATAACGTATTTTAAATTAAGTAGCTTTGTAATAACTTGTTATGCATTTTTCAGCAGACCCTAATTTGCCAATACATCACGCTTTATTCTCCTTTTGTATAATTCTCAAAATCTTAAAATAGGAGAAGTTAGCAATTTTAATAACACCAAAATATGATAAAGTTAGAGTTTGTTAGGAATCACTTTAAACCATTTTGGGATATTAAATATATTTTTAATACTTTTGCATACTAAACCGTTAAAAAAATGGCAAAGAATATTCAAGTGGATAACAGCGTAATAAATATTATTGGAGCGGGTACTAAAATTACCGGCGATGTTGAAACATCAAGTGATATTAGAATTGATGGTGGATTAAATGGTAATCTTATTACAAAAGGAAAAATAGTTATTGGAACAACTGGTGATATTGAAGGTAAGATAGTTTGCAATAATGCCGATGTTTCTGGTACTATTAAAGGTGAAATTATTGTTACCGAAATATTATCTTTAAAATCTACTGCAAAAGTTTTTGGAAATATTAAAACCGATAAACTTGCTATTGAACCAAATGCTATTTTTACAGGTACTTGCGATATGGGTAAAGGTACTACTCACACACCAAAAACAGAAACAAAAGATTAATTTTTACTTTAGGGGACTTCTGTTAATACATACTCAATCTAAATGAATTGAGTGTAATCTTCAATCATTTTTTTCCAATTTGTTTTAATTTGCATACTGCTTTTTGCTATATAATCATAAGCAACCATTACTGAACTTGCCTTAGATTTTATTGCTGTTTCGGAATTATTACCCTTTTCACGAATAATTTGGTCTATTACTAAACTTTTGTTTTTAATTTCTGATATTTTTGTAAGCACTTCTATTTCATCGTGTAAATAAATTGGAGCAAGATATTCTATCTCTATTTTCAACAAAACAAAACCTTCTTTTTGCCAATCAATTTTGTTTTTAAAAACATCATCAAAAAAACGTAATTTCCCAAAATCATAATAATATTGATATACAGCATTGTTTACATGCCCTGCAATATCAACATCGTTAAAACGTATCTGTAAGTCGTTTATGTTTTTAAAAGAATTCATTTAATCAAGTTTTTCGAAAACGGAGTTCATGCTTTTAAATTCGGGAACAATTTCTTTCATTATTCCAACTATTTTATAACTATCAAAATTACATAGTTCTGTAATTAACTCGTCAATATTTTTAGTTATAAGTTCGTATTCGTATTGCCTTACTTTAGCAATCATAATTTTAGAATGATGTGTAGCAATAGTATTTTCAGCTACATTTAACAATTCTTCGTATAATTTTTCACCAGGGCGTAATCCTGTAAATTTAATTTCTATATCCTCGTCAATAATCAATCCTGATAGCTTTATCATTTTTTTAGCTAAATCAATAATTTTAACAGATTTACCCATATCAAAAATATAAATTTCGCCACCTTCGCCCATTGTTCCAGCTTCTAAAACCAACTGGCATGCCTCTGGAATTGTCATAAAAAAACGAGTAATTTCTTCGTGTGTAACTGTTAAAGGACCTCCTTCTTCAATTTGTTTTTTAAACAATGGAATTACCGAGCCATTGCTGCCAAGTACGTTTCCAAAACGTGTTGTTATATATTTTGTTTCCGATTTATTATTTAACGATTGCACATAAATTTCTGCAATTCTTTTTGATGCTCCCATAACATTTGTAGGGTTCACGGCCTTATCGGTAGATATCATTACAAAACGAGACACCTTGTGTTTATTGGCTAAATCGGCAATATTTCGTGTGCCTTTAATATTAGTGTTTACTGCTTCGGCAGGATTGTTTTCCATCATTGGCACATGTTTATATGCTGCGGCATGAAAAATAATCTCAGGTTTGTATCTGCTGATTATATATTCTAATCGCTCTTTGTTGGTTATATCGCCAATAATTATTTTGTAATCGCTTGTTTTATATCTGTTTGCAATATCAAGTTCTAAATTATAAAGCTCCGATTCTGCTTGATCGAAAAGCACAACAGTTTTAGGATTAAATTTTGAAACTTGTTTAACTATTTCACTTCCTATTGAACCTGCAGCACCTGTAATCATTACAGTTTTACCAGATATCTTCTTCTTTATATTTGCTATATCTAAATTTATTTCGGGACGTTCTAGAAGGTCTTCAATTTTTATTTGTTTTATTTGATTTACACTTAATTCACCATTAATCCATTTTTTTGTTTCGGGAATACTTAAAACTTTTAAATTGTGAGCTAAACATTTTTCTGTAATTTCGTTTTTTGTTTTTACATCAATTTTTTGTTTTGCAAAAACCAGAATATCAACATTTTGTTTTGCTATTATTTTGTCTATATTGCTATCCTCATATATTGAAACGCCTTCGAGTTTTTGCCCTGTATTTAAACCTTTCTCGTTTAAAAAACCAACAATTTCGTATTGTGTTTCATCGTCTTGCTCTAGGGTTCGTTTTGTTGTAATTGCTAAATCACTAGAGCCATAAATTAATACATTTAGTTTTTCTTTGTTAGAGTTCATAATTTCGTAATACATAACTTTTACAAATATTCTAAAACTTGTCATTAAAAAAACTGTAAGTATATATTCTATAATTAATATTGAAAAAGGAATATAAAATCTGCCATCAATAAAAAAATATGTTATTAAATTTATTGTAACAAAAAACAAAGATGTTAGTGTGTTTATTATAAAAATTCTTTCGGCATCTTTTGTGCCTGTATATCGTATTATACCTGCGTATATTTTTGATATTAAGAAACTTACAGTTCTTACAAGGGGTATTAGTATAATTAAAATGTAGAATACTTTTTCTTCTTGTAACGGTATTGTGAAGTTAAATCTTAGAAAATAGGCAAACGCCACAGCAAATAATGATATTGCTACGTCAATTAAAAATATTACCCATCTTGGAGTTTGTTCTTTTATTAAAAACATCGTAACAAAAGTAGATAATCAATTAGTAATTATCAATTATTAGTTAATATTATTATTTACATTTTCTCGCTAAGTTCTAACCAACGCATTTCTTTTTCATCAAGATTATCTATTATTTTTTTAATTTCCTCCGATTTTGCTAATAATTCTTCGTGATTTGTTGTGCCTGAGCTTAAGAAATCTTCTATTTCTTTTTTTTGTGCTTCGAGCTGTGGAATTTGTTTTTCAAGTTCTTCAAATTCGCGTTTTTCGTTAAAACTTAAGCGTTTGCTATAATCATTCTTTATATTTTCGTTTGTTTTCAATTCCCCAAGCCCTTTCTCCAAGGGAGATTTTAGTTTTTCTATTGTTTTAGTTTTTTTTGTTTCTGTATTTTTTTTGTAATCAAGATATTGTGTATAGTTACCTGCAAAACCTTTAACTTTTCCTTCACCCTCGAAAACAAAAAGTTTATCGGCAATTTTATCGGTAAAATACCTATCGTGCGAAACTATTATTACAACTCCAGAGTAATTTATCAAAAATTCTTCTAACACATTAAGTGTCATAATATCAAGGTCGTTTGTAGGTTCGTCAAGAATTAAAAAATTCGGATTTTTTATTAGAACTGTTAGTAAATATAATCTGCGTTTTTCTCCACCGCTAAGTTTAGAAACTAATGTTTGCTGACGTTTTGGCGAAAATAAAAAATAATTAAGAAATGCCGAAGCACTAACTTTGTTTCCTTTGCCAATATCAACTACTTCGGCTATATCGGTAATAACATCAATTATGCGTTGGGTTTCGTTAATTTTTATTCCGCCTTGTTTATAATAGCCAAAAACTACTGTTTGACCTTTATCAATTTCGCCCGAATCAGCAGTGATATTCTCTGTAATTAAATTAAGAAACGTAGATTTTCCTGTTCCGTTTTTGCCTATAATACAAACTTTTTCGCCACGTTGAAAGCTATACGAAAAATTGTGTAAAACTTTATTATTACCAAAAGATTTAGATAAATCTTTAAGTTCTAAAATCTTTTTCCCTAAGCGTTGAGTTTGAACTTTTGCATCAATTTTTTCGTCTATAATTTTGTGCGAAGCTTTTTCTTTTAAATCATAAAAGGCATCAATTCTGTATTTTGCTTTTGTGCCTCGTGCTTTTGGCATTCTACGCATCCAGTCAAGTTCTTTTGTAAGCAAATTTTTTGCTTTATCTGTTTCGGCAGTTTGTTGGGCAATTCTTTCTTCGCGTTTTTGCAAATAATAGTTGTAGTTTCCTTTGTATCTATACAAACTATTATCTTCTATTTCTATAATATTGTTACAAACACGGTCTAAAAAATAACGGTCGTGAGTAACCATTAATAAAGTGGTTTTTGTTTTTTTTAGATATTCTTCTAACCATTCAATAAGTTCTAAATCAAGATGGTTTGTTGGTTCATCAAGAATTATTAAATCTGGTTCGCCAATTAAAGTAAGTGCCAAAGCAACACGCTTTTTTTGCCCTCCAGAGAGTGTAGAAACTGTTTGGGTTAAATCGCTAATTTTAAGTTTTTCTAGCAATTCTGTAATTTCACGTTGATAGTCCCAAGCCGATAATCCATCAATTTTATCGACTAAGGTCGATAATTTATCTTGATTATTTTCTTGCAAAGCAATCTCGTATTCACGAAGTACTTTGCCTGTTTCATCATTATCATTAAAAATTACATCGGCAATCTGTAAGTTTTCGGGCAAGTTAATATCTTGCGACAAAAATTTTATTTTTATATCATTTTTAAAAATAATATCGCCACTATCGGCTGTATCTTCGCTATTTATAATTTTTAATAAGGTAGATTTTCCTGCCCCATTTTTTGCAATTATAGCTACTTTTTCGCCTTTATGTATGCTAAACGAAATATCAGAAAACAATACTAAATCGCCAAATGATTTTGTTATTTTATCTATTTGTAAATATACTTCCAAGATTTTATTTTTTTACAAAAATATAATAAAATTAATTGCCAAATTAATTTTATGGCAATTAAACTTGTAAGAAAATATTAGGTTTGCACTTAGGGTCTGCTGAAAAGTTCTGAGGTGTATTAGATTTTTATATTCTGAAATGCAGATGTATATACATACCTCAAATTGAAGAAGATAAAAATATGATGTGCCTCAGAGCAAGCATAAAACCATGATTTTAACATTTACAATAGCGTATTTTGAATTAAGTAGTTTTGTAATAGCTTGTTATGCGTTTTTCAGCAGACCCTAAATAACACTTATGCCCTAGGGTGAAATTGAACAATAGTATCACGTAAAAATTCTTTATCTAAATGTGTGTAAATTTCTGTAGTGATAATACTTTCGTGACCTAGCATTTCTTGTATAGCACGTAAATCTGCCCCCCCATCAAGCAAATGTGTTGCAAAAGAATGCCTAAAAGTATGCGGACTAATATTTTTTTTTAATTCTATTTTTTTTGCTAAATCTTTTATTATTGTAAAAATCATTACCCTAGTTAATTGTTTGCCTCGCCGATTTAAAAAAAGTATGTTTTCAAAATCGGGGTGAATTTTTAAATTTGCTCTGTAATACTTTGTATAATAACTTATTTCTTTAATTGCAGTATTGCCAATAGGCACAATTCGTTCCTTACTCCCTTTTCCGAAAACAGTTATATAGCCATTTTTAAAATGACAGTCTGATATTTTTAAACCAACAAGTTCAGAAACTCGCAAACCACAACTATATAATGTTTCAATTATTGCTTTATTTCTGTGACCTTCGTTTTTACTAAGATCTATTGCCGAAAGTAATAAATCTATTTCTTCAATAGACAAAACTGTTGGTAGTTTGCTTGCCAGCCGTGGAGTTTCAAGTAATGATGTTGGATTATCATCAATTAAATCCTCTAACAAAAGGAATTTATAAAAAGCTTTTATACCTGATATAATTCTTGCTTGCGAACGTGCACTTATGCCCAATTCATAAAGTTCTTCTAAATATCTGGATAAAAAATTTAAATCAATAGTTTCGGGAAATTTTTCGGGTAAGTTATGTTTTGCACTTTTTGCTAAACCCATTATATCATGCATATATGCCTCAATAGAATTTTCAGACAATGCTTTTTCAAGCATTAAATAGGTTTTAAAATTAGATATTTGTTCGTCCCAATTTAACATAATAATACAAATATACTCAAATCATTTAGTTTTTGGATAATTTAGATAATTTAAGAACAACTTCTTGTTAATAGTTTTCAACAACCAGTATTAGTGTATGTGTTTGATTAGCAGTCCTGTAATTTGTGTAGTTT
>Ga0256845_1001111_pt1 | contig 22644 bp, 27 predicted proteins | sample RiftiametaG_FD_189101 | JGI IMG/M metagenome (GOLD analysis project Ga0256845, IMG submission 189101) | Tube worm associated microbial communities from hydrothermal vent at the East Pacific Rise, Pacific Ocean - Riftia | ecosystem: Host-associated > Annelida > Integument > Unclassified ... | reverse complement strand
AAGAACTGTGCTAAAAAGCAACTAAAAATCAAACTATTTTCATTTTAAAACTGGATTTATACTTTTGTATGATTCTTCATAAATTAAACCTGATTTTGCAATTGCAAAAGCTTGTTTTAAAAGTTTATTACAAACAGCCATTAACGCCAATTTTTTACTTTTACCTTTTGCTACAATTCTTTGATATATTTCACGACAGGCTTTATTATGAATACAGGCTGTAAAACTACACATAAACAATAAGTTCCTTAACTTTTGATTACCTATTTTACTAATTCGTGATCTTCCTCTAACACTACTTCCAGATTGCCTAATCACTGGAGTTAAACCTGCGTAAGAGCATAATTCACTTCCTTTTGAAAAAGAAGAAAAGCCATCTGTTAATACAATTAACATAGTTGCCGTTTTCCTTCCTAAACCTGGTATTGTTTCAATACGGCTTAATAAGTCTTGATGGTCTAATTTAACCAATTCATTTAATTTATCCTCCAATATTTTCATCTCTTTAATTATGTTTTTAAGACTTCTTTTTATTGACTTAACAACTAAAAGACAAGGCTCACCTAATACCTCTTCTCCGTGAATTTTATTCTTCAATGCAGTAGATTGTTTTGTGTAAACACTCAGCATACGAGTAATTTGTAAACAATCTAATTGATTTGCAGAATGACCTGTCCAAAGTTTTAATTCAACTTTTTGAGCATACAAGCAAATCATTTTTGCATCTGACCTATCTGTTTTAATTTTTGATAAACGCATTTGAATAAATCGTTTAACTGATAATGGATTAGCTACAGAAACTAAAAAATTGCAATTCAATAAATAACTAGCTAACTGGTAATGATAATAGCCTGTAGCTTCCATTACACAATAACTGTCTTTACTTAAGAGTTTAGAAAAGGACCTAAAGCCCGATTCATTGTTTTTAAACTGATAATGAACACTATTCTTATCCATTACATCAAAAACATCTTTACTGATGTCAATACCAAAATAATTACTAACTTTATTCATAATAATTTAGATTACGAAAGGACAATCTACTCTATTTTCTACAACTTAAAAACGAGATCTATAGTCTCAAAGAACTGTTCGAAATATGAAGTAGAAAAGAGAAGGGATCTTCAATGTTGACGAGTTTAAACTCTCTGTATATAATGACCTTAATCTTCTCTTTTGTTCTTTCTGATTTATAACTTTAATATACAAAATGTAAACTTAAGCTGTGTATAACACATTTAAATGAAACTTTCCATAGACATTAAACACTTATTATAACATTTGGCTTTGTGTTATTTACCTTAATTGGAACTGTTAGTCACGAATTCGGGCATATAATTGTTGCTAAAAATTTAGATTATCTGTAAGATAAATATGAAATAAAAAGAATTCGGCTATGTGCGTTATTGATAGTTTTATTACTTTTAATCGATAATAACTGTAACCTAAACGTTAGATTTAATAATACAAGACCGAATTATAGATGGAAAAATGGCTTAATGAAATACAGATTAAAGGAAATTTAGTCCTACTAGAAATGCTTTCAACTAAGCATATTGAAAGTTTAACCGAAGCTGTTAAAGATGGCAAATTATGGGATCTATGGTATACTTCTGCTCCTGAACCTAAGAACGTAAAAAACTATATTGAGACTGCTATATCTGAATTTAAAAATGACAAATCATTACCTTTCGTTATTATCAGGAAAAAAGATAATAAAGTTATAGGGACTACAAGATTTATGAATGCTGATTCACAAAACAAGAGAGTTGAGATTGGAACAACTTGGCATTCAAAATCAACACAAAGAACGGGATTAAATATCGAATGTAAATATCTCTTACTTAAATATGCATTTGAAAATTTAGAATGTATAGCTGTTGAATTTAGAACTCATATACATAACAATCAATCACGAGATGCAATTGCAAGACTTGGAGCGAAACAAGACGGGATTTTAAGGAATCATAAAATTGATAAATCTGGTTGTTTAAGAGATACTGTAGTTTTTTCAATCCTAAATAGTGAATGGAATACTGTTAAGAAATCTTTAGAATTTAAGATTAATAAAAAGTACTAAAGCCAACAGTAGTTTTCGCAAAGGATTCACTAGAAATAAAAAAACAATCTTTAGGTTATTTAGTAGCACTTCAATACTTAAAACCAAAACTTATGGATTCTGTTTTAAATGATAGTTTAAATAAAATAATCATAGATCATCTCAGGAATGAAATGAAGCAATATGGGAGAGTCATTTGTAAAAAGTAAATGATTGAATTTACTAAAAACAGGAATAAGTCCGGTGCTAGATTTCCATTAAATGCAACACAAATAATTGAGATTCTTGATATTTACAATCATATTGTAAGCGTAAAAATTGTTTCTGACAATTGGGTTGAGAACTTACAGTTGATAAAACTAGATAATAATGAATATTATAAGACCGTATAAGGAGTGAAATAACTGTTACCAGCAAAGTATAAAACATTTAAGGTTAAATACTAAACTAAAAAACGGTATACTATAAAGATAGGCTTATTAGGGAACGAAATATTTGCCCCTAATGACATAACAATAGCACAATATGATATTGTATGTAAAGAAATAGAGAACCCCTGACATACCTTTGTCACTCTTCATTCATATTTTTGTGTAAAATAAATAAAATGAGTAAATCAGAATTTAAACAAGTAATCAATACTTCAAAAGAAAAAATTTGGGAAGTATTATTCAATCAATATGGAGACATACATATACATAATCCTGGAATGCCAACCTCTAAATATATTGGAAACTCTACAAAAGGAGAATTAAATTGTTCTAGGCATGTAACCTTTAATGATAAATTATTTTTGGAAGAAGTTATAACTGAAGTTAATGATACTGAAAATTTTAAAGTAGTCGCCACTAATCATAATCTCCCATTAATGAAGGAAATGTCGGCTATCTATGAATTAACATCTTTAGGGAAAAATAAGACTGAAGTAAAAATGATATCTATCGTAACTACCTCACCTGGATTTATGATATTTTTAGTGAAAGGACAATTGGGAAAAGGATTAAAAAAACACCTTTTTGGATTAAAGTATTATCTTGAAACAGGGAAAACAATAAACATGGATAATTATTCTGAGGTCTATAAAAGTTATGAGCAGTAATTAACTATAGACTGCAATAATACTGTATAAAAGCTAGGTGTTTTACTCAAGATAAAGACCTATACTTACAAATTAAAGAACAAAATAAACAACAGAATACCTACAAAATAAGATATGACAGTAAAAATAATCCTAACAATTCTAGCTTTTGCAAATGGAATTTTTATGACAATGGACGGACTTCATGTTATGATGAAAGGAAAATACATTGGGCCTGAAAAACCTGGTCCGTGGGCAACTATTTTCTATAAACTAAAAATAAATGTCTTTAAATTAGGTCCATTATTTATCATTTTAGGCCTAAGTTGGTTAATTTTCATTTATACATTGTGGACTAATCAAGAATGGACTTTAATATTTGGTGTTATTATTTCGGCACTTACTCTTTGGTACATAAAAGTGGGAACATTTATTTCTATTATTACAATTGCTTTATTACTAACCTGCAAACAACAATTAGGATTATAATAATAGTAATTGTTTGGTAACACCGTTATAAAAAAACTCGAATTACAAATAGTTCTAAAATAATTAAGGAATTAGAAAGTTTATAAAATGACTAAAACAATTTAAAAAAAGAATGGAACATTATGGATTGGTTAGTCTAAAAAAGTATCAAAAATTGAAAATGAACTTGACAAATTTATAATTTTGAAATATAGACTCGACAATGGATTAGTGGGTACGAAAGTTGTGTCAATTAATGAAAACTGGAGTAGCCATAAATTCCTTTATAGATTATAAGAATAGATAAACCTATAACAAAAGGTTCGTAACCTTTAAAACTAGCCTATACAATTACAATTTTAATGCTAGATTTTAAACCTGACTATGTATTTGAAAACTTATATAAATACGGCTATAGGAAATACAGTTCTTGCAGAGAAACTACTCTATTTATATCGTTAAGAGGAATCATTCTATGTACAATTTTTTACTTCTAGCGCATAGAAAGCGTAAACTTAAGCATAAGTCGACCCTTCAAAGTCAATCGCTAATATAGAGTATACATTATACTCTATCCATGTATCGAATTTCATCTCTAGCGACTTCAACACCAATTTCATTGAATAGTTTACTTAGTTCAATCAAACATTGACTTCTAGCATTCACAAATTCACCATCAGCGTTAGTAAATTTCATCCAAACTCTTAAATTGAAATCAATCTTTTCTTTATGAATCTCATTGTAAACAAGGTTTGGTGGCTTGTCTTCATAGATAAAATCAAATTTCATCATGCTTTTTTCAGCCTTCTCTCTAATCTCGTCCAAATTTTCCCTAAAATTTATTTTTCCAATGATATCAATTCTTCTATACCCTGTTTTTGAAAACTCTTTGTAAGTACTATCTAAAAGAAGTCTATTTGGAATATACACAAATTGTCCTCTTACATTTAAAACTTTTGTGGAACGTAACCCTACTCGTATAACATTTCCAAACGTATCATTAGAGTCTATCAAATCACCTAACTGTAATGAGCTTCTAATAGAGATAATCAGTCCAGATAAAATATTTGCAGCTGTATGTTGAAACGCAAATGAAAGCGCCAATCCAATAATTCCAATTCCAGCTAAAAGAGAAGTTACCGTTTTGTCAAGGTGCATTAGTCCCAAAGAGAAAAAGATTCCTACCATAATAATTAACACAGATAGAACTCTCACAATAAGACTATTAATAAGTTTAGTATCTGAATTTTCTTTAGATAATTTACCGAGCATTTTAGTTACTAAATGACCAACCCATTTGCTAGCCAGATAGAAAAGTAAAAAAACAATTATAGCAATCACTACATTGGGAACCATCTCTACAAAAGTGTTCAGCCACCCTCCCAACTTATCATATAACTTATCTAATGCAACTTCAAGACTTTTTGTTTTCATAATTAGTGGAAATATAAGAATAAAAATTTGCCCATTAATTCAAAACTGATTTAATTATACTAATTATGTGTCCTAGTAATTCGGTTATTAAAAAGAAAATTAAAGTTTTAATGGATAATCAAATAATTTGGTAACTTTAAATTCCATTATACCGCTTTCTATAATCCAAAAAATTTTAATGATCACCTTTACAAAAAAACGCTCATGAAAAAAGTAACTTACTTGATTTTAATGTTAACCGTTATGGTTATAATTGGTTGTGATTTGCAACCTGATAAAATAATAGAAAATAAGGTGGAGGAACAAATTATTGAACCTTCTCCACGGGACATGCTTAATCAAGCTTACCAGTTATTTAAAGAGGGAAATGATGAAGCATCTATTCAATTAGCCAATGACGTGTTAAAAATTGGTAGAACGACTAAAAATGACACCTTAATTGGAAAGGCACTAACGTCATTATGTCGAAATTCTCAACGTAAATTAGACACCTTACGTTTAGCTGAATTAAGTAGCGAATTAATGGATTTATCAGCAGCATCTGGTGATAAAAAATGGTTGATGTATCGCGCACATATGAATGCTGAAATGTGGCGATTAATAGGAAATATGGACAGAGCTGAAGCCTATTATAATGAGAGTATGACGCTCAGTTTTGAGCTTGGTTCTATTGGCATGTATACCATTGACCACTTTAACAAATCATTTGTATCAGTGGCTAAAGGAGATTTTGAAACTGCCAATCAATTAATTACAAAATACTATCAATTAAGAAAAGAAGAGCATAACGAGTTAGAAGATGCTTATGGTTTAATCGCTTTAGCTTATTTATTAGAGCAACAAAAAAATTATAAAGGAGCGTATGAAGTGGCAGTAGTGACAAGAAGATTATTTGAGGAACAACATATTCTTCCAGAACCACCAGATGAGAAACCATTGTTAATGGTTGAATCTAAAGTGAAAGACATGTTGACTGTTGAAACTTTAGAAGACATCAGTTTAAACTCTACCTCAACATCAGTTTCTGATCTATTGAAAGCCTATTTGAACTAAACGTTCTAGATTTGAACGATACCTTATTAAAAATAGGAATAGCAGATACAGTTAATAGAGAAGGTTAAAAAACACAATACATGAATCCAAATTTGATTGAATATATTAAAAATTACGTACCTCTTTCTCCCACTGAAATTGATCTATTTCAATCTTATTTAGAACCAAAAACATTAAATAAAAAAGAGTTTCTCCTTAAGGAAGGGCAGATCTGTAAATCACGCTATTTTATTACTAAAGGGTGCGTACGCTTATATTATATTGACCAAAAAGCCAACGAACAAATTATACACTTTGGGATAAGAAATTGGTGGATTACAGATTATGATAGCTTGATAAATCGGTTACCATCAAAACTATATATCCAGGCCATTGAGCATACAGAAGTTATTGAACTTCCACTTGAGAAATTTGAAGAATTGTGTGCTAAACTGCCCAAAATAGAACAATTATTTAGGAAAATAATGGAAAAAACATATATTGCTTCTCAAAGAAGAATTCAATATATGTTTAGCCTATCAGGAGAAGAATTGTTTAATCATTTCATTTCTGCTAACCCAATATTTACCCAAAGTGTACCACAATATATGATTGCTTCCTATTTAGGAATGACACCTGAATTTGTGAGTAAAGTAAGATCAAAAAGAAAATAATTTGGTTTCTTAATCATGATTAAGATTTATCATTAATCAACCCAATACCTTTGCCTTAAAATAATTTAAAATGAAAAAAATAATTTTAACGGGTATTCTTGGTCTAGCACTTATGAGTTGTTCAGAACAAAGAAAAAATGAGAGTCAAACAGAAGATTTAAAACAAAACCAAATGATGAAAAAAACAATTGATACTAACTTACCAACGATAGGAATATTAATATTTGAGGGCGTAATAATTAATGAAGTCATTGCTCCTTTAGATGTATTTTCGAATTCAAATAGTGAAGGAAAAAAACTTTTTAATGTCATAACTATTGGTAAAGAACATATGACTTTTAGCAGTGCACACGGTTTAAAAATAAATCCAGATTACACAATAAATGACCTACCTGACTTAAATGTTTTAGTCGTTCCAAGTTCTTATACGCCATCAAATCAAACATCCGATAAAGACTTAGTTGAATTTGTTAAAGCTCAAAACAAAACGACTGAATATGTAGCAAGTCACTGTGCAGGCGCATTCTTAATCGGAGAATCAGGCATTGCTGATCACAAAGAAATTGTGACTTATGTAACCGGTGGGGACTATTTAAAAGCAGATTACCCTAACTTGAACGTAGCAGATGATAGCAAAGTATCAGTTGTTCAAGATGGAAAGTTTATTTCATCAAATGGTAGCTTAGTAAGTTATATTGCCTCATTTGATTTATTAGAAAAAATGACATCTAAAGCACACAGAAAATTTGCTGAAACTTCACTATTATTTGATAGGTTAAATAAGTAAAGTACGCCTTAGAATTTATAACTAAAAAAAGTACAAACCTTAGTGTTTGTACTTTTTTTATTTCTAGTTAATCAACAGTTTTAAGACTTCAAATTAATACACTAATCTGAATCTAACTTTTCAATTCACTCTAGAATTAGAAATTTTATCAAGTGTACTTAAAACAGATTTATTTAGCTCTACTCAGTCCTCACTATTTAATTCGTCCATAATTTCAGCAAATGCGCGATATGATTTAATACGATCAGCCCCATCATAAATATTAGTTGCCACAATCAACTCATCAACTTGTGTCGTTTCAATAAATTCTTTTATTCCAGTTTTAACGCTTTCTTTAGTACCAAAAAAGGAATATTTAAGCATTTGTTGAACTGCAGGATGTTGGCTTAAATTTCGAACCTCATCTGACATTTTTATAGGAGGTTGCATATAGTCTCTATTACCAGTAAGTATCCCCACAACTCTTTCATAAAGAGACGTTGAAATACGTTCAGCCTCTTCAATTGTATCTGCCACAATAACATTCACACCAGCTAAAACATATGGTTTATCCAATTCTGAAGATGATTTAAACTCCTCCCTATATATGTCAATCGCAGCTGTTAAATGAGTAGTTGCAAAATGACTTGCAAATGCATAGGGCAATCCTTTTTTTGCAGCCAAATGAGCACTATCTGTACTTGAGCCTAAAATATAAAGCGGAACATCTACACCTTCTGCCACATTAGCTCTTACGTTTGAGATTGAATTTTCAGGAGAAAAATAAGTTTGAATTTTTTGAACTTCATTAGGAAATGACATAGCCGCTTGCTGAAAATCAGAACGGATAGCCGCTGCTGTTTCTTGATCCGTTCCAGGTGCACGACCTAACCCCAAATCAATACGATTCGGATATAAAATTCCTAAGGTACCAAATTGCTCTGCTACAATAAAAGGAGAATGGTTAGGTAACATGATTCCTCCCGAACCCACTCTAATACGTTTAGTTCCTTCTGCAATTTTACCAATTAAAATAGATGTTGCACTACTACCTATCGCATCAGAATTATGATGTTCTGCCATCCAAAAACGCTTATATCCAGCCTTGTCAGCAGCTTGAGCAAGGGCCAATGAATGATCAAATGTATCACGAAAAGAGTTTCCTTTTGATACAATTGCTAGATCGAGTATAGAATATGCTGTTTGTTTCATTATTACTATTTTAATACAAAGATATCGATATTTGAAATAGTTAAGTCTTCCGACCTACGTTAAAATATCATAAGATGTATTTCTTTTATAAAAAAGATTAATAACCATATTTTTCACAAATAATTAAAGAATAAATCTATGAATTAATTACATTTGCCGACCATAGAATAGGTTCAAGACTTACTTTTAAATTAAGTCCTATTCTTAACTACATATTATCTATTGAATACAAAATCACATACCAATGGAATTAGACTACATAAAGGACATAAATGAATATGGTGAAAACGTTGTAAGACTCTACAATTTTGATAAATCTGAGGCCACTAAATTTAGAGATTTAATTAAAGGTGTAATTGTAGAAGGGCAGCAGAAATTAGACCTTTCATTGGTTGACTTTATTGAAAGTAGAAATTGTAATTTAATTCTAGGTATTTTTAAAACTGATGAAGGAATTTTAACTAACGACAATGAAACGTTTTACTGTGCCTTAACCCTAGAAGGATTTACCACCATGTTAAAACTTTTAGAGCCTTTCTGTCATAAAGATACTAAAAGTCATCAGTATTTATATGAATTAGATAATCCAACTGACTTTTTATACTCTCCTGCTGGAACTTGGTAGCTGAATTCGAATTATCAAAGACTTCAGTTAGACTTAACTTACTTTAATAATTGAACAATATTTGCTCTATAAAATTTGCCAATAGGAACTACATATTCCGCTATAAATATTCTATTTCCTTCAATACTTTTAATATGTTTAGGAGCAACTGCAAACGACTTATGAACTTGTAAAAATTGAACTTTAGGTAATAATTCTAAAACGGTAGATAATTTTTCTCTAACACTAATTGTTTCAGGTATAGTTACCACTTTAGTATAGTTCCCTGATGCTTCTATAAATAGAATATTATCAATTTCTACTTGTATATATTTTTTGTTACACTTTAAAAAAATACGATTCAAAATTTCACTGTTTAGAGAACTAACAGAACTATGAGTTGCAGATGAACTACAGGTTTTATTAATGGCTTTCAAAAACCGTTCAAAACCAAATGGCTTTAATAGATAATCAGATATATTAAGCTCATATCCTTCTAAGGCGTATTCTTGATAGGCTGTAGTAACAATTACTTGAGGTGGATTTTTTAGTGTTTTTAAAAATTCAAACCCTTTCAACTTTGGCATATTTAGATCTAAAAATATTAAATCAACCTCATTTTTACTCAAATATTCAAATGCCTCTAATCCATCATAACAATTTTTCATCAATTGCATATTTGGCAATAAATCACAATATTTCTTAATAATATCATGTGCAATATATTCGTCATCAATAATTAAATATGTGATCATAATTTAGTTAGAATTAATTGAACTTTATAACTAGTTTCATCTTCCGAAAATAGTAATTTATGTCGATTAGGATAGACCAATTCTAACCTTTGTTTTAAGTTCTTCAGGCCAATTCCTATTACCTCATTTTTTTCTGAATTATCAAAATTATTTTCGATAGAAAATTGTACTTCACGATTTATGGTCACGATATTAATTCTTACATAAGCATTATCTCTTAAGCGCTCAACTCCGTGCTTAAATGCATTTTCTAAAAGAATAATAAATAATAAAGGCATCACTTTATAATCTTCTTCTATATCTATATTAAAATCAATATCAATCCTCTTATGATACCTCATCTTATGAAGTTCTATATAATTTTTCAAATAATCAACTTCACTTTTCAATGCTACCAAATCCTTTTCGCCTTCATAAATACTATAACGCATCATATCAGATAATTTAAGTACTAATTCTTGAGCGCGTTCAGCATCTTTCCCAATCAGTCCATATAAATTATTAAGCATATTAAAAAAAAAGTGTGGGTTTACTTGACTCTTTAAAAGCATCAATTCAGTTTTTGCTTTTTCGTTCTTTAATTTAGTAATAGAAATTAGCCGTTTTATAAACCAAAATAATCCTAACCCTAATAGAAAAATATAATATGCAATCACGAGTATGGCAACGTTTGGATTATAGTTTTCTAAAAACACAACAGAATCTTCTTCTGTAGTAATAAGTTCAAACGCAGTAATAACTATAGGTACAAGCGCTGTAATTACAAGCATTATTGACAACCAATAATTATAAGATTTATTTAATATCATTTAGCAAAATTAATGATATAAATAGTCTTAACAAAAAAAGTTGATAAACGACCTGGAATCAGTGTTGAAAATACAGGTATGTAGGATAAGGTAATCTTAAAGGCTAATAACTATTTTACATCCTATTATGACGGTTGTTTATCCCTATAATTTGAACGAAAGATATATCCTACTTAGGTTTACTTAAAAATTAAAATAAACAAAATGAAAAAACGAATATTCAGATATTTAAAGCATGTAATCGCTACAACATTAATATTAGGAACAATCGCTATAATGATCGGATTAAATATTGGTGCATCTTTACACTATGACGACCATCCATTAAAATATCACATAGACAAGGAAGGTCCTTATGTGTTTTACAAAAATGACACTACTTTAAATGTAAATTATATTAAAGGCACTAGAAATAAAGGGTTTTATATTGATAAAAAGGAGTATTCAGTTAACACAGATATCACTCTAAAAAGTTATTTTCAGATGGATTCATCAAGCTTTGGTTTTAACCTCAATTCTGATTTTAAAAATACAAACCCAATCTATGAAGATGGTCATCCTATTTTAGCAATTTCAGATATTGAAGGAGGTTATAAAACCTTTCGAAATTTTCTAATTACTAATAAAGTTATTGATGAAAATCTGAACTGGATATTTGGTCAAGGTCATTTAGTTTTGGTTGGTGATTTTGTTGATAGAGGCTGGTCAGTAACCCAAGTACTTTGGTTTATTTATAAATTGGAACAAGATGCTCTAAAACAAGACGGATTTGTTCACTTTATTATAGGAAATCATGAACTGAAAAATATGCAAGGAGATTATGGCGCATCAGCGCAAAAATATCTTGCCGTAAGTAATATACTAGGTAAAGTACAAAGTGAACTGTACAGTCCGAATTCATTTCTAGGCAAATGGATGTCAAGTAAAAATGCAATTGAACGCATCAACGGACACCTTTTTGTTCATGGTGGAATACATCCTGACATTTCAGAATTAACCTTAAGTTTAACCGAGATAAATGAAGTAGTAAAGCGTAATTATTACAAACCATATTATCCAAAGCAAGAGAAAAGCATTGAACAATTACTTACTTCTACAAAAACCGGTATTTGTTGGTACAGAGGCTATTTTAAAGACAATTTAACACAACAGGATATTGAGAAAGGGCTTAGAAAATTTAAGGCAAAGTCAATCATAGTTGGACACACACTACAATCAAAAGTAAACAGACAGTATAATGGAAAAGTAATAGGAATTGATGTAAAACACACCAAAGATTATCAAAAGAATTGGCCAAGGCAGCAATCTGAAGGTTTACTCATCAAAGACAATAAGTACTTTAGAGTTCTGGCAAATGGAGAACAAATAGAACTATAACACTGACAAAGTATAGTGCAGATATAACGGTTTGGGGAAATCCTCAATCCGTTTTTCTCTTTTCATCAGTCTATTATTATCCAAAAGACAAGTATTAGATGTACGACCACAACTCTATACACCTTAGAATTGAAAATATATTGACCCTAAGCGTCATTAACAATCCTTCCAACTCCTAAAATGGATTACATCTGAGACAATCAAACTTAAGTAGAATATCAAACCAAAAACCAACAAAAGTCATATTCATAAATGAGGAAAGATCCTGTTAAATCCCTAATTTTACAATGAGCAAACAGCTAACAAGTACTTAAAAAGTCTAATTATTAGTAATAATTTAATATAAAAGTAATATGAAACATGTTGGAATTTGGGTTGACAAAAGCGAAGCGAAAATCATCTCTACCAAAAATGGAAATGAATACATTAAGACGATTACACCAGAAATTGACCATTTTAACCCTCTGGACGAAAGTGGTACAAAAGTAGAAATAGGGCCTCAGGATGAAATGCATGCCCCTAATGCCTATTCTGAAACAGAAAGTCATCAATTAATTGAGTTCTTTAAAACTTTAGTTCCTTCTATGGAAGATACTAATGCTATCGTTATTTTTGATCCTGCACAGTCAGGTAAAAAAATGAATACCGAATTCAAAGCAAAACATCCTACTTTAAGTACTAAAATAATATCAGTTGAAAAAACGGATGATATGACCGATAATCAATCAAAGGCATGGGTTAAAGCCTTTTTTAATAAAAAAAGAAACAGTAAATAACCATCAACAGAATATCTAATCACATTATTAGAAAATTGTAACAACCTTGTCGATCATTTAGTTACTAGTCTCAATCTTTAAAAAAAATACTATGCGTCTATTACTATTTCTTTTTGCCACCCTAATTCTTAACAGCTGTGGTACGTCTGAAATCAAAGATAAAATTAACGAGATATCCAGTACTGAACGTGGCGAATTAAGTCATGACTCAAAAGTATTTTTTGGTAATCGATTATTTTCAGAGAAAACATGTATTACTTGTCATGCCGTAGGCAAAAAAAAGATTGGTCCCTCCATTCTTGATATTGTAGACATTTACACTAAAAACAAGGCAGACATTGAAGCCTTTTTAAAAGGAAACTCAAAACCAATAGTAGACACAACATCTGCTCAAATTGCGATAATGCAAGCCAACATTGATGGTTTCTTAAAAAAAGTAACAGATGAAGAAATAAATGCCATAGCCACTTATATGTTGCATGTTGCTGAATTAAAGAACAAATAATTCAAACATTATTATAAAGTCAATTTTTAATTTTTGCCTAAAATCTATGTCCAATAAATAGAATTGATTTTCTTTCAGCGTATAGGATAATTAATGCTGCTATTAATATAAATACAGCGGTATAAAATAAAACACCTCCATCTCCATTCACTTCAATCCCTAAACGAGTTAAATGCATCATAACTGCACCACTTATAACACCAACCGTTATACTGGCACCTAACCAAGCCGTTTTTTTCATTATTAAAAGTACACCTGCTATCAGTTCTACAATCCCTATTCCAATTCTACCAAAAGGTTCCAAACCAACTTGAGTAAAAATGTATACGCTATCGGGATGAGCTGTAAATTTAAAACGGAGCGTCTGAATAAGTATAACCGTAACTAGGATACGTAATATTAAAATTCCATATTTTTTCATTCAAATCAGTTTTAATTAATAATTTGATTGGTAATCTATTTGTGTGGTCAGGAGTAAGACAGACCGTCCGTCTTAGCTAGTTATTTTTTTTATGCTACTATAAAATAGTTAAATGCTTGAATTAAGCCTATAATTAAAAGTACTGTACCCATGACTCTATTAATAAGTTTACAACTTTCTTTTAAGCGTGTTTTTAAAAAACTACTCCCTTTTCCAAAGGCATACAAAACACCCAGTTTAGTCAAAAATACGCTACTTAAAAAAACAATAAGATGAGTCGTTGTAAAATTTGGTTTAAACTCTTGAGTTATAAAAGTTAGTGCAAAAATCCAAAATATAATAACTTGAGGGTTAATAATTGAAATAATAACTCCTTTTACAAATTCAGGAACTTTAAACTTGGTTTTGTCATTTAATTTAGGATGCGTTTTTCTAACTAAATTGAAAATGCCAAGAACAATAAAAGTTGTGAATATTAAAATTTTAATCCATGTATTTTCTTCAAAAAACTGTTCAATGTATTTGCCAAAGTTAATAGCACTTATAGCAATTAAAATTTCTATTAATGCAGCAGCGAAAGCAAACTCCATTCCTTTTTTTAATGATTTATGAATCGATAAGTTGACAACCGTAAGATTTACTGGTCCAAAAGGAACAGAACCTACTACGGTCGCAGAAAACGCAATTAAAACATAAGATACTGTGTTTATTCCCATACTATTAAGCTATGATTTAGTTTTAAAAAAATTATTTAACTCTCTGTTTGTTCTATCTATTATACTTCCCTTAATTTTGGATAATGTTGTACTAACTCCAAGGTACTCGGACATCATTAACTTAATAAAAAACACAAATTCTTGTAAACTATATGGGCTTAAGTTGATGTGATGTTACCCCTTTAACGGCCAAGGTATTTTTATCTTGAAGAAAAATAATGAGCTCACCATTTGATAAGTTGAAATCTGAAGGTATTTTTATTGATCCCATCATTAGTTCTCTAACAGGGATAGATATTTTATTTTTTACCACATGTTCATAGGCTATCGTTTTATTTCTATTTTCACCTTTTAAAATCTTAGTGGACAGTTTGTTTTCAATAAGAACAATATTTAGCTGACAACCGGAATAATCACCAGAGAGTTTAGCGTTGAATTCAATCACAGTCTCCTTTACTTTTAGGGTTGTAATTTCAGCGATTGCCTTAGGTATACTATCCTTAAATTTAGCAATGGCATTAATAGTCTTCACTTGGTCACTACCATTAAACTCTTCTACTCCATTAACAATAAATTGTGGTGTATACACTTTTCCATAGAACTTTTTTCGTGCATAAAACCGTTGTCTCTCCGAATTTTCTCGCGAGCTAAAACTGTCTTTCCACCCTAAATAATCCCAATAATCAACATGGTAAGACAAAATATAAACGTTTTCATTTCTATATTTTTCACCAATTAATTTAATGTTTTCATCTGCTGGTGGACAACTACTACACCCTTGAGATGTAAAAAGTTCTAGTAACACAAAATTAGTTGCTGTTGAGTCTTGTCCAAACAATGATAAAGAACCTATCAAGAACACTACGGTTATAATTATTTGTTTCACAAGTGTTAATTTAAGTTGACCTTTTATTTAAAATTTACCTAACGAATATACTTCAACTTAGTATTAAAACATGTCTCAAATGGGACAGTTCAGAATAATGATATAAATACAACCGTACTATTCTCAACTTCAATATCCTTATTTTGATATAGACCTACTCTATTTAAATTGAGATTAATCAGTATATTGTAATTCGATTCACATTAGTATACTTTGGAAACCGAAACTATTACAATTAAAAGCATATGAACTATAATAATAAAAAATTTAAACCAACATTTAATTCTGAAAATGGAGAAGTTTCAAGTGATATGATTTTTCATTATGAGCAAACAGGTTCTATTTTAACGTGCAATTATCACGGGATAAAGATTTTAAAAGGACACTTAATTGGCTTAGTTGACGAACATGGAAACATACATATGAATTATCACCAAATCAATCAGAATGGTGAACTCATGACTGGAGTTTGCACGTCAAAACCTGAACATTTAAAAAATGGTAAAATTCGTTTGCATGAAGTATGGGAATGGACATCTGGTGATAAATCAAAAGGCAAATCAACATTAGAAGAACTATAATACTGACTTTTTACTAAAAACAGTACATTCAAATAATCCCCTTTTATGAATTTAAAAAATAAAAGTACGCTTAACAAAAACTGAATTCAATACTACAATAACACCTTTAAGCTCAATTATTTATTAGTATTCTCTCTCTAAATAAGTTACTTTATTTATTTATTTTAACCCTAGTTGTGATAAATTAAAGATTTCTACGAATAATATAGAAACGATACAAACATGAGTACCGAAAAATTTATAGCAACACTTAAAGACAACCAAAATTTGATTTATAAAGTCTGTTATACCTATTGTTATAATACTGATTTAAGAAAAGATTTAGAGCAAGAAATACTGTTTCAGTTATGGAGGTCTTTTCCTAATTTTGATGGACGCGTCAAAGTTTCAACATGGATGTATCGCATTGCACTTAACACAGCCATTTCCTTTTTAAGGACTGATAAAAAATTTGAAAATCAAAAACTTTCTTTTGATGAATCAATTATTACATTCCCAACCAATGAATATGAAGTTGAACAGGATGAAAATATCGCTTTACTTTACGAGTTTATAAATAAGTTAAACGAATTAGATAAAGCCCTTATTTTACTTTATCTCGACAACTTCAAATATAAAGAAATAGCTGCTGTGTTAGGTATATCAGAATCCAATGTAGCTACAAAGATGCAAAGGATTAAAAACAAACTTAAAACACAATTTAAAACATTTTAACATTATGGAATTAGACGTATTAAAAGAGGCTTGGACCTCACACAACAAAATCTTAGACAAGAATTTAAAATTAAATGAAAATTTATTAAAAAGAATCAACTTAAACCATGCTAAAAAGGAAATGAATAAACCATTGGTAATGGAACTATTAAATACTATTTTCCTATTTGCAGTAACTACCTATGTTTTAATTTTATCCTTTAAAATGCTAGACCTCTCAAGCTTTAGTATTCCTGGATTTATTTCAGTAGGATTTGCAATAGGGTTTTTAACTATGGGATTCATTAGAATCAAACGCATGTTAGATTTAGATTATGGTAATTCAACTGTTGTTACACTCCAAAAGAAATTAGCTGAAACAAGAGTATTAGTTTTAAAATTTAGAAAACTAGAATACTTAATGCTCCCTTTTTATGGAATAACAGTAGCGCCTATCTTATTGAAAGGACTGTTGGATCAAGATATTTACAATCTACTTCAACACACCTATATGCAAGTCATAGTTTCAATTGGAATTGTTGTTATTGTCGCCTTAACAATTTGGTCAAATAAATTCTTTTATGATCGAAAAATGAAACATGCTGAACAGTCTTTAGCAGAACTGATTGACTATGAAAATGACACGGATTCAATCTTATAATAGATTCTTGTCATTAACACAATTAGAAATGAAATTAAAGGCATGAAAATGTTCCTTTAATTTCATTCTTATGTATTACCTTGTCATCTCTATAGTATAGTCACCCTTTTCAAGGTCTTATAGCCGAGTATTTTTATTAATCTAAAAACAGCAATTTAAAATGAAATTTAGAACCGCAACAAAACATGACATTTCAGCTATAGTTCAGATGATCGCTGATGATGAGTTAGGACAAGCAAGAGAAAACTTTCAAATCCCTTTACCCATTGATTACCTTAACGCTTTTGAGAGTATAAATTCAGATAAAAATCAAGAACTAATAGTCATAGAAGATGAAATGAATGACCTAATTGGAACGCTCCAATTAACATTTATTCAGTACCTTACTTACCAAGGCGGCATTAGAGCTCAAATTGAAGCCGTAAGAATTAGAAAAGATAAAAGAGGTTTAGGAATAGGTAAAACAATGTTTCAATGGGCTATAAATAGGGCCAAAGAAAGAAATGCACATGTACTTCAGTTAACAACAGATAAAAAAAGACCAGATGCCATCCATTTTTATGAAAACCTAGGTTTTATAGCTTCACATGAAGGTATGAAAATGAATCTTGATAAATTTTAAAGTATAGTTTATAAACCCAAAATAAGTACATGATATGGAATTAGAAAAATTGGTTCAACTCTTCATATACACTCATGCCACATTTGGCGGAATTGCCCTTTTAACTGGTGGAATTACTTTAAGTGTAAAAAAGGGTCAAAACGTTCACAAAAAATCTGGAATTGTATTTTTTTATACTATGTTCATATCTGCTTTAATGGCCTTTATAATTTCTGTTTTACCAAATCATGAAAGCCCATTTCTATTTGCAATAGGTCTATTTAGTGCTTATTTTTTACTTACAGGTTATAGAAGTTTGAAATTTAGACAACCTGACTATAGTTTAAAAACGGATAAAATCATATCATCACTAATTATTGTAACCGGTACAACCATGATTTTTTATCCACTACTCTTTCAGGGGAAAATAAATAGTGTTTTACTCATATTTGGATTGGTTGGAATTGTATTTGGAATCAAAGACTTAATTTTATTTAAGAATAGAGAACGCCTTCAAAAAAGTTGGTTAAAATTACATTTAGGAAAAATGACAGGTGGATACATTTCGGCTGTATCGGCATTTTTCGTAGTAAATAATATACTACCTGGCCTGTGGAATTGGTTTGTCCCTGGTATTGTTGGGAGTATATTTATTACCTATTGGATGTTTAAAATAAAACCAACTCAAAAATAAGTACCTTAATATAAGATTAAAATCCATTTTATTCTTAAGCCTCACTAGTGAAGTAATTTCTTTATTTATCTCTTAATCCACTAGATTAACGAAAAGAATGACGTTCTTGTGAAAAAACCCTTTCAGTTAACACCTACAGTTAACAAAATCTAATACAGACTTACACTGACTCCAGCTATACTCAATACTTATGAACTTAGAAATAAACTTAAAAACCATTGCAGAAACTGCACTACAAAAACAACAAGAAAATAATTCTTTTGCTACATTTCTAAAAGTTCAAGATTCTAATACAGTAGATGAAATTGTTCACAGACTAAGTGATCGTATTACCCCTAAAATTGATTGTTTAGAATGTGGAAATTGCTGCAAGAACATGAGACCAATTGCTACAGATGAGGCCTTAAAACCATTTGTTGAACCTGAAAATATTCAAGCTTATAAATATTTAAGAGAATTTGCCTGTAAAAATTTAGATGGTAACGCCTGTAAAGTATATTTAGACAGACCTAGAGAGTGTAGTGAATACCCCTATTTACACAGAGATAAATTTGTAACTCGTACACATGAATTACTTCAGAACTATGGGATTTGTCCTATTGTATTTAACGTATTTGATGGCTTAAAAAAAGAATTAATGTGGACTGTTAAATAAATAGTTCATTTAGTAATTTAATATAAGGCTGTAATCAAATCATTATTTTGAACTCAACAACTTGAATAACTAAATCATATAATTACAAATTAAGTATGATTTCAGTTCATAAAAAGTCTTTACTCTATTAGAGATAAGTTTTCCCTAATAATATTAAAACCCTTATCCAGATCTCAAGACTTAACTCAGGAAAACTCTTGTCTCATTAGAGTATCAAAAAATAGCCACACCATATCTATAAAAAATAATTATTGTATATTTACTATTATGAGTTTGAAGTTAGTGAGACTTATTTAAATTATTATATATGAAAAACAAATTTATACTTTCAATCCTATTACTATTAACTTGTTTTACATCAGTAGGACAAGTTGTTTCCAAAACAATACGATTTACAAGTATAGATGTTGCTACCGGATCTTGTTACATTAATAATGAAGGAGGAAATGAAGATCCTGCTATTGTAATTGATTGCGCATCTGGAGATAGATTATTTGCCTCTGAATGGGGTATCAATATAGTAAGTGCGGGAAACTACACTTTACCTATCGCTTGGAGTGCATGCTCTACTGGATCCTCCTTTGTGATCGACCCTGTAAATTCCACTCTGGTCTCAACCATAAATGTGACAGTGCAAACTATGGAAGGAGATGATCAAGATTGTAATAATGATGCGGGAGGGCCGGATGATTGTATAAATTCAGCTACATTTTTATTAGACATTTCAGCCGGATTACATTCCTTTATTATAGCAGAAATCACCTACAATTATACGGTCTCAGAACTGATTTCAGTATCTACAGGCATGCAATGTGGACTAAGTTTACCTATTAGATTAGTCGATTTTAAAGTAAAGGCTCTTAACTTTAATTCCGTGGAAATAAGTTGGCAAACGGCAACAGAACTCAATAATAACTACTTCACCATTGAAAAATCCGAAAATGCACTTGATTGGGATGAGTTAACAAAAATTGTTGGAAATGGTAATTCTAGCTCTTTAATAAATTATTCTTCTCATGATTATCACCCATACAATGGCATATCTTATTACCGCTTAAAACAAACAGATTTTGATGGAAACTACACTTATTCTAAAATCAAAAGTGTCCAATTTAATAGAGAAAATCAGATCAATGCATATCCAAATCCAGCTAATAATAAAATTACAATAACGGGATTTAAACTTGATTTAGTGGGACTTACTATATATAACACATTTGGGCAAAATGTAACCGAACTTACAAAACAATTTTTAGCTAATTCTACTGAACTGGTACTAGATTTATCATTGCTTAAACCTGGTATTTACTATGTAAGAACAAGAACAGCCGCTACAAAAATATATAGATTATAAACTATTAATAATATGAGAGAGAATCTAAAATTAGCCCTAAAAAATTGGTAGAAAACACTTTTAAGTTGAGTCTTCACTTTTTGTTTTGGTTTTGCACTAACCCTTCTAAGGCTTTTAATCACCTACTATTCAAATAATTACTTTCCTATTGTCAAAAAAATAAAACTTGATGACCATGATTTTAAAGAAGATGATTTAAATTTACCTGATACACTGACAACAAAATTTAATAGCTTTATTTCTGAAATTGTTAAACCTTCTTTAAAACTGGTTTGGATACTAATTGTTATACGCCTATCACTTTTTATTGCGTCTACATTCTTTATTTAAAACTTTGAATCCCACCTTTATTCGTAGCTAACATTAATCAGGTGTATTTAAATATAGTTTTAACACTATAAACCTTATATTTGAATTAAAAAATAACCTTAGATCACATTGAATGTTTTTCAAATGATTAAATTTCATACTAAACCACAAATGAAAACCATAGCTATTACATTGATTTTTTTCTTACTCCTATCATGCAGTTCTTTAGTAAATAAGACGGAATCTAAAGCTGATTATTTTGAAGGTCTTATCACTTCTAAAGTTGAATTCCAACCGTATTCAGAAAATTTCAGCAGTACCCAATTAACCGAATTATTTGGAAATAAAACTGTACTTTCATTTAAAAATGGAAACTTTAGAAAACAATATTTTTCACCAAGCGGAAAACTACTTAGAGAATCTTATTTAGATTTAATAGAGAACAAATTTTACACAAAAATTCACGATTCTGATACCATTCTTTGGATTGACATTACAAAAAATGATAGTGAAACAATTTTTAACACTATAAATGATACGACACTATTGAACCAATCTGCAATTGGAATCGTTACTAAAACAGAAGTTAATATGGCTATGTATCCGAATAAAACATTTCATGTCAGCGGAACTTATTACTTTTCTAAAAAATATAAAGTCAATCCTAATTGGTATAAAAATTATAAAGAAGGAAATTTCAATGAAATAATTACTGAAGGAAAAGGATTGCAGTTATTATCTATTAATAACGGAATATTTTGGACTGAAATTTCTAAAGTCGTTGAGCTAACGCCCCAAGTTGTTAATTTAGAAACTATAACAATTAAATTGGACAAAACATCCATTCTAAAAGAGTTATAATTCATCCATATTACATTATGTCAATTCAAACAATTTTAAACTCTACTGCCCACAGACCTTGGAAAATACCTACAGAAAATTGGCGATTTTATCAAGAATGGAATAACGCCATTTTTTTGCATTGGGAAGTAGAATTGGAAGAATTAAAAAAATATGTTCCTGCAGCATTAGAAATAGACCTTTTTGATGGAAAACCATGGATTTCCATTGTTGCTTTTACAATGGAGAAGATTAGACCTAAACACCTTCCTTACTTCCCTCCAATTTCAAATTTTCATGAAATAAACATTAGAACCTACATCAAATCAAAAGGTAAAACGGGGGTTTACTTTTTAAGTATTGAAGGCAGTAAGCAGTTGTCATGTAAAGTATCTAAAGCCATATCCGAATTGCCATACAGATACTCTAAAATGAAGAGAACAGCAAACCAATTTGATTCAATAAATTCAACATTTAATGATCAATTAAAATTTGATTACAGAATTGGTAATCCAATTCAGGAAAAAGATGAACTTGATTTATGGCTGACTGAACGTTATGCCCTTTTTCAAGATACAAAATTGTCCATTAATGAATTTGAAATACATCATTTAGAATGGCCAACGTATACTATTGACCTATCAAATCTTACATTTAATTATCCTAGGTTTAAAAAGTTAATAC